>Ga0066793_10001543_pt1 | contig 10566 bp, 7 predicted proteins | sample PersoiDNA2013189_FD_83876 | JGI IMG/M metagenome (GOLD analysis project Ga0066793, IMG submission 83876) | Permafrost soil microbial communities from the Arctic, to analyse light accelerated degradation of dissolved organic matter (DOM) -... | ecosystem: Environmental > Terrestrial > Soil >...
CGACCCGCGCGCTTCCCTGAGTTGCGGACCGTCACCGTGCAGGTGAAGTCCTCGCCCGCGGTGATCGACTCCACGTCGGGGATGAGCGACTCGTACGTCCAGTCCGTGTAGCCCAGGCCGTGGCCGAAGGCGAAATGCGGTTCGGTACCGGTCCGGTCGTATCCCCGATAGCCGACGAGCAATCCCTCGCCGTAGACGAGGTCGCCTGCCTCCGGGCGGGCGCGCAGGACCGGCGAATCCACCTCCTCGCGAGGCACCGTGACCGGAAGCCGTCCAGCCGGCTCGGCGACACCCAGCAGCGTCTCCGCCAGCGCCTCGCCAAACGCTTGGCCTGGAAACCACACCTGGATCACGGCCGCGACCTGCTCCGCCCATGGCATCAGGACCGGCATGCCGGAGTTGACCACGACGACGGTGTTTGGATTGGCGGCGGCGACCCTTCTCACCAGCTCGTCCTGCCGGCCGGGAAGCACCATCGTGTCCTTGTCATAGCCCTCGCTCTCGTTCCCTTCCGCCGAGCCGATCACGACCACGGCGATGTCAGCATCGCTCGCGGCCTGGGCTGCCTCTTCGATCAGGTCCTCGTCGTCCATCTGGGGCGCGATGCCGAGCCGCAATGTCACGAATCGTTTCTCGGGCCGGTAATCGACGCGAACGTCTACCTCGCGTCCAGCTTCGAGCGCTATCGGCACACGCAGTTCAGGCGGACGGCCAAGAGCCTCCACAACTTCGCCGGGAAAGAGGCTTGTTGCCTCGGCAAGAAGGGACCCGTTGACGGTCACGCGCATGCGACCGGCTCCGGCTGCGCCGAGGACGTGTGGCCCGTCGGCTTCCGGACGAAAGACAGCTCGCATCACAACCTCCGACCCGGGGACGTGCACAGCTTCGGGAAGGCCGTCCCACCAGGTGGCGACGCTGCTCGGGATGGGAGAGTCATAGACGACTTCGCCAGCGGGGTTCCGAATCTCGAGACGGGCGCCCGACTTTCCGCTGACCGGGTCGCGCAGCGTTCCATCCAATGGGGCGGGAACGGTCGCACTCGTGAGACAGCCCTGATGCAACGTAACCGTGGTTGCGTTTCCGAGGGCCCGCCGCAGCGATTCAGCAAGGTTGACGCGGACGGAAGGCAGCACGCGGACGCTGCCGCCCCCTTGAGTCTGCGGCTCGATCGCGTTGGGTCCGATGAGTGCAAGGCTTCTCACGTTGGCTTTCTTCAGGGGCAGCAGACCGCGGCGGTTGCTCAGCAGGACAAACGATCGCGAGGTGACCTTGGCCAGCAGGTCGGAGTCGACCAGCTCTGGAACCGCCGCGGCCGTGCTTCCGTTGAATCCACCGAGCCGGCGCGCGAGTGAGAAGATGCGCGAGACCTTGTCGTCGATCTCGGCCTCGGGCACGGCGCCGCTGCGAACCGCAGCCACGAGCTTGTCTCCCCACGGCCCGTTCGGTCCGGGCATCACGAGGTCGAGTCCGGCCAGCGCGCTCGGCACAGTCGTCGTCGTGGCGGACCAGTCGGAGATCACCACCCCGGTGAACCCCCAGTCCGACTTGAGAACGTCGTGCAGCAGGATCGCGTTGGCCGTCATGGTCGGACCGTTGACCGCGTTGTAGGCGGCCATGACGAGAAAGACGCCGGCCTCCCCGACGCACGCTTCGAACGGCGGAAGGTACAGCTCCCTCAGCACGCCCTCGGAAATTCGGGCGACGTACGACCGCCGCTCGGTCTCCGAGTCGTTGGCCACATAGTGCTTCGCAGTGGCGCCAACGCCGGCCCGCTGCACGCCACGCACGTAGGCCACGGCGATACGTGAAGTCAGCAACGGGTCTTCGGAGAAGCATTCGAAACCGCGACCGCTGAGCGGGGTACGAATGATGTTCATGGTGGGAGCGAGGAGAACGTCGACCCCTTTGCTGCGGGCTTCGTGACCCAGAGCCGTCGCGATCTCCTCGATGAGATCCACGTCCCAGGTCGCGGCGAGGGCGACGGGGCAAGGCAACGATGTTGATGGATTGGAAGGATCGAAGCGCTCGCCTCTAACCCCGGCCGGGCCGTCGGAAGTAATCAGCGGACGCAATCCGACGGCGCTCTCGCCGTGCAGCGCCCAGGAGTCAGCGCCAGTCAACAGACGGACCTTCTGCTCCAGGGTGAGACGGGCAATCAGGCCCGACTCGTCGCTGCGGACGCCTGTGGGGACAACGGTCATGGACGATCTCCTTGGGTGCGGGTGAGTCGCGGCCGGCACGATGCCGGCCGCGATGCATTTACGGTCTGAACGGTTAGGAAACTGGCTTCAGCTGCATGAGGATGTACGGCATCTGCGGGTCGCTTGGCGACGGGTTCATGTACGGGTGCGATTGGTTGGGCCAGCCGGTGTACTTGGTGCTGCTGAAGACGTTCCAGTCGGCACCGTAGAGAAGTGGAGCCTCAGGAACTTGGTCCGACATGATCTTCTCGAGCGACTGGACGATTGGGTAGAGGGAGGCGGTGTCGCTGGGATCGGTGCTCTCGTACTTCCGAAGAGCGGCGTCGGCCGCCGGGCTGGAGAAGCCCTGGAAGTGCGCAACCGAGTTCACGTCTGTGCTGTCGAACCAGTTCTGGAACTGGATGTAAGGGATGCTGCCGCCGTTGCCCCAATGGATTGCCGTCTGCCACTGAGAGGGCTGTGAGGTGATGTTGGTGTTCCAGTCGGAGTAGCCCTGGGCCGGCTTGGTGGTGACGTCCATGCCCAGTGGCTGGAGCTCCTGCGACATCAGGGCTGCGTTTTCCCAGTAGTCGGAGAAGGGAACGGGGTCGTAGACCGAGAACTTGATGATCTGGCCGCCCTTGGTCCAGCAGTTGGCGGTGCTGCTGCCGTCACAGTTCCCGCCCGACTTGAAGGTCCCGGTGCTGCTGTCGTAGCGAGACGTGGCAGGAGCGTTCCAGCCGCCTGCCTTGAGGATGTCGTAAACGTCCATCCCTGCCGGCAAGCTGTCGGCCTTGGCCGTGGCCGCGTCCGGCACGTTGCCGCCGAGCGACAGGTCGCCCTTGAGCGTGCCGTCAGACGGAAGGAAGGCATTCTGGTTGGGGAGGATTAGTCCGCTCGATGAGCTCGCGGGGTTCTCGTAGCCCGACTCGCCCAGCAGGGCCAGAGCGTTGCGGTCGACGCCGTAGCTGACGGCCTTGCGGACCGCCACGTCACCGATGCCTGTGGCGCCGCCGTTGCCGGGGTTCAGGTTGAACCAGAGCGTGACGGTGCTGCCCGCGGCAAACCAGGCGTGGTTGGTCAGAGGGTTGAGGTTGACGTAGTTGGCGTACACGTTCGGGATGTCGTTTCCCGCCCAGTCCAGCTGGCCGCTTACGAGCGCATCACTCGCGGCAGCATTGGTGGCGATGGAAGGGGTGTCGATCTCGGATTCCGGCGGAGTCCCACCCCAGTAGTTCGGGTTGGGCTTCCACTTGATCAGCGAGCTCGAATAGCTCGCCAGCACGAAGGGCCCTGTGCCCACCGGGACCTTGATCGTCATCGTCGGGTTGGCAGCGATCTGGTTCGCGACCGACGCCTTGAGCATGAACGTGTTGCTGAGGATGTTGAACAGTCCTGTGTACTGCGCTGACGCGAAGTGGAGGGTCACGGTGTTGCCGTTGACCGTCGGGTCCGACGCCTGGGTCGGGACGCCGCGGGTGTTGGCCTTCGGGTTCTCCATCATCTTGAAGGTGGCTGCGACGTCGGCCGGACCGAATGCCGAGCCGTCGCTGAACTTCACGTTCTGCCGGATCGTGATCTGCAGGTCCTTACCGCTGTTCTGGAAGGCGTACGCGGTCGCAAGCCATGGGTGGGTGCCGGCCGCGGTGGCATCGAGCTGGTTGAACTCGATCAGTGGCTCGTTGGCCAGGCTCCTCGTGCCCATTTGGGACGTGACCGAGTTGTTGTCGTAGGGGTTGAAGTCTTCCGAGAAGGTGACTCCGGTGGTCGGCTCAGCGATAAGCGCTTTGCCTCCCGCCGTAGTCGCGTTGTTCGATTGGCAGCTACTCACGATCAGGGCGAGGGTCGCCGCCCCGAGCATGCCTTTGAAGAGTCGTCGATTCATAGATCTGTCACCTCCGTGACGCGCGTCCTGAGGGTCGCGCAATGCTGACGGCTGCCTGCACATGACCACAACCTTGTAGATAGGCCCGAGCAGGGACCGCCCTGCTGATGGCTCCATCGGCTCCCAGCGCCGGCGGGGACCGAAACGCCGCAGTTACATCCATCCTTCCTCACCTCTTTATTGAGTCTTTGCCGAGTGGTCTGCCACGGGGCGAAACAGGCCGTTTTCGTCGGCGCCTCGTTGGGCGGAATCGGCGTGAAGCCAACACGCCGCGATGTGGCCCGACGAGACGGCAAAGCTCGGCGGGACCTGGCGCTTGCAGATGTCCATCGCGTAAGGGCACCGCGGGTGGAACCGGCAGCCGCTTGGGGGAGCGAGCAGGCTTGGCGGCCCTCCGCGTCCGGCGAGCTTCGGCGCTTCGCCTCGATCCGGGTCCGGGGCGGCCGAGAGCAGGAGCTGCGTGTACGGATGTGCCGCGTGGTCGGTGAGGCTGACGCTGGGCGCCGCCTCGACAAGCTGTCCTGCGTACATCACGATGATCGTGTCGGCCAGGTAGCGGGCCGAGGCGATGTCGTGGGTGACGTACAGGATCGCCAGGTGCTCGCGGTCGCGCAGGTCGGCGAGCAGGTTGAGCACGCCCAGACGGATGGAGACGTCGAGCATCGAGACGGGCTCGTCGGCAAGCAGCACGCGCGGCCGGACTGCCAGGGCGCGGGCAATCGAAACCCGCTGCCGCTGCCCGCCGGAAAGCTCGTACGGAAACTTGCGGAGATAGTGCGCGGCCGGCTCCAGGGCCACGCGGCGCAACAGCTCTTCGGCCGCCTGCTCGACGCGGCCGTCGGCGATGTGATGAATCTCCAGGGGCCGGACCAGCTGGTGACGCACGCGATGCACCGGGTTCAGGGACGCGAACGGGTCCTGGAAGACCATCTGCACCTTTGCCGCGTAGGACTTCGGCCTGCCCTTGGGAGCCGGGACGCCGTCCAGCAGCACCTCTCCCGTGTCTGGCTTGATGATATTGGCCAGCATCCGGGCGATGGTCGTTTTGCCGGCGCCGCTTTCACCAACCAGCGCGGTGACCTTCCCCGCGTCGAGCCGGACCGTAACCGACTCTACCGCGTGCACCCGAGCTTTTCGGGCCAGCGGCCCACGACCCCGCTTCACCCAGAAAGACTTTGTGAGCTCGCGACCCTCGAGTACCGCGGCTGTGTGCGTCGTGGATTCCACCGGCGCTGTTCCGTTCACAGCTCGCTCACCCGCGTGGCGGCCTCCATGCGCTCGGGTCTCCTCGAGGCCGGGTCGGGTTGGGCGAGCTCCGCGGGAACGACCGCGTCACCGGCGTGCAGCCAGCAGGCCACCTCCCGATCCGATCCATTCAGCTGCGCAAGCTGCGGCCGTTCTTCGCTGCAGCGCTGCATCGCCCAGCGGCAGCGCGGATGAAAGGCACAGCCCGAGGGGAGGTCCCGCAGGTCGGGCGGTGAGCCCGGAATCCCCTCCATCGCAACGCGATCCCCGTGGAGCGGAGGGAAGCAGTTGAGCAGGCCGTGGGTGTACGGCAGTCGCGGCGCGTGGAACAGTGAGGCCGCCGGCGCACGCTCCATCAGCCGGCCCGCGTACATCACCGCGATCTCGTCGGCGAGCTCGACCAGGAGCGACAGGTCGTGAGTGATGAACAGGGTCGCGAAACCGATCCGGTCGCGCAGGCCGATCAGCTCTTCGAGGATCTCTCGCTGGGTGACCACATCCAACGCAGTGGTCGGCTCGTCGAGGATGATCACCTGCGGCTCGAGGGCGATCGCCATCGCGATCATGGCGCGCTGGCGCATCCCACCTGAGAGCTCGTGGGCGTAGCTGCGCAGGCGGTCCGCGTTCATCCCCACCATTTCGAGCAGCTCCCCGGCCCTGTTCCACCGCTCGGCGTGGGAAAGGTGCGGGCGATGGACGCGAAGAAGGTCGTCGAACTGCGCGCCGATTGTGATCACTGGATTGAGCGAGTCCAGTGCGCTCTGTAGAACTACCGCGATCTCGGACCACCGCACTTCCCGCAGCTGCCGCTGGCCGGCCGCAAGCAGGTCGATCGTGCCGGTGGGCCCATCCCCGCTGATCGGCTTGGAATGGAAGAGGACCTGGCCGCCCGTGATCACGCCCGGAGGTCGAAGCAGGCGGATGGCGGAAAGCGCGAGGGTGGTCTTGCCGCTGCCGCTCTCGCCGGCAAGGCCCAGGACCTGGCCGCGGCGAAGCACGAGGTCGCAGTCCATGACCGCGTGAACAGAGTCGGCGCCGACGCCGTAGTCGACGCAGAGGCCGCGGATCTCGAGGACCGGGTCAGCTGCGTTCGCGTGGGTGAGCTTGCTCGCCGGCCTGGGCGCATCCCACACTGAACGCGCGACAGGCGTCAGGCCGAGCCTGGTGCTGGCGCTGATTCCAGCCTTACGTGCCGCTTTCCGGGAAAGGCCCGCGCTCCGCAGCCTCGGGTTGATGAACTCGTCGATACCAAAGTTCAGAAGCGCCAGGCCTGTGCCGAGCAGCGCTACCGCGATGCCGGGCGGAGCCCACCACCACCACCAGCCGCCGCGCACGGCGTTGTTGGCGAAACCCTCGCGCAGCATCTCGCCCCAGTTCCAGAGGCCGGGGGGATAAGAGGTCGGCGACCCGGCGAGGCCCAGGAACGCGATCGCCACGTAGGCGCCGATGGCGGCCAGGGTCGTGAACAAGAACGACGCGGCGACGATCGGAACGAGGTTGGGCAGGACCTCGACCATGATGATGCGCAGGCGCCCCTCACCTGACACCCTCGCCGCTTCGACGAAGTCGCGGTTGCGCAGCGACAGGGTCTGCGCTCGCAGCGTGCGCGCGCTGTAGGCCCAGGTCGTGACGGCGATGATCGCGCCGACCAGGAGGATGCTCGAGCCCGCAGACGGCACGTAATCAGCGAGCACGATGAGCAGCGGAAGGCCAGGGATCGCGAGAAAAACGTTCGCCACCAGCGACAGGCCTTCGTCGGTGCCTCCTCCGACGTAACCCGCGGTCACCCCAAACATGACCGCCAGGACCGTGGCGATCGCGGCGGCGATCAAGCACACAAAGAGAGTGGCCTGGGTGGATGCAAGTACCTGGGACAGCGCGTCCTGGGCGAATACCGTGGTGCCGAGCCAGTGCGCAGCGGAAGGTGGCAGCGGGAGCGGGTAATAGTTCGCCGGGAACGAGGTGCCCGGACCTGTGCCGTCGACGAGCACATGCCGGACCCAGTTCTTCTCGTCGGTCGCGTTCGGTGAGTAGGGCGCCGCCCACCTGCCGATCACTGCGACGACCCCGAAAAGTCCCATGATGACCAGGCCGGCAATCACCTTCGGCGAGCGCGGCAGGCGGAGAATCCTCGTCCGGTGAAACGCCACGCCGCCCGGGCCGCCGACGGGCGCGACTTCGGTCAGGGACGTGGGGGCGATCGTCATCTCGTCACGCGATCTGCCGCGCCCTCGGGTCGATGAGCACATACACGACGTCAGCGAGCAGGTTGGCGGCGAGCACTATCAAGGTGATCACCACGAAGATTCCCTGGACCAGCGAGTAGTCCAGCTTTCCGAGGGCGTCGTTGAGGTGAAAGCCGATGCCCGGATAGTTGAAGACGATCTCGACGAGGATCTGTCCGGACACGACCAGGCTGATGGCGATCGTGAAGTTGGAGACCACCGGCAGGAGCGCGTTGCGCGCCGCATACCAGATTACCGTTCGGGTGGGAAGGCCTTTGGCCGCGGCCATCAGGACGAAGTCCTCGTCCATCGTCGTGATGACCTGGTTCCGCATCGCCACCAGGAAGCCGGCGATCGACGCCAGGACGACCGTCGCGACCGGAAGGATCGCGTGGGCGATGACGCTGGAGATGTAGGGACCGTTGAACCCGGGCGTAACGGTGTAGATGTCGTATCCGAACAGGCTCGGCAGCCAGCGGAGCATCGTCCCCGTCTGGCCGAAGATCAGAACCAGCACAAGGGCGAGGAAGAAGTAGGGAATCGCCTGGAAGAACGTGGCCCCCGGCATGATCCAATCGATCCACGAACCGCGGCGCCAGGCCACCAACGTGCCGATGGTCGTGCCGGCGACGAAGCTGATGATTGTCGCCACCCCCAGCACAGCCAGGGTCCACGGCAGGTAGGACAGGATCAGGCTGCCCACCGGTGCGTTTTCGGACCACGACTGCCCGAGGTTGCCGTGCGAGAGATTCCCGATGTACTGGACGTACTGGTCCCACAGGCTCTTGTGGACGTCGAACCCGAGCTGCTCCTCGACCGCGAGCACGCACTGCGAGTTGCAGTTGCCCGATTGCGAGGCTCTCGCCACCGCGCCGGCGACCGGGTTGCCAGGCACCACGCGAGGGAGGAGAAAGCTCACGGTGATCGCCACCCAGGCGGCCAGAAGGTAGACGGCCAACCTGCGCAGGACGGCACTCATCCCTTCTGACCGTCCCTGGCGGCAAGCGCCACGCCCGATGCCGGCGACGATCCGGAGGCGCAACCGCAGCTCTCGCGGACGACGAGCTCGACAGGGAGGACGGTGTCTGGCTTACCGCCGCCTGCGCTGATCCGCGAGTAGAGAATTTCGAACGCCTTCGCGCCGAGCTCCTGCATGGGCTGGCGAATCGTGGTCAAGGGCGGATGCAGGTGGCGAGCCACCGGCACGTCGTCGAAGCCGGTGATCGCGACGTCCTGCGGTACCCGGATGCCGCGCTGAGCGAGTGCATGCATCACCCCTAAGGCGGTCTGGTCGTTGGCGCACAGGATGGCCCGCGGCAGCTTTCGGCCGGCGTTCAGCAGAGACGCGACCACGTTGGCCCCTCCCGCGGCGCTGTAGTTGCCTTGCCAGGCCGGCCCCGTCTCGATCTCGGCGCCCGCCGCGACGGCCTCCGCTTCGAATGCGCGCAAGCGTGTCCGGTTGTCGGGGCTGTCGGCACGGCCGGTGACATAGCCGAGGCTCCGATACCCGTGGTCTATGACCATGTGACGGACCAGCGCCCGGATCCCGAACTCGTTGTCGCAGCGAACGTTCAAGGACGCGGGGGTGGGGCTCCCGGCCAGGGTCACGACCGGGACCATGTCAGCCAGTCGTGCGATTCCGACCGCCGAGAGCATCCGGTCGTGGAGGATGAGTCCGTCCGCCTTCCCCGCAAGCGCGGCGATGCGTGCCGCCACGTTGTCGTCGTTGAATCCGACGGAACTTATCAATAGATCGAATCCGCGACGTTGGGCCCCCACCTCGATGCCGCGGTTGATGACATCGATGAAGAGAAAGCTCTCGTCCTCGCCCTCGAAGAGTTCTTCACCGCCACGCCGGAAGACGACGCCGACCACCTCTTTCAGCCCGTTGGAGAGGGCTCGCGCGGCGCCGTCAGGCACGAAGCTGAGCTCTCGCACCGCCTGCATCACGCGCTCGCGGGTCTCGGCACGGGGGCTGCCCAGCCCGTTGAGGACTCGGGATACGGAGGCGATGGAGACGCCGGCGCGGCTGGCGACGTCGTAGATCGTCAGCGTCGCTTTGGCTTTCTTCGGCTCCGCCACTTTGCCTGATCCCCATCCTCGGCTCCGTATGGCTGGCTCTGTAAGCGCTTACCGGTAAGCGCTTACAGCACCCTAGCGCAAGAAGTTCTTCGTGTCAAGTGCATGAAGCCTGAGCGCGAAACCACGTGGCATGCGCACGCCGTGCGTTCGCTCTTACGCAGAGAAAAGCGGGCCTAGGAGCAGCGGCTTCAAGAATGCGGTGCGAACCATCTCATCGCCACGGCGGTGGGTCATGAGGCGGCCCACCTGGACGGAACCCAAGCTCGGCACGACCTGGAGTATGTACATTTTCAGACTGCCGATAGCCGATGCAATGGGATGAGTTCCTCTGAGCCCGGCGGTGCCCGGGCCGCGGGGTCGAGAGTGGATATTCCTCCGAGGCGCCACCATTACAGACCCTCGCCCGGCGCCCGAGTGCAAATCTTCCCGAACCGGGGCTTCGATGCACCTGTTGAGAGCCATGGCTGCCCGCCATGTTCTGAGCGACAAGGCGGCCGCCTTCAGCCGATGATCAAGCCGTGACCCGAGATCGTGACCTAGTACGTCGCCTTTGGGACTTCGCTGGCGGCGGACTCGTCGGGCGTGTCGCCAACCAGGTCCGGCGTCTCGAGGTTGTCACCCGCGCCCGTCGGGTGCGCCTGCTCCATGTGCTTTTGTAGATCTTCTGAGTTCTCGACGTCCTGGCCGCAGATGTCGCACTTCATGATTGCCCCCTTCGCGAAGAGATCTTTGGGCCAAGCCGAAGGGGCGGTCTTACGACGGCACCCCCTCTGCCTGACTGGATCACGGTTGCCGATCGCCCATAACAAAAGCAGCAATCTCGTGCCCCGGTACCGTACGGAGCCGGCCGCGTCGTGGTGGGACGGGCCCGGACTGCGCGCAAAGCTGATAGGCTCACCGACGAAGGCGGGGTGATCGGTGGCTCCCCTGTCCCTTCGAAGCGGGGTGA
>Ga0066793_10001545_pt1 | contig 10563 bp, 7 predicted proteins | sample PersoiDNA2013189_FD_83876 | JGI IMG/M metagenome (GOLD analysis project Ga0066793, IMG submission 83876) | Permafrost soil microbial communities from the Arctic, to analyse light accelerated degradation of dissolved organic matter (DOM) -... | ecosystem: Environmental > Terrestrial > Soil >...
CGCGGGAGGCGTGCAGCCGGCCCTATCGCGCGCACATCTGACCTCGATGCTCCGTCTGGCCGGCGGCGGACCAGGTGGCCGAGGCGTCGATCTTCCCGGAGGTCGGCGTTTTCGTATCGTGGGCAACCACATGGAAGTCGTGGCGCCGAAAGTGACTCGTGCCCAAGGCGGCAAACCGCATCTCGACGTCCGGCGCTGCAGCGGCTGCGACGATCCGAATGCAGCCCACCTGAGGCCCGAGGCCCGCGTTCACGTGGGATTCCGGCGGCCCGGCTTGCGTATGCGGCCAGCCGGTGGGAGTGGCTCGCGTAAGCTGCAGGACATCATGGTCGATGCCCGTATTCCGCGAGAGGATCGCGACGCGTGGCCCTTGGTTTTCGCCGGCGATCGGCTCGCGTGGGTACCGGGAATCGCGGTCGATGCTGATCTGGCGAGCGTCGCGGGCGAGCCCGCCCTGCACGTTGCCATCTCGCCAATGCCGGACCGTTGGAAGCCTAAAGTTGCTAGGCTAGGAATGCCGAACAGCCCTCGAGGAGAGTCGAGTTGAGTCGTTTTCCCCGCTCCAGCCTGTTTTATTTCGCACTGGTCGTCGTGCTCGGCCTGGTGTTTTGGTTCACCTGGCAGTCGGTTCAGAGCGGCCAGAACTCGAGCGACTGGCACTTTTCGACTCTGATGACCAACGCGGCCGACGGCGGGGTCAAGTCGCTCGAGATCAACGGCACCGATGGAATCGCCATCGACTCGCAGAGCCGCAAGCACAACGTCGTCTTGCCCGACCCCACATCCGGGGGCACATGGCTCACCGAGCTCCAGAGCACGGACCATGTGGACGTTTTCTATGACAAGAACAACAGCGGCAGCTACTTGATCAGCGTTCTGCTGCCCAACATCATCCTTGTGATCCTGATCGCCGCCTTCATGTGGTGGGTGCTCCGCCAGACGCAAAGCGGCAACAACCAGGCGATGTCGTTCGGACGGTCGCGAGCACGCATGATCGCCGGCGACAAGCCCGCCATCACCTTCGCCGACGTCGCAGGTGTGGAGGAGGCCAAACAGGAGCTCTCGGAGATCGTTGAGTTCCTTAAATATCCGGAGAAGTTCGTTGCCCTCGGGGCACGCATCCCGAAGGGTTGTCTGCTCGTCGGGCCTCCAGGCACCGGCAAGACGCTTTTGAGCAAGGCCGTGGCGGGAGAGGCCGGCGTGCCCTTCTTTTCGATCTCCGGTTCGGAGTTCGTCGAGATGTTCGTCGGTGTCGGCGCGAGCCGTGTGCGGGACCTGTTCGACCAGGCCAAGAAGAATTCGCCGTGCATCGTGTTCGTCGACGAGATCGACGCCGTCGGGCGCCAGCGCGGCGCGGGCCTCGGCGGCGGGCACGACGAGCGTGAGCAGACCCTCAACCAGCTGCTCGTCGAGATGGACGGCTTCGACACCAACACACATGTCATCGTCATCGCGGCAACGAACCGGCCGGACGTACTCGATCCGGCGTTGCTCCGACCCGGACGCTTCGACCGCCATGTGACCCTCGACCGGCCGGACATCAAGGGCCGCCGCGCGATCCTCGACGTCCACGCGCGCAACAAGCCGCTCGACTCTACTGTCGACCTCAACGTGCTGGCCCGCCAGACGCCCGGTTTCACTGGTGCCGACCTCGCGAACCTCATCAACGAGGCCGCCATCCTTTCCGCCCGTGCCAACAAGAAGGTGATCGGGCAGGACGAGCTCGAGGAGGCGATCGCCAGGGTGATCGCAGGCCCCGAGCGGAGGAGCCGGCGCATCTCAGACCACGAAAAGGAGATCATCGCGTACCACGAGGTCGGTCATGCCCTCGTGATGAAGGCGCTTCCGCACACCGACCCGGTGCACAAAGTGTCGATCATTTCGCGGGGCATGGCGCTGGGCTGGACGATGAGCCTGCCCGAGGAGGACAAGTACCTCATCTCGCGAGACGAGCTGATGGACCAGATCGCCGGCATCATGGGCGGCCGCGTCGCCGAGGAGATCGTCTTCGGCGACATCACGTCCGGGGCCGAGAACGACATCCTGAAGGCGACCCAGATGTCCCGCCGGATGGTGACCCAGTGGGGAATGTCGGACAAGTTGGGCAACGTGGCGATGGGTCACCGGGAAGAGCTCGTGTTCCTAGGCCGTGACCTCGGGGAGCAGAGGAACTATTCCGAGGAGGTCGCCGCCATCATCGACGAGGAGATCCGCAGCATCGTCGACCATGGCTACCAGACGGCTAAGGCGATCCTCACCCAGCAGCGTCACCAGATGGACATAGTGGTCGAGCAGCTGAAGGTGGTGGAGACGCTCGATGGTAGGCAGCTGGACGAGATCCTCGCGCGCGGCGCGCCGCAAGCGCCGGCCGCCAGCTCGACCGCTTCCTAGCTAGCACGCCGGCACCCCAAGAGCCGCTATTCGTCGCCGGCCGGGGAAACCTCGGCCGCACGCTGGCGCGGGCGTTCAACGCAGCCGGCCGCCATGCGGAGCTGCGTCCGGCCCGGAAAGGTATTCCTGGGCTGGTCCGGAGTCTGAGGTCATCGCCGGACGCAATCGTGTTCCTGGCGGTTCCCGATGACTCGGTCCTGCACACCGCAAAGCTGGTGGCGGCGGCCGGCAAGTGGATCCCCGAGTCGGTCGCGTTCGTCCACCTCAGTGGCGCCCTGCCGCTCGCTGCCCTCGAGCCCTTGCGGGCAAGGCACCAGATCGGTTCGTTTCACCCGCTTCAGTCGTTCCCGGAACCACGCCCGCCGGCGTCGCTGCGCGGCATCGTCGTGGCCGTGGACGCCAGCAGCCCGCTGCTGAGGCAGCGCCTCGCCCGCCTCGCGCGCGCTCTCGGCGCCAGGGCCCGCCGAGTCGGCGACAGCGACCGGGTGCTGTACCACGCGGGGGCGGTCTTCGCTTCGAACTACGTCGACGCGTTGCTCGCCGGAGGCGTCCGGCTGCTCGAGGCCGCCGGCTGGAGCGAAAAGGACGCGACGTCCGGCTTGCTCGCACTGGCCGGCGGGACGCTTGCCAGTGTGCGCAAGCGCGGCGCCGTGGCGGCGCTCACCGGACCGGTGCGGCGGGGCGACGTGACCACGATCGAGCGCCATCTCTCCGCGCTCTCTGGTCTGGCCACCGACAGCCGCTCTCGGCACGGGCCACCGGTTGCGGACGCATATCGTATGCTCGGCTTGATCGCGCTCGAGATCGCAGTGGAGGCGGGCCTTGAGCCTGCGGCGGCCGAGCGGACGCGTAGGGCGTTGACCGAACAACCGGCAGCGACCCGAAGGAGACGTCGCGCATGACAACAGTGCTGGACGTGCAGCGATTCAAGGATGAGCACCAGCGTTTTTCGATGCTCACCGCTTATGACTACCTGAGCGCGCGGATCCTCGACGAGGCGGGCATCCCGATCCTCCTGGTCGGGGACAGCCTCGGGATGGTGATGCTCGGTTATCCGACCACGCTCCCGGTGACCCTCGACGAGATGATCCACCACGCCAGGGCCGTCTCACGGGGCTCCCGGCAGGCTTTGCTCGTCGGCGATCTGCCGTTCATGTCGTACCACGTCTCTCGCAAGCAGGCCATTGCGAGCGCCGGCCGGTTTCTCCAGGAGGGCGGCATGCACGCCGTCAAGCTCGAAGGCGGCGGCCGCATCGTCGAGATCACACGCCGCCTGACGGAGATGGGGATCCCGGTCATGGGTCACCTCGGGCTCACGCCCCAGTTCGTGCACCAGATGGGCGGCTTCAAGGTCCAGGGCAAGGGCCACGCTCAGGCGGCTCGGATCCTGGCCGACGCCAAGGAGCTGGAGCAGGCGGGCGCGTTCAGCCTCGTGCTCGAGGGAGTGCCGGGCGAGCTCGCGGCGCGGGTCACGGAGGCGCTTCACATCCCGACGATCGGCATCGGCGCCGGCGCCGCCACCGACGGCCAGGTACTCGTCTTTCACGACATGCTGGGCCTGACGACCGGCAAGGCGCCCAAGTTCGTCAAGCGGTACGCCAACCTGGCCGAGGAGATCACGGGCGCCGCCCAGCGGTTTGCCCGAGAGGTTGCCACTGGGGAGTTCCCAGGCCCCGAGCACGCGTACTCGGCCAACGGCTCCGCCCCAGCGACAACGGGAGTACGAGAAGAGGTCAGGTACGGCGCCGGGTAGCCATCCTTATGCCGGATTCGAAGCCCCCGCCGCGATGCTTGCAGCGTCGCGGCGGTGGCGCGGCGATGGTCTCGAGATCGGGCTGGTGCCGACCATGGGGGCGCTCCATGCCGGGCACCTCAGCCTGATCGAGAGGGCGCGCCGCGAAAACGGGATCCTCGTCGTCAGCGTGTTCGTGAACCCGATCCAGTTCGGTCAGGGCGAGGATTTCGAACGCTACCCGCGCGACCCAGCCCGCGATGCGGACATGCTGAGGCGGGCCGGCGTGGACGCCATCTACCGGCCGACCGTGGACGTCATGTACCCACCGGGGTCGAGCACGCGAGTGCACGTCGGCGGCGTGGGGGACCCGCTCGAAGGGGCCGCCCGTCCCGGGCACTTCGAGGGCGTCGCGACGGTCGTAAGCAAGCTGTTCGCCGCGGTCGAGCCCGATCGGGCGTACTTCGGACAGAAGGACGCGCAGCAGGTGGCGGTTGTGAAACGGCTTGCGCGCGACCTGGATTTTCCAGTCGAGATCCGCGTTTGCCCGACGGTCCGGGAGCCGGACGGCCTGGCCCTGAGCTCGCGCAACGCCTATCTCGGCACCGTGGAACGGGCGGCGGCAGTCTGCCTCAGCTCGGCTTTGCGGCTTGCCGCGGCGGCCTATGCCAGAGGAGAGCGAAGGCCAGAAAAGCTTCGGGAGATGCTCTGCGGACTGCTCGATGCCGAGCCGCTGGCGCGGGCCGAGTATGCCGAGGTCGTGGATCCGGAGACGTTCACGCCTCCTGGGTCATTGGCCGTGCTTGCCGTCCGGATCGGCGCCACGCGACTGATCGACAATCACGATCTCTCAAAGGAGTTCCCGGGATAACGCCGGTTCTGAGTTACAATGGCGGTTCGTATTGGCGGAGGCCGTTATGACGACCAACACCACACCAATAAACCTTAGGGGGTACGTGCGTTGTCCAATGAGTCCGGTGCTGTCCTGACAGAACAGAAGGAGGCGCCCGACCAGGAAGACGCAGCCTACGCGATGACGATGGAGGACTACCTCCATTACGACCAGGAAGCCTTCAAGACCCCCAACCATGGGGACATCGTTGACGGAATCGTGGTGCGGGTCGACGCGGATGAGGTGCTGGTCGACATCGGGGCCAAGGCCGAAGGTGTCATCTCGAGCAAGGAGCTCGGCAACCGGGGTGACGTGGACTCGGTTGGGCTCGAGCCCGGCGACCAGATCAAGGTCTACGTCCTACAGCCGGAGAACGAAGAAGGCAACGTGGTCCTCAGCCTGCGCCGCGCGCGGGCGGAGACGACGTGGATCGTCGCCGCCGAGAAGCAGGCCGACGGCTCCGTCATCGAAGCCGACGTACGCGAGCAGAACAAGGGCGGCCTGATCGTCAACATCCTCGGCCTGCGAGGCTTCTTGCCCTCGAGCCAGGTCGCGCGCGCTTACGCCGGCAGCCTGGAGTCACTGGTCAGCCAGCGGATCCCCGTGAAGATTCTCGAAGTCAACCGGAAGCGCAACCGCCTGATCGTCAGCCAGAAGGCTGCCGAGGACGAGGATCGCGCCCGCAAGCGGGAAGAGCTCTTCAGCCGGCTTCAGACCGGGGCCACCGTCAAGGGGACGGTCTCCGGGATCACCAGCTACGGGGCGTTCGTCGACATCGGCGGCGCCGATGGACTGATCCACATCTCCGAACTGTCATGGGACCGGGTCTCCAAGGTGACCGATGTTCTGCAGCTCGCCGACGAGGTCACCGTGAAGGTGATCAAGCTCGATCCCGAGCAAACGCGAATCTCACTATCACTACGGCAGCTGCAGCAGGATCCCTGGGAAAGGCTCGTCCAATCGATGCCCATCGGCTCGATCGTCGAAGGCCAGGTCACAAAGACCAAGAAGTACGGGGCCTTCCTCCAGATCATGCAGGGGATCGAAGGGCTGCTCCACATCTCAGAGCTGTCGTGGGACCACGTCGAGCGGACGGAGGACGTGCTGAAGGTGGGGGAGACGCTGCAGGTGAAGGTGATCGGTATCGACACCGCCCGCCGGCGCATCTCGCTCAGCCTGAAGCAGCTGTCGGCGCCGCCGGCCACCCTGGCCAACGGGCGTCCCGAGCAGCGGCCGGCCGAGTATGACGACGTCGAGGACGAGTCCTAGCTCCCACGGCGTCGGTTCTTAACAGGCTGGATTGACCTTCTTGGGCTTGTCTGTTTGAGTTGACTGCGGCAGGCGTGGTTCGGCTCGGGGGCAATCAGTAAGTCCCAACCTCATCGCCGCTTGCCGCGCAGGGAGCCAGCGGGAGCAATCAGTTAGTCCCATCCATATCGCCGCTTGCGCGCAGGGAGGGCCCACCCGAGGAGCGCCCGGACGGCTGGTTCAGCTCCCCATCGCGGCCAGGCGCTGGCTCGCCGGCCCGTAGTAAGGGTCGATCTGAAGGGCTCGCCTGTAATCACTTCGCGCATCGGCCAGCCGGCCGAGCTGAGCCTCGGCGTCACCGAGCTCGACGTAGAGGCCGGGCTCGCTCTCACCGAGGTCCGCGGCGCGCCGCAGCTCTTCCACACCTCGCGACAGCGAACCCTGGGCGACCAGGCCCTGCCCGAGCCCCCAGTGATAGCGGGCCTGAAACGGATCTACCAGCACCGAAAGCTCGGACTTTCCCTGCAAATACCAGGTGTCGGCCAGGACCGGCAACACTCCGAGTGCGAGGGCAAATAGGGCCATCGCAACGGCTGCGGCTGACCGCCAGATCGCCGGGCCACCCGTTGGCTGAGCTGCTGCAGCGGCCCCGCCAACGGGCTCGACCTCGACGGCTCGGACCGCTGACCATGCGGTCCCGGCCAGGAGCCAGAACGCCCCCGTCGCCGGCGCCCAGTCGAAGTTGAAAAGGACCCAGACCGAGTATCCAACGCAGGCCGCCGCCAGAGGTCCTGCGCCGCTGGCGAATCGCGTTCGCCACGCTCCGCGGAACAGGACCACGAGGATCCAGCCCGCCGCCGCCAGGCCGATCAATCCCTGCGTGGCGGCGATGTCGAGGGGACCTGAATGAATGCGATCGAACGTGACGCCGGGCGACCAATCGCCGCTCAGGAACCGCCCCAAAGCGAGACCCGTCGCGTCCTGGCCCCAACCTGTGAGCGGCCGGGCCGCGATCAGGTGCAGGCCGTCCTGCCAGAGATGAATCCTGAGCCGGGCAGGGTCGTCGTTCAGCAGTTGCAGAGGCGACAGCACAATCACGAAAAGCGCTCCGCCGATGACCACGGTCGAGGCGATCGCCGCGACGGCGGCAGCCCTTCCTCTGACTGAGAAGACGATCAGCGCGAGACAACCTGCCAGCGCTCCCAGGGCACCGCTCCGCGAGGTGGTCGCGGCCAGTCCCCCTGCCAGGACCGCGGCGCCGAGCCACCAGGCGACCGTGAAACGATCGCCCCGCAGCCCGCGGGCGATCGCAAGCGGAAAGGCCATGGCAATCAAGGCGCCCAGCAGGTTGGCGTTACCCAGGTTCCCGTCCGGCCGGTACGGGACGTGCTGGGACCATTGCAGCAGCGCCTCGAGACTCGCAATGGCGGTGCCGAAAACCAGTGCCGTCAGTACCCAGTCACGGGGGCGCCGGCCCCGCAGGAGCCAGACGGCGATTGCGAACAGGCCGAGGTAGGCGAGCCGGATCGGCAGCGACTCGTACCGCGTATACGAGCCGGCCAGGCTGAGGGGCCACGAAATCGAGAAAGCGAAGGCGAGGATCGCGGCCATTGAGGCGGCGATCAGCGGCCAGCGCAGCCTCCCCAATCCTGGCCCTCCAGGCACCAAAAGGGCCAGCCCAGCGCCGACGCAGGCAGCTACGATGACGATCGAAGCACGCGGGAGGATGAATGAATCCTCAATCGTGGGTATAAAGATGATTGGCAGGGCCAGGGCGACGGTGGCGGGGAGGTACCCGCCGAGGCGCCCGAGAAGCGGTCTCATCGCGCCTCCAACCTAATGAAAGCTACCGGTTGAGTTGGACGTTATATTAGGGGCGGAGGTACCGCGGGGTACCAGAGGAACGTTCGAGGAGGTGCTGGCCCCACCCAAGGCGTAGGAATCCAGGAGGAATAAGGACCTTGTATCCGTTTGAGAGATTTACTGAGCGCGCCAAGAAAGTTCTGACGCTCGCTCAAGAAGAAGCAGAACGATCGCACCACAGCTATATCGGAACAGAGCACCTGCTCCTGGGCTTGCTCCGCGAGGGCGAAGGCCTGGCCGCCAAGGTTCTCAACAACCTTGGCGTGGAAATCGGCAAGGTCCGCCAGACCATCGAGTCGGTCCTCGGGCGGAACGAGCGGATCATCATCCAGCAGATCATCCCGACGTCACGGGTGAAGAAGGTGATCGAGATCTCCTTCGAAGAAGCGCGACGCATGGGCCACAACTACGTCGGCACCGAGCACCTGCTGCTTGGCCTGCTGATCGAAGGTGAGGGCATCGCCGCCCACGTCCTCGAGGACCTGGGAGCAACCCTCGAGAAGGTGAGGTCTGAAATCGAGCGCCTGCTGCACGACTCGAGCGCCGAGACCGAGGCCGAGCCCGCGCCCAAGAAGCCTTCGAAGACGCCACTTCTCGACCAGTTCGGTCGCGACCTGACGGAGCTCGCCCGCCGCAACCAGCTTGATCCGGTGATCGGACGCGAAAAAGAGATCGAGCGCGTCATCCAGATCCTGAGCCGGCGGACCAAGAACAACCCCGCCCTCATAGGCGAGCCTGGCGTGGGCAAGACCGCCATCGCCGAGGGTCTCGCGCAGCAGATCATCCTTGGCAACGTGCCCGAGTCGCTGCATCACAAGCGCGTGCTGACGCTCGACATGGGTGCGCTGGTCGCAGGCACCAAGTACCGCGGCGAGTTCGAGGAGCGCTTGAAGAAGATCCTCGACGAGATCCGTTCGAGCCGTGAGGTAGTGCTGTTCATCGACGAGCTGCACACGCTCGTAGGCGCCGGCGCGGCGGAAGGCGCGATCGACGCGGCCAACATCCTCAAGCCCGCCCTGGCGCGCGGCGAGATCCAGTGCATCGGCGCCACGACCTTGAACGAGTACCGCAAGTACATTGAGAAGGACGCGGCTCTGGAGCGCAGGTTCCAGCCGGTGTTCGTCGACCAGCCTTCGCTGGCCGAAACGATCGACATCCTCAATGGTGTGAAGTCGCTGTACGAGAAGCACCACCGCGTCACCATCACCGACGCCGCGGTGCATGCGGCAACGGTGTTGAGCGACCGGTACGTCAGCGACCGCGCGCTGCCGGACAAGGCGATCGACCTGATCGACGAAGCGTCCGCGCGTGTTCGGATGAAGCTGACCTCCACTCCTGATGAGCTCAAGGAGCTGCAGAAGGAGATCAAGAAGCAGCGATCGGACCAGGACGACTCGGTCAACAAGCAGGACTTCGAGGCGGCGGCCAGCGTGCGCGACAAGGTCAAGAAGCTGCAGGACAAGCTCGCGCTCAAGGAAGCAGCGTGGCGCGACAAGCTGGGCGAGACCGTTCCCGAAGTCGGGGAGGAGGACATCGCTCAGATCGTGGCCGCCTGGACGGGCGTTCCGGTTTCGCGCCTCGTCGAAGAGGAGACCTCACGACTGCTGCGCATGGAGGATGAGCTCCACAACCGGATGGTCGGGCAGGACGAAGCGATCAAAACCGTCTCGCAGGCGGTGCGGCGCGCTCGTGCCGGACTCAAGGATCCGCGACGTCCGATTGGCTCGTTCATCTTTCTCGGTCCAACGGGTATCGGGAAGACCGAGTTGGCGCGCGCCCTGGCCGAGTACCTGTTCGACTCTGAAGACAATCTGATCAAGCTCGACATGTCCGAGTTCATGGAGCGCCACACAACTGCGCGCCTGGTTGGGTCGCCTCCTGGCTACGTCGGTTACGACGAGGGCGGTCAGCTGACCGAGGCGGTCCGCCGCCGGCCCTACTCGGTGATCCTGTTCGACGAGATCGAAAAGGCGCACCCCGAGGTCTTCAACATGCTGCTGCAGATCCTCGAAGATGGGCGCCTCAGCGACGCCAAAGGCAAGGTGGTCAACTTCGCGAACACCGTGATCATCATGACCTCCAACCTCGGCATTCGAGACGTCAACCAGGCGGGCACCTCACTCGGGTTCCAACCGGCCGTCGTCGATGAGTCGGAGGAGGTCGAGCGCCGCCACAAGAACACCAAAGAGAAGATCGACGAGGAGCTCAAGCGGATGTTTCGCCCAGAGTTTCTCAACCGCGTGGACGCGGTCGTCGTGTTCAAGAGCCTCACGACCGGACAGATCCGGCAGATCGTCGATCTGCAGCTGAACAAGCTCAGCAAGCACCTGGTCGAGCAGCAGATCACGATCGAGGTCACAGACGCGGCGAAGGACTTGCTCGCCAAGGAAGGCTATGACCGGGTTTACGGTGCCCGCCCGCTGCGGAGGGTCATCAC
>Ga0066793_10001546_pt1 | contig 10563 bp, 10 predicted proteins | sample PersoiDNA2013189_FD_83876 | JGI IMG/M metagenome (GOLD analysis project Ga0066793, IMG submission 83876) | Permafrost soil microbial communities from the Arctic, to analyse light accelerated degradation of dissolved organic matter (DOM) -... | ecosystem: Environmental > Terrestrial > Soil >...
CAGGTCCGGCTCGCCGATCGTCTCGGTGGGACTCGACTCCGCAAAGTCACCCCACTACGCCCCTCCCGGCTGCGAGATGGCTCATTGCTTCACATTCGGTGCCGCGGCCTACGAGCTCAACGACATGCCGGACGCGGACGTCGAAGCGCGCATGGCCAGGGAGATGCGCAGGATATTCCCCGACTTCCCACCCTCGCCGTCGTTCACCGAGATCTATCGCTGGAACGAGGCGCTTTGCTTCTATCCCCCGGGCCAGATGACCGCGATCGGACGGATGGAGCGGGACAGCTACCGCGACGTTCGTGGCCTCTACCTCTGCGGCGAGTACATGCGGATGCCGGGGACCGTCGAGAGCGCCTTCCGCAGCGGCTTGGCCGCGGCCGAGGCCCTGACCGGGGATTACTCCTCGTGACGGGCGGCTCTCCCCCATCGATCGCCACCGAGACCGTGGGCGCGGTCACGAGTTGGGCTCCTCGAGAGCGCCGCAAGCTCCACTCCCTGCTGGACACGGGAAAAGGATCGACCTGGTGGGCCCCGGGCGCCTCCGGCTGGTGGATCGGCATCCTCTTCGCGATCGGAGCCACTTTCTTCGGTCTGGGCGCGGCTCCCGGGTATTTCAAGGCTGTGGGAAACCACACCGATGCTGTCACGTTCTTCATCGGCTCCATCTTCTTCACGTCCGCGGCGGCCTTGCAGCTTCTCGAGGCTATAAACGCCCGGGAGGAAGAGCGAGAGAAAGCCGACCGGCAGCACTTCCGTCTCTTCGCGCTGATGCTCCGCGACCTCGCGTGGTGGGCCGCCCTGGTGCAGCTGGGCGGGACGATCTATTTCAACGTCAGCACGTACTCCGCGATAAACACCAGCCTGGCTCCCGCCGGGGTTGACCACCTGGTGTGGAAGCCCGACTTCCTCGGCTCCGTCTGCTTCCTGGTCGCCAGCTTGCTCGCCTGGAAGGAGCTCGGGCGGGCCGCCCGCGCCAGGCGTCCGCGAAGCCTCTCGTGGTGGATAGTGAACTTCAACATCGCGGGGTCTGTCGCCTTCGGCGTGTCGGCCATCGCCGCCTTCGTGGTGACGACGACCGGAAACGACGTCAACAAGATGCTGGTCAATCTGGGGACCTTCGTCGGGGCCATCTGCTTCTTCGCCGCTGCTGTCCTGCTGCTGCCCGAGAGGACCAGGGAGAAACTCGGCTAGCCGCGCCAGGCCCGGCGCAGGAGGGCGCAGAAACCTGCTCCGCCAAACATTGCTCGAGGCATAAATATTTCTGGTGCTTTGGACGATAGATATACAGGCAGCATCGGAAGCATTGCGAGACGGAGGAGGGGACTGACGTATGGATGCGCCTTCTGACGACAGTCACGCGATACTCGAGTGCACTTCGGAACCCGGCGTTCTACTGTCAGTGAAGTCCGGCGACGTCATCGGGCGGGAGGGGGACGTCGACCTCACCAAGCTCAAGGACGCGGAGTACATGTCGCGCAAGCACGCGCGCTTCAGCATGAAGCATGGCAGGTGGTTCGTGGAGAACCTGTCCACCAAGAGCTTCACCTACGTCAACGGCAAGCAGCTGGACCCGAACACGCGGCAGCAGATCGAGCCGGGCGACCGGCTCACCTTCGGAATCATCAGGTGCACCTTCAAGAAAGGGTAGCCCCGGAACTCTTCTCCTCATCGTTCAACATCAGCAGACCTACGAGCCTGCCCCCACTGAATGACTCCGCTTTTTCCCGAACAACCGTATAGGGTAACCGCCCGACGCGTAGAAGAATTCTTTGCTCAAAATGCGGCCGGCGTAAGGTTTCGGGGGGTCGAGCATGAAAAAGCGGCTGATCGTTTCCGTGGCTGTCCTGGCCATCATCGTCCTCGCCTCCACTCTGACGGCCGGGTGCAAGACGGCCGAGAAGTCTGCCGAAGCGATCGGTGGCGAGGACCAGGCCCGGGTGTCCGACGGGACTCTGGCCATCGACCAGGTGGGAATCGTGCCGTGGGGCCCCACCATGTCGAGGGTCGTGGCACGGGTGCAGAACACCAGCCCTGATGTAACCATGGTCCGCGGGACTTACTCCGCTACGCTCTTCGATTCCAGCGACATGGTGCTCGGCAACGATACCGGCGCCATGGCTCCTCTTTACCCCGGGCAGCAGAGGTGGTTCGCCTCAGCCGCGGTGGCCCCGGGCATGGTGACCCCGCCGCACCGCGCGGATTTCAGGGTGAGCGGGATGAAGTGGCAGAAGATCGCTCCCGCGGACATGCCGACGCTGACGATGGTGCAGTCGAACTACTTACCGATCAGCGACACCGACGCGAAGGCCACGGGTATCGTGCACTACTCCGGAAAGCAGACCAACGTGCGCATCGCCCTCACCGCGGTCACAATGACCGTACGCAAGACGCCGGTCGAAGCGACCACGACCATCCTGGAAAACCTGCCGCCGGGGGACTATCCCTTTGAGATGACGTTCCTCAGAAGTGGCGGCGCGCCGCCTCGGTTCAGGGCGATGGAGGTCACGGCCTGCCTGCTGCCCGAATGACCGTCAGACCACGTGGATATAGGCGTCGTCCGAGATCTCTACGATGATGTTCGACGGCCTGGTGTACTCGTTCGCCAACCAGCACCCGCTGTTCACCGCCGTGACGCCTGACAGCGGCAGCACCAGCTTTCCCGCCCTGTGCGTGTGACCGTAGACGAAGTAGTCAGGCTTCTCGTCCGTCAGCTGGTCCAGCAGCGCCTCGAGCTCCACCGCGTTCTGCTCCACGGTGGTGTCCCGCAGGCTGGAGGTGCGCGATTCGCCCGCGAGCCCCAGGGCCTTGCCGGCCCGGATGACCGCCCGGTAGATGCGGTAGCGCCCGTTCACCACGCCCGGCATGGACGTCGAGAGAGCCAGCATCTCGTAGTAGGGAGACGCGAACCGCTCGACGTCCTCGAGGCTGAGGCTCTGCCCCTTGGTGAGCAGCAGGGAGCTCATCATCGCATTCCTCATCCACAGCGAGCGCTCGAACAGGCCGAGCAGGTGGCCGTGCGTGAAGAGCACGGATTTGCCCTGCACGGTCAGCTGGTGGAACGGGTAGACCATCGACAGCGGCACCGTGGCGTCATCGGGCACCAGCGGCGCCATGACCGGGCAGTCGTCCGTCATCGGGATGGTGAGCTCCGGGGGCTCGAGGTTGCCGGCGCGCAGGCGCCTGGCCGTCTCCTCCTCGAAGTACATCCTGCAGACGTGGTGGTCGTGGTTGCCGGGCACGTAGACGATGCTCTTCACGTTGTCGAGCAGGAAGAGGCTCGGTATCAGTCCCTTGCCCGCTTCGATGGCATCGCCCAGGGGCGCCTGCCAGAAGTCGAAGATGTCGCCGAGCAGGATGAGCTGGTCCAGCCGCCCGAGGTCGGCGATCGCGGAGCAGAGCCTGTCGCCGGTGCGATCGTCCATCGTGCTCATCGGGTCGCCCAGGTGGAAATCGGAGATGACGGCGACGCGCTCAGTCGGAGGCAGTGGCGGCGGCGTGGGTGGCTTGAGGAACGCCCGTACTCCCGGGACGCGCGAGGCGAGCAGGTTTATCCGGCGGCGCGCCTCGCTGGCTATCTCGCCCGGGGCCTCGAGCGTCTTGCTCTCGGCGGTGATATTTGGCTCATCGGGCATAAAGTGCCGTTTCTCTCGGATGCAAGTCTTGTGCAACAAAAGGGGTCAGATCCTTTGTGCTGCATTCCGTCCGTTGACGTCGAGACGCCGGCGCTACGGGAGGAACCCTGCTGCCGCAAGCGTGCTCTCGACGGCGACCGATGCGGGACATTCGGGCAGGTCGAAGAACGACTTCTGTCCCGCGTCGAACTCCCTGACCGTGTCATCCTCAGGGACCCGGCCGATGACCTCCAGAGAGGTGTAGCTCTCGACCTTGTCCGCCTCCGCCGGCTCGCGCACCCGGTTGACCAGCAGGCCGGCTCCCGCATCCGGTATCATGCGGCCCGATACGTCCCGGATCGTCTCGGCGACGCGGACGGCCTTCGCGGACGTGTCCGAGACGAGCAGCACGTAGTCGACGGCCCCCATGACCTTGCGGTTCACCTGCTCGATGCCGGCCTCGGCGTCGATGAGCGTGGCGCCGAACATTCCGCCCAGCATCTCGATCGCGTCCTTGAGGATCACGTTGACCTTGCAGTAGCATCCGACGTCCTCGGGGCGCCCGATCGAGAGGAACGCCAGGTTGTCCCGCTCTGTCAGGGCCTCTGCCACCAGGTAGTCGACAGAGACTGCCAGGTCCCGCTCGTCCCTGCGCCCGGCCTTGACCTCCTCGATGAGGGCTTTGCGGACGTCGTTGAGGGTCCGTTTGGGCTCGATGCCGAGGGCCATTGCCAGCCCGGCGGCGGGGTCGGCGTCCACTATCAACGCTTTGACGCCGCTGGCCGCGAGGGCCTTAGCTCCGATCGCGGAGACCGTGGTCTTGCCGACGCCTCCCTTGCCACATACCGCCAGTATCATTACTCAGACCGCCTTCCCATCAGTCAGCTTTTTGCGTATCTGCTTGAGGTCCATCACCGTTTCGCAGACGTCCTGGTACTCGCACGTCTCGCAGTCGAAATTGTTCTCCTGGTACATCTTCATCATCGCGTCCACCAGGCGCCTCGCCCCCGCCGCGGCTCCAGAGAGGCGCGAGATGTCCTCCTGGCCGGAAGTGACGAACAGCGCCTCGGCCGCAGTCACGCCAGGTACATCCCTCAGGCTTTCCAGCAGCGCGGCACCCAGGTGGCCGATGGAGAGTCCGGCGTCAGACGCCTCGCGGGACACCCTGCACCACAACACCTGCTTGCTGGGCATCGTGCGCACCGAGAGCCCCTTGAGCTTGGTATCATACACGGCGTCCCTCAGGTCGCGATAGGAGTCGTACTCGTTGGGGAAGTCACCGGCGGCAATCACCACCTGGGCGAACGGCAGGCCGGTGCCGGAGGCTTCGGCAAGGTCCGGTCCAACCAGCGACACCGCGCCGTCGTGCGCCTCTCCTTCGGCGGCCCACACCAGCATCGACAGCGAGCCGATGCTGGGATTGCCGAGCTCGAGGACAGTGTCTTCCTCCAGCACCAGGCTGGAGCCGGACGGCCAGGGCTCGGCCTCCGGCGAGTCCAGGCGGCGAAGTCGGCCCGCCTCTTCGGCCTCGTCTATGAAGCGGCGTACCGCGGTCAACTGTTCGTCGAACAATCCCATGTGTCACCTCTGCCGGCATCCCAGCGAATGCAACACAAGGGGTCTGACCCCTTTTGTTACACTGCCGGCGGGACGCGCTACAGGTCGTCGAGGCCCGCGAGCAGCGCCGCGCCTATGCAAGCGGCGAGCCCAGGGTCATACGGAAAATCGTGACAGGTCCCGTCGAGCTTCTCCTTGATGCGGCTCACCACCGCGTCCACGCGAGTCACCCCGCCCGTGAGCGTATAGCAGTCGCCGGTTGTGAAGCGCCTGGCCTGTGCCGCGACGATACTCGCGACCGAATCGCACAGGCCCGCGACGATCTCGGCCGGCTCCTCGCCGGCGTTCAAGTGCGTGATGACCTCGCTCTCAGCGAAGACCCCGCACTGGCTGCTTATGGAGACCGCCCCGGTCGCTCCGCGCGCCGCGTCGCTGATGCTCTCGACTCCGACCCCCACGGCCTGGCTCATCACCTCGAGGAATCTGCCCGACCCCGAAGCGCACTTGTCGTTGCGCATGAAGTTTATGACGTCGCCGTCCGCGTCCAGGAGAATGGACGTTATGCTCTGGCCGCCTATGTCGACGACCAGGTTTACATCCGGGAGGTAATAAGCGCCGGCGGCCGCCACGCAGGTCACGGCGTCCTCGACGACCCCGCGTCCGTCGGCGAGCTCAGCGTTTCCGCCGGTGAACGCGGTCGCCCCGATATCCCCCGGGGTGAGCCCGGCATCGGCGAGCACCCGGGCGATCAGGCCGTCGATCTCTCTGGCGACGTTGCCCGTCGTATCCATGGTGCCGCTCGCGACGAGCACGTCGCCGTCGAGGATGGCAACCTTGGTCAGCAGGTTACCGACGTCGATGCCCATTGACTTCACTCGAGCTCACCGTTCCTTCGGGCCAGCACCGCAGCGCCGTAGGCGCCCACCAGCTGCGGGTCGATGCTGGGCGACAGCATTCGCAGCCCCAGCATCTTCTCGAGCTCCGAGCGGACCGCGACGTTCTTGGCCACGCCGCCGGTCATCATGACCTCTTTCTCGACGCCCACCCGGCGCGCCAGCGCCATGAGCCGGTCCGCCATCGACTTGGTAACGCCCGCCGCCACATCGCTCTTCTCGACGCCCTTCTGCAGGTAGTGCAGCACCTCCGTCTCGGCGAAGATGCTGCATCGGGAGCTCAGCTCAATGCGGCCCCTGGCGCGGAACGCCAGCGGGCCCAGCTCCTCGAAGCCGACGCCCAGCGTGCGGCTCATCACTTCCAGAAAGCGTCCCGTGCCCGCGGCGCACTTGTCGTTCATCACGAAGTTCATCAGGTCGCCCGCCTCGCTGACGCGTATGACCTTGGCGTCCTGGCCCCCGATGTCGATGATGGTCCTGACCCGAGGTGCCAGGGTGTGAGCGCCGGTCCCGTGGCAGGAGATCTCGCTCACGTTGGCGTTGGCGAGGCCCTCGGCCTGAACGCTGTCGCGCCCGTAGCCGGTGCTGACGCAGAAGGTGATGTCGTCCCAGCCCAGGCCGTGCTCCGCCAGCAGCTCGCCCATGACGGCGCGTGCCGAGTCGAGAGGATTGGGCTGCACGCGGATGCTGTGGGACAGGAGCCGCACCCCGATCGACTTCAGCATCGGGGTGTGCCCATCCTCTATCAACACCGCCTGTGCGGTGAGCGATCCTACATCGATTCCGGCAAACGGCATATTACGTCTTCTTCTTCGAGCGCACCGACCGGGGGGCGCGCTTCTTGACCACGACGTTCTTTACGAACTGGTCTATGTCCTCCTGCAGCGCGCTCATGGGCGTCATCCCGCTCAGCCAGGCGTCTCCCTGCAGACAGAGGGTGGGAGCGCCGGCCCTCTCCATCAGCTCCTTCTGCACTATGGATATGACGCTCCAGGTCTGCTTGCAGGCGTGGTGGCCGCAGTAGATCCCGCAGTCGGCGTCCATCTCTTTGGCCATGTGGACGGCGTCGTCGATCCAGGCGACGGACATCGAGTCCGCTCCCATCTGCCTGGTCATGGGGAAGGTCCGCGCCGCCTCGCAGATGCCGTCCAGCATCTCCTGCTTGCTGCCGGTCGGTATCGGCTCGGGGAAGAACAGGTCGAGGACATCGAACAGGTAGGTGTAGCCCTGCTCCTCCATCCAGTTGAAGAGGCCGTTGTAGTCGATGTAGTAGCCGACGTAGAGCCAGGCGCAGCGTGCGATCTCCGCCGCGGCCGGGTAGTCGCCCGCGGCCAGCCGCTTCTTGGATTCGGCGACCATTATCTCGAGGCAGTCGATCGCCTCCTGCCTGCCCCACATCGTGAACCTGCAGCCGTAGATGAAGAACGAGAACAGGTTGGGCACCGGGCTCGGCGAGTTCTTCTTCAGCTCCCACAACTGGTAGTGGAGCTCGGCGGCCCTGTTGCACTTCTCGATGACGTCGCGCAGGCGCGACTCGTCGATGCGCTCACCGACGAAGTCCTCCAGGCTCTCGATCATCGAGTAGAAGTTCTTGCGATACTGCTCGATGCCGCGCTCGGTGTCGTCCACCGGCTTCTCGAGGATGAACTGCGGTATGCCCAGGTAATTGGCCACGAACTCGTGGATCTTGGAGTTCGCGTCGCAGGCTCCCGCGGTGCACGAGATGATGGCGTCGGCCTCGAAGTCGTCCTCGGTGAGCATCGAGCCGAGCTCGATGGTGCTGGCCGAGCACAGGTGGTCGGGTATCCCCAGCCCCATGGCGTAGTCCCAGTAGCGGTGCCCCTTGCCCTGAGTCGCCCCGGCGCCCAGAGACGTGAGCACTTCGCTGGTGAGCGGCACGGCGTTCTCGAACGCGTGGACGAGCTCTGGCACGAAGTTGAACGGGACCAGGATGACCTTCTTGCCCGAGGCCTTTGCCTCCTTGGCGTCGCGCATCCAGCGCGCGATCATCTTGAGGTAGGCGACGCTGGCCGTCCTCACGCGCCTGGTGAAGAACCCTTCCAGCGTGTCGGCGACGTCAGGAGGCATCAGCGCGATGATCCCGCGGACCTCCTCATCGCTGAAGTCGTCGGGCACCCGCTCGATCATCTCCATCATCTGGAAGACTCTATTGAAGAGGCCCTCGGGCACCCGCGGCGCCCCCGCGATTATCGGCATCAGCTCTCGCCCTCGTTTGTGACCCCGGCTTCTTCATCCGGCGCGGGTCTTGTGCGCTTGCGCACTTTTCTTCGCCCCGCCTGCTTTGGCACTACCACGTTGCTTATGAACTCGTCTATCTGCTCCTGTATGACGCCAATCGGAGTAGTGCGCCTGAGCCACGAGTCTCCCTGCAGGACCAGCAGCGGAACGCCGACCTGTTTCATCAGCTCCTCGCGCAGGATAGAGGCGGCGCTCCAAGTCTGCTTGCAGGCATGGTGCCCTGGATATATCGCGCAGTCGGCGCTGAGCTGGCTTACGGCCATTATCACGTCGTCGCTCCAGCCCATGGCCATCGAGGGAGCGCCCATCTGCCGTGTCATCGGCATGTTCCTCGCTTCCTCCGCCATTCCGTCCAGCATGGTGTCCCTGCTGGCGGTCTCTATCGGCTGGGGAAAAATCATGTTGAGCCCGTCCCCCAGGTAGGAGTAGCCCTGCTCCTCCATCCAGTTGAACATCCCCGCGAGATCGAAGTAGAAGGACGTGTAGGTGAGCAGGCAGCGCGCGACCTCGCGCTCCGCCGGGTACTCGCCCGACTTCAGCCTCTTCTTGGACTCGTCCACCAGAACCCGCATCAGCTCGACGCCGCTGTCGGTGCCCCACATCGCGAAACGCGCGCCGTAGGTGTAGAGCGCGAAGAGGTTGGGGACCGGGTGCGGCGTGGCCTTGTGGAGCTCCCACAGCTCCATGTAGAGCCTGGTGCACTCGTTATGCTTCTCGACCACGGGCCGGATCTTCTCCTCGGTGAGCTCCTCGTCGAAGAACTCCTCCAGGGTGGCGACCAGCGTGCGGTAGTTGCGGTAGTACTGCTGTATCCCGCGGTCGCTGTTGTCCACCGGCTTCTCCAGCAAGAAGAGCGGGATGCCGTGGTAATTCGAGACGAACTCGTGGGTCTTGGAGTTGATGTCGCATGAGCCGACGGCCGCCGAGATTATCGCCTGGGGCTGGAAATCGTTGCTCCCCAACATGGAGCCGACCTCTATCGAGTTGGACGAGCAGATGTGGTCGGGCAGGCCCAGGCCGAGCGCCATATCGTAGTAGCGCTCCCCCTGCCCCTCCAGCGCGACGACCCCCAGCGTCGAAAGAACTTCGCTCGTTATTGGGTAGCCGTTGTTGAAAGCATGTATCAATTCAGGCGGGAAACAGAAGGGTACCAGGATTGTTTTCTTCCCGTGCTTCGCCGCGGCGTGCTTGGCCTGGTCCAGCCAGACCGCCAGCATGCGCATGAACGCGATGCTGCCCTTGCGGACCCGCGGCACCAGCATCGCCCCCAGCGCGTTGGCGGCGTCACCGGGCAGGATGTTCATAAGCCCGGCGATCTCCTCGTCGCTCATCTCGTCGGGCAGCATGTCGATGACCTCGAACAACATGGCGACGCGGTCGAACATTCCGGTCTTCGCCTCAGCCAGAGCTCTGATCATGCCCTGCCTCCGATCCTCTCCAGGAACGCCTGGACCCTGGTCCTGATGCGGCCCACGTCGGCCTTCGAGCCGTACACCTTTTCCAGCTGCAGAACCGGTATGTCGCGCTTCTCCAGGTCCAGCCGGAGCTGCACGTTGTCGACGCCGTGCACGTCGCAGAACTTGTTGTGTGTCAGGACCACCCCGTCCACCCTGGCCTCGGCGACCGCGTTGAGCACGAAGTCGCGCCTGCGCGGGTAGTCGTCGTACATGCGGGGGCAGAGCAGGTCGCGCAGGTAGACGTCGGCCATCGCTTTGACCGGATCGGCATCGAGGTCGATGGGGCTCCAGAAAGCACGCGCGCCGTAGCAGAGGGCGTCGGTGACGATCAACCCCCCCACGTCCTCGATGGCCTTTATCAGCTCCGGCTCGTCGCTTGCCGCGCCTCCCAACATCAGGCGAGCGCGGTAGCCCGTTACCTTGTTATCCTTGCGCTCGGCGATGGCCGCGTCGGCCATCTCGCAGAAGCGGTCGGGAGGGACCGCCGACGCCAACAGGAAGAGCGACAGAGCCTCTGCCCCGGTGAAGGCCGGCGCATCGGCCTTGCGCATGTCGTACACCTTGCGCAGCCTCTCGCGGATCGCCTCCTGCCGCCTGATCGCGTCGCGCAGGCTTTCGTCGGTAATCTTCGTCCCGTACTCCTGCTCGATGGCACCCCGGAAGAGCCTGATCTCCTCCTCGAAGTATTCCATCGCGTCGGCCGTGGTAAGGTGCGGCACCTTCACGTAGTAGAAGAACGGCGACGGCTTCACGTACTGCCAGTTCTCGAACATACCCCTCAGG
>Ga0066793_10001547_pt1 | contig 10561 bp, 6 predicted proteins | sample PersoiDNA2013189_FD_83876 | JGI IMG/M metagenome (GOLD analysis project Ga0066793, IMG submission 83876) | Permafrost soil microbial communities from the Arctic, to analyse light accelerated degradation of dissolved organic matter (DOM) -... | ecosystem: Environmental > Terrestrial > Soil >...
CTACTACATATTGGCCGAGCGCTTCGACGAAGATCCCTTTCTTATCTTCAGCCTGCGCGGTCGCAGCAAAGAGCAGATCATCGCCGCGCTGCGGGCCAAACGCGCCGAAACCCTCTCAGTTGAGAGCGAGGTAATGGCCCCTGGTACCGACGCTACGGAGGAGATCGTTCCGCGCCTTGAAGAGTCGCTCGATAGCTTCTGGCAGGCAGGCGACGCGCTGAATGAATTCGCCGTCAATCCACACGATCCCTCGGTCAACAAAGCCGTCCTCAAGAGGTTGGGGGACGCGCCCTTCTCGATCGTCGGTCAAAACCTCACCTCCCTGCTAGCAAAAGCGTATGACGAGGTTGAAGCGGCTGCCCTGCGCAAAGCGGGTGAGGACGACAAAAATTTGTGAAGTAGTTCACAGTTTATCTGTGAACTTTGATGCATACTCCATAGTAGAGGGGAATAAGTATCTTTTGGAAGCAGTGCTGGCGTAACATCTCCTCAGAGCGAGACAAAATAGTCATTGAATACATTAGTACCGGTAGAGGAGCTATACTCAGCAACTCTACTTGATAATGGAGTTACATGAACGCCGTAGAAGACGAGCCGAGGCTCACTCTGGAAGCCTGTCAGGGATCGATCGAAGCGTTTGAGGCTCTGGTAACGTATTATGAGCCGCGTATCAGGCGTATGCTTTACGGACTGACCCACGATGTACAACTGACGCAGGATCTCTGTCAGGAGACATTTCTGTCGGCGTATCGCGCCCTGCCGCGTATGAATGGTGCGGAACTGCGCTTTGCTCCCTGGCTCTATCGTATCGCGCTGAACCAGGTGCGCAGCGAATGGCGGCGGCGCAAGCATGTGACGGTCCTCTCGTTTTCACAGCCCCTGGGCACGAGCGATGAAGCGTTCGATGATCTGGGCGAGGATTATCTGGTAAGCGACGAGCAGTTCGAAGAGCGCGTGGTGGAGCGTGATATCGTGCAACGCGTGCTGGCGCAGCTTCCGCCGACCTCGGCCCTTTGCCTGCTGTTAGATGCTGAGGGTTTCACTTATAAAGAGATTGCAGAGACGCTACAGGAATCCCTCGCCGCTGTACGCAGCCGTTTATCGCGTGCGCGGCAGGCGTTCCAACGCATATACAACAACCTGGATCAGGAAGGAAGAAGATGAAGGAGGAAACTCCCGCTATCCGGCATGGTGACTATCCGCCATGTTCACTTAGTGCCCACTGCGCGCGCCTGTTGGATGATCTAGACGCGGGCGAGACGCGAGATGATGCGCGGCTGTTTGGAGAGAATGGGGCGGATAGAGAGGATAGGGAGGATAGACGCCTGTTGGAGCAGCTGCGTACCCATGTGCCTACCTGCTCGCTGTGTACGGCAACGTTGGCGCAGGAGCGCGCCACGCGCTCTCGCCAACGTCAGATGCTGCGTCAGGTGCTCGCGGAAAGTAAACGGGCGGTTCCTTCGACGACAGCACGCATCTTGCAGGCTCTTACACGCGAAGAGCAGGAGCTACAAAGCGTGCCAGCAGGCTCAAATGGCCACGCCGCGCTGGAAGAGATCGGCGTACTTTCCCGTCCTCCGCTGCCAGCGCGCCCGAAGCAGCGGGGCACGCTCCTGCGCAACGCGCTGGCCCTCGTGGCTGTCCTGGCGGTTATCCTGGGTTCTATGAGCCTGTTCAGCCGTATGCTCCCTCTGCGCCTCGCGGCAGGAAGTGCGTCGATTGGCGCGACTGGCATACAGAAAACGACGCGCACCCCTTTCCTGTTTGCTTCAACCTGGTCTTCGGTGGTCATGGCCACGCTGCACAATGGACAGAAGCTCATCACCAGCACCGATCCTATTAGCGGTAAGAGCGCTATGCTGGCCTCGTCGCGCTATCCCATGGACACGGCGATTGATGGCGTCTCGCACGATGGCTACAAAGTGCTCTATCGCGTGTTTGATGGCAGCCGCACGCGTTATTACGTTCGACCATCCAGTAGAGATGACGCGCTCTATACGCTAGATGGTAAGGGGAGCCAGGCAATCTGGAGTACCGACGACCACTCTATATTTATCAGCACTCCTGAAGGCGTCGAAAAAGTGGATGTGAATAGTCGTGCCGCAATGCTTGCACTCTCTCTGTTACAGGTCCCCGACCTGCGCTTCTACCGCGACGGCTACCTGTATTTCGTGCAGGGTGAGAACAGCGGTATAGCGACAGTTCTCAGTCGCGTAAACCTGGCGAATGGAAATGTTGTGCCGCTCACTCTCGGACTGTGCGCGCTGAGCTACGGTTTCTGGCTCAGTCCAGGCGGTACTACGGTGTATTATCGCTGTAAAGGGCACCCCGATCTTTACGCCGTTGCTAGCAATGGCACCCACGCTCGTTCGCTGCGCCTGCATAGCGGCGATGCCATTGGGTATGCTGGGCAGGGAGAGTTGCTAACCCTGCTGAAGGCGGGTACGACCTATCAAGTAATGCAACTTGGTAGTGATGCGCAGCACGATCAGGTGGTGTTTCCCGATGTGGCTCCTGGCGCGGCACTGATTACGGCTAATGATGTTGCGGTGATGCCCTACGGACGGTCGCTGGTCGCCCTGGCGCACTACGCTGATGGGAGCAGCAAGATCTGGTACGATGATCTGGTCGCGAACACACAGCATGCCGTCGTAACATATCGTGATGCACAGAGCGCGGCAAGCGTGCAATTTGGCGGTTGGAGCAAGCTCCAGGTCGCTTAAAATGTGTACTCTTCTGGCATCCGCTGTTTCCAGATTCTGACCCGAGAGATGCCCGCCTCGTGGAGAAGCGCCCCGCTTTGCTTGTGCGCCTGCGCGATCTGCCTGGGGTTGTGTGCGTCCGAACCGACGCTGATGGGCGTATGATGAAGCGCGCAGGCGCGCACGAGACGTTGTACCATATGGGGAAAGTGGAGGACATCGTAGCCGTTGATCTCTAACGCGACATTATGGCGCGTGGCCTCTGCCGCCAACTGCTCAATCTCCTGATCCAGGCTGGGCGGCAGGTAGGGATCGGTTGTATACAGGCGTAACGGGTGGCTAATCAGGCTAAACCATCCGCTCTGGACCGCTTCACGCAACAACTGGTAGTAGCGCAGCCAGAGCGCCTCGCCTTCCGCTGCTGAGCGTTGCCTGTCCTGCTCGAACTGCTGCCCGTCTATCTCGTGAACGGAGCCGATCAGAAAATCCCAGTCATAGCCGCGTAGCGACGCTTGAATCTGTTCGTTCTTCTCCGGCACAAAGTCGACCTCTAATCCCAGGCGTACATCCAGTGAGGCATCGTGTGCGGCTGCCTGCACCACCTCAATGTATTGCGCTATAGTCAACATCGGTCCTTCAAGCGCCATATGTTCCAGGGGAGCACGCGCCTCGCTCATCTGAAAAACGTGCTCCGAGAGGCCAAGCACGCGCAGGCCACGCATGCGCGCCGTCTGTGCCATCTGCCGCGCGGAGCTTCGCACGACATGACTGTGGAAATCGGTGTCAGGTGTCATAGCACTCTCTTCATCCTTATATAATTCTTATAGTCATGGACTACGGCAAAAACAGGTATTTAGAGGAGACGCGTCATTGGGAGTAACTGACCACTACGAAAGCGCCCGACGGAAAACTGCTCGATCGGTAGTGTCGTGGCGTGCCCGTCGAGGATCAGCTCAACCAGTAGTTTCGTCGCCATCGGCGCGTGCATAAAACCGTGGCCGGAGAAACCGCACGCGCAGAGAAATCCGTCGACCGCTGTTGGCCCCAGAAGCGCGTGCTCGTCCGGCGTCATCTCGTAGTGGCCCGACCAGCAGCGCGCGATTGCGGCATTGCTGAGCGTGGGACAACGGCGCGCTATCTGCTCCGTCACGTCCTGCCACTGTCGTTCCTCGATCGGCAGGTCGAACGCAGCGGACTCCAGGCGCTGATTGCGTCGTATCTCCTCATCGTCGATGGCGAGAGGAATGGTCAGAAGCACACAGTCTCCGCGCCGTCGGAAGTGAAAGCCCGTACTCAGATCAACGACCATTGGAAGATCATACGGGAGATCAGCAAATGGCTCGCTCAAATAGACTTGACGGCGCAGGGGATAGACCGGTAGATCAGGAATGCCCGCCAGCCGGGCTACGAGCGCGGCATACACACCTGCGGCATTGATAACCAGCGGCGTCGAGAAGTATTCTTGTGGCGTCTGGACGCCCTGAACGCGGCCATGCTCCACGCGGATGGCGGTGACCGGAGTATGTTCGCGTATGCTAACTCCTCGCTCCCTGGCCGCCACGAGCAGCGCGCGCGTCATCGCCGCCGGATCGCTGTAGCCATCGCTGGCGCAGAATGTCGCCCCCAGGATATCCGCGACCACGAGCTGTGGCACGCGCTGCTGCACCTCGCTCGCGCTGAGCAGCTGTGTTGGCACGCCCAGTGCCTGCTGCAGGACCGCGTAGCGCTGCATTGCCTGCCAGCTTGGAGGCGTCGTCGTCAGGAAGAGGTAGCCGTGCTGGTAAAACGTTGGCCGTGCGTTCTCGAAGGGCTGTTCGTGGGTGAATTGTTCGTAGAAGCGCACGCCTTCTATGGAGAAGCGAATGTCGATCTCATCGGCGAACTGCTGCCGAATGCCGCCCGTCGCGCGCCCACTGGAACCAGAGGCAATCGTGTCGCGTTCCAGGAGGACGATGCTGCTGTCCCCGGCGCGCAGGGCAAGCTGGTAGGCGAGGCTGGCACCGATGATGCCGCCGCCGATGATCACTATGTCTGCTGTTTGCATAGGTAGTTTCTCTTTGGCTATTGCTTCCCTGCATTCTGCTTCTCAACCCGCGTCAATTCGTCCTCGACCCAGAGCATATCTATGGTGGCGTGGCAATCCACAAAGATGCGCCGGGCCTCGCGCAGGTAGTCGAGTCCTCTGGCATAAGCTCGCTCTATACCCTCCGCCATCCGTTCAGCAGTCGGGAGGTTGTCGCGCTGCTGCAGCGCGGCTCCAAAATAGTGGAGCGTGCGTGCGTAGTCCAGGCGGAGCTCGCGTTCGCGAAATATGTCAATAGCTTGTTCGAAATAAGAATCTGCCTCCTCATAGCGCTTCTGCCTGGCGTGGATGAGTCCCAACAGGCGATAGGCGCGCCCAGTGATGCGCGTTATCTCGTATTCCCGCGCTTCTTTGAGGGTCTGCAACGTGACGGTATGGGCGGTCTCCAGGTCGTCAAGGAAAAAATAGATGCTCGCCAACAGGTACCGGCCATCGATGATGATCTCTAGCTCCAACTCCTCAAGGGCGATAGCGCGCTGAATCGCGGCCCTGGCGCGTAGGAGAAGGGATGTGTGGCTTTTCCCGCGCCGTCTCTGCCCTTTGGAAGAAAGGGGTTCATTCTCGCGGACGAGCTGAGCTTCGGTGATGCGCAGATTGCCCAGCCCGACCAGCGCGTAGCGGATGCAACGCAGACTTTTTATGGCGCGACCGATGCTGATGGCGCGCAGGAGAGAACTTCTGGCGTCGTCGAGTTTGCCGAGATCTTGCTGGACCTTTGCCAGTTCGACGCTGCACACGCTGATGCCTTCGCGATCATTGATGCTCCGCCAGGGCGATGCTGCGCTTAAACCACTCCTCGGATTCGAGCAGGTCGCCCGAGCGCTGGGCCACGTCTCCCAGATTGCCCATAGAGGTCGTCATGCTGGGGAGATCACCGATGCGCTCCGCCAGCTCTAGAGAACGGCGGAGATAGGTGCGCGCGGCTGATTGTTCGCTTTTCACGATATAAGCGGCACCCAGGTTGTTGCAGACGCGATTCATGTCCGAAACCAGATCGCTCTGTTCGTAGATTGTGAGCGCGATATTCATATGGCGCAGGCCATCATTGAGCGAGCCTGAACTGGCGGCGATAATACCCAGCTGTTCGTGGGCATAGCCAAGATCGAGCGGATCACCTGCCAACGTGCGCTCTGTGCGCGTTTGCAGCTCTTTATTTGTCTGGGACTGCGCGACTGCTGGATTTCCCTGGCCTCCTGCTCGTCTGGTGAGGACGCTGTAAGCTGCCTGCTGAGAAGGTGACTGCACGGCCCCCTCAAGCACTTCCAGGGCTTCTTCTACATAGCGGCGCGCCTCTTGATAGTTCCCATCCGAGCGCAGCAGGGCACCATATTGTATCTGTAGGCAGGCCCATGCCGTGCCCGTCGGAATGCCAGCTTTTTGCAGGACCTCCCGTCCATGTTGATTGCATTCGTAGGCATGTGCATATTCTCCTATCATGCTCCACACATAGCCAATATCGCGCCAGAGGAGCGCCTGAATCTGGACCTCTTGTTGAGCCTGTTCGCTGTTATGCTGTTCCTGGCTAGCGAGATGGTGTTGGAAGCTCTCGCTGGTGCGCAGATCGAGAATGCACTCGTACAGATAGCGCGCGTCCTCGTAATTACCCTGCACGCTACTGCATTCGGCAACGCGTTCGAGCAATCGGCAGACGTGCAGGAGCGTCGTGAAAGAGAGTTGCGCGATGCTCTGGGGCGTAATGAGACGGATATGGGTATGGATATCGCTGCCTTCCGACATCTGGAGTGTCTTGCCGAGAAGCGCCTGGATGGTCTGCAAGTAATACTGCTGCGCCTCCGAGTAGGCTGCGATAGAGTACGCCTGGTTGCCCGCGAGTTCTGCGTAGTGCGCCATGCTGGTGGGATTGCCGCCGCCTTTACCCAGGTGGTAGACGATCGCCGCCGCCACTTTCTCCTGTGGAGATGAGCCGTTGGCAATTTTGATGGCCTCGGCTGCCTTGCGATGAAACTGGGCGCGCCGGGCCGCTGACAGGTGTTCATACAGATGGCTGATGATGAGTGGGTGCCAGAAATGATAGGTGATGTGCGTGCCAGTGCCCTCTTCGGTCAGCAAGCCAGCATATAGAGCCTCGTCGAGCAGATCGAGAATGGTATCCTCTGAGTGCTCGTTGGTCATGGGCAGCAACTGGTTCAATTCGAAGGAGCCACCGAGCACCGCCGCTCTGCCCAGTAGCGCTTGGCAACCACTGCTCAAGCGTCCCAGGCGGCGCTCAAGCACGGCGGCGATAGCTTCGGGCAATAAGCGCTCGGGTCTGGGTGTGTCATATCCCGTTGCAGCGGCGGGCGAGCGGCCTCCTTGCTGATGAATGGCTATGGGTACGAGCTGCTCTTCCTCGCGTGTTCCAACATAGCGAGCCAGCTCTTCGGCGAAGAAGGGATTCCCCGCCGCCTGCGTCTGGATGCTCTGCACGGCGTCCTGTGGTAGATGAGAGACAAGCGAGCCGATCTGTGACTGGGTCAGCGGATGTATGGCAAGGGCGGCGATGGCCTGTTCGCGCTGCAGATCGGCGATGAGCGTGCGCAGTTTGTGTTGTGGCGGCAACTCCGCGTCTCGGCAGGTTGCCAGCAGGAGCACGCGCTGATTCTGGAGATGATGGGTGAGGTAGGTCAGCAATTCGATACTGCTATCATCGGCCCAGTGCAGGTCGTCGAGGATCAGCAGCAATGGATTGATAGTGCTTAATGCATCGAGCAGTCCAAGCGTCGCCTCCCACAGGTGCAGGCGCTCCTGCTCGTGTGGCAGAGGGATCGCTGATCGGGTGTCGGCAGGTGTTGATGGAAGCAATTCTGGGAGTAGCGGGCTAAGGCGCTCTAATTTGAAGGGGGCCATGTGCGCGGCGGGCGCGCCTACCGTCGTAACGAGTTCTTCGAGCGTCTGCGCGCCCTGCAACAATGTGCGCAACAGCTCCGTCCAGGGCCGGTAAGGGATCGTGCCTTCCTGCTCGTAAGAGCGGCTCCACGCCACGGCCCAGTCGCGTGTATACGCTTCAAGGCTCAGCTCTTCGGCCAGGCGCGTCTTGCCGATGCCAGGTTCTCCAATGAGGAGCAACAGATGCGGTTGGCGCGCTCTGGATGATGAAGTCGCGGGGGCGCGCAGAGGGCCGCTCAGCCGGTTATCGTCGCGCCCTGGATGATGATACGGCGCGGCCTCCAGAGCGAGCATTACCTGGCGTAAGGTTGCAAGCTCCTGATGGCGTCCAATCAAGGGACTCTGGTTGTGGCGACCCAGGTGCAGCGCTGGTCGCGAGAAGGCTGGCTCGGGTGCTATGAGGGGTGAGGGGGACTGAGGAAGGATGGGATGTGTGAGCTGATAGGGGTGTGGCTCTTTACTTTGCGCTCTACCGCTCTGCGCGCGTGGGGCCGATGCGGCTGGTATCCTGCCCTGGCGTAGCTCCTCGAACAGTTTGCGCGTCTCAGGTAAGGGATCGCCTTCGTAGTCGCGTTCGAGCATAGCAACGTGTTGGCGGTAGACCTGCAGGGCCTCGCCACGCCGATCAAGGTGGGTAAGAAGAATCATCAGGCGTTGGAGCGCCGTCTCGTTGGTCGGTTCAGCCGTGCGCAGGCGGTCCAGCGGCTCAATCGCGCTAGCCAGGGCACCCCGTTCGGCGCGCAGGTTCGCCAGGTCCAGCAGGAGTCCTATCCAGGCGCGCTGCAAGGCGTCGCGGCGCGGCGCGGCCCATTCCGAGTAGAGTTCTTCTAGCAGATAACTGCCCCTGTAGAGTGCCGCCGCCTCTTCCAGCAGGCGTTCAGTTTCAGCGGGATCGGAGCAGTTGTTGGCCTCCTTCAATAAGCCCTCAAACGCCTCGGCATCTACCCAGATTTGTGCGCCGTCAGCAATTTCCAGCACATCGCGTTCGAGGCGCAGCATGCGCGACGCGGCGGGACGGGAGATGTCCGGCTCAAGGATCTGGCGCAGCTCGTGGACCGCGCCGTTTAAGCGATTGGCGGCGATATCGACTTCGAGATCGGGCCAGAGAAGCTCCATCACCTGCTCCCGACTCAATCTGCGTCCCGGACTACTCAGCAGGCAGCCCAGCAGTGCCCTGGCGCGGCGGCGATGCCAGATGCGGCTATCGAGCGCGCTCCATTCATTGCCATTTTTGCGCTCGACGCGGAATTGACCCAGTAAATAGAGGCGCAGAATAGGGGAAGCCGCTGTAGTGGGATGTGGCGCGTGTGCTCCGTCCTCACTCGGCGTTTGCTGTGCTAGTTCTGCGGGCAGATGCGAGCCAATGTATTTGCTGACCGTACGCCCTTTTTCGCTCCAATACGCGTACCAGTACGGCCCATGCCCTTCGCCCTCTCGGCACTTGCGGCAGCGCTGTTTCCCGCAGCGCGTGTACTGCTGGCGATAGGTGACTTTGCTCTTCATGGTATATGCCTATCTGCTCTGGGTGCGATGATCCTTGGGATGCCCGCTCTGCTCAAAAAGGCCGACTGTAGCTATGTGAGACATTATAACCTACGATCATAGACATAACAACTATATAGCCCATCTACTCTATAGTGGATGGGCCTTGCCCTATCACAACAAGCGATGCATGGCACTACCTGGTAGAAGCCGAAGGTTTCGTTCCCCAGGCGCTCAAAAACGTCCAGATGCCGCTAAGAGCCATTATACTAGAAGTAATGCAATATTGACAGTCATGTATCTTCCCGTTAAGAAAGGAAGGACAACTTGTCCATAGGTTTTAGCATCTATTAGCTATTGACGCCGTAGCGGCGTTCCAATTCCTGGATGGCGGGCAGCCCGACGAGGTTGGTAAACTGCGCAAACGTCACCGTATCATCAGCAAGCGTCGTCGGAATCTCTCCCTGTTTGAGCGTATCGAGTATGGTGAGCAGAGAGCGGGTAACGCCAAAGAGTAGGCTGACCGGAAAGATCACCAATTTATAGCCGAGCGCCTGAATATCCGTCAACGGGAGCAGAGGCGTCTTTCCACTCTCAGCCCAGTTGAAGAGTAGTGGTATGTCTGGAAATGTGTTGGCGATCGTGCGCAGTTCGTCCAGGGAGCGCGGTGCCTCGATAAAGACGATATCTGCGCCCGCCTCGCGATAGGCCAGGCCGCGTTGCAGCGCGTCATCTAGACCATTGACGGCGTTGGCATCGGTGCGGGCGATAATGACGAAATCGGGATCATTGCGCGCATCGACGGCGGCGTGAATCTTCTGCACCATCTCGTGCATAGGGATGACCTGTTTCCCCTCCATATGTCCGCACTTCTTCGGCCAGACCTGGTCCTCGATATGCAGCGCGGAGACGCCTGCCCGTTCGTACTCGCGAATGGTGCGCCCGACATTGATGGGGTTGCCATAGCCGGTATCGGCATCGGCGATCAGGGGCACATCTCCAACCACCGATGCGAGTGCGGCGGCGCGGTTGACCATCTCACTCATGGTCAGCAAGCCGACATCGGGTTGGCCGAGAACGCTGGCCGCCGTTCCAAAGCCTGTCATATAGACGACCAGAAAGCCCATCTGAGCGATGAGGCGCGCACTCAATGCATCGTAGGCTCCCGGCGCGACGATGAGGTCTGGGGCTGCGAGCAGAGCGCGTAGACGAGTAGTGGCACGCATGGTATTATACCTTTCTCTTCTGGGAGTTCCTCTCTTGCTTGTCATAAGCTAGCGAGAGTGTCAAAGTGTCTCTTCTTGTAGTATAGTATCATGAGTTGCGCACGTTTTGTCGGCGCTCTGGATCTCAGCGTGTCACTATCTATCTCGATGGAAGGAGATATTTATGGAAGATGCCGTTATTA
>Ga0066793_10001548_pt1 | contig 10559 bp, 8 predicted proteins | sample PersoiDNA2013189_FD_83876 | JGI IMG/M metagenome (GOLD analysis project Ga0066793, IMG submission 83876) | Permafrost soil microbial communities from the Arctic, to analyse light accelerated degradation of dissolved organic matter (DOM) -... | ecosystem: Environmental > Terrestrial > Soil >...
GAACTCGACCAGCAGGTGCGCGCCTTCCACCACCCGCAACACCAGGTCCTCGCCCAGCGCGCGGTAGCGCCCGGCGTAGGGGGCCAGTTCCTCGGCTGTCGCGGGCAGGGCCATCGGTTCGACCTCGTGCGCGCCCAGGTAGTGCTCCAGCGCCCAACGCACCGCGTGCGCCGTCAGCTCGTCGCCGCGCTCCGAGTTGGTCAGGATCACGACGGCAAAGCGGCGGGCGGGCGCAAACTGGATGGTCGAGATCTGGCCCTTCGTGCCCCCGCCGTGGCGGATCACGCGCACGCTCTCACCGTCGCTACGGGGCACAGCGCGGATAAACCAGGCCAGGCCCATCCACTCGCCGTTGGCCGCCGGCACGTAGGGCGTGTGCATGAAGGCCAGCGAGCCGGGCGCCAGCAGGCGGCGCGCCTCGCCGGAGGCCTCGCCCCGCATCCTAGCGCCCGCCGCCCCAGCGCCTTCCGTCCCATCGCCCATCTGGAAGCGCGCGTAGCGCAGCAGGTCGTTGACCGTCGATACGATGCCGCCCAGCGGGCCGATGGCGCGCGGCAAGCCCCAGGGCCGCGCCACCGCAGGCGTCCGCTTGCCGCCGTCCGGGCCGTCTCCATAGACAGCCTCGTGCCCGACGGCCACCGCATGCGTGATGCAGTCTGCTGCGGAGAAGAAAGACATGCGCATCCCCAGCGGACCGAGCACCTGGTCCCGGGCCAACACATCGAAGGGCCGGCCCTCCAGCACTTCCAACAGGCGGCCCGCGAGATAGAACGCGGCGTTGTTGTAGGACCAGTAGCGCCCCAGCGGGCTCACTTGCGGCAGCGCGGCCAACCTGGCGACAATCTTCGCCAGCGCGTCATCGCCGGGGCCGCCATCGGCGAAGTAATCCCCCGCCCAGCCGGCCGTATGTGTGAACAGGTGATGGGCTGTTACCTGCGCGGCGACCGCCTCGTCGGCCAGGCGCAGCTCGGGCAGGTAGCGGCGCAGCGGCGCATCCAGGTCCAGCCGCCCCGCTTCCACCAGGCGCATCGCCGCCGCCGCGGTGATCGTCTTGCTGATCGAGCCAATCTGGAACAACGTGTCCGCGTCCACCGGCAGCGGATGCTCGACGTTCGTCACTCCGAAGCCCGCCGTGTCGCAAGCGTCGCCGTCCAGGATACCCACCGCCACGCCAGGGATGTGCAGGTGGGTCATCTCATCCCGGATGACCTCGCAAAACTGCGCGAACAACGACTTTTCCATCATCTCAGCGCAACCGCCGGCTGAGCACGGTTTGCAGCCCCACCGAAACAACAATGATCAGGCCATACACGAGCTGGGTCCAGAAGCCGGAGATGTTCATCGCAACGACCCCGGCGTTGATGGAGCCGATGATGAATGCGCCGACAAAGGTGCCGAAAATCGTGCCCGTGCCGCCGAAAACCGACGTGCCGCCCAGGAATACCGAGGCCAGCGTCTGCAACAACGTGCCGCCGCCCTGGCCCATGGTCGGCCAGAAGTAGGACAGCTCCAGGCTCTGCACCAACCCGGCGAAAGCCGCCACCATCCCCACCAGCACGAAACACATGATACGCACGCGGTCCGCATTCACCCCCATCAGCCGGGCGCTCTCCTGGTTGTCGCCTACCAGGTAGACGTGCGCGCCGAAGCGATGCCGGTTGAGGAGCAGCCACATCACGACGGCGATGATGATGGTCCAGACGAACTGCATGGGGATCTGCACCTGGCCGATCTCGATGCGACCGGTGAGGGCGATATCGATCACGCTGCCCTTGGCCGCCACCAACGAACGCCCGCTGCCGCTTTGCAGCACCAGCACCACGCCGGCCCAAAAGAACGAGGTGCCCAGGGTGGCCACAAGCGAAGGAATGCCGACCTTGACCACGATCCAGCCGTTGAGCCAGCCGGCCAGGATCCCGGCCGCCAGGCAGGCCAGCAGCCCGAGGAAGGTGCTGCCGGTGAGCGCGAAGACGGTAGAGTAGAGGACCATGCCCCAGGCCATGATCGACGGGAAGGACAGGTCGATGTCCTTGGCGATCACCAACAGGGTGAGCGGCAGCGCCATCAGGGCGAAAAACGGCGTCGTGGACATGAACGAGTTGTAGATCGGGGCGGACAGAAAAGCGCCGTTCGCGAAGATGACGAAGACCAGCCAGATGAGGATGGCAATGAAAAAGATACCGATCTGCAAGGCGTTGCGGCGCATCCAGCGCGCCAACGGGCTCATCTCAACAGTGCGATCGCCGCTGTGCGAGGCAGCCTGTGGCTTAGTGGTCATTGGGCGCCACCTCGTTCGCTTGCGCCCGGCTGGAGGGTTGATCGAGCGTGCCCGTCTGCGCCAGGCGGTAGAGACTCTCCACCAGCTCATCCAGCGTGAGCTGGTTCTTCATGAACTGCCCGGCAATCGTGCCCCGGTCGACCACCACGATGCGGTCCGCCGCCTGGTAGACGTGAAAGGTGTTGTGGTCGATGAAAATGCACGACTTTCCGGCACGCTTGATGTTGTTGACGAACTCAAGCACTTTGCGCGTCTCGGCGATGGACAGGCCCATGGTCGGCTCGTCCAATATGATCAGCTCGGCCTCGAAATGCAGGGCCCGGGTGATGGCTACGCCCTGGCGCTCGCCGCCGGAAAAGGTCTTGACGGGTGAATCGGGCGCAATCGCCGACGAAGTGAAGCCCATGTGCTCCTGCATCAGCCGGGCGGTCACCGCGCGCATCTGCGCCACGTCGAGCACACCGCCGCGCCGGGTGATCTCGCGCCCCATGAAGATGTTGCGCCAGACCGGCTGCTGGTCGGCCAGCGCGCGCTCCTGGTAGACGGTCTCGATGCCCAGGTCGCGCGCCTCGGAAACGGTGAAGCGGCCGCGCCGCTCGCCCTTCCAATAGACCTCTCCGCCGTGATCGGGCTTGTAATAGCCGGTGACGATCTTGATGAGCGTGGACTTGCCGGCGCCGTTATCTCCCAGCAGGCCGACGACCTCGTTCCGTCCCACCTCGAAGTTAACGTCGTGCAGCGCCTTGACCTCGCCGAAAGTCTTGTTGATGTTTACCATGCGGAGGAGAGGTTCCATCGACAGCTCTTTCTCGTTTGCCGGACGGGACGGCGAGCCGCCCGCCCGGCAAACGAAAGGGAAATGATTAGCGGATTTCCTTGGCCGCCAGCGGGGCCAGGAGGTCAACATTGCTCTTGTCGGCGAAGCCGCCGCCGGTGTCGATGTTCAGGCCGGCGAAGGCGTACTTCTTGGTCAGGCACAACTGCAGGATCGGCAGGTAGCCCTGCAGGTACGGCTGCTGGTCGAGGACCAGCTCGGTCCAGCCGCCCTGGATGGCAGTGACGGTGGCCGGCGAGAGGTCGAACCCGGCGATGTGGATCTGGCCGGGCTGCTTGCCGGCAGCCTTCAGGTAGGTCTCGGCAGTGGCGGTAAGGCCACCGTGATCGGTGATGACGAGCTTGACGTCCGGATGGGATGAGACGTAGCCCGTGAAGGTGGGCGTGCCGGCCGCGGGGCTGGCATTGGTCGCGCTGTCGATCTCGTTGTAGTCCACGGTCAGGCCGGCGGCCTTCAGGGCTTCAACCGCGCCCCTGGTGCGCTCGCCGCGGCCCGGCTGCGAGAGGAGGCCCCAGACCATCGCTCGGTCGCCCGCCTTCAGGCCGAAGCGCTTGACGGCCTCGTTGGCCAGCGCCTTGCCGGCGCCGTACAGGTCCTGGCCGACATAACCGAACCCGTTGGCCGCATAGGCCGCCTGGGCCTTGGGCAGGTTGGTGTTCTGGCTGGTGACGATGATGCCCTGCTTTTCAGCGGCATCGATCAGGGTGTCAAAGGAGTCGTCGCCGGGATGGCCCATGATGGCAATGCCATCGGGCTTGGTGGCGCTGGCTTCCTTGAACTGCTGGATCATCTTCTGTACGTCCCAGTCGGAGAAGACGTAGTTGACAGTGGGGCCCAGGTCAAGCTCAGCCTGCTTGGCGCCGTTGTAGACGTTGTTGGCGAACACGCCGCCGGCAGGGCCGCCGGGGAAGAAGGTAATCTTGACACCCGAGCACCACTTGGCGATCGGCTGGGTGCCGCCCGTTTGTGCGGCGGGGGCAGCAGGCGACGCGGCCGGAGCCGGGGCAGCCTGAACGCACGAAGTGACGACGACCACGAGAATCAGAAGAACTGCAAGCAACGTTGCCCTACGCATGTGCTCCTCCTTGATGATGTGCGTCTCTAACACTGAAGACGCCCGTTACACGCCTGTGCTGGTAGAACAGGGTTTGAGTCCGGCGTTCGGATCTGGCGCCATCTTAGCCTTGCTGAATGCGCTCGATGCAGCCTCCTTTCTATACTTGTGACTATGTTTTGGATGTCGAATCGTTTTGACTATAGCACTATCGTATAGGGACGTCAAGGGAAATCCCGCGCACGCGCTGCGCGGGATTTCCCTCGTCCGCTTCCTACGCAGCGTCCGTCAGGAAGCGATAGACGGTGGTCGAGCGGTAGGTCTCGCCGGGGCGCAACACCGTCGACGGGAACGCCGGCTGGTTCGGCGAGTCCGGGAAATGCTGGGTTTCCAGCGCAATGCCGTCGCCCTGCCGGTAGGCATGCCCGCTCGGCCCGTAGACCGAGCCGTCGAGGTAGTTGCCCGAGTACATCTGGATCCCCGGCTCGTTGGTCCACACCTCCAGCCGCCGCCCGCTGCTGGGCTCGTACAGATGCGCCGCCAGCGCCGGCCGCCGCTCTCCCCCTCCCGCCGCGGCCGCGGGCACAGCGTTGAGCACCCAGTTGTGGTCGTAGCCCCGCGCGCGCACGATCTGCGGGTGGGCGGAGCGGACGCCCGGCCGGATGGTCTTGGGCGTCCGGAAGTCAAACGGGGTCCCGGCCACCGGCGCGAGCTCGCCGGTCGGGATCTGCGTGTGGTCCGTGGGCGTGTAGCGATCGGCGTTTATGTAAAGCATGTGCTCGTCGATCGTGCCGGTGCCCTCCCCCCGCAGGTTCCAGTAGGCATGGTTGGTCAGGTTGACGACCACCGGCTTGTCACAGGTGGCGGTGTAATCGATGCGCAGCGCGCTGTCCCCGGTCAGGGTGTAGACGACCGTCACGTCCATGTTGCCAGGGTAGCCGCCCGCGCCGTCGGGGCTGTGGTAGACCAGCTTGACTCCCGCTCCCTGCGGCGTGCGGGACGGCTCGCCTTGCCACACCTGGCCGGCAAAGCCCTGCCGACCGCCGTGCAAGGAGTTGACGCCGTCGTTGGCGTGCAGGTCGTAGGTCACGCCGTCCAGCGTGAAGCGGCTATGCGCGATGCGGTTGGCGTAGCGGCCGACCAGCGCGCCGAAGTAAGGCTTGTTCTTCGTCTCGTAATCAGCCAGGTCCTTCAGACCCAGGGTCACATTCGCCAGGTTGCCCTCCCGGTCGGGCGCGCGCAGCGACGTGAGGATGCCGCCGAGGGTGATGATGCGCGCTTCCAGCCCGGCCGGGCCGGTGAGCGTGTATTCGTCGACGGCGATGCCGCCGGCGGTCAGGCCATAGGGATTGCGCTGGATCTCCATGCGTCAGATCCTGCGCGCCAGGCGGTAATAGGCCTCGTTCCAGCGTAGCTCTTTCTTGAACTCCGCCAGGTCGGTCTTCTTGTCGATCAGCAGGTACTCCAGCCCCGCCATCTCACCGAAATCTTCCATCATCTCCGGTGTGACAGCCTGGCTGAAGCCGGTGTGGTGCGCGCCGCCTGCCAGGATCCACGCCCCGGCAGCGACCTTCAGATCCGGCTGGGGCACCCACAGTGCCCGCGCCACCGGAAGCTTCGGCAAAGGCTGGTCGGGCGAAACCACGTCCACGACGTTGACGATCATGCGGAAGCGGTCGCCCAGGTCGATGATGGTGGCGTTGAGCGCCGGCCCCGCGGGCACCTCAAACACCAGGCGGGCCGGGTCGGCCTTGCCGCCGATGGAGAGTGGGTGGATCTCCAGCGAGGGCTTGCCGGCGCCGATGGCCGGGCAGACCTCGAGCATGTGCGCGCCGAGCACTTTCATGCCGGCCGGGTTGAAGTGGTAGGTGTAGTCCTCCATGAAAGACGTCCCGCCCTTGAGGCCGGTCGCCATCACGTACATGGCGCGCACCAGCGCGGCCGTCTTCCAATCGCCTTCGCCGCCAAAGCCGTAGCCGTCGGCCATCAGGCGTTGGCAGGCCAACCCCGGCAACTGGTCCAGGCCATACAGGTCCTCGAAATTGGTGGTGAAGCCCTTGAAGCCGCCCTCTTGCAGGAAGGCGCGCATGCCCAGCTCGATGCGGGCCGGTTCGCGCAGCGCGGCGCGCTGCGCTCCGCCGGGGCGCAGCGCCTCGGCCAGCGTGTACTGCTCGTCGTACTGCGCCAGCAGGCGCTCGATCGCGTCTTCCGGCACGGCCTGCACACAGCGCGCCAGGTCGCCCAGGGGATAACCGTTGACCGAGTAGCCGAACTGAATCTGAGCCGCGACCTTGTCGCCCTCGGTGACCGCCACCTCGCGCATGTTGTCGCCGAAGCGGGCGAAGCGCGCGCCCTGCCAGTCCTGCCAGGCGGCGGCGGCGCGCATCCAGGCGGCCAGGCGGGCCTGCACTTCCTCATCCTGCCAGTGGCCGACCACCACCTTGCGCACCAGGCGCATGCGCGTGCCGATGAAACCAAACTCCCGGTCGCCATGGGCCGACTGGTTCAGGTTCATGAAGTCCATGTCGATGCTGGACCAGGGGATGTCGCGGTTGAACTGGGTGTGCAGGTGCACCCAGGGCTTGTGCAGGGCGCTGAGGCCGGCAATCCACATCTTGGCCGGCGAGAAGGTGTGCATCCAGGTGATCAGGCCGATGCAGTTGGGGGCCGCATTAGCCTCCAGACACAGGCGCTGGATGCCATCCGGGTCTACCAGCACAGGCTTGAAAACGACGTTGACGGGGATACCTGCCGCCGCGTCCAAGGCCCGCGCGATCTGGCCGGAGTGTTCGGCCACTTGCCGCAGCACTTCCTCGCCGTAGAGGGGCTGGCTGCCGGCCACGAACCAGACTTCGAGCGATCCGAACTCTTTCATGCGCTTAAACCTCCGCTCTGTTAAGAGATGGCAATGCCCAGGTAGTTCATCAGCAGCAGCGCCACCAGGGCGCCGAGCACGATGTTGGCCACAAGGAGTGCGAATTAACTACGCGAAACGTGGAAGATGATAGCCAGGAGCACCAGGAGGATGTACCCGCCGATAAGACCCAGAAAATGAAGGGCATGCCGCTCTCCCTTGCGCTGGAACCGGCGGCCACGCGGCCCGGCCGGCCGATGGAAAACGTCATACATAGTATAGTGACTGTTGGGCCAAATGCCAAAGCGACGGCGTTGCGGCTAGAGTTTGACCTTAGTCGCAGGCGGCTTGGGACCAATGGCCGCGCGCCGCCCGCGTCTGCCGGAGGCCAAGGTCCCAGCCAAACAACGACCATCGTACGTTCCCCATCAGGCCGAATGAGAGTAGAGTAGGGCAAGATCTGCCAGGTAAAGAGCGATTGGCTTTCGCCTATGCTGGTAGTGCTACAACCGCAGTTGCCGGAGCCGTGCGACCGAGGTCGCTGCAACCGGCCGGCAAAGTCACTCTTCAGCGACTGGGGCTAGCCTGCGGAGGCCGGCTTCGCAATGGTTGCTGCAGTTTCCAACCGCCGGGCGAGATTAACAGCGGTTGTAGTGGTAGAAGGGCCGAGCCATTCGCCAATGGAGGTACAGATGTCGACGTTGTACGTGCTGAAGTATCTAAGCACATCACTGATCGGGGCAGCGTTGCTCTCGCTGCTGAGCCTGGCGCCGGCCAGCGCGCAGTCCTACGGGGGGAATTACAACTCGGGCGCCATGCCGGCCGGCCCGGCGATGGGAGCCATAGGTAACGGCAGCGGCTACGGGAGTGGCTCTGGCAATAGCTACGGCAGCAGCTCCGGCAATAACTACGGCAATAACGTCGCCGGCAGTGACGATCGCCGGTTCTACATCATCCGCCGCGGGGACCCGCTGCGTAAGATCGCCGCCCGCTTCGGCACCACGGTCTCCGCGCTGCTACGGGCTAACCCCGGCATCCGGAATCCGAACCTGATCTTCGCCGGCCGCCTGCTGCTGATCCCGAGCCTAAGCCACCCGCGCGCCTACGGACCTGTCGCCCCCGGCGGCGGCTACGGATCAGGCTACACACCGGCGCCCGGCTACGCCATGCCTGCCGCCCCCTACGCGCCGCCAGCCGGTATGACGCAGATGCCGGGCAGGCAGATGCCGAGCATGCAAATGCCGCCTGCCCCGGCCCCTGCGCCTGCCCCGGCCCCGGGCGGGCAGACGGTTAACATCGATCTGACGGCCCAGAACGTCACCTTCAGCCTGTCGACGATCACCGTCCCGGCGGGAGCGCACGTGGTGGTCAACTTCACCAACCAGGATGCGATGCCCCATGATCTGGCGGTCTACACGGATAGCAGCGCGCGACAGGTGATCTTCCGGGGGCAAATCATCACGGGGCCAAACGCCAGCGTCACCTACAGCTTCACTGCGCCCAGCCAGCCGGGCACCTACTTCTTCCGCTGCGATGTCCACCCGACGTTGATGATGGGACAGTTCGTGGTTCAATGAGCCATTCGACACGACAGACGGCGCTATGGCAAGCAGGCCCGCGCCGGGCCTGAGGGGGAGCAAGGATTGAATGTCAGAACGGGGGCGCCAGGCCGCAAGCCTGGCGCCTTCCTTGGTCGCTCCCACATTTCCCAGGGGCCGCAGCTTGTCGTATGATAGCGCGGTCCCGGTTCGCCTGGGAGCATTCCATCCTGGCCGGTCGAAGGAGTGAGCATGCCGCTTCCGGATCCCCGCAGTCTCCCCTACACCTTGTTACGCAAGTTCCCGCTGCCGGGCTGGCTGCAGTGGCGGCTGGTGTCGCTGCTGAGCACCCGCTTTCTGTCAGGGGTCAACGGACTGGTGACCGACGAGGCCGGGCGCGTTTTAGTGTGCTATCACACCTACCGCGCCCGCCGGCCATGGGGACTGCCCGGCGGCTGGATGGCCACCGGCGAGACGCCGCTCGTGACGCTCGAGCGCGAGGTCTGCGAGGAAACAGGGCTGCAGGTGGCGGGGCAGCAGGTGCTGCTCATCGGCGCCTGCCCCGACCGGCCGAAGCTGGAGTTCGTGGTCGCGGCACGTCTAGTGGGCGGCGACTTTCGCCCCAGCCGCGAGGTGAGCGCCATCCGCTGGTGGCTGCCGGGCGAAGAGCTTGCCCTGCCCCACCGCCAGCGCGCGATGCTGCGCCAGATCTCTACCCTGGCCCCCGGCGAGGTGGGCTGGTATAGCACGCCCTGGGACGATCCGGAACGGGACTGACTGCCCGCGCGCGTTTGCTCCCGGCTGCGTTCAATCGGCGCCGTACAGGGCCGTGTAGGCCGGATCGGGCCGCAGCGGCGCGAAGACCGGCTCGCGCTTCGACCAGGGCACCATGTCGGGCGCAAGGGACAGGGCCTCGAGCAAGACGGGCAGGGCCTCGGCCAATCGGCCGCCGGCCGCACACGAGTTGGCCAGCGTGTAGAGGGTGTTGCCCCGCAGCTCGGGCGCCGGCGCCAGCTCGTCCGCCGTCTGCGCCAGGTCTTGGCGCACCGTTTCCAACGCCGCCGCTTCGCCCCGCTGGGTGTAGAACTCGGCCAGGTGCAGCATCGGGTGCCAGTACAACGGGCGCACGACGGCCGGCCCCAGGCTCCCGCCGCGCCGCCAGGAATAACGCCCGCGCGTGGTGAGATCTTCGTCGCTAAGCTGGGGCAGCAGACCGCTCACGCGGGCGATGGCCTGCTCGGATTCGACCAACACGGTTTCCCAGGATTTGGCCTGGTTCTCCGCGAAGAAACGCGCGTTGGCTTCGTTGATCGTCAGACCGGGCATCTCGGGCGTTGCGCCGCTCATGACGGCGCTCAGCAGGCTCGCCAGGTAAGTCTGCCAGTTGGTGAGATGGGCAATGAGATCCTTGGCGGACCAGCGCTCGACCGTGCCGGTCGCGCCCCGTTCCGCATCGTTGAGCCCGGCAATCAGCGACCGCTCGGCCGTGCGGGCGCGGTCGAGCAGAGCGAGTAAGGTGGTAATCAGTCGAGTGCTTGGCATGCTGACCTCCGTAAACGGCCAGGCGGCGCCGTCTGAACGGCCGGCGCCGCCTGGCCACTCAGTCCTTCAGAAACTCGCTCGCCACCCGGATCAGTTCCTCAGGCTTCTCGGGGTGCGGCCAGTGACCTGCCCCCTCGATCACGTGCAACTGCGAGCCAGGGATGCGCGCGTGGGCCTCTTCGGCCCAGTGGAGCGGGACAAGCTTATCCTGCCGGCCGTGGATCAGCAGCACAGGGCAGCGCAACTCCCCCAGCCGGTCCAGGAAAACGGTGCGCACGCCGTTCCAGAGCACGTCATGCCGCTGGAAGGCGATAGCGGCCCGCCCGGCGTGCGGCTTGCGCGCCTCGGCCCAGACGCCGTCGATCAGCGCCGGCGTCAGCTTGCCCGGGTCGTTGACGATGCCGGCCAGGCTGGCGCGTACCAGTCTCCGGCTGCGGGTCGTAAGCCAGTAAGAAGCC
>Ga0066793_10001549_pt1 | contig 10558 bp, 11 predicted proteins | sample PersoiDNA2013189_FD_83876 | JGI IMG/M metagenome (GOLD analysis project Ga0066793, IMG submission 83876) | Permafrost soil microbial communities from the Arctic, to analyse light accelerated degradation of dissolved organic matter (DOM) -... | ecosystem: Environmental > Terrestrial > Soil >...
AGCGGTACGCGTATAGTACTTCGCCACGATGCCGTGAACAAGGCGGCGCGCGACGATCTGGGCCAGTCCCGCCGCTTCGAGCACCTGCAGATGATGTCCAACCGTGCCGGGCGGAATATTCAGTCGCGCGCCGATCTGGCTGGCTGTGATCGGCTCATGCTTGATGATATGTAGAATCAGCGAGCGCGTAGCATCGCCCACAGCTTTAAATTGCTGTGCCGTATGAACCCTGAGCGTCGCTGGTAGCTCCGGCATAGTTACGGGCACATCCTCCGGCAGCAGTTCAGCGGCATCTTGTTCGAGCGTCATTGTGCTTCGTCCTCATGTAGCAGAAACGGGTTATCATTTTCGTACGTACGGTATTTACCGTACGTACGAAAATGATAACCCGTTTGTACGAGAAAGTCAAGGTTGTAATACGCTGATTTTAAGATTTGACAGGGAGAAAGGAAGAATGCTACCATCTTCTCAACAGAGGGTTGCGAAAAGGAAAGGGATAGGCACGATGGCGTCTGCACGCATATTTGGCGCGCTGCCAACGCTGGAGACTGGGCGTCTGCTGCTGCGCAAGATGCAGATGGATGATTTAGATGACTATTACGCGTACGTGTCGCAGCCGGAGATCGCCAGGTACAATAGCTGGCATCCGCCGCGTTCGCTCGCCGAATGCCGTGAGTTCTTTAGAATACGTGTGATCGAGCGATATAAGGGCATGCAGCCGACTCCCTGGGGCGTCGTCGATAAGAAGACGGGACGGCTGGTGGGACAATGTGGCTTCACCCAGTGGTACCCTGGCAGCATGCGGGCTGAGATCGCGTATGGTATCTCAAAGGCGTACTGGGGCAAGGGCTATATTCCAGAGGCGGTCCGTATGGTCCTGGCGTTTGGCTTTCGCGTGTTGGGCGTCGAGCGCATCCAGGCGGCATGCATGGTTGAGAACGTCGCTTCTGAGAGGGTTATGCAGAAGGTCGGCATGTCCTTCGAGGAGATGCAGCGCGAATACTCGTTTGTACACGATCGTTACGAGGATTTGAAGCTGTACTCGATCCATCGTCAGGACTACCTGGGGATCTATACATAAATATATTTCTCAATTTGGACTCTCCAGAGCGGTAATGGGGTAGCGCTACGTAAGCTGTCACCAGCCGCAAAGTAGCGCATGAGTTAAAATCACTGGATAGGGAAATGGTTCATAGCCTGATCATAAGCCTGCTGGGCATCAATCAGAGAAAGCTTGGAGTAGATTTCTAATGATTGGCGGCTCTCATGACCTGAGTATGGCTGAATAAGGGCATCGTCAATGCCTTGCCTCTTCAGCCAGGTAAAGAGAAAATGTCTCCATTAACATAGGGAGAAAAGTATTCCCGACAGCCTTTGGCCCAGGGATAGAGGTCGTTGCAGTCCGGCCTAGGCGGCTTGCCGTCTAAACTATAGGCTTGTGGCAGATTTGTCATAAGTTCTGGATACTGTTAGTACCAAAGTATACTGAAATAGAGCAGTTACGTCAAGACGGATTTTCTCAGCAAGAGAGAATAGCGTCATTTGACACATATTCTCCTGTTATTGTTTTTATAGAAGCGCGAGGTGTATATTCGTGGCTCTGAAATTTGGTTTGTCCTTGCCGCAGGGCTGGATAATGGAACTTGCAAGCATCAAAGATCCCGTTGAGGCATATGAAACTATGACGCGTGTGGCTCAGACCGCAGATGAGGTCGGCTTTGAGTCTGCATGGCTGGGTGATCACTTTTACACAACCCCGCAGCCGTCCCAGAATGTTACGTTCGAGTGCTGGACAACGACTGCTGCTCTGGCTCGCGATACAAAACGTATCCGTATCGGCCAGATGGTCACGTGTAATGGCTATCGTAATCCCGCGTTGCTGGCGAAAATGGCGAGCACCGTTGATGTCCTGAGTCATGGACGGCTCAATTTCGGCATTGGCGCGGGTTGGTACGAGCATGAATATCGGAGCTATGGCTATGACTATCCAGATGCTCCCGAGCGATTACGCTATCTGCGCGAAGCTGTACAGGTGATTCTGGCGATGTGGACGCAGGAGGAAGCGGTCTTTGAGGGGAAATACTATCAGGTTCATGGCGCTATCAACCAGCCAAAAGGAGTCCAGAAGCCACATATTCCGATGCTGATTAGCGGTAGTGGCGAAAAGGTCACGCTCAAACTGGTGGCTCAATATGGCGATGCTTGTAATGTGGTCGGCGATTTAAAGACGATTGAGCAGAAATTTTCTGTGCTCAAAGCTCACTGCGAGAGCGTTGGACGTGATTATGAGAGCATACATCGTACTGTAACGCTGGCCTGTGCCATCGGCGAAACTGATGAGCAGGCCAGGGCGAAAATCCCCTCCAGTCTTCAGGGACGTTCCGTGCGGGCTGGCGCGTTGATTGGCACTCCTGATACGCTACACCAACGCTTCGCGGAGCTAGAAGCTATTGGTGTCCAGGAAGTGATAATCGGTTTTCCCGATGTCTTGCAATTGGATACGCTGCTCTTTTTTGCACGCGAGTTCATTTCAGCCTGATGACCTTGCGATGGTCAAATGTGTGGCGGCTTGGATAGCAAGCCGCCATTACCGTGGACAAGCAACCTTTTTTGTCCATAGCGCTTACTTTTGTGCCAGGCTGCTTTCGGGGACTTTCTCTTCAGTGGGCGTTTGCTGGCGATGTACCCACAGGCATTGTTTCATGCCACCAGCTAGCAGGAATGGGCGTATGAGTAATGGATAGATATGCAAGGCCTCAGAGATAGGAAGCAATTCAGGCTTATCCAGGGTATACTCGTGGTCTTTATAGATGAGCATGCACGTTCCACTTGCCATTATATTGCTGCACCAGTCAACCTTGGGATATGCCAGGGCCAACATGAAGCCATCGCCGCATGGATAGGCTGCTAAGTAGGTTTCGTATGTGTGACCACTGCGTCGCCCGACATGCTTGAGGATAGAAAGGTTAAAGTATAAACTACCTAAGCGTGTGCCTGCGATCTTGCGGATGGGCAACCCTTCCCTCTTTCCCATTTTACTGCTTAAAACGCGCATGGTGTCGTTGACACGCTTAATACGCATCACATAGGTCAGGGCTAACAAACTAAGATAAGGCACGGCGCACATGGTAACGAGTGTCAGAGCGAGTTTGGAGCACACTTGGAATGAGCGTGTAGCTGGCTTGTTGCGTCTGTTTCTGGACATCGTTTTACCTGCTTTCTCTACTATTTGGGGTAGCGCTACTTTGCGGCTGGTGACAGCTTACGTAGCGCTACCCCTTAGAGATTGTTGAGCGTACACTGGGACCCCAACACCCACAGACGTGGGGATTTCATCGGTTCTATGGGGTAATCCTGCGCGAAATGGGACGTGAGGAAGAGGCAAAGCTGGAAGAAGCGCGAGCTCAGGGACAAGAAAGGGCGGGGAATCAAACGCTTCAACAGGAGCATGATATCCAGTACAAGCTCGTGCATGAGCGTCTGAGCGGTCTCGTTGAGTATGCTGCCGGCGACATCAAGGGAATGTGTTCCGTAATACTCCATGAATGGGAGGAGGCGGTTTTGGAGGAGTCTCAAACAGGTGAGGCTTTTGCCCTCTACGGGCTTCCTCCAAAGACCATCTCTCAACTTGTCCCGGAAAACCGCGTCCATGAAGGACGTAACCCGAGACCCTGGACCGGTGAGGAAAGCGAGTGGGTAAAGGAGAGCTTATACGTCATTGACGTTGACCAGAACCCATTTGAAGTTGCTCTTGATGAGGAGGAGGATTTCTACTCTTGGCCCCTTCCTCTGAATATGGCGTTCAGACAAGCGTTCGATGTCACCCACCAGAGGTTTTTTACGGAGGGTGGAGAGATGAAACAACTGGACAATCCAGAATGTCGGCGCATTTATCGGGGAATAGGATCGGCTGCGCTCGCCCTTTCTAAGAGAAGAGAGAGTGTGACCAAAGAATAGCAGAAGCCATCGGAAAAAGAGATATGTATGTTCGCTTGCTGTCAACGCGTCTGCGCTGCTTTCATTCGAGCTGGCCAGGTAGGATTGCCGCCGGCGAAGCAGGGGAAGTTAGTCTTCCTCAATACCAGTTTCTAAAGAAAGGAGTTCGGCGGCCTGGCGCACTGGCGAATGTTGACGCAGGTATAGCGGTTGTGTTGCAAAAATGACGGCAGTGAGGTAAGCTCTGCTTTTTTGAATCAGATCCCAAGGCTATGGCAGAACTTAAAGCCAGCGGAGCGCTTCCCATCTCTGTCGAACTGAGGCAGATCAAATATCTCAATAACCTCGTCGAGCAAGACCACCGGTTTATCAAACGCCTGGTCAAGCCAGGGATGGGCTTCTTTTCCTTCGAGACAGCGTGGCGAACCTTGCAGGGCTACGAGGTGATGCACATGCTTCGCAAGGGGCAGGTGCACGGTGTGGAGAAGGGAGACATCAAGGATCAAGTCATCTTTATCGCCTGCCTGCCTGTTTGGAATGGCGGCCTAAGCTCAGCAAGAAAAGGGAGCGCCCTCGCTCATCGTAGTCCTTTGAGAGTTTTTGCAACACAACCCCTGAAAGTGGGGTTCGATATTGGGGCAGGTCTCACTGCATGCTACAGAGCGTTTGCGTAATTCGCTTTTGCCCAGAAAGGTGCTCACGATTCCTGACTGGAGTATATTTTACCTCGTCATCGGTCGAAAGCTAGAACTGTTCCCTTACTCAACTTCTTCTCTCTTCTGCGGTGAGAGCGTTCCCGCAGAAGAGAGAAGAAGTTGAGTAAGGGAATGGTGCTCATTGACCGCGCGTCACGCTCGTCGGTGTATCTCTCTAGTAGCACCATTCGATATTTAGTTCGGTGTTTGTATAAAACACTTGCGATTCGATGAACTTGATGCCAGCAAACTCAGTTGGGCGGAATTGGGGCAAATGGGTATCTATGGTCCAAGGAAGGGGTTCACGCAACACGGTCCCTCTGGGCATACATGCTAGCGGGTGGGTACTGACGCCATGGCGGTTACTTCCCCCAAAAAGAGCCAGACCACGTTTCCACTAATGCAAGTTAGTGGAAACGTGCGGAGAAATGTGCTATACTGAGGGAGCAAACACGAGGCGGCGCGCATGCATGGAAAAGCATTCTCCCTGCGAGGAAAAAGACCGTGCCGAGAGCGTTTGTTCGCCACGGAAAATGGCGAACCGTGGACGGTCGTCAGTTCGGAGAAAATGGCATGGTGAGAGAGGAAGAAACATTCCTTCCCACTGCGCTGTTGGCGAGAGAAACTCTCCAGTTACGGGAGTTTCTCAGTCAGAAGGCCTGCTCCCTACTTCTGGTAGGGAGAGCGAACAGGATGCCGGGAATATTACTATAGGAAAATATTTCTGATCTCAGTCAAGTGATGAACGAGAGGGCAGTTATGAGCGTAGATGAGAACTCGGGTCTTGTGCCCATCCTCGGCAACGATGCTGATCCGGGCGAGTGGACACCACGTGGGGATATCCAGGCTTCCCCGTGGGAGCGGTGCCTGGCGCAATTTCTTCGCCAGCTCTACGATCGCAGCCGCAGCGAAAAAACCGTGCGCGACTACCGCCGCACCCTGCTTGCCTTCTTCTCATCGAGTGCCCAGGGTGGTCCACCCAAGCACCCTGAATACTACACACGTGAGGATGTGGAGGATTTTCTCCATCGCCCATCGACCTCTCCCCGCAACATCGGAGCCCCTCCCTCCACGGCAACCATGAATCAACGGTTGGCGATTCTTTCCTCATTTTACAAGTTCGCTGCGACCTTTACCATTCCAGGCGCTGATGCTCGACCACAGCCACTGTTGCAATCGAGCAGTCCGACGCTGGGACTGCGCCACAAACGCCCTGATCGTAGCTACCGAGCATTTTCCGATGACGAACTGGACCGCTTCTTCGACGTGATCCCGACCGATACGATCAAAGGATTACGCGATCGGGCCATTTTTCTGCTCTACTTCTGGACAGCTCGCCGCCGTGAAGAGATTGCACGTTTGCGCTGGGGCGACATCGAGCAGAGCGTGATCGTGGATGAGAAGGGGAGAACGCGACAGGGTTGGAGATATCACTTTTATGGAAAGGGGAAAGGGGGACAAGAGGACATCGCGGAGTTGCCATCCCCAGCAAAAGCGGCCATCGATCGCTATCTCATCGCGGCACGCAGGATGAACCACATGCGTCCTGATGATCCCTTGTTTGTTGCCATTGGACCAGAACAGGGAGGCGGCAAGCCAGGTGTGACACTGCCACGCGATGATCGAACTCCCCTCACCAGCCGGGCGATTGCACACGCGCTCAAGACGTATGCCAGGGACTCAGGAATAGATGCCCAGCGCCTTTCCATTCACTCGTGGCGCCATACAGCTGCACAAAATCGCTATGCGGCGGGTGAAGATGTACGATCACTGCAGCGCCTCTTGCGACATAGCAACATTGCGACCACCGATATCTATGTGCGCGGACTCATGGGGACCGCTGACCCGGGAGCAAGCTTGCTCGAAGGCCGCTACGCTCACCTCTCCAGCACTGGCTCACGCGAGACGCAAAAGCCAAAGGATCGATGAAATCAGCAAGGCCATATGTTGAGCTAAACGAGCGAAAGCTTCAGGTTTTGTTGGGTGAGAATGGTGGGAGGAGGTGTTCTTGAGTGGGATTGGGTGTATTCTATGTCTATAAGAAGATGTTTACCACACGACGGCCCCTGGTTTCCCAGTCAAAAGTTATCTGGAGAAAGCTCACAATACTTGAACGGGCGCGTATCGCCTGAGACAGGCATACACAATTTACAACTGCAGGAAAAGTATACCGGATGGAGAGTGGTTTCCCCTGCACTTTTTGAGAGGAGCAGGGAGAGGATGAAGCAGTCTAAGAAGGCATGTACTTGGTTTCCTGTTGCCTGCGTATGGTAGAATGGTACCATCTATTTGCCTACACTTTCAGCGCGCTTTACACCTCTCTCCATACACTATTCACGCTTATGCCCTATGCGTAATAGATCCTAACTCACCGCATGAAAGCGCAGAAACGTGCGGTAATTGCTGTCAACATTGCTGTCAACATTTGGCAGCTTGAACGTATGCGAAACGCGCTCACAAGCCCTTTGAGTGAGCAATGATAGGCTATGCGATGTTAGAAAACCCTCACGAGAACTTCATCAGAACTCTGCTCTTTTGTCGTCATGCATTCAAGCAAAGACTGTACATGTCTTTAAAAGACACTGCGACGAGAAAAGCTTGCCTGTTGCATACTTGATGTGGCACGACAAAAGAGCATGGTTTTGACCTCGACTCATTGGAGGAGAAGAGGAAGGGTTTAGCACGACAAGAGCCAATACTCATGTGCAAGCACGAAACGGATGGGGCCTCTGCGGCTCTGGCTGGATTTTCCTCTCCCTATAGCCGTAAGCTATAGGGATAACAGCACAATCTGACGTGGATCTTCCACGACTTTGATCCAGCAGGAACGCTTTCTGAGCAGGGAGGCCTCACGATAGAACGGCACCATCCGCTCGATGACCTGGCGACGAGCGGCAAAACTCAAGGGCACGATGACAGAGAGACGCTGCTTTCTGACAACAGGTGTTCGCTCTCGCAAGTGGTCACACGTTGCAAAGAGGAGGAAAGAAACCAATCGCGGCTTGTGTAAGCAACCCGCGTGAGGACGCGCTAGACCACGAGACCATTCCATTTCGGGGGCTAGCTGCTGTGCTTATTAATGGTTGAGGTCATCCCGGTTCTGGAACGGCCTAATTTGGGCGAGCCACGCTTACTCTATTGTTTCCAGGAGTGATCGCAGGTGCGGGACGCTTTTCATATATTTATCTATCACATTTTTCAATGCATAGCGCTGAATTTCGCTGGATGCGACCTGCTTGCGCAAAAAATGAAACTCTAAGGCATAGACATCGGTTTCCGTATGCAAGGTGATGTCGGGAACAGGATCACTTTGACCTGCTACGAACACTTGCTCAGTCTCTACGCCAAGGAGTCCTGGGAATTGATGGGATTCTAGCAAGTCTTTGAGTGCACATCCAATGTAGTAGTGTATATCCGATTCAGAAGCATGATCACGCAGATGGAGGTATTGGGCAAGTACATTTACGGATTCTAAATTCCCTCCCTTCTGCTCTTCAGCAGGCATTTCGCGAAGGAGCAAGAAGAGATTGGTGCGGGCAAGAGAGTCTCTAGCATTTTGCGGCTGGAGCTTGCGCGCCGCCAGAGGCTGCTTCCAGGCTTCCTTACTGATCCCTATCTGCATCTCCGCAGGGATCATTTCTCGATAGTCCTCTAGGCGCGCATTTTTGAACGATTGGAGCAACCGCCCGTCTCCATACACCAACGCTGCCGTTACCGTTGAGATGATGGGAAAGTTCATGAGCCGCACATCCAAGAAGTTGATGGTCGCCACTAACCTTGCCCATTGTGGAGATTGCCGCCAAGCTTTGAAGAACGAAGTGTCCGCATTCGATGGAACCAGCTTCGTTGGCGAGAGACGCATTTTATTATCATGAACCAACCCATCGATGACGAGATAGGTATGATCGTAGTGACGCAAATCTGGGGTGCAGTACACGATCCATACGTGCTCCCGACGGATTTTAGGCATCAGACGATTAGCGGCTCGGCGTCGTGTCGCGATTTTGTTAGCCAGCACTTCAATAAACCTGCCGATGGTAGAGGACGTATCCACCCAGGTATTCATTTCATCGGGACTGACTCCAAATTGGACAACGTCATAAGAAGGATTGAGCGCTCGCACTGTTTTTGAAGCGATTTCGATATACTGCCCTTTCGGCACGCCGGGGAAATTGTACCAACGCGACCCCTCATAGAGCTGCTGCTCAGGAATAAGGTCTCCGATTTTTGAGGCATGATCGCACCAGTTTCTCGCGACTTGTTCATCGACCGTGGGAATGACAACGAGCAGAGGAACGCGCTTGTTGCGGGCAAAACGGTTGATGTTAGCCAGTACCACCTGAATGTAGCGATCCGAAATATCTTTGGGGGCCTCTCGCCCCTCAAGGATAATGAGATTGATTTTTTCCTGTGAGAGCTGGGTTCTGCGCAGCGTCGGTCCAAACTCATCCTCACTCAGTTCCTGAATATCGATTGTCTGGATGGCAAGGTCAACGTCGTGCATGTAGTGAGGGAGCGTGTTTAAAAAGGTCGTTTTGCCGCTGCCGGTATCGGCACGAATCACAAAAACCTGGCACCCTCCAGTTGTGTTTGATAGGCGAAAAGTAGGCAACTTGTGAGTTACAAACCAGGACGGCGTTAGCTTGTTTCATAAAAATGATAGTCGAAAAAACCTGCCACCCTTGTCGCCTTCGACGGCAAACAATCATGCTCCACCGGAGTCGCCACAAACGGTCCCCAACGTCCTTTTTGCCGAACGTGTACATTCCCCGATGGCCGTTGTGTCCACCGTCTGCCGCACCCGCTACCGGCGTCCCCTCCCGATGCGGGCATCTTCTCACAGACCACAGCGTGTCAAGGCCGCGCAGGAGGAAGGGTTGGAGAGTGGGGGCGCGCTTGTCTTGGCCTTGACACGCTGTGGTAGACTTAAGGTCCCGCACGGGAGGCACGATGCTCCTTGCCCTATTAACTTGCCAGATTGCCATTTTCGTCTGCCACCGCAGTGAATTTTGGCAACTTAAAAGTGGCAATCTGTACCTTCGATAAAGAATGCTGGCGAAGCTCCGGTTTTAAGCTCCGCCAATCAAGCTCAGAAAGTGGCAACTATATTTGGCGAAGTGGGAATCAATTTATCCGTCAAATTGCCTCACCAAAGCGTATCTCATCACGTACCTGACCTGCGAAAACCCAAACTCCCGCGGTCCTCGTAGGATCATCCATGTCAGTAGTAGGTTGGCCGTTCCAGATAACATAGTTATCAGGGTTTACATTTCTAAAGGTTGCTGCACAGAAGGTATCGTTCTTCCACCTGTGCTTGGTGGCAATCGCGAGTTGTATCTCTGCGGCTTTCACTGCTTCTTCGGTGTCCAGATGAAAGAACTCTTCTTTTTTGAATAGATGAAATGCTGTGCCTTGTTGGTTTTCCCTTACTGGCACGATCACTCCACCTGTCCCCGCACGGAGGTTTCTTCTGATTGCTTCTTTGAACGTTTCGGGAATGGCAGGAATGAAAGTTTCAGAAGTCTCAGGGAGCCTACCAGGTTTGGGGTTTGTTGTATGCAACGTATAGACACAGAGGGAAACAATCATCACTACAATGAGTACTACGACGCCAAATTGTTCAAGGGGCAACAGGCCAGGTGCCAAAAAAACGTGGCGATCAGGACAACCAGCAACAAATATTAAAGACGATGTACAATTGGCTCATGCAAGTTTTTGGTGAAACAGGGAAAATTCATCACCTGGCTTGAGAAACGGGCATGCGAGCCACGGTTTTCACTTGACACAGCATTTTTTGACGGAGAAGAGGAAAGCTGGCACGTCCGTACATGAGCCTTTTGTGCGTTTTTATTTTGTTTGTTAACGACGGTGTATACTTGGCTCTTCCTAGTTTTTGGTGAGACGCTCGGAAATGCCTGCACCGGGTC
>Ga0066793_10001550_pt1 | contig 10557 bp, 9 predicted proteins | sample PersoiDNA2013189_FD_83876 | JGI IMG/M metagenome (GOLD analysis project Ga0066793, IMG submission 83876) | Permafrost soil microbial communities from the Arctic, to analyse light accelerated degradation of dissolved organic matter (DOM) -... | ecosystem: Environmental > Terrestrial > Soil >...
GTCTTACGCGTAAGCAAGGAGGAAATCGCGATGAGACGTTTTTTCGTTGTGCGCATGAACAACAGAGGCGGAACCTTAGCTCACAAGGACACACCGTAACTGGGATACGTCGATGCGGGGGTACCCAGATAGGTAGGAAACCATTGCTGCAAAATCGCGAACGGTCATTCCGGAGGCGACTTCGCGCGCTGGCATCCAGAACTTCGAACCGCTGCCGATCCCGTTCGCCTGGCCGCGTAGCACCCGAAATGGACCGCTCTCCAAATAGGCCGAGTTCTTGCGCTGCAAAATGGGGGGATGAAGCCGTCCACAAGATAACATCGAACGGTGAAGGTCAAGGACTTATGGCATACAATGTGACATAATCTTACTATTAACCCGTTGATTTATATAATTAACGCAAATTAGACATCCATCACGAAAACTGCATTGACAAGCCATGATTCGCCTCCATACTGGGCTGGCGTTCCATTGAATCGTTTCAATTTAATGCGGTGCAGGAGGGTTTGTCATGATTAGAATTTCGGCACGCCAAGGCCAGAACATGTTGTCGGTCGGGATGGCGTTCATCACGATCGCGTTGATCTGAAGACCATCTAACGACCATCGTCACCCAATGACCGAAACACCGCTTAAACATTATCTATTGGCCTCAGATTTCGACCAAACTCTGAGTTTCAAAGACTCGGGACTCGTATTGAGCGAGCTGCTGGGCATATCCGGATTTGAGGATCGTGTTGCCGGCCTTGCCAGCAGCAATCTCGTGCAACAGGGCGGCGAGCTCGCCTATTTGATCCGACACGATCCGGAATTCCGCGGCGTTCGTCGTGAACATCTGGTGGAGGCCGGGCGTCGCGTTCGCCTCAAGAGTGCGATTCCTGCGCTGATCGACTTCTTGAACCGCGGCACGGAAGGCTATCGCTTTTCCTTCTTCGTGATATCCGCGGCGCCGCGAGAAATCGTGGCCTCGGCCCTGGCAGGCGTGGTGCCTCCCGAACACATCTATGGAACCGAACTGGAATTTGACGCCGGCTCCGGCGAAGTTCGTGCCATCAAGCGCGTACCCGCCGGCTACGGCAAGGTCGCGGTAATCGAGGAGCTTGAGCACCGATTGGGTATTACGCCGGATCGCATGATTTACGTTGGCGACGGCAGCTCGGACGTGCATGTCATGCTGCATGTCAATAATCGTGACGGGTTCACGATTGCGGTTTCTGAAAACAAGCAGCTCGCGCGGATTGCCAAGAGTACGGTGCTTAGCGATAACGCGTTCAGCATCATGGTGCCGATTCTCGATCAACTTCTCCACTGGCGGACGGGGGACATTCGGACCTTATTCGAATCCTACGGCTTGACGCTAAACGAGTGGGAGAAGGAACGAACTGATCGCGTGACGATCAGTGAAATACTTTCGAGCAGTGCGCCAGAGGAAGCAGAGGCAGCATGAGCCAAGCCGGGATCGATTATTTGGGGTGGACGGCAACCGCGGTTTTTGTGGGGTCGTACTTCTTCGCTCGCCCGTCATTGCTCCGCGGCGCGCAGATGTTTGGGGCACTGCTGTGGGTGACCTATGGCGTGCTGATCAAGGCACCGCCGGTCATTGCTGCTAATGTGCTCGTGTTTTCCGCGGCTGCATGGACCATGTTTCGCAAGGCCTCCACACCGTAATTGAACCAGCGCCAGTGCGTGCCCGCGGAGCCCCTGGCGAATTCCAACTCTACCGGCTCTGGCGCATCAAGTGCAGGATTGCGAACGATTCGATAGCCGGTCATGGTGACGTGCATGATGGAGATCTTTAAGGTCATCGCCCATCTGTTGTCGACCTTAGTCCGAGCCGCCGAGCCCGGTGGCGTTCGTGCCGTGCTCGCCGAGTCACTGCTGCTGAAACATCAGCTCCTGGTCCTCAGCCGGCCGCGCAACAGAGCTCCGAGACTCAGGCCCTGGGATCGGCTACTGTTCGGCATTGGCGCTCTCCTGGTTGCTCCCAACCGCAATGAGGGGCCATCCCGAGAAGACCCTCAAAGGACTGCGCGACCGAGCGCGGTGGCCACTCTTTCAAATTACGGATTGCGACGCGAAGAATTGTATCAACTGAAAATTAAAGACATCCATCCCCTCCGCGGCATCCGGCATCTGCGGGTCCACGGCAAAGGCAACAAGACCCACTGCATCCCTCTGCATGCCGGCACGCACGAATTACTGAACGCCCTCCCCTGCCAGAGCATTCGGCAGCGCGCCGGCCACATGGGCAAGTCCGCCCGTTTTTATGAGCGGGTACAGCTCGGAGGCTACCACCAGTACTTTGAGTGCAGTCACGTTACCGGCTGAACGTTCATGGCCATTCTATCGATCATCGGTTGCGTGATGAGACAGATCCCCTTGTCGGTGCGCCGAAACCGCCTGGCGTCCAAGTCTGGATCCTCGCCGACGACGAGGCCGGCTGGAATTCGGACCCCGCGATCGACGATTACGTTTTCTAGGCGGCAGTTTCTACCCACGTCGACATAGGGAAGTATCACTGCGCCCTCCAGCGAAGTGTAGGAATGCACATGCACGCCGGTAAAGAGCAGGGAGCGATTAACAGCGGCCCCCGAAATTACACAGCCACCCGAAACAAGCGATCCTTCCGCGGTTCCGCGCCTGCCAGCTTCCCGGTGTACAAACTTTGCTGGGGCGGTGATCTCCCCGTAGGTCCAGATCGGCCAGTTCATGTCATAGAGATCGAGCGCTGGAATCACGTCGGTGAGCTCGATGTTGGCCTCCCAGAAGGAATCGACCGTCCCGACGTCGCGCCAGTAAGCCTCCGCCTCGGCATCGCTCTTCACACAGGACTTGGCGAAAGGATGCGCAATCGCCGTACCGTGCTGAACGATATAGGGAATGATATCTTTGCCAAAGTCTCGCCTCGACTTTGGGTCGGCGGCATCACGTTGCAGGGCTTCGATCAAGAACGAGGTCTTAAAAACGTAGATTCCCATGCTCGCCAGCGCCGTGTCGGGCTTGTCAGGCATCGCGGGCGGATCGGCAGGCTTCTCCAGGAAACTGATGATCCGTGCAGAAGCATCCACGTGCATCACGCCAAACGCGCTCGCCTCCAGCCGCGGCACTTCAATGCAGCCTACTGTGACATCGGCCCCGGTACTCGCGTGTTGCTCGAGCATGATTTCGTAATCCATCTTGTAGATGTGATCACCAGCCAGCACGATCATGTAGTCGGGTGCGTAGTCGGCAATTATGTCGATGTTCTGGTACACCGCGTCCGCGGTTCCCACGTACCACTGGGTGTCCGAGAGACGCTGGCTGGCTGGCAGAATGTCGAAACTCTCATTGCGCTCGGCGCGGAAAAAATTCCAACCCCGTTGCAGGTGCCTGATCAGCGAGTGGGCCTTGTACTGAGTCGCGACACCGATGTGACGAATGCCCGAATTGAGCGCGTTCGACAATGCGAAATCAATGATCCGGCTCTTGCCGGCGAAGTAGACGGCCGGCTTGGCACGTTTGTCCGTCAATTCCATGAGTCGCGAGCCCCGTCCGCCAGCGAGCACGTAGGCCATCGTGCGTCGCGCCATTGAACCAACACGTTCTCGCGTTTGCATGAGTTGTCTCCCGAAAATTACTTATTCTTACGTGTCGTGCCGAGATTCAGTCAATTGACTGCACACTGTAGAAACAGGGTGGCCAGGGGCGGCAGCGAAATATCGACGCAGAACGGCCTCCCGCGGTACGGTTCCGCTCGCGCCGAAATCGTGCCGAAATTCCCCATTCCCGAACCACCGTAATCCGTCGAATCGGTATTGAGCCGTTCGGTCCACGCGCCGCCGTAGGGCAAGCCCAGCCGGTATTGGTGCCGGGGGACGGGCGTGAAGTTACACACCACAACAACGCACGATCGGCTATCCGCGCCGCGACGCAGCCACGCGTAGACTGAGTGCTCGCCGTCATCGGCCTCTATCCATTCGAATCCGGAGGAATCACAATCCAATTCGTGCAGCGCCGCCAACTCGCGATAGAGATGGTTCAGGTCGCGCACGAGGCGCTGCACGCCACGGTGCCAATGAACGTCCAGCAGATGCCAATCGAGCGAAGCCTGATAATTCCACTCGGCGCCTTGCGCAAACTCCTGTCCCATGAATAGGAGTTTCTTGCCCGGTTGGCCCCACATGAACCCATAGTAGGCGCGCAAGTTGGCGAATTTCTGCCACGCATCGCCCGGCATCCGTTCGAGGATCGATCCTTTGCCGTGCACCACCTCATCGTGACTCAACGGCAGCAAGAAATTCTCGGTCGACGCGTAAAGCATCCCGAACGTCATCTGATGGTGATGCCAACGCCGATGCACAGGCTCGTGTTTCATGTAGGCGAGCGTGTCGTGCATCCAGCCCATGTTCCACTTGAAGCCAAAGCCGAGACCTCCGAGCCAGGTCGGGCGCGATACGCCCGGCCACGCAGTCGATTCCTCGGCGATCGTCATGATTCCCGGATAATCGCCATAGGCGCGCTCATTCATGAGCCGCAGAAATTGCATCGCCTCAAGATTCTCCCGACCACCGTGCTGATTGGGGATCCACTCGCCTGCCTTGCGCGAGTAGTCTAGATACAACATCGATGCCACGGCATCGACACGCAAACCGTCGATCCGGTAGCGGTCGAGCCAGAACAGCGCATTGGCCAAGAGATAGTTCACAACTTCAGTGCGCCCGAAGTTGTAGATCAGCGTGCTCCAGTCCTGGTGAAAGCCCTGGCGTGGATCGTCGTGCTCGTACAGGCAAGTCCCGTCGAAGCGCCCGAGACCGTGAGCGTCCGTCGGGAAATGTCCCGGTACCCAATCGAGAAGCACGCCGAGTCCCGCGCCATGACAGCGATCGATAAAGCGAGCGAAGTCACGCGGTTGTCCGTGACGGCTGGTCGGCGAGAAGAGACCGACTGGCTGGTAACCCCACGAGCCGTCGAATGGATGCTCGCTTATGGGCAGCAGCTCGAGATGACTGAAACCCATCTCGACGGCGTAGGGAATGAGCTGCTCGGCGAGTTCGTCATACGTCAGGAAGCGTTCCCCGTCGCCGCGCCGCCAGGAGGCTAAATGTACCTCGTAAATACTGATTGGCGACCGCACGGATTGAGCCGCCGCGCGCCTCGCAAGCCAGGCATCATCGGTCCACGTGAAATCGTCTACTCGGCGGATGACCGAGGCGTTTTGGGGCCGCAACTCCGCGCCGGTGCCCAGCGGATCGGCTTTCAGCGGCAGCACCGCGCCGTCCGCCGCCCGTAGCTCATACTTATAGAGCGTTCCCTCGCCGAGGCCGGGAATGAAGATCTCCCACACGCCGGTATGCGTGCGCTTGCGCATCGGGTGACGACGACCGTCCCATTCATTGAAGTCCCCGACGACGGACACGCGCATCGCATTGGGTGCCCACACGGCGAAGTGCGCACCCGTTACGCCGGTGTGCTCGATCACGTGAGAACCCAGCTTCTCCCAGAGTTGGCGGTGCGTACCCTCCCCGATCAGGTAATCGTCGAGTTCGCCTAACACCGGGCCGAACCGGTACGGGTCGTCAAACTCCCACGCGCCTGCGGCATTGGCAGCCCGTAGTCGGTAGGCGAACCCCACGGGTTTCCCCAGAATGACGCCTTCAAACAATCCGGCCGGGTCAATCCGGGCCAGGGTCGCGATGACGGTGCCTTCGGCAGAATCCAATACCTCGAGCTTGTCAGCGCGCGGGACCAGGGCCCGCAAGACCGTACGGCCCGACACTTTGTGTGGACCCAGCACCGCAAAGGGGTCGCCGTGGCGCGCCTCGATCAGCGCCGCGATATTTGATCGATCGAGCTTAACTGTGGTCTTGAGTGTCATGCAGATCTAGCCTGAATAATTCATGAACTGATAAAACACAAAGGCCTCAATCGTGATAGAAACACTTTACCACGGGTGTCTTCTTTACCGCCGTCATCGCTGGATCGACGTCCGGCCGAAGCCGTCAATCCCCCATTTCGGCGACTTCACTGACCGAAATTGTCGAAATTTCTGACACAACATATTGAAATCGGCAGTTGAACCCGGAATTGGTGCTATCGGCCGATTACTGCAGTTCGCGATGGTCCGTTGTCGGGCAGCGAAAAACCACTTACACATAACCGTCGCCGTTGGTTCTTGAATCCGCCGCAGGCGAACAATTTTACGCGTATGGGCTATTTGGTAAGTGGCAAACCGGTCGCCTTGTAAAACGCATCTAGGTCGCCAAGATCGTCGAACACTGCTGCCGCTCCGCTGAAATCCTGATTGCGGGTGTAGTGATTGATGGTGATGTAAGTCTTGATGCCCGCCGCGAGGCTGGAGCGCAGGCCGTTATTGGAATCTTCCAGCGCAATGCAATCACCTGGGGCGAGGCCGAGGTCATTCAGCACCCAGTGGTAAATGTCCGGTGCGGGTTTCTTGTGCGCCACGATGTCGCCACATCCGACGCTGGCAAAATAGCTTTGCCAATCCTTGCCCAGCCCGACTTCGAGCAGTGCAGCGACGTTCTCCGGCGAGGTGGTGGTGGATATGGCGAGTTGGATATTGCCCGCGCGCGCATCATCGATTAGCTGTTTGATGCCGGGGCGCAGGGGGATGTGTCCGTCCGCCAGCATGGCGGTGTAATAGCCGGTCTTGACCAGATGCAAGTGCTTGACGAAACCGTCGTAGTCCGCGGGCTTTGCAAAGGACGGTAGAAAGCTCTCGACAAAATATTTGATGCGTTCCTTGCCACCTGTCACCTTGAGCAGCTTGCCGTACAATGCTACATCCCAGTTCCAAGACAGATGATTTTTCGCGAAGGCCTTGTTGAAGGCGATGCGGTGCGCGTCCTCGGTATCGGCCAGTGTGCCGTCCACGTCAAGTATGATGGCTTTGATGGTCATGGTATCGGTGTAGGTATCGTTTAGAAAATATCGTTTGTTTCTTCAGTAAATACAAATCGGTAATACTGCCGCGGCAATTTCCGCCGCGAAGCAACGGTCAAAGAGGTACAGTTACTCACTCAAAAGTAAAACTGGATCAAAAAAATGGCGCAAATACATTTGCCGTTAGATATCTCAGCGATTCTTATTGATCTGGATGGTACGCTGGTAGATACGGCGCCGGAATTGGCGGAAGCGGCAAACCACATGTTGCGCGACATGGGTCGTCCTGCCGTGCCGCAAGACTTGCTGATGAGCTATATCGGAAACGGCATCTCGTGGTTGGTGAAGCGTGCGCTGACAGGCGACATGCATGCCGAGCCGGATACCGCCTTATACGACAAGGCCTTGCCCATATTCGAAAAACATTACACCGAGCTTTTGCTGCAAAGCAAACTGTTTGAGGGCGTGGTGCAAGGGCTGGATGCGCTGAAGGCGGCGGGCTTCAAGCTGGGTTGCATCACCAACAAGGTAGCGCGCTACACCGAGCCGCTGCTGAAAGGCATCGGCCTCGCGCACTATTTCGAAACCGTGCTGTCCGGTGATTCGCTGCCGGAGAAAAAGCCGCATCCCATGCCATTGTTGCATGCCGCCAGATTTTTTGGTGTGCCGGTAGAACATGTGCTATTGATCGGCGATTCGCTCAACGATGCACTTGCTGCACGATCTGCGGGTTGCCCGGTATTCTGCGTCCCTTATGGTTATAACCACGGCGAACCTGTGGACCGTTTGGATGTGGATGCGGTGATCCCCAATCTTTTCGAAGCCCTTAAACTGATTAAACGAGTGTAGTAGGCAGGCCACTCCACTACTTCCGAATTTCTGCTTTAGATCTAGCATACGGTCGGTTTCGATTGCAGAACATGGCGAATGGCTGGTTTCGGGAAGCGAAAAATCATAGCCGCCCGGCTGCTACGGCTCCAACACGGGCGTACGCGTCGCTAAGGCGGCGACCTGGCGGTGAACTGGTGAGATCGGCCATAACGGGTCGGACAGTGAGCTAGATTGTCCGCCCGAAACGGCACGGGTGCAGCACCTCGCACACCATTGGGCCGAACGTGAGGTTGGGCACGTAGTGGTTGTCCATCACGTCGAAATGAATCCAGTCCACGCCGGCCGACACTACCTTGGCCACGTCGTCGCCCAGACGGGCGAAGTTGCCCGACAGAATGCTGCGGCGATGATCGTAGGTTGGCGCATGCGACGGCTCCGTGGAGTATCAGACGGCCTGCCGCAATGCGACGTTCTGGCGCACGTAGGCTTGCGCCATCACCGCGAGCGGCAGGACCTTGATCTTCGAGGCCTGGCCCGCGCAGCCAAAGGCTTCAAAGCGTGCCTTGACCACGTCGCGCGCAGCGGCAGTGGCGGCTTTCAGGAACGCGCGCGGATCGAACTCGTCGGGCTTCTGGAACATCACCTTGCGCATCGCGCCGGTCATCGCCAGGCGGATGTCGGTGTCGATGTTGATCTTGCGCACGCCGCTCTTGATGCCGCGCTGGATCTCTTCGACCGGAACCCCGTAGGTCTCCTTGATGTCACCACCGAACTCACGAATGGTCTCCAGCCATTCCTGCGGCACGCTGGAACTGCCGTGCATCACCAGATGGGTCTTCGGGATACGCGCATGGATGGCGGCAATCCGGGCGATGTCCAGGATGTCACCAGTGGGCTGGCGGCTGAACTTGTAGGCGCCGTGGCTGGTGCCGATGGCGATCGCCAGCGCATCGACGCCGGTACGCAGCACAAAATCGGCGGACTGGTCGGGGTCGGTCAGCATCTGCGAGTGGTCCAGCGTGCCCTCGGCGCCGACACCGTCTTCCTCGCCGGCCATGCCGGTCTCGAGCGAGCCCAGGCAACCGAGTTCGCCTTCGACGCTGAGTCCTACCGCATGCGACATCTCCACGACGCGGCGCGTGACGCCCACGTTGTAGTCGTAGCTTGCCGGCGTCTTCTGGTCTTCCATCAGCGAGCCGTCCATCATGACACTTGAGAATCCGCTGCGGATCGCCTGCAGGCACACCGAAGCAGAGGCGCCATGGTCCTGGTGCAGGCAGATCGGCAGCGCCGGATACTGCTCCAGCGCAGCCTCGACGAGCTTTCGCAGGAATGGCTCGCCGGCGTACTTGCGCGCGCCGGCGCTGGCCTGCAGGATCACCGGCGCATCGCAGGCTTCGGCGGCCTGTAGGATGGCCTGGATTTGCTCCATGTTGTTGACGTTGAAGGCGGGCACGCCGTAGTCGTGTTCGGCAGCGTGGTCGAGTAATTGGCGCAATGAGATCAGGGGCATGGTGGGTCTCTCGTTTCAGGCATTTAGGGCCTGGCGCGCTGCGCCAGGATCTGCAACGCGGGTAAGGTCTTGCCCTCGAGTACCTCGAGGAAGGCGCCGCCGCCGGTGGAGATGTAGCCGACATCCTTTTCGATGCCGTACTTCGCAATCGCCGCCAGCGTGTCGCCGCCACCGGCAATGCTGAAGGCGCTGCTGACGGCGATCGCGCGCGCCAGTGCCTCGGTGCCGTGCGCGAAGGCGTCGAATTCGAACACGCCCACCGGGCCGTTCCAGACGATCGTTCCGGCAGCTTTGAGCTTTCCGACCAGCTGGGCCGCTGTCTTCGGGCCGATGTCGAGGATCAGGTCGTCGTCGGCCACCTCGGTGGCGGCCTTGACGGTGGCCGGTGCATCGGCGGCGAAGGCCTTGGCGGTGACCACGTCAACCGGAATAGGCACCTCAGCGCCACGCGCCCGCATCGCCTCGATCACGGCCTTGGCCTCGTCGATCAGACTGGGCTCGGCCAGGCTCTTGCCGATCGAAAGGCCCGCGGCCAGCATGAAGGTGTTGGCGATGCCGCCGCCCACGATCAGGCCATCGACCTTGGCCGACAGGCTGCGCAGGATCGTGAGCTTGGTGCTGACCTTGCTGCCCGCGATGATGGCCACGAGCGGGCGCTTCGGTGCGCTGAGCGCCTTCGTGATCGCATCGATCTCCGCGGCCAGCAGCGGCCCGGCGCATGCCAGCGGAGCGAATTGAGCAATGCCATAGGTGCTAGCCTCGGCGCGATGCGCGGTGCCGAAGGCGTCGTGCACGAAGATGTCGCACAGCGCGGCCATCTTCCGTGCCAGTACTTCGTCGTTCTTCTTCTCGCCCTTGTTCAGGCGACAGTTTTCGAGCAGCACCACCTGGCCGGGCTTCACATCGACGCCGTCCACCCAATTCGACACCAGCGGCACCTCGCGGCCGAGCAGTTCGGCGAGACGCCGCGCCACAGGCTGAAGCGAATCCTCGGGCTTGAATTCGCCTTCGGTCGGGCGGCCCAGGTGCGAGGTGACCATCACGGCGGCGCCCGCATCGAGCGCCATCTGGATGCACGGCACCGAGGCGCGGATGCGGGTGTCCTCGGTGATGCGGCCACCACCCGCGGCGGAATGGTCCTGCGGCACGTTCAGGTCGGCGCGGATAAATACGCGCTTGTTCGCCGCCAAGCCGTTGCTCACCACATCGGCAAACCGGAGCACTTTCATCGTCTGGTTCCCCCCGCTTGCTTCAACGACTCATAACGCGCGCCATCTCGAGCACCTTGTTCGAGTAGCCCCACTCATTGTCGTACCAGGCGATGACCTTGA
>Ga0066793_10001552_pt1 | contig 10552 bp, 9 predicted proteins | sample PersoiDNA2013189_FD_83876 | JGI IMG/M metagenome (GOLD analysis project Ga0066793, IMG submission 83876) | Permafrost soil microbial communities from the Arctic, to analyse light accelerated degradation of dissolved organic matter (DOM) -... | ecosystem: Environmental > Terrestrial > Soil >...
CCTTGATATCGCATGTGCCGGTGCCTGCGGTCGACCCGCTGGCAGCCCTTGCCCTGGACGCTTGGGAAACCACCCCGAGACTGGGGCAGTCGATCCGAGCGCTGGCTGACCTCGATTGTCCGCGCTTCGGCCCACAAGTCCCAGTGGCGGAGCTACAACGCAACTTGGGTGAACGTGTCCAATAGGTCGCGCAGGAATCCATCAATCAGGCCCTCAGGCAGCCAACAACGGCGCAAGACCATGCCAAACTGTCGCGCCCAATTGATTCTGACCACTTAACGCCATGAACTGTGTCTGCGGAGGAGAACCAAGGGGTATGTCTTCCCTAGAGCGCGTGCTGGCAGTCAACATGACGCGTGCTGTCGTGTCTGCACCCACTTATCACGTTCTATGCACTTGCCCGCAAGTGCCCCATCCGCCGGTGAACTCAGTCAGCAGCCGGACCGGCTCGTCCTGTGAACCACGCAAGGGAAGCCTGGTTCATTGGCCTCTTCGCCGAAATGCACCACCGGCTGGAGGCACTGATCAATGACCGGCGTCCAAGCAGCTGCTATCGATCCCCCCCGCGCTACGATCTTGATTGTCCATTACGGCGACGTCGTGCCGACCATCGCGTTGGCCAATCAACTTGCCGACTACGACTACGACATCATAATTGTTGCCAATGATCTTACCACCAGGCCAGCACAGTTGGAAGCCAGGGTCGGCTGGCGAACGCCAAGCCGCAATCTCGGCTATGGCGAAGCGTTCACCTACGCAATCCAAGGGCTATCCACCCCCGCGCTAGTACTGCTCAATACCGATATAGTCGTGTCTCGCACAAGCTTCGATCGATGCATCGACGTGCTCTTGGCGGACGCGACCATCGGCGTTCTGGGGCCCGTCCTTCGATTCGCTGACGGCAGCCTTCAGTCCGGAGCGGCGCAACTCACACGTTGGCGACGCGCTCCATTGGTCCTCATCGAGCCGGGGCCGTTTGTCGTCGACTGTACCTGGGTCACGGGTGCGGCCATGTTCATCCGCAAAGAGGTGGCGGAGCAGGTCGGCATGGATGGATCGTATTTTCTGGGTGGGGAGGACGCTGACTTTTGCATCAGAGTCGGCCTCGCTGGTTGGCGGGTCGTCTGCTGCGGGGATGCCGAGATGACACATCACGGATCGCAAGTCATAACCGGCCCGCGCTGGAACTACTACTCCGCAAGAAATCGAGTATGGTTTGTCAAGGCAAACTTCGGCCTAGGAAGCGCGGCACTCAGCTGGTTAGTTGCACTCGTCATGCTGCCAAGGATAGCGGTTGCGGATCTTCTGATCAGGCGGAACTTCGATGCTTCACGGCTGACGCTCCTCGGACTGCAGCATGCTTTCCGCAGCAAACCCACACGCTATGAAGGACCCTTAATGGGAGAGCCGCTTGCTGGCGAAGTAATTCCATGGTAGATGCCGGCATTGCCGGGCCGGCCGTTTGTGGCCAGCCTTGACAGCGACGAGACGCAGTCGCAGATTGATACGTGGTGCCGAGGCATGATGCACGCTAGCGAGGGAGTGGCCACGCGAGGATGGCAGAATATTCGGATGTTCGTCGGGGCGCCGATCACGCACGATTCCGTTTGGAACGGGGCTGCACAAATTGTACCGCAGGCCCTATCACTGGCTACGATCCCGCTCTTGATACGTGGACTCGGAGTGACTGCATACGGTGTATGGGCATTAGTTACCACATTGCTTGTGATCGGGGCCACCCTGGATGGTGGGATCAGTGCTACTGCTCAGCGCTACTATAGACTGTATATATCGCAAGCAGATGCGTTGCTAACCAACAAGCTTACAACAAGTCTGCTGGCTCTTGTAGTTTCACTGACGGCCCTACTCTGTCTTCTTGGACCAGTGATTGCACATCTAGTGCTGTCAGTCGTTCATGTGCCGGACATGTTGTATGGCCAGGCAGCTAGAATTCTTGCGTTTGTGGGAATACTCGTCGGATTATTGCTCATCAGCAACATCTACGTAGGCTATCTCCGTGCGGTGGGCAAGTTTCGCCACGTGGCTGGATGCGTGGCGGCGGCCAACCTATTCTTCTTGGTCGCCGTAATCTGCGGGGGCCCCAGTCTTTCTCTGCGCTATGTGTTTGTTCTCTCTCTTGTAGAGTATGGCATCCTAGATACACTGCTCATTGCTCTTTCTTGGCCTAACTCATGGCAGCCCAGAGTGGGGTTGCTGCCGAAGTGCCAGGCAAGGGAGCTGTGGGCCTACTCTTGGCGAGCACAAGTCACGAATCTGAGTGTGCTTGTCATTCTACAGACGGACCTCCTCTTTGTGGCAGCCCTGCTGCCGATTGAGCAGCTGGGATATCTTGCGGTCGGCGCTCAGATTGCCAACGCAGCGAGAAGCCTGCCACTCTTCGTATTGGCACCTCTGCTCTCGCGGTTGACCAATGAGTTCGGAACAGACGGATATTCAGCGACAACGACGCTGGCCGCTCGCCTGAACCGGATCTGGACGCCGTACGTGGCTTCGTACGGCGCAATCGCGTGCGCTGCTATCGGCTTCGGGGTGCGAGCTTGGGTCGGCGAGTACCCGCTTGCAATTGTCGCGGCAGTTATTCTGACGGTGGGGAACGTGTTCAACATTCTCTCCGGAGTTGCCTCGGTATATTGTCGTGCGATCGGCCAGCCGGGGTCCGAGGCCAAGTACGGTCTTGCTCTTGTTGTCGGCAACCTAGCTCTTAGCTGGCCGTGTACTTGGCTTTGGGGAATCACAGGGGCGGTGGGCTCCACCGCGCTGGTCCAGCTACTGGCGGCGCTGTACTTCCTGGGCGTTCTGCGAAACAGATTTGCACTGTTCTCACAATCTTTCGCCAGGCCGCATCTCCGACGAGCCGCTTGCCTATGTGGTCTTACGTTCTGTTCGGAGCTAGCCTCGTTCGCCGGCTCGCCCGGATCGGCACTGGCGGTTATTATTGCTGTTGCCGCAGGTGCCGTGCCGCTCATGCTTACGATCGGCTTCGCGGTGCGTGAGACGAGGGGGCTCGCGTGAAGGACACGCAGAAGTTGTCTTTGGGACAAGGGACCAGGCGTGTGATGCGTCTTGTCACTTACCTCCAGTGGCCTATTCGCTATCCACGCTTGAGGGGAAGGCGCACTCCGGGCGACGGCTCGCCGATGTCGTTCGGCGTTGGCCTGAGCTCGGTGGCGCTGGTCACCGGGGCGAAGGGTGAGACTCTGAGCGCCGAGATCACCGGGGAGCAATGGCTTAGCCGGCGCACCCGGCTGAAGGGACACGCCTCTCCAGGTAGTCGGCCGGATACGCAAGCCGAGTCGCGCAAGCGGTTGATTTCTGAAAAGACCAAATCTTGTGCCACAAGAACGAGCACTATTCGCGGAGCGCACAGGGTGCCCGAGGTGTCTCGTGCCCGATCGCGTGTGTTTCAGCGGTCGCGAGATGGGAGCGCTAGGGAGTGACGAGGTGACGACGGTCGCTTCTCTGACTGGCCTATTGCTGTTAACGCTCCTGGCGAAGTGGAAGCCGGAAGCTGTACTGGCCGTCACTGCAATAGTTATTCCATCCGGCGAGTTCCACCCGTCCCTTCGGGTGTCCGCCCCCCCATTTGGTCAACTGTCGATTATCGAAATCACCACGTTGTCGAGCGCCTTGGCGTGTGTTGCCTTTACCCCGGGACTGTTGCGTCGTGGCGTGCGCTCGCCCTCAGGCCTGCTTGGGGTGGCATTTTGCGTAGCGGGTCTCTTGGCAGCGATCGGGAGCGGCAACGGTCGGCACTCATTCTATTGGATAGCCAACCTCGGAATCTTTGTGATTGCATCATCTTGCCTCCTTGTCGACCGCGTCCGGTACCATAGGGAGTCCGTCGAATTCTGGCTATGCGTCTGCGGTGCCATACTGGCCGCCAGTGTGCTAGTGGAAATGGCTGTGGGTCACCGGCTCTCTTGGGGCACGGGGACGCTAGAAATCGCGGCCAGCGTCGGCACATTTCGTCCCGTTGGTCTTTCGGGTAACCCTCTCGTTACCGCTGCGGAACTCGCAGCCGTCTCCGGCATTACGCTATTTGGAAGCCTTCGTGGCTCGGCTAGACTATTCCTATGCACGCTATTCTTTGGCGCGATCATCGCTACTGGGGCTCGCTCGGCGGCACTGGCTGTTGCCATCGGCTTACCATTGTACATAATCTATGGCAAGGGGCCGGCTACACGCTCACGAATGCTCCGGCGACTCGGTGCATCAGCGGCCGCAATCTTGTTAGCAGTCGCAATAGCTCAACCCTTCAGCGGATTCGCGAGCCGCATAGGGGACAACACGGTAGTGGGCGCATCGGACGCGACTCGCGGCGCCAATCTCCATATGGCCTGGAACCAGTTCAGTCTGCATCCAGTGTGGGGGCTCGGATATGGGGGCTTTAAGGACTACGCTATAACCGTCTATGGCAGCGAATCGCTCGCAGCAACGGCCGACAACGCCTATCTGTCATTAGCAACGGATGTGGGCTTGGTTGGGCTTACGATCCTATGCTCAGTGTTCACCGCGTCTATTCTCTTCAGCTACCGACGGCGCATTGCTAACGGCACCGTCATGTCGTTGGCCGCCTTCGCACCGATTGGCATCGTCAGCGGATTCTTCGACGCTGAATATTACAATGGGATGGCGGTCCTGTCGGTGGCCGTAATCTTGATGTGCACGGTTCCATACGCTCGACAGGCGCCGAGGATTCGACGGCCGCAAGCGCGCGGGTGTAAGTGGCCATGTAGCGAGATAGCGCCGCCTCGGTCGAGAACAATGCCGTCGCGCGCTCACGCGCGTGCCGGGCCATCTTGGGGCCACTACCGTGAAGAGTCTGGAGTGTGCGCCTCGCAACCGCCGTGACTACGCCTATGTTGCGGTCGTCTTGATCGATAAGCCAACCCGTGAGGCCATGGGCCACAGTCTCCAGACTGCCGGCCGTCATCGTGCTCACGACGGGCAGCCCACTAGACATCGCCTCCAACACGGAGATGCCCAGACCTTCCTCATACGATGTTTGGATATATACAGAGGCTTCGCGGTATAGATCGGGTAGCTCGGATTGGGGGATGTTCCGACGCACTTGAACTCGTGTCGATAACCCTCGGACGCCGATCTCTCGACTGAGGGCGTGAGGAATCTGGCCGCGACCGGCCAAAACCAGATCCGGTGCTCCCGAATCCCCCGCCAGCAGAGTTGCGTAAGCCTCGATGAGCCGATCCAGCCCCTTGCGTGTGTCGTGGAGCCGGCACACCGAAAGCAAGTAGCCGTCTTTCCGCCAACCGGCGCTTCGTGGCGTGAACGTCTGCGTGTCCACGCCCGGTGGCGCAAGCAACACGTGATCCTGTCCCGCGAGCGGACGAATCGCTCCATTCGAGCATTCTCAACGAGAACAGCAGTTACGGCCCGCAGTGCCTTGCGTTCCGTGTGTGACACCCAGTTGGTCATGCCTGCGCGCCATGCGGCCAGAGGAGAGCTGCCGGCACCGAACTGCGACGCACGCTCCCACGCCGCGATTGTGGCCACCTGCAGTATGACGGGTCGCCCGCTGTCCAATGTCGTTCGAGCCAGTGCCGGTCCGCCTGCTACGACCTGGACTATGTCGAAATGCCATAGCGCCTGTGTAAGCTCTTGCCGAGGTTGGTATCGCATCGGCTCTAGCTCGACGGCGTTGCAACCGACCCGGGTGAGCGTCGCATCATGGAGCGATTCTTGATGTAACGAACGGCGCACCCAACTCCTTGGCGCGACTATTCTACGGCTTGTGGAGTCGTCACGCGCCGTCGCGAGATCAAACACGTGAACTAGGTAACCATGAGTTTGCAGGCCCTTCACCAGCCAACGTGCGACCGTCTGCACGCCGCCTGCAGTCTCGTATCCTTGAGTAACGAGGGCTATGCGAGCGCGATTTGTCACGATCGCTCGGGCTCTATCGTCGAAGTGCATGGGAAGGGTTGCACCCGCGCCACATATCGCCTCCGCCCTAAGCGCATGCTGACCAGTGACTCCCACCGGTACGTAGATGTGCAACGCGCGGAAGGGTAGAGCCGGCTGTGGCCCGGCCCCTTAGACCGCTTAGGCGGCTTATCACGCGACGTGCTGTCGTACGCAACCCTCCCGGGGGCGTGCCCACGCGTCGACGGTACCCACCCGTCGTCGCTACAGGTGTCCCCGTTGGAACGGTCGGTCCCACCGGCGACAGACTTGAATACCCAGCCACCCGCTTGACGCTCGATAGTGCGATCGCAAACCCCTCGCAAGAAGTGGCCTCAGCAGCTCGATTCGCCGATTGTTTAGCAAGCTTGCACCTGCCTAAAGTGCATCACCTCCCCTGGAGAGTGCATACCTGGGATGTGATCGATCTCAGCTATGTTGCCGTGCCTTATGAGTCGCAGCGGATCAAACAAGCGCCGGTAATCCTCGACGCGCCTATGCCAGGTGTGACCACCGGTGTTGTCGGGGCTACGGGTCTCCTCGCATGCGAGGATGGTACCTCTGGGGGCCAGGACACGGCGAAGTTCCCTGCAAGTCTGCTCAATACGCTCAGGTCGAACGTGCTGGAGCACGGTCCACGTTGTTATAAGCCCGAAAGCGCCGTCCTTAAAGGGCAGATGACTGGCCTGGGCTTGGCTGAAGCCGACTGATGAATAGGCCAGTCGCGCAGCACGAAGGGCAGTTACATTGATGTCTACGGCAGTGTGGTGCACTGAGTGCTGAGCAAACGCCATAGAAAGTCGACCGTAACCGCATCCGATTTCAAGGCTTCTGGTAGCCGAACAATTCGTAAGCTCTTCGTGGATGCGCCGAACCTCATAGTTGTGGCGGGCAAGAAGCATTGCTGGCGAGGAAGCGGCCACAAACTCGGCCTCACGAAAGGTGATAGCCCCGTCGGCCAGATGCACCCAATCGACTCCATACCGGGGCGAGTTCGGCGCGACGCGGCGCGCAACGGCGCGAGGAAGCCCTCGTGGGTCACGTGCCAACCTTAGCGCCCGGCCACCAATCCTCGCCATGAGATCCATACTAAGCCAAGGATACCCACGAAGGCGCATTACACTGGCTGCTTCGGCGCACGACGAGAACCAACCTGGGGACGGCATGGGCCGGCGTGGCACACCAAGTTCGGGACCGACAGCCCCGTACGCTGTCAAACAGGGGCAAATCGGGGCGCGGCCGCGCGATGACAGGCCAAGCGGCTAAAGCATGACGGCGCAATTGCCGAGTTGAGGAGCATGCCCAGGTCGCAGACCCGGTGCATCTCTACAGATCGGTAAGACACGGATGGCTAACAGGCGGAAGGTCGTCGTTGTCGGGCAGGGTTACGTGGGCCTTCCCCTCGCGATGCGTGCCGTGGAGGCCGGCTACGACGTCGTCGGCTACGACGTCGACTCCGAGCGAGTTAAGGCACTGGCGGTCGGCGAGTCGTACGTCGAGGACGTCTCGTCGGCCGCGCTCGTCGCAGGGCTTGGCACTGGCCGGTACCGAGCCGCGGACTGCGCAAAGGCTTGCGCCGGGTTCAGCGTGGCCGTGATCACTGTACCCACGCCCTTGCGGGAGGGCAATCCCGACCTGTCGTACATCGAGGGATCAGCTCGCGCGTTAGCGCGCTACGTGTGCCCCCGTGCAACCGTGGTTCTGGAGTCGACGACGTATCCTGGCACCACCGAGGAGTTAGTGGGGCCCATCCTGGAGGAGGGTTCCGGACTGCTGGCCGGCGCAGACTTCCACCTCGGCTATAGCCCGGAGCGGATCGACCCGGGCAACCCGTCCTGGAACTTCAGGAACACACCCAAGGTCGTGTCCGGCATCGACGCCGCCTCGCTGAAGTCGGTGCAGGGCTTCTACGACTCCCTTGTCGAGATGACTGTCGCTACGTCCTCCTGCAAGGAAGCCGAGCTCGCGAAGCTGCTGGAGAACACCTTCCGGCACGTAAACATTGCCCTCGTGAACGAGCTTGCGATGTACGCGCATGACCTCGGCATAGACATCTGGGCGTCCATCGACGCGGCCTCGACCAAGCCGTTCGGATACATGCGGTTCACGCCGGGGCCAGGAGTCGGTGGCCACTGCCTGCCTATCGACCCGTCGTACCTGTCCTGGCGGGTCAAGCGAACCCTTGGACGAAGCTTCCGGTTCGTGGAGCTCGCCAACGACATTAACGACGATATGCCCGACTATGTGCTAAGACGGTTGACTGCCGCGCTAAATCGTCAGCAGCGTGCCCTGAATGGGTCGCGGATCCTGGTACTGGGGCTAGCCTACAAGAAGAACACGGGGGACGCTCGAGAGTCACCGGCGCTGCGAGTGGTCGAGTTACTCCTCGAGATGGGCGCGGAGGTGCATGCTGCCGACCCACACGTCACGGCCGGACACGTGCCAGCACAGGTGTGGCGCGTTGACTGCACCACCGAGGAAGTCGCGTCAGCCGATGCCATCGTTCTACTGGCGGACCACGACAGTTTCGACCTCGACATGGTCTCCTCTGCCGGCCGCTACGTCCTGGACGCGCGACATCGACTCACCGGGGACTCGGTCGAGCACCTGTGACACGCGTGATCTCTGGCGGCGACGGCGGTGGTGTGCTGACAGACGAGCTGGTGCCGTTGGCCGCCGCTGATGCCGCTCCACGGACTTCGACAGTTCCTGGCCCCCGACGGTTGTCCGGTGTTGTGCCGGTGCCCTTGCGCAGGCTGCCGGACGAATGGCCGTCAAGCGGCTCGGTGCGAGTCGCCTACTTGACCCAGTGGTTCCCACCCGAGCCAGTGAACGTGCCGTTGTGGATCGCTGAGTCGTTGCAGCGGCAGGGGCTGCAAATGAGTGTTCTGACCGGCGTCCCCAACTGGCCGACCGGCGAGGTTAGGGACGGCTACTCAGCCTGGCGAGCTGTGCGTGAAGACAGAAGCGGACTCCGCGTCCTCCGTACGCCGCTCTATCCCAGCCACAGTCGGTCTGCTGTTGGGCGTTTCGCCAACTACGCGACGTACGCCCTGTCGTCCGCTGCTTTGGGCACCCACCTGCTTCGGTCGGCGGACGTTGCCCTCGTCTATGCATCACCCGCGACCGCGGCCACCGCCGCAATGATCCACAAGGTCCCGTATGTCCTCTTGATCCAGGACCTCTGGCCCGACTCGATCTTCGCGACGGGATTCCTCACTGAAGGGTCCGCCCGCCGCTTGGCCGAAGCGTCACTCACGTGGTTCACGGATGAGGCGTACCGGCGTGCCGCGCACATCGCGGTGATCTCACCCAGTATGCGTAGCAGATTGATTCGCCGAGGCGTGCCAGCCGACAAGGTGTCAGTCGTCTACAACTGGGTGGATGAGACGGTGATGCGGCCGGCGGAGCCGGACCGGCAGCTGCGAACGCGTCTTGGTCTCACCGACGCGTTTGTGCTCATGTACGCCGGCAACCACGGTGCCGCGCAGGCGCTGGATGTCGTGTTACGCGCTATGAACAACCTACGGGACATCAGCGACATCCAACTGGTCCTGGTTGGAGAGGGTATCGAGAAGCGCAGCCTGCGCCTCCTGGCCAAGCAACTGAGGCTGTCCTCAGTCCACTTTCTCGACGGAGTCCCGCAGAAGCAGATGGCAGCTCTGACGGCATCGGCGGACCTGCAACTTGTCTCACTGGCCGACCAGGACTTGTTCCGGCTCACGATGCCCAGCAAGGTTCAAAGCATTCTCGCTTGCGCTCAGCCGGTCTTGGTGTGCGCGCCGGGAGATGCCGCCCGAGTGATCGACACCTCAGGCGCTGGCTTCACGGCTCCTCCGGGCGACGCCACGCAGCTCTCCAAGGTTATTTACCGCGCCTACCGCACCCCCAGGGATCGACTCCGCGAGATGGGCAACGCCGGCCATACGTACTACCAATCCACCATGAGTGAGGCCGTCAATGCTGGTGCCCTCGCAAGTCTCCTCAAGACAGCAGCCAGGCAGCGAGCGGACGTCAGCACCCAGTGATGTCTCGGGAGCCACGGTCCTGATCACAGGGGGCACCGGGTCCTTCGGCTCGACGATGGTGCGCCGCTTGCTGAAGCGCAACGTAGCCCAGATCCGGATCCTCAGCCGAGATGAAGCCAAGCAGGATGACATGCGGCGGGCACTTGCCGATGGGCGGTGCCGGTTCTACGTGGGCGACGTCCGTGACTACGCCAGCGTGGTCGACTCCATGCGCGGCGTCGACCTCGTCTTTCACGCCGCCGCCCTCAAGCAGGTGCCGTCCTGCGAGTTCTTCCCTGCCCAGGCTGTCCAGACGAACGTGACTGGGAGCGCGCACGTCATCGAGGCGGCCGCGGCGGCCGGCGTCCGCTCCGTGGTGTGCCTGAGCACAGACAAGGCCGTCTACCCCATCAACGCCATGGGGATGACCAAGGCGTTGATGGAGAAGACCGCCCAAGCGTACGCTCGGAACAATCCGAGCTCACTAACCTCGATCCTCGGGACGGGTTGTTCCAGTAGTTGGGTTGAGGTTCAGCGTGGTGGGAACCCGAAGCGGAGGCTTCGTCCGCCCCACCAGGGGATGGGGATGTCGAGTTCGGGGA
>Ga0066793_10001553_pt1 | contig 10542 bp, 8 predicted proteins | sample PersoiDNA2013189_FD_83876 | JGI IMG/M metagenome (GOLD analysis project Ga0066793, IMG submission 83876) | Permafrost soil microbial communities from the Arctic, to analyse light accelerated degradation of dissolved organic matter (DOM) -... | ecosystem: Environmental > Terrestrial > Soil >...
AATTCGAGGTGCCGGACCGGTTCCAGAGCTGGGCGGGCATGGCGCATGGGGGAGTGGTGGCGCTGATGCTGGACGAGGCCGTGGGCTGGGCCGCGTGGCACGCGGGGCACCCGGGAGTGACGGGGCGGCTGCAGGTGAGCTACCGCCGGCCCCTGAAGCTGGGCGAACCGGTTCGGATCGTAGGGAAGGTGGAGAACATCCGCCGAACCCTGGTGCACTGCTCAGCCGTGGTGGAGAACCGGAACGACGGCTCCCGAATCGCCGACGCGACGGCCACGGTGATGGCCGTCAAAACCGTGGTGGACCCGATCGGCGGGTAGAATCATCACCTTCGGTCAGGCGCGCCGCTGGGAGCGCGCCGCGTTCAAGTCGGGGGCTGGCGCAGTTTGGCAGCGCGCACGGTTCGGGACCGTGAGGCCCCGGGTTCAAATCCCGGGCCCCCGACCAATTTCTGAATTCAGATCCGTCCAATTGCCGGAGCTAATGTGATAAGCCCGGTGTACTTGTGTAGCAACGAATGTAGCGACCCGGAATAGATGCGGCGGCGCGCCGCTACGCTGTTCGAACCAACTTTGGTTGGACTCGTGTGGCTGGCATCGATTGGGTGACGACCAATGGTTCTCGCACAGATGCAAACGAAGGCTAGGCTGCAGACCCAACTAGCTTCGACTTCACGCTAGGTGTCGTTCGAAAATGCAGAGCTCAAACACCTTCTCAAAGCCTAGTTCTTGATATAAGCGATATGACTGACTCGGGTTTTCAGCGTCAACCCGGATCGAACCGCTGCGCGCGTCGTTGGATCGCAATCTGCAAAGACCCTGGATCATCAGCGCGCGGGCTAACCCCTTTCTGCGGGCGTTTGGCACAGTTCCCACAACGTCGACCGAACCAACTGGCTGAGGTCGGGCGTCGCCTGAATGAAAAGCCAGACGGCAGAGCACTAGGCTCGCAACGCGGCCCTCATCATCGATGGCGGCCAAGTTGAGACGCTGATGATGGCCTTGCCTAGTCAAGCGCCTGGTGAACCGATCGATTGGCTCGGGGGAGTAATCCCACTCCTCACTGAAAGCGCGGTCATAGGCAGTAAGCCAGTCCGCCACTGGAGGCTGACCCTCATCTGTAGAGACCAATGTGTATCCACTTGGGAGATCAACTGGCTCGAGACCCTCCAATGTTGGTCGGTCCATCCGCCAGTATGTTCGCGTGTGGGCGAATCCGAAGTCGGGCAGGAGGCCATCGTGACCACATCCGCGCCAGATCTGCACGCGGCAAGGTGGGAGATCGCTTGCCTCGTTGAGTATCCATCGTAGAAGGGAGCCCTCTGCGTCTTCATCAGCAGCGAGAAGGGGCTGCACTAGCAACACGCGATCTGCCTTCGTCGGTTGGTGCCAGAACATGAAGGCGGCGCCTCGGATCTGACCTTCGTGCTCCAGCACGATCCACCGCGAACTGGTTTCCTCTATTTCCGACAGCCACCAGCTTTGATCGCTGCGACCACGCCGCGCCTCGGCCCACCACAAATGCTTGATAGCTTCCGCGTCGCTTGGCTGCGCCTGTCGAGGCCAGAAAAGCGACAACGGTCCTCGCGGGACGTTATCCATAGTTTGGGGCGGGCATAGCATCTAACCGTGCGGTGCTGTTCGCTTGGCGGGTGTCCCAGTCGGAAGGAGCAGCCGTCCGAGCGCCATCAGCGCCCACGGACAAAAGTTCCAGCTAGGAATTCCGTTTGGCGCTCTTCGAGCACATTTCGGTCCCCGCCATAACCCATCGCAAATAACAGCTCGCGCGTCCATTCGAGCGCGATCTGATCCGCCGCACTCACGAGGCGAGTCCGATCGAGGGTCGCCGCGCGGGCGAAAGAAGGGTGGCGGTAGGCAGCGAACACATTGGGGCCATCGACCAATCTCCTGCCTTCCAGCCCCTTCAGGTCAACTGTGAGTGCAATCGATTCAACCGTGGAGTCGTCGCCATAGAGCCGCTTTGCGAATTCGGTGATCTCGGTTAGCGTGTACAGAACGTCGCGAACCAGCAGGTCGCCCCTGTAATCCGGGTTCTCATCTGAACTCAAACGGAAGGCATATACGAAGAGTCCTGAGCACGCGAAACGCCATCTTTCATGGTGCTGACCCCAGTCGCTTGCCGAACCGATCGCGTCGTCGAATCGCTCGATGGTGCCAACATCGGGGAGCGGCCAACCCCTCAAGCTAACTGAGGAATCCCCCAACCTCTTCAAGAGGGCATCAACGGGAATGCGACGCGCGACGAGAGGAAACGGTTGCACTGTCACTTCCCAATGGCCGTGAGGTGAGGTGGCAGCTGATTCGGCAAACGAGCCAAGGGCAGCAGAAATGACGTCGTCATATGGTCCCGCCGCACTGGGCGGCGACGCTGGACTACGGCCAGCGAGGACGTGTGCCAACTGAACCAAGAACGTCTCTCGTGTGCGCCGCACCGCACGACCGAGGAGCTCTCGCATAGCGGCTTCGCTCCGAATCTCCACAGACTGAGCACCTGCCGTGCGGACGTAGATTGCACCTTGCCGAAGCGCGAGCTCGAGATGAGGATCACGCGGATCCTTCTCCACGGGGACGTCCCTCGCGCAGATTATTGGCACCTCTGCAAATTCGTGGACGCGGATCACCGCGAATGAGGTCCCTGCTCGGTTCACCTTGTAGAGCTCAAATGTCGGGACTGGTGACGCGTGAGCAGCGAGAGCCTCATGGATCTTCGATTGATCAAACGAGGCCAAGTCAGCAGACGTTAGGCCGACTGCGTCGTAGTCTCCATCGGTCACACCGAAAACGATCCACCACCGTCAGCGGAGTTGCTTAAAGCGAGTATGTCCTTGATGAGGCCGCTTCGCTCCTTGCCCTTTTTTGGCCACGGCATCCCCGCCTTGTACTCACAATTCCGTGTTTCGGCGCGCCGGCTCAACAGTTCTTCCAACACATTGGTTACATCCGGAGTTTCGGACGCCATACGCACGCTCCAGGATAACCGAACACTTGTTCCAACCACCTGCCGCGGTCACCGGGGCCGGGTGGAACAAGTCGTTGTTCTACGCGAACGACGACAGCAACAGGTCGAGAGCGAGCTTCGCGCACTCTGGAAACGCTCCCGCGGGATTGGTTACAACCATCATTCGCTCCACAATCGGAGGATGAACCACCCGCTGGGTAAGCAGCGTCCACGGGTCCACGTGATGTGACTCAGCCGAGGCGGCGCCGTCCCATTGGCGCCACACGAGGGTCAGGGCAACGACCTGCGGATAATGCCCGATCGCTTCGCGAAGGATCAGCGACAGCTCGTCAGTCTGCGGAGCCTGGCCAAGGAAGCTGGGTGGGGTGAGGACAAGCATCCCTGGTTTGTCATCAGGAAGCTGCTGAACTTTCTCATCGATCATGTCAATGAGCTTATTCAGTGGTGTCAGTGGGATTGGGGGCCCCATGAACTCGTCGACAAGACCCAGTTCCTGCAATGTGGGTAGGTGCGGATGTTCACGCCCCACACACCAAATCTCGAGAAGACCGGGGATGATTAGCACTCGGGGGACCCTAGTGGCGCGCACTTGGTGAAAGAACGCGGCAGTGCGCCACTGAAGCCAATCGAACTCGTCGCCTTCCGGCATTCGCGATAGACGTCCGCCGTATGCGATGTCGGCGATCATCAGATGGATTGCAGGTACGACCATATCGAGTGATGTTTGTGATCGCTCAATTGACTGCGGGAATGGGTTGGCGACGGACACTTCGACATAGAGATCGCATCCCCGCATAGTTAGAAGCATGTCGGCGAAGCGGCCGGCCCGCGTTGCTGGTTCTAGGACGATCACAGCTTTGGCAGCGTGGGCGCGAGCAGCTATGCGCAGCTCTGCCATCGCTCCCCCGGCCTGTGAGCCGTCCCGGATAGAACGCACAAGACGAGGCCATTTCGGCAAGCCGCGCAGGGCTAGCAATGCCTCGAATGCCTCGACGAAATCTGCTGTCCAATGGGCAGCATCGTCCCCAAACAGGCGGGCCAGTGGATGGTCGGTCGCGTACACCTCGGCCGGCCAGTCTTCGCCAAGAACCGGCCGAATGGCCTGTGTCGCTAAAAGGGCGCGGCTACGAAGATCGTCGTCAAGTTCGGCATTTGCCTCAATTCTTTTCATGAGCGAATCCCAAGTCGCGGCCTCACGAAAGTGCTCTCCGTACTGGACCGGAATAGATCGGATTCTTCTGCGCCGGGGGCGGGCTGGAATGGTGGACTCCTCAGGAACAAGTCTGACGGCCCACAGCGGTTGCACTAAGTCTTCGGGAGATAACTGAGAATCCACGCGTGGTATCGGCCTAGGCACCTGGCGCCGGGCACCTATTGGCTCAAGGTAGCCCAGAGTCCAGCCGGCTCTGACGGGACAAGCACCCTATCCTTAGGCGACCTCGCAGATCTGGCGCTCGTGGAAGGTGGCAATGTGACCGTCGTGTCAAATCGACCCCAACGGCTCCGCTTCGACGGACCGGCTGAGCCTAGACGTACCCACTACCTATTTCGGTACCCGGCCAAGTTCCATCCGCCGGTTGTGCTCGCACTTTTGGAGGCGTACACAAAGCCAGGTGATTGCGTGCTGGACCCATTTTGCGGAAGCGGCACGCTGATGGTTGAAGCAGCCCGGTTGGGTCGGGTCGCCATTGGCTGTGATATTGATCCCCTGGCGGTCTTTGTCTCAAGAGTTAAGAGTCGACCATTGGCGCAACGTAAGCTCATGCCGACTGTCGCCGACCTGTACGCGAGGATCAGCCCGTTGGAGCGCGACGCTCGAACATATGAGCGCTTCAAATTCAGTGATCTGGGGCCACGAAAATATAGATCGGAAACGAGTTCGCTTGACATCCCCGCGATACCGAACCTGTTGCACTGGTTCCGACGCTATGTCGTGGTTGATCTTGCCAGATTGCGCTGCGCGATCCGCCATACAGATGCGCCTGCAGCACATATAGCCTTTCTTGAATTGTGCTTCGCTTCCATCATCCGCGGAGTTTCGAATGCTGATCCTGTTCCGGTGTCGGGTTTGGAGGTGACCGCACATATGAAGCGCCTCGATGCGCAAGGGAGGCTCATCAACCCGTTCGCAATGTTCAAACGGGTAACCAATCGAGCGATCAAGGATATGGATGCATATGCCGACGAGGTCTCGGGCGCGCCTCCTGTCACCGTGCTTCGCCAAAATGCCACAGAGTTGCGGATGCCGAAACGGGTGATCGATGTTGTCATCACCTCCCCGCCTTATCACGGCGCTGTGGACTACTACCGACGTCATCAGCTAGAGATGTTCTGGCTGGACCTGGTCCGTAGCCAAGAGGAAAGACTTGTCCTACTCCGCGGCTACATAGGCCGGAGCCGGCCGGCCAAGGGTCACGCCTTCATCAAAGACGGCGCGATCACGTCGGAAACGGCGGCAGCCGTAGAGAGCCAGATCCGGGTTGTGAGTGATTCCCGTGCCGATGCTTTCAAGCACTACTGCGTCGGGATGACGAAAGTCTTTGAGCAAGTTGCGCAAATCATTCGTCCAGGTAGGCCTGTAGTACTGGTCGTCGGCCACAGCACATGGAATCGTGATCGATTGAATACATCAAGCCTTTTTGCGAGCCTGGCCCAACCGGCCTTCTCACTGGTTGAGCATCTGTGGTATCCGGTGCGTAACCGATACATGTCGTACTCCCGGCACAACGACGCGAACATAGACCGCGAGTATGTCCTCGTGCTTGAGAGAAACCATGACGCCTAGCAATTCTTCGGTTGCGAGCGCTATCGGGCAGGGTGGGAAGCACAAGCAGGATGTTTTCGTCGAGATTTCCTACGACGTCATTCAATTGCTCTCAGACCATCTCTACTCCTCTCCGCTTAAGGCAATTGAAGAGCTCATGGTGAACGCCTGGGATGCAGATGCGCGCGAATGCCGCATCGCCGTTCCTTACCGCGAAGTACTGGTGAACCCAGGTTCGGCAACAGCGATTTGTGTCTGGGACGACGGGGTTGGGATGGACAGTAAGGAGCTAGCCGACCTGTGGCACGTCGGCACGAGTCACAAACGAGACACGAAGTGGCAGGCTAAACGGACCCAGATAGGCAAGTTTGGGATCGGGAAACTCGCAACTTACGTAATCGCTCGACGGGTCACCTATATCACCAAGCGGTCTGGTACCGTCCACGGACTCACTCTCGACTACGAACTCTTCACCAATGCCACCCGCGCGGACGGAACGACTGAATCCGTGAAGCTCGATCAACGGGAGATTGACAATCCCAATCAGGTACTCGCTGACGGCCGAGTAGCCGCCGCGCTGAAGGATCTCGGCTTGGCCTCGAGCCGACTGTTGGCACTACAGCATTGGACACTGGTCGTTCTCGAGGACGTGAAACCGAAGGCTGGCGAGATCCAGCTCGGCAGGCTTAACTGGGTCCTACGTACGGCGCTTCCCCTCGGCGGTGATTTCAAACTCATCCTTAACGGCTCGCAGGTGGAGAGCGCAAAAGAGAAAGTGGAATGGCTGGTTGATTTCTCTGTCGCCGACCTTGAAACGCAACGCATTAAGGCTATTCGCGAAACCACCCACGAGGCTTGGTCCGTCAAGAATGGCGCGTTAACCAGCGAGCACTTCAAGCTTGGAATTCGCGGGCGCGTCCGCGTTGCCAGCACGTCACTCTATCGCGAAGCCGCCAAGAGTGAAGATCTGGGACGCAGTCACGGCTTCTTCATTCGGGTGCGTGGGCGCCTGATCAATCAGGCTGACCCTCTGTTCGGTTTGAAGCCCCTTTCGTATGAGACGTTTAACCGCTTTATTGCTGAGATTGACGCCGATGACCTCGACGCTGACCTTACGGCCCCTCGAGATGATGTTCAACAGACCCCCGCCAAGAGTCATTTTCGCGATGTGTTGTCGGAACTGTTCAACCAAGCACGCGGCTTGGCCGAAAAGACCTGGAATGAACGGGCGATCGAGGAGAAGCAGAAGCGTGAAGGCGAACGTACCTACGTCAACCCGCGGCTGCTCGAACGACCCCTGACTGATGCACTTGTTAGTCATCGAACTCACGGTGGTTCCCCAGGGGAGTGGCTACTACTGAAGACGGATGGCGATGAAGGTGCGATTGATGAGCTCATTGATGAACTTAACCAAGCCGCTGTCCCTAGACGTCGATATATGTATCGATACAGCAATCGAACTCGGGCCGCCCGGCTGGTGGAGTTTGAACCGAGCACTCGTGTCTTCATGATCAATCTTGATCACGAACTCGTGCTGGAGTACGGCGACAAATTTGAGTCGAGGCGTCTGCTGGAATTGCTGGTGACGGCAGAAGCTTTGCTAGAGGTGTACCTGCACGAGTTCGATGTCGAACCGGGCGTGATTGCGCAGTTGATCGACAGGCACGACGAACTGCTTCGGAGCCTCGCCCGCGATGAGCAATACTCGCTTCGGGCCATAGCCCGAGAGCTCCGAGAAGCTGTCGACGATGAAAAGGATCTAGAGATCGGCGTTGTCGCGGCGGCGCGGGCACTAGGTTTTGTTGCTAGGCACATCAGCAATGCAGGAGAACCCGACGGTGTGGCTACCTACTCAGCGCAAGGTCGGGCTGGCAAGAGCTTCACCCTCGAAGCCAAGTCGACAGCCAACGTCCCTTCGCTGAGCCAGATCGATTTCGCTGGCCTCCGATCACACGTAGTCGCCCATGGGGCCGATGGCTGCATGTTGGTTGCTCCCAGATTTCCGGGCAGTACGCGTAAGGAAGACGCAGAAGCAGCTAAGCGGGCCGTACAGCAAAGAGTCTCGTGCTGGACCGTTGAGCAATTGGCTCAGGTTGTCGAACTATCCGAAGGGCGACACATCAACGCCGAAGATATCCAGTCAATTGTTTTTTCGGCTTTCGCGCCGGAAGAGGTTAGCCGGCAAGTCACTCGGCTGTTATCGGAACCAATATGGATACAAGAGGACCTACGTCGAAGCGTGATGGAGGCCCTGGTCCACCTCGAAGATCGCCTGCCCGACAGCCCACGCACGATCGACACGGTCGCCGGCGTACTCACGACGATGTCTGGCTTCGGACAAGCCAAGAAAGCCGACATTGGCGAGGCCTTGCTGCAGCTCTCGAAGGCGAGCAAAGGCATGCTGTACATTGCGGAGGACGGTGAGGTGTTCGTACGGGGAGCCTTGGAGGAACTGAGACGCCGGGTCGCCCCACTGACCGGCGAGTCAGTTGGACCAAGGCGCCATGGAACGCTGCGCGCCCAGGATGAAAAATAGACCGACCGGCTGGTAATTGAGGCCCAATTGGGGCCGCTTACGCGACCAACACGTGCGGCAAGGTTTTGTTGAAATTCGCAAACGCCGGAAAATCCATCACAGGAGGCGGCCAGGGGATGTTGGCTACACCAGGCCAGATCTTGACGAGGTGGTGATCGAACCCCGGGTTGGTCACGGGCCCAAGCTGACCCACAATGGGCGGCACATAGATCAGTCGTGCGACCAGCGTGCCGACCCCAACCGTAGCTAGATAACCGCTGAAGGCCACGCCTTGATGCTGACCTTCAAATTTCGCTCCAACAAACACGCCGGTCGCTGCATCAATCCCGGCGAGCGCTCCAAGCCAAACCACTGTACCTGGCCTGGGCGCGTGGCTCGCGCACAGGTCTTGGTAGTAGTTGCCCGGGGCGACCGCAGGGACGGTGGTGGTCTGGATCACGAGCGACTTCAAGTAGACCCAGGTCGCGACAGCGGCCGCATCCTGCGCGGTGAGAGTTGCGGGTGTGGCATGGAGGATCTTGGGCAGCAAAACTGGCGCCGCTCCTGTCTCGATAGCTGACATCCACCCGCCATTGCACGTTTTGCAAGCGATTCGCGCCGTGGTGTTGTGGGAAAAGCTGCGCCAACTATCAACCGTGCCATCTCCCTTGCGTCGGGTGTAGTGGGAAATCGACGCAGCAGGTAGGGCCTGACGCAGCCAGTCGGGGAAAAGATGTTCTCTATTGAGCGTCGTGTCCGTTCCACAAAACGTGCAGATGGCCATCGCGCACGATGTTACGAGGCACCTAACCATCCGCGCGCTTATGGGCGATGGCAACAGGCGACTCGATATGGAGGAACGATGCTTCTGGGTGACGCGACGGGGCTAGCCGATTGTGCTTACCGATCGGCGGCCCAGTTCACCGTTCCAGTTCGCGGTCCTTGTAGCTTAAACGCGCAGGCGTTGATGCTCTAGCTCCGGCCAAGATGTCCTCCATACGCGCGGCTGCGTCTTTTCGAAGACCCGGTATGACATGGCTGTACGTGTTCATGGTCAAGCTGATCTCGGAATGACCAAGGATCTCCATCACGACTCGTGCAGGAACACCCTGAACCAGAAGCATCGTGGCGCAAGAGTGACGCAGGTCGTGGAACCGGATCGCCGGCAATTTGCCTTTCCTGAGGACTTGACGAAAGTCACGAAGAAGGCCTCTTGCGTCGAGTGGAGTCCCGGTGGTCGTCGGGAATATCAAATCGTGCTCGTCCCAATGTGCGCCGGCGGTCAACCGTTCTATTACCTGTCGCTTTTGATGGTCCGTTAGCACTTTCACGACGGATTGCGGTAAGTCGAGAACCCGGCGAGCCCGATCCGTTTTTGGTTCCACCAGGTGTAGGCGGCCACCAAAACGCTGAAGTTGCCTTTGCACTCGAAGCCGCCCAGTTCTGAAATCGATGTCTTCCCACTGAAGGCCAAGCACTTCTCCCCTGCGAAGGCCAAGAGCCAGCGTCGTTACATACAACGCTTCGAGTCTTCGCCCCGCAACAGCGTCCAGGAACTTGCCGATATCGTCAGGCTGTAGCGGGTGGATAGCCTTGCGTTCCTTCCGAGGCCCCGGTACCAAAGTCACGACATTTCGCGAAATGAGATTCCAGCGCAAGCCCTGATCCAATGACGTGCGGAGAACTTGCCGGATGTACGTGACGGTCTTGCTACTGAGCCCGTCCTGTAGCTTGTGGTTCAGGAAATTCTGGACTTGCTCAGGGCTAAGACGATCGAGTCGTATGTCCCCCAAAGCCGGAATGATGTGGCGCCGGACATTGACGGCATACCCCGCGTAAGTCAGAGGACGAACTCGAAGCTTCACAGTCTCTTCTAGCCAGCGCTCGAGAAATCCGCTAACGGTCAACCGCGATGGTTGTCGCAGAAGTCCCTTGCTGGCTGCGTCCATCGCCCTGGCGAGCTTCTGCGCCGCATCCTGCCGCGTATTTCCGTACATAACGCGCCGGCGCCCGGCCACCACGAGAGCCCCACACCACTTTCCATCCGAGCGCTGATAGACGCTGCCTTCACCATTGCCTCGTTTTCCAGCTCGCACTACTGCTGCCCTGACTCCCGGTATGCGGTGTGCTCCTCGATCCATCGGTCCAGTCCTGCTTTAGACACACGGACAACACGACCGATCCGGACTACCGGCAGGTCGCCAGAACCGAGCAGCTCGAAGGTCCGCGTCCGACCGATTCGGAGAACTTGTGCAACTTCATCGGGCCGGAGCAGCTTAGATTC
>Ga0066793_10001554_pt1 | contig 10540 bp, 9 predicted proteins | sample PersoiDNA2013189_FD_83876 | JGI IMG/M metagenome (GOLD analysis project Ga0066793, IMG submission 83876) | Permafrost soil microbial communities from the Arctic, to analyse light accelerated degradation of dissolved organic matter (DOM) -... | ecosystem: Environmental > Terrestrial > Soil >...
GCGCATGATGTGGCACGATAATATCGTGCTGCCGCCCGAGATCAAGGCCATCTCGCCGGGAACCCGGCTTGCCGGACCGGTGTGGACGGTCTCCGGCCACATCGATCGCACTCGCACGCGCGATGAGACGCTCCTCGCATGGTGCGCGATGCTGTCCAAGGCACCGTCCGGCCATGTGATCGTGTGCCAGCCGAACAATCATGAGATCGCCCTCATGGGCGAGCTCTCGGCGCAGACGCTTCAGGCGCGCGGCGTGCTGGGTTACGTCGTCGACGGCGGCTCGCGCGATACCGAGCTTGTTCTCGCTCAAGGCTTCCCGGTGTTCTGCTCGTTTCTGACGCCCGCCGACGTTGTCGAGCGCTGGATCACCGACTCTTTTGGCGAGCCGATCACGATCGGCACGGTGACCATCGTGGCCGGCGATTACCTTCTCGGCGACCGCGACGGCGTGGTCGTCATACCGCAGTCGATTGCGCAGGAAGTGGTCACCCGCACCGAAGAAGTCGTTGCCACCGAGAGCGACATGCGCCGGGCACTGCTGCGCGGCATGGATCCGGTCGAGGCCTATCGTACGTTCGGCAAGTTCTGAATGGGTGGCTGGTTTGCAGCAGGTCCCCGGAGTGGCGAAACCATCTTCGTTTGCGCGTGTCCATGTTAAAGAGGCGGTTTTTATCGACCTCGGACCATTTCTGCGCTGCACAACGGGAGTTGAGATTTTTACAGGAGGGGCACCATGAACCGATCCAATCGCCGCGCCTCACCGAACCACCGTGCGATGCGCGCCGCACTATCAGCCGGGTTGGCGCTGTTGCTGATCTTGATCGCCGGCGCTGCCGCGGCGCAAAGCTGCCCCGGCAACTTCTTCGATACGCTCGAGAGCAAGACCGACACGACCGCCGCAAAACAGAATATCGGTAGCGTCTGCAAAGGCCGGGACGTCACGATACGCGGCACGCTGCTCGACATCGCCAAACGCGGCGACGTCTTCGAATTGAAGCTGGCGAGTGAGGCGAGCGGCAACAGAGTCACCGTCACCATGCGCGATCCGCCGGGCGCGGACATGTCGAAACTGCAAAAAGGCTCGGTCGTGACGATCGCTGCCAAGCTGCGCGACTTTACCGGGGACCAGAACGAATACGTCATCCTGGAAGACGGCAGCTGCAAGGATTGCGGCCGCTAGTGCGATCCGCGCCCGTCAGCGCGTTCCCGGTCGAGACGGCGCGCAGTTGACGGTGCCGCTGCCGCATCGCGGCCGGTGACTTTCGCTTCAGGCGGGCGGTATCTCTTCGCCGGCGACAGGGGTCTCCGCGCTCGCGCCGGGCTCCGCTTCGGCCTTGCTATCCAGCTTGCGCTTACGCTTCTCTTCCTGCTTTTTCTTCTTTTCCAGTTCTTTCTGGCGCTTCTGGTACTGATAGTTTGGTTTTGCCAATGGGCCACCGTTTTCGAAAAGGTTGGTTTGGAGACCCCATTGTAGGGGCAACTGCGGTTCAACCGCCAGCGATTGCGTGCCGGCCGGGGGTGGGTTCGAAAGCCCTGATTCGTACAGGAAGGCGCGCTAGCCGAACAAGTCGCGCGACGGACCGTAGTAAAGCTTTCCATCCACGACACTCGCCGCCGACGTATACGGATGCACGATCGGGTCTTTCTCGCCCATGATGTGCAAGACCTCAATGCCACGCGCCTTGAGCGCATCGGCAATGAGCGCCCGGTGACAGCGCCACCACGGCGCCTCGGCGCACATGATCGCCGTCCTGGCGTGCGCGGCTTCGGCCATCAGTAGCGCCAGTGCCGCGTCGAATGCGGGAGTTTCCATATAGTCAGCGTAGCCGCGAAAAGAGGCATTTCGCCATCGAGTGTTGGCGGAGCCAGGCCGTGGGGATCGGCGGCCGCCAAGCTCCGAATAAGCTCCGTAGCGAATGTCCGCCGCGGTCAATGATCGGCCGAGCGCTTCTGCGTTGAAATGCGGATGCATTCTCGACGCGGGATATCGGCGCACGTCAGCCAGGAGCTCGATACGCTCACCGCGCAGCAGGCCGATGAATTCGTCCAGCGGCCGGGTCGAGTGGCCGATGGTCCAAATAACGGCGGGTTGCATCCTGGCTAGACGCCCGAGCGAGCGATCGGTTCTGCGACAGCGTGCAGCTTCGCCGAAGAGCTCGTGCGCTAGTGACTTTCCCGGCCGACCTTGGCGCCGGATTTGCCCACCAGGAAATCGAGGTCGACGCCTTGGTCGGCCTGCGTCACGGTTTCGCAATAGAGCTTGACCCAGCCGCGATCCGCATGCGGCTTGGGCGCCTTCCATTTCGATTTGCGCCGTGCGAGCTCGGCATCGGAGACGTGCAGATGGATGCGGCGCCTGGCAACGTCGAGCTCGATCATGTCGCCGTTCTCGACCAGCGCTAGCGGACCTCCGTCAGCGGCCTCGGGGGCGGTGTGCAGCACCACCGTCCCGTAGGCGGTGCCCGACATCCGCGCGTCGGAGATGCGGATCATGTCGGTCACGCCCTTTTTCAGGATCTTGGCCGGCAGTGCGAAGTTGCCGACCTCTGGAAATCCGGGATACCCCTTCGGACCGCAGTTCTTGAGCACCAGCACGCATGAGGCGTCGACGTCGAGCTTCGAGCTGTCGATGCGCCGATTCAAATCATCGATGTCCTCGAACACCACGGCGCGGCCCTTGTGCTTCATGAGCTTCGGCGTCGCCGCCGACGGCTTCAGGACCGCACCCCTTGGCGCGAGGTTGCCGCGCAACACCGCGATGCCCCCTTGCGGCTTGAACGGCTTGCCGACCGGCGTGATCACCGCCTCGTTGTAATTCACGGCGTCTTTGGAATTCTCCCAGATCGTGCTGCCGTTGACCGTGAGCGCCTTCTTGTGCAGATACTTGCCGATTTCCCGGATCACGACCGGCAACCCGCCGGCGTAATAGAAATCCTCCATCAGGTACTTGCCGGAAGGCATCAGGTTGACCAGGCACGGCATGTCGCGGCCGAGGCGGTCCCAGTCGTCGAGCGAGAGCTTGACGCCCATGCGGCCGGCGATCGCGAGCAGGTGGACGACGGCGTTGGTCGAGCCGCCGATGGCGCCGTTGACCATGATCGCGTTCTCGAACGCGTCGCGGGTCAGGATCTTCGACATCTTCAGATTCTCGTGCACCATGTCCACGATGCGCCGGCCGGCCATGCGCGCAAGCACTTTGCGCCGGGAGTCGACCGCCGGTATGGCAGCATTGGTCGGCAGGCCCATGCCCAGCGCTTCCACCATCGATGCCATCGTCGATGCGGTGCCCATGGTCATGCAATGGCCGGCGGAACGCGACATGCACGCCTCGGCGTCGATCAGGTCGCGCTCGGTCATCTGCCCGGTCTTGAGCATCTCGGTGAATTTCCACACGTGCGTGCCGGATCCGATGTCCTCGCCGCGAAACTTGCCGTTGAGCATCGGCCCGCCGGAGAGGCCGATGGTCGGCAGATCGCACGATGCAGCACCCATCAACAGCGCAGGTGTGGTCTTGTCGCAGCCCATCATCAGCACGACGCCGTCGAAGGGATTGGCGCGTATCGACTCCTCGACGTCCATCGCGACTTGATTGCGGAACAGCATGGTGGTCGGCCGCATCAAGGTCTCGCCCAGGCTCATCACCGGGAACTCGAGCGGAAAGCCGCCGGCGTCGAGAACGCCGGAACGAACGTGCTCTGCCAGCTCGCGAAAATGCGCGTTGCACGGCGTGGCTTGCGACCAGGTGTTGCAGATGCCGATCACCGGCCGGCCGTCGAACTGGTCGTGCGGGATGCCCTGGTTCTTCATCCACGAGCGATGCACCAGGCCGTCGCGATCGCGGCGGCCGAACCATAGCGTCGAACGCAGGACGTGCTTGGATTTGGAAATTTTTTTGCTCATGCCAGCGGGTCGGAAATGATCAGGCGGCGATGCGCGCGCCGGTCTTCTGATCGAATACGTGGACCATCGCCGGGTCCACGGCGAGACCGATCTTGTCGCCGGGATTGACGACCGGACGCCCGTGCGTGACCAGCACGATCTGCGCTTCGCCGGCCTGCACCAGAAGCTCGGTCTCGGCTCCCGTCGGCTCGACGACGATGATTTCAGCGGGAACGGCGTCGCCGCCTCCGAGCGAAAGGTGCTCGGGCCGCACGCCGTACGCAACCGCCTGGCCGTCTGCACCAGCGGTGTGTCCCAGCGGCCAGCGCACGCCCCCGGCAGCCTCGACCCAGGCACCGCCGTTGGCGCGCCGCACCGTGCCGCTGACGACGTTCATTGCCGGCGAGCCGATGAATTGCGCGACGAAGAGGTTGTCCGGCCGATCGTAGAGCTCGAGCGGCTCGCCGATTTGCTCGACTCTGCCATCGTGCATCACCACGATGCGATCGGCCATGGTCATCGCCTCGACCTGGTCGTGCGTCACGTATACCGTAGTCGTCTTGAGCCGCTGATGCAAAGCCTTGATCTCGGCGCGCATCGCGACGCGGAGCTTGGCGTCGAGGTTCGACAGCGGCTCGTCGAAAAGAAATACTTTGGGATCGCGCACGATGGCGCGCCCCATCGCCACCCGCTGGCGCTGGCCGCCCGAGAGCTCGCGCGGAAACCGCGCCAGATACGGGTCGAGATTGAGAATCTTGGCGGCATTAGCAACCCGCTCCGCGGTGACCTTGGCGTCGGCCTTGCGGAGCTTCAAGCTGAACGCCATGTTGTCGCCCACGGTCATGTGCGGGTAGAGCGCATAGCTTTGAAAAACCATGGCGATGTCGCGGTCCTTCGATTCGACGTCGTTGACGACCTTGCCGTCGATGGCAATGGTGCCGCCGGTGATTTCCTCGAGCCCCGCCAGCATGCGTAGCAGCGTCGACTTGCCGCATCCCGACGGACCCACCAGCACCATGAACTCGCCGTCCTGGATCTCGAAGCTGATCCCGTGGATCACCTTGGTGGTGCCGAAGCTTTTCTCGATGCCGTGGAACGATACGGATGCCATGTTCAGTGTCCGGAAGTCAGATATCGCATATGAACAATAGTGTTCAGGACTTGACCGCGCCGGCGGTCAAGCCGCCGACCATGTAGCGCTTGAATGCATAGTAGATTGCCGCCGGCGGCAGCGCGTAGATGAGCCCGACGGTCATCAAGAGCTCCCAGGGGGAATCATCGGCGGCGAGAAAGTTGCCCAATGCGACCGAAAGCGTGATCTGCCGGTCGTTGGACAACAGCAGAAACGCGTACAGGTATTCGTTCCACGCCAGCAGCAGCGCATAAGTCCCGATCGCGACGAGCGAGGGCATCATCAGCGGCAGGTACACGAGCCGGAAGAGCTGTAGCGGCGTCGCTCCATCCATTCGCGCCGCTTCGTCGAGCTCGTAGGGCAGCTTGTCGGACGCCTGCTTCAGAACCCAGATCGAATACGGAGCGGCGATCGTGACCATGGCAAGGATGAGCGCCCACTGGTTGTTGAGCAAGCCGTAGTTGCCCATGGTCTTGTACATCGGCACCGCGAGAAACGCCGCGGGAATGAAATAGGTAAACAGCGCCAGGTTCATGATTGTCCTGCCGCCCTTGACCTTGAGTCGGCTGATCGCAAAGGCGGCGCAGGTCGCGACGAACAAAGTCAGCATTCCCACGGTCACGGCGATCAGAAGCGAATTCCACAACTGCAGCCAGAAGTGACTTAAGTAGTAGTGCTTCTGCCCGAACACGACCTCGAAGTTATGTAGCGTCGGATGATCGGGCCAGAGCTTGCCCGCGAACGCCGACTCCTTGGGCGAGATCGAAAACAAAAACAGATGGTAGACCGGAATCAGCGTCCAGAGGAGCACCGGAATGCCGATCAGCAGCAGCTTAGCCTCAGTCGTGACGCTCTTGAGGGTAGGCATCTTCATTTCGAAAGCCGCTTCATCATGAAATATACGAGCGGTAACACAAGCGGCAGCGCGCACACGATCGACGCCATCGACAAATCGACCTGGTCGAGCCGCAGGTAGCGGATGCCGAGCGTTGCCAGCACGTGCGTCAGATCGGCGGGTCCGCCGCCGGTGAGCAGATAGACGCTGTTGAAGTCGCCGAGCGTCCAGATCATCGAGAGGATAGTCGAGGTCAGATAGAGCGTTTGCATCGAAGGCCAGGTAATGAACTTGAACTTCTGCCAGCCCGACGCTCCGTCAACCGACGCGGCCTCGTACATTTCGGCGGGAATTGCAAGCCTTCCGGCGATCAGGATCAGCGTCCAGAAGGGAAGCGACTTCCAGATGTGGACCAGAATCGCCATCGCCAGCGCGACCGAAGGCTCGTTCAGCCAGTTCGGCCCGTCGGCTCCGGTGAACCTGAAAATCAGGTGGTTGATGATTCCCCATTCGGGATTGAGCATGAACCGTATCGACAATATGGTCGGAATCGACGGCACCGCCCAAGGCAGGATGAACACCAGCGACAGCCACTTGATCCAGGTTCGCGCCGTCACGAAAAAGCCCGAGAGAAGCAGCGCAACGACCATCTTCAAGTTGATGCCGACGATCAGAAACACCAGCGTATTGACGACCGATCGCGCAAAGATCGGATCGTCGACGAGCCTCACGTAACTCGCCGGATGCCGGGCCAGCCACAGACCGTAACCCACCGGGTAGACGACGAAGATCAGGAATACCAGCACGTACGGCGCAATGAGAATGAGGCCCCACGTCTGCCAGGGAGACAGGCGCCTTTTCGCCGGGCCCGCAGGAAGCGCGGGCTCGACGCGGGGAATGGCTAGCGTGGACACGATTCAGCGTCTTCGACGCGTAAGTGAAGCATGAAGGCGTCGTCCCCGCTCAGTTACCAAAATGAGCGGGGACCCAGTGACTCTTGCTCCTACGACACTGGATTCCCGCTTTCGCGGGAATGACGAACGGTCCTCAGCCGGCGATCGCCTTGATGCGCGCGATCATTTCGTCGACGGCTTTATCGACCGGCACTTTTTCGCTTACGACACGATTCATGGCCTTGGCCCAAACGTTTTCGTTGTTGATGATCGTGAACTTGTAGTTTTTGGTGAATTCAAACGGCACCGTGCCCGCGGCGTACTGATTGAACACCGACTGGCGGTGGCGATCTGCCTGCCAGAACGGCCGTTGCTGCGCGGCCTTCGTCACCGGGAACCAGCGGCCAAGCGCACCTTCGACGTAGGGCGTGAGATTCTCCTCCTGCAGCAGGAAGGTGACGAATTCCTTGGCGCGCTTCTTGTTCTTGGCGCCCTCGAAGATCACCCCGGTCTTGACCGCGGTGCGATAGACCATCTTCGAGCCGTCGGGCTTGTTGGGAAATCCCGCGGTGCGGATCAGCTCGGAGTAGTTCTTCTTCGCCTGCGCCCGCTGCTCCGCGGTCAGCGTCTCGTTGTTGGCGTCGTCGAGCCACTTGGCGGCGATGGAGATGGTCGCGTTGTGCGTCATCACCGTCGTCTTGTTGTGAAACGCGACATTGTTGTCCGGGTCCTTCCACGACGTCGACGACGGCGGAGTACATCCCTTGGTGTAGATGTCGGTGTAGTCCTTGAGTGCGCCGATCAAGCCCTGCTTCACTTTCGGGTCGTCGACCAGCAGCTTGCCGCTATCGTCGACCAGCTTGACGTTGTACGCGTCCATGAACGTCAGGAAGGAATAGAACGAGTCGCTTGAATCCACACCCATCGGCTGGCCGATGCCGAAAAGGCGCTGTCCGGTCTTCTGCCGCAAGGCGGGCTGCACCTTATCGCACCAGAACGACCAGTAATCCTTCCAGGCGGTGGGAATGTCCGACTCCTTGAATCCCGCATCGCCGAGCATGTCGATCCAGTACTCGATGTGCATCGTCTGCTGCTTTATCGGAAAAGCGTAGTACGCGCGCTTCTTGCTCTTATCGTTATAGAGAAAGGTCGTCTCGACGGTGTTCGGCGCGAAACTGGCTTTGAGCGGCGTGATGACATCCGTGACGTCCTCGAGCTTGCCATCGAAGGCCCATTTGCCGGTCACCTGAAAATCGTAGACGTCCGCGTAGGCAACATCGGGAGGCGTTCCGGCATCGAGCGCCGAAACGGTTTTCGGAATCATGTCCTGCACCGGATATTGCGACAGCTCGACCTTCACCTTGGTCTTGGCCTCGAACTTCTTGATGGCGGCGAACAGCGCGTCGTCCTCGGACTTGTAGAAGCCCTTGACCCACCACACTGTAAGCGTTTCCTGTGCCAGTGCCTGGCCGCCGAATGCGATCGCGCAGCCGGCGACGACGCCGGCAATTAACTTCTTCATGAAACCCCTCCTCGATAAGAAACTATCTCTCGAAACCTCATCTTGAATGACTATGCTCTTCGGCGATCATCGTCTATCTGGCAGCGTACGTACAAGCCGCGGTGCTGTCAATTGACGCGCCCTCTTCACTTCACATGACTTGACATCACATCACCGCGCCCAGATACCAGGGCACGAATTCGTTCTGTCCGTAACCGTGCAATTCGCTTTTGCTCTTCTTTCCCGATGCGGTATCGAGGATCATCTGGAAAAATCGCTCGCCGATCGCCTCGACCGTCGCACCGCCGTCGACGATTTCGCCGCAGTTGATATCGATGTCTTCTTCCTGGCGCTCCCAAAGCGCGGTGTTGGTGGAGAGCTTCAACGATGGCGACGGCGCGCAGCCATAGGCGGAGCCGCGTCCGGTGGTAAAGCAGATCATGTTGGCGCCGCCTGCCACCTGCCCGGTCGCCGAGACCGGGTCGTAGCCGGGCGTGTCCATGTAGACGAAGCCCTTGGCCGTCACCGGCTGGGCATATTCGTACACTGCGACGAGATTGGTGGTGCCGCCCTTGGCCACCGCGCCGAGCGACTTTTCGAGAATGGTGGTGAGGCCGCCGGCCTTGTTGCCCGGCGAAGGATTGTTGTTCATCTCACCGCGATTGCGAGCGGTGTATTCCTCCCACCACTTGATTCGCTCGATCAGCTTTTCGCCGACCTCGCGCGACACCGCGCGCCGCGTGAGCAGATGCTCGGCACCGTAGATTTCCGGCGTTTCCGAAAGGATGGCGGTACCGCCGTGGCGCACCAGTCTGTCGACCGCGGCGCCCAGCGCCGGGTTGGCGGTGATGCCCGAATAGCCGTCCGAGCCTCCGCATTGCAGGCCGAGCACCAGGTGGCGCGCCGGAACCGGCGAGCGGGTGACGGCGTTCGCATGCGGAAGCATCTCGTTGACCATCGCCACGCCCTTGGCGATTGCCTTCGAGGTGCCTCCCGTGTCCTGGATGCTGAAGGTGCGCAGGAGCGGCCCTTCGCTCAAGCTCTCGGCGCCCAACAGCGCGTTGATCTGGTTCGCTTCGCAGCCGAGGCCGACGATCAGCACGCCGGCGAAATTGGCGTGCTTCGCATAGCCGCCCAGCGTCCGCCGCAGCACCTGCATGCTCTCGCCCTGCACGTCCATGCCGCATCCGCTGCCGTGAGTCAGCGCGACCACGCCGTCGACATTCGCAAACTGCGCCAGCGCCGCTCCCTTGAACGTGTCCGCAATGCCATGCGCGACGGTCGCGGAGCAGTTCACCGTGGAGAGGATCCCGATGTAATTGCGTGTGGCCACTCGACCGTCGGGACGAACGATTCCCATGAACGTCGCCGCAGGGTCGGCGTATTGCGTCGGCTTCACGTCGACGCCGAACGCGTAGTCGCGCGCGAAATCGCCCATCGCCAGATTGTGCAAATGGACATGCTCGCCGGGGCGAATCGACCGCTTGGCGAAGCCGATGATCTGGTCGTAGCGCTTGACCGGCTCGCCCACGCCGATCGCACGCGTCGCGACTTTGTGACCCGGTGGGATGAGCCCGGAGACCTTGACGTTCTCGTCGATGAGCGTGGTGCCGGAGACGAGCTGCTGGCGCGCGATCACCACGTCATCGTTGGGGTGCAGGCGGATCGTAAAAGAAGTTTTGGTTAGCATGCCAGCCTCCCGGCCGAGCGTTGTATTGCAGATGGTTTAGATGTCTCGTCGCAACAGCGGTTCATTTGTAAAACAGGTGCGGCAGCCACAAGGAGATCGACGGCACGTAGGTGATCAGCACCAGGCTGAGCAACAGCGGCACCAGCCAGGGAAGGATTGCCATGGTGGTCTTCTCGATCGACAGATTGGCCACCCGCGCCAGCACGTAAAGGACCATGCCCATGGGCGGATGCAGGAGCCCGATCATCAGGTTGAGCACCATCACCAGCCCGAAATGCACCGGGTCGATGCCGAGCTGCTGAACCACCGGCATCAACACCGGGACCAGGATCAGGATCGCCGCGGTCGGCTCCAGAAAACAGCCGACGAACAGCATCAGCAGGTTGGCAAGCAGCAGGAATACCCAGGGGCTGTGGGTGAATGAAAGCACCCACACGGCAACCATGTCGGTGACCCGTGTCGCGGTGAGCAACCACCCGAAAATCGAGGCCGCGGCGACGATGAACATCACCGTCGCCGTCGTCTCGATAGTGTCCATCGAGACTTTCACCAGCATCCGCCAGGTCAGCGTGCGATACCAGACCAATCCCAGGAAGAGCGCCCAGACGCA
>Ga0066793_10001557_pt1 | contig 10535 bp, 10 predicted proteins | sample PersoiDNA2013189_FD_83876 | JGI IMG/M metagenome (GOLD analysis project Ga0066793, IMG submission 83876) | Permafrost soil microbial communities from the Arctic, to analyse light accelerated degradation of dissolved organic matter (DOM) -... | ecosystem: Environmental > Terrestrial > Soil >...
ACGCATACGGCAGGTCGCGAGAATATCGCGAAGCGCCGTCACACACCCGAGGTGGGAGCCGTATGCCCGAATTGGGCCCGTACGGATCTGTGCGGGGGGCGCGAGGTAACTCGCGTCCCTACCGCGATCAAAGGTTGGCCCGGACCGTCTTCTCTGCGCTGCCGGGCTTGGCTTCCTGTTCTATCTCATCTTTGCTTCTCCTTGAGCAATGATGAGCCGAAACCTCTCTCCTAGGAAACTACCCCATCCTGTCCGTTAAGCGCTGACGTCAACCAGCTGCCGTATTTGCACCATTCAAAGCCAAGCGGTGGGTCCGGTAGGTCATAGTGGGTCATTACGCGGTCGTTACTCCTACCCGCTTCGCAATCGCATCAAGGCGATCTAATACGCAAACTATCACGCAATATCCCACGTAATAGATAAAGAACAAATTGACGAGAGGTATAAGAGTTAAAATTGCCCATAACATAGCACTTTTGCCAAGCCGCAAAGCGATATAGTAGTTAAATACAGCGAATGGAATACCAACGAGATATGGAAGAAGAGACATTAACAGGGCTATTTCTAGGTTGGTCATCATTCCCGATCTTTCATTCGCTAGCGCCGAAAATATAGACTACGTGTTCGGCGGTGACGTAGTCGTTCGCTTTTAGCGCGTTCGCCAGCATCGCCGTGAACACTTTCGCCGCTATCCGCTGCGCGTAGACGCTGGGCACCGTGCCGTCACGTTTTGATCGATATATTTTTTGTAACATTTTTGTATATCGGACAACGAAAACCCTCAAAAACCCTTTAAAATGGGGGGTAGCAGCGGCGCATGAGTCCGCTTATGGCAAATATTGTTGCAAAAGTCCGAAATTGACGGGTGACAATTTTCTCGCGAGAAGGCGAAGCCAGTCGAGATTGCTGATTGATATGGCTTCAGACTTGTTACCGAAGTCGCCTGTGAGTTTATCACCGGGCAATGAGGTCCCTCAAATGTTTACTCGAAAGCCGCGTCTACGGCTCGGAAAATTTCTAATCAGTTGTGCAAAAAGACTTTTGCAACAGTATCGGCACTTCGCGGACATTCCAGTGAAGCGAGCTAACCGTTCTGACCACGCTGTATTGCACGATGCGGTCGAGCGTATGGACATCGAGGTCGCGCAGGAAAAAGTGGCGCGATAGCAGCTCGCGCTTATTGTTGACGGGTCGGGCAAGCATTGGCGGACAACGACACTCCGGTTACGATTAAAGGCAAGATAGCGCAGCGGCCGCAATGCACGAACGGTTTGCCTGAACGTCCGCCCTATTTCGACCGCAGCAGGTAGGTGCGCAGGCGTCCATAGCCCTTAGGGGCATTCATCATACCGACATAGTCGCAGCTCAAGTCCGTCGGGCGGCTCAAGGCCAGCAATGCGGCAAACGCCTCGGTGACGTAGACTTCGCCGGCCGGTGTGTTGGGCTGCAGCCGCGCGGTGCGGGAGATATGGGTCCCGGTGAAGCCGATCGACTTGAGGATCGGGTCCTCGACCTCGAACACAGCGCCGGCATGCAGCCCCAGGCGCAGCGCAAGCGTTGATGGCAAGCCGAGCGGGCGGAGATCGAGGGCCGTGAGCTGCGATTGGATCTCAAGCGCGCTATGCGCAGCGGAAACGATGTCATCGAGCACGACATAGATCCCGTCGCCCCAGGTATTGCGGGCGACGATCGAGTTATCGTATCGGGCCAGCACTTGCGCGACGCACCGCATGACGTGATCGTAGAATGACAGCATCTGCCGGTCCTTCAGCCGGCTGAAATGCTCAAAATCCCCGAACATGATGGCCAGCAGCTTGCGCGGCGGAACCGCCGATCGGTTGCCTGTCGGCGAGCCGGCCGCATGAACCAGAGTTTCTCCAGCGTCAAGAATAATCGTCTCTAGCCCGTGCTGCTTCCATTCCTCGGCATCGCTCCAAGACGCGATTGCGTGTCCGGGCTGTCGCCGATCCCGCACCAATAATTGGGCGATGTTGGCGGACAGGTTCTGTGCCTTCAGCATCGCCATGCCCATGGCAAGCCGTGACCCATAGGAGAAAGCCGCCTCATCATCGGCATAGTCGCCATCGGTTGCCTGCGTGGATTTGGATCGAGCGACGCAGTCATCGAAGCGCGCGAGCCAGGCCGGTCCGGCCTTGGTGACCAGATCGCTACGAAAGCTCTCGAATGCAAACGGCAGCACCACGTTGACCTCGGCGCCGCGCCGCAACAGCGCCTCTACGATCAGCAATTCCGCGGCTGATGCCAGCGAGCCGTATCCGTAGCCGACATCGCGCTCGGCCACCTCTCTGGCGATGTTAGCAGCAAGGCGGGGATTGTCGTCGGCCGGAAACCGGGTCGCCGGCACGTCTGCCGCCACCATGGGCGCCTTATAGTGAATGACCGAACGGTTCTTGAGCGGCGAGAAGACCGCCGGGTCGATGCCCTTTTGGTCGCAGATCAAATAGAGCTGCTTGCGGGTCGACGCGATTGCGGACGCCTTGCCGGCAAGCCGCGCGGCCTCAGCGATCGCGGTTTGCGCGTCGCCGAGCCGGCCGAGCAGCAGGTTTGCGGTCGCCCGGTCGGCCGCCAGCTGATAGGCGTCTTCGGTGGTCTGCGGCGCGGCGTTTTCGCATTGCTTGACGATGCGCGTCGCCAAGGCCTTCGCGCTAGCGGTATCGCCGCTGAGTTCATGGAGAACCGCGGCGTTGATGCCCGGAAAGGTGCTGTCGGTCCGTCGATAGACAAGCTCGTAACGCGCGGCTGCCGCCTTGAGCTTCTCGCGCCGTTGCGCGGGATTGGCCGCGAATGCGGCTTCGCGATCGAGCCTTGCACCAAGTGCCGCGATATTCTCCTCAAGCTGCGCTCCGCTGACGCTAGCGTCGCGCGGGCGTTCCAGCGCGTATTTGGCCCACAACTGAGACGCCCGCTTGTTGGCTCCCGCGCGCGAGAGCGCAAGCACTGCCCGATACTGAAGCTCACGATCGGATGGGTGCTGTTCGAGCCCGAGCAGTGCGGAATCGCACGCTTCGAGATAGTCGCCCGCTTTTTCGCCCGCCTCGGATCGCTGGCACCAGTATTCAATCGATTGCAGTGGTTTGGTCGGCTCGACGGTCACCATGCGGGTGCTCCCATCCTTGCTGCGGATCGATAAAATTTGCCTTGTGGGCCGCGACGCGTAGCTCGGAAGGAGCCGCATGGTCGTTTGGTTGCCCTCGCTCCGACCACGCCGAGCTGAATCAAATTCTTCGCCTTGCATCCAAGCCCATCGGACGTTTCTGGTTTGTGAGAAGTTCCGGCATGAGCGCTCAGTTTCGTTAAGAATAAATGTGAGCAAATGGGAAAGGCAATGCCAAAGCTCCTGCGTACCTGGGCACGTGGATCTTTTCTGGGGTCGCGATGCATTCGCGTGGGCGCATTCGAATCTGCTACAAACATGTTCAGGCTGCAAGCGCGATTTAACACTTTGGCCCATTCATTGAAGGTCAATTACCCATGCTGGATGAGCAACGAGATATTTAAGGGCACTCCATCCGAAATTCGGTACGGATAATAAATAACTTCATATTTGGTTTCCAGTGCTTCGCCCGTGCTAAGCCCGACCTCCAAAAATGCGGCCAGTGGGACACAGGGACAGAACGCGTATTTTCGTGGAGGGAAGCTCGGGTTTTACACCGGCACGTCGCTGGGCTTCTCACCCTTGAGAATGCGATCGACATAGGACGCCGCCAAGTGACAAGCGAGTTCCTGCGATAGTCCGCGTATGTCTCGCCGCTTTCGGGGCGCAATTGCGTAGGCTCAAGGACCAGATTCTAGAGTTCGACCGTGTGATCAGAGCCTGGCACCGATCCAGTGAGATGAGCTTGTGGCTGGATGGTTGTCCGGGCATCGGTCCGGCACTGGCCACCGCTCTAGTCGCTACCGTTGCCGAACCCAAAGGCCTTTCGATCAGGGCGCAACTTCTTGGCCTGGGTTGGGCGGCGCGGGTGGATGGCTCGTAGCGTGCCGATTTGAAGCCGTGCAGGTCAGTGGCCGCTAAGAGATGCCGGTTCGATGATAACGACGCGCCCTCCAAGACGCTCGATCGCTTTGACCATCTCGGCAGTTCCACCGGGACCGTCGCCGTACCTGCCGTCCCACAGCGCCAGCAACATGGGTTTCTGATCACTCGCTTGAGCGCGTTCGAGCATCGCTTTGTTGCAGGCTCCATATGGATCGGAAGAACTCGACGCGTCGAGCACGATGAGCCGGGATGGACGCGCCGCAGACAGCACAGAATGGAAGCGTCGCTCCCACTGACCCGTAGGCAAGCCGGAGACCGATCGCTTCTCAAACTCGGCGATCGCGAACGGGAGGATGATGGTGGTTTCAATTCCCTGGGCCCGGCATGCCTCGTGAAACAGAATATCGCCACCGCGCGCGGCGCTGGCAATCCCAATTGTCGGCGAAATTTCCGCAATGGCCCGGGCAATCGCGCGTGGAGCCGCAGGTTCCAGATCCGGCGGGAAGCGCGGATCGAAACGCTCCGGGTCATCGATCAGGTGGCCTGCGAAGAGAAGCGCGCGTGCCGATGGATACGACGAGGGTGAAATCATTTCGAATTCGCTGGCGAACTTGGACACTGAGAATAATATTGCCGCTTCGGCCATGCAATGTCGCGGCAGCGAGTCGCCCACTAATAAGCTGCTTTGAACGGGCATGCCAAGCCAAGTATGGTCGGCCCTAGTGTATTTCGAGCACGACCCGAAAACCGTTCGCCAAATAACGTACGTCATAGTCGTAGCGAAATCGAGCCGGCGAACGGAGATATATTGAGTTGCTGTTGAAGGCGCCGCCACGCAGCACGCGTAGCTGGCATTGGCCAGCGGTCCAGGCCGATCCGTCGAGGGGGGCGCTCCGGTAATTGTCGTTCCAGCAATCCTCCACCCATTCCGCAGCGTTGCCCGCTGTGTCGAAAAGACCGAACGGATTGGCATTGAACGTCCCGACCGGCGTTGTTTGGGTGCCGCCGGTGCCGCAATCCCGACAATTTGCCTGGCCGGGGCCAACGTCTGCGCCCCACCAATAGGGCGTGCTCTTTCCAGCGCGAGCGGCGTATTCCCATTCGGCCTCTGACGGCAGCCGATAAGTCTGGCCGGTCTTATCGGACATCCATTTCAGGAAATCCTTGGCGTCCAGCCAACTGATATCGATCACCGGACGGTAACCACGGCCCCAACCGTGATCGTCCGGCCGGTATTTGCACCCGCCAGTCGCAATGCACTGGTCCCATTCCTGAAACGTCACTTCGCGCCGCCCGATCGCGAAAGGTTTGGCAATGGTGACACGGTGCGTGGGACCTTCGAAGTTTTCGCGTGATCCCATCTCGAATTGCCCGGCCGGCAGCACCACCAACTCCCCGCAATCCGAACAATCTCGGAAAAAGTCGCCGGCTTTGTAGACGGGCGGCGCGGGAGCGAGCGGCCGAGGCGCAGGGGCCGGAGGAACCATCGGAGCTGGAGGAGCCGGGGTGACCGCAGCGGAGGTTTGCAAAGCCGCACCCGCCACCGGGGCAAACGCGAACTTCCCGACCAGCGTCGAAGAAACCCATGGAACCTGTTCATTTTTGGAGGCGCGCGATACGCCCATGCGCATGGCGTTGAACACCTCCTCGGCGGACAAATTCGGGATACGAAACTCTTTGATGAGTTCGGAGACGAACAGGCCATTCTCGCCTTTGCTGTCGTTGATCACTTTGCCGGGCAACTGCGAATAGAGCGCCAACGTGCCGTCGGGCGCATCGAGGGCGGCTAACCCCGTGTACGACGGCCGGAAGCGGCGCTCAAAAGGATTTTGCCGAGCGGCATCGACAATGACGATCTTGACGCGCGCCCCCTTGCGCTCCATTTCGCTTAGGATCGCGTCGAGACTGATACCGGCGTGTTGGACATCCGCTTCGCTCGAGATCTGGGCATCCACCGGAATGAGATAATTCTGATGCGCGACCTGGATGCCGAAGCCGCCGAAATAGAACAACGCCACGGCTCCCCTGCTGATCTTGCGCGTGAATGCGGCGAAGGCGCGGTCCATGTCGTCTTTGCCGACATTCTCCTTGAGATCGACGTTGAAATTGTTGTGGCGGAATTCATCGGCAAGGGCACCTGCATTCTTGATGATCGTAGGTAGCGGCGTTCCAGCCTCGGGATAATTTGCGTTTGCAATAATGAGCGCCACGCGCGGCACGCCCTGCTGAGGCGTGATGTCTTGCTGTGGCCACGCCGCACCGGCGACGGCGGTAGCCGCCGCTGTCAAGCACAGCCAGACACAGAACCGCACGTTCATCTTGGTGCGCCTCGCCCTAAACCCTTGTTCCCCAAGTGTCTGCACTTTATAATATATTGTTACGCTTGGGCAAACTTGGCGTACCGTCCGACGGCGGCAGCCCATTGGCAAGCCGCGTGCCCTTTGCAACGAATCGTAATTCACGTAAACTCTGTCAGCGGATGTATAAGGTCGAGTGGGGGAGCGAGGGATGCGCCTGGGTAATCTGAGCGTCGCTGCACGACTGCGTCTTCTCATTTCCATTACGTGTTTGCTGATTCTCGGCGGCGTGGCCTGTAGCACCGCACTCGCACAGACTCCACAAACCGGCGGGCCGACTCACTCGCCGCCAGGCGCTGCGGTCTATTTCATCGATCTCAAGGATGGCCAAACCATTCCGACCCACTTCCTCGTCCAATTCGGACTGCACAATATGGGTCTTGCGCCGGCCGGAACGGATCGTCCCAATATGGGCCATCATCATCTTTTGATCGATACCGATCTACCGCCGCTCAATATGCCTATACCCAACGACTTCAATCATCTGCATTTCGGCGCCGGCCAGACGGAAACCGATTTCTCTCTTTCTCTTGGTGAGCACACGCTGCAATTGCTCATGGGTGACAAAGATCATATTCCGCATTCGCCCCCGGTCATGTCGCAGCGCATCAAGGTCTTTGTCGTTGATCAGACGGCTAAGGCGGCAGCTCCCGCGCCCGTTGGTCCAGATTACAAACGCAAACCCTCCTCGGCCGGCGCCAAGGTCTATCTTATAGGATTGTCGAACGGCTCCGTGCTACCGCCCAACCCGCTCATTCGTTTCGGTCTGGTCGGCATGGGCATAGCGCCGGCCGGCGTCGACAAGCCCAACACCGGACATCATCATCTTCTGATCGACGCACCGCGCCCCGATCTGAACCAGCCGATTCCGAACGATTTTAATCATCTTCATTTCGGCGCCGGGCAAACCGAGGCGAAGATCACCCTGCCGCTCGGCTGGCATACGCTTCAGCTTGTGTTCGGCGACGAGCACCATGTTCCGCATGATCCGGCCGTTGTATCGGAACAGATCAGGGTTTTGGTAACCGCAACCGGTAAAAGGCGGATCCGGCACCAAAAGCGCTAAATGAAAATGTGAGGGCGCGAGCTTCCCGCGATCACTTTGCGGGCGGTGCGGACGTTACCAATTGTCGGTCCAATTGCTCATTGATCGATAGCGTGAGCGGAATCCCCTCCGCATTGGAGCAGTTCATGCGTCCGGTGGAGCTCTCGGATGCGACGCCGTTGTACGTGCACTGAACTCCATCTAGCCGAAGCACAGCCTGGATTTGGGGAGCTGGCCCCAGCCTGGATATCTGAAGCGTCATATCGCCAAATTTTTCTTCCGGGCCATTCACGCTGCACAGACCGACATGCTTCCAGGTCAATGAGCCGGAGAACTCCTTGCGGTCGGCGGCGGCAGTTTTCTTCAGGCCGCCGCTGAACTGCCATTCCGAGAGATAGCCGGCGGTGCCAGCCACCCGGGTCGACTGCGCCTGCGCGGCACCCGCCGCCATGCTGAAGATGATCGCCAGAAGTAGTGCTCTCAAGGCCAGCCTCGCGAGATTGCCGAAAGTCGTACGCGCAGATCAGATGACATAAACCACATCATAGCTTCTCGCATTTGTGCCGTCATGGCAAGATTCCGTCAGACGCAAAATCCTTATCAAGATTACCGGTGCTCCGCCGCGAATGACTCCTCAGCGACATTTCCAGTTCGATTAGAAAGCCGTGCCCGTGTCAACAAATACGACGAGGCTGCACACAAGCCGCAACGGTTCAAGGGTTGAGCGTCCGTGCGATCCGAAAGCCGAAGCCAGCATTTCGGTTGTTGGAGGGGTAATTCCCGCGGCTGGCCGAGCGGAGGATTACGGGACTGTTGTACCACGAGCCGCCGCGAACGACTCGGCGCCCGCAATCTTCGCTTTCTCTCGCTGTTCCGTCACCGGGATTTTCAGTGTTGCTGTTGTTCCAGCAATCGTCGGTCCATTCCCAGACGTTGCCGTGCACCTGGTAGAGACCCCATGGATTGGGCGCGAACGAGTCCACCGGAACCGTTTGCGCAAGATATGTCCCTTTCGAGCCGCCGCTCTGATAGACGTAAGAGCCGTTATAGTTGGCCTGCGCCGGCGTGATCGAGGAGCCCCACCAGAACGGCGTTGTGGTGCCGGCTCGGGTCACGTATTCACGCTCGGCCTCTGATAGCAGACGATAGGGTTTTCCGGTCTTACTCGACAACCAAGCTACATAAGCCTTGGCATCTTGCCACGACACGTTTATCACCGGCCTTCGACCGCGGCCCCAGCCGGCATCAGGTGGCGCGTAGCCATTGCATCCTCCGTTGGCTGCGCACGCCTCCCATTCATCGAAGGTGACCGCGTATTTGCCGACCGCGAAGGGAAGCGCGATCGTAAAGCGCATCCGTGTCTCGTTGTTGTTACGCCCAGGCTCGTCCTCGGGCGAGCCCATCGTGAAGTTCCCTGCTGGCACCACCATCATCTGCGGACAGGTGGTGCATTCTTTGAAGCTGTCCCTTGGTTTCAACGCCTGCTCGCGTTCCAGCGACAACGGCAAGACATCTGTCGCTGAAGGCTGAACAGATAGGCGCGTCATCGCAAACCAAATACCACCTCCGACACTGACACTGACAAGCGCGCCGCCGATCAATACAACCGGCAACAGGCGCCACACTGACGCGGGTTGCGAACGTTTGAACCGGCCGGGCCTTTCGCCTGCGGAACCCACTGGATGGGTGGCGCGAGACAGCATGGCCGCAGCTGTATCGTCGCCGCCCGTCGCATGAGCAAACACGTGCTCGCGTGTCATCAACGTCTCGCGCAGTGTTCGAGCCTCCTCGGCAAGATGGCTTTCAGGATGGTCGTCGAGAAATGAGTCGATCGCACTGACGGTGTCGGCGCGCTTGGCCGCTGCGAACACCTTCTCCTGTTCTGCGCGTTGTTTTGCTTCAGCTTCCAGCCGACGGTGCTGCTCTTCCGCAAGCGCGCGCGTTTCTGCCTCCGCCTTGCGTTGGGCTTCTTCCTCCCTGGCTTTTTTCTGGGCCTCGGCGAGTTCTTCGTTGCGGCGCTGTTGTCCCTGGGCTTTCGAGCGGGCTTCGGCCTCCTCCTCACGCTTGCGGTCCCCCGGCGGCACAAACGGCCGGTGCAGCGACTTGTAAATGTTCCTGCAGAATTGCTCGATCTGCAGCGCAGCTTCGGTTGAGCTCGGGTCGTGATGTCGGTACTTCCGCCAGTCCAGATATTGTCGGGAACCGATGATTTTGAGGACCTCGTTCTCACGCCACTGTTGCTCGTGCTCGAGCCCCTCGACGGTGATGTAGAGGATCGGAAAAATAAGATCATTGCGGCCAAGCGCCGCTTCACGCTTGCGGAAGGATTTAAACTCAAAAGCGCATTGTTTGCTCGAGACGGCGCTCGGAGTGACGATAGGAATAAAAAAGACTGATTCCGCGATCGCTTTGCGGATTTCATCTTCCCACAGCGCCCCATCGGGAATTGCCGCCGTATCCTGCCATAGCCGGAAATCGCGGCCCATTTGCAAGCGCAACTCGCTTTGAATACAAGCCCGCAGTCGCGACAACGACCCCGTGGAATGCTGGTCGTCTCTGCGCGAATAGCTGAAGAATCCGATGAACTCCGGCAGTTCCGAGGATATCGAGCGAGGCCACATGTGCGAATATGAATCCTGAGTGATGCGGGGGAAAGTAGCAAAAAAACTTCAAGGAAACAGCTGACTTTTATCCTGAAATTGGCTGTGTGTACCGAAAACCTTATCCGCGTTGATGAGGTGAAGGAATCACCTAAATTGATGCGATGGTAGCGCTTTTATGCCTTGTGTTTGCGATCTTGGCCTCGCCGTTGAAGTCGAAGATCCGCCTTGAAGCAGAGAACACAGCGCTCCGGCATCAGCTTGTCGTGTTACGTCGTCAGATGCGCGGCCGGGTCCGGCTTACGAGGAACGATCGCTTGCTTTTCGTCCAGGTCTATCGGTGGTTTCCGTCGATCCTGAACGTTTTCACCGTCGTCCGTCCCGAGACGCTTATCGGCTGGGATCGGGGCGGCTTCGCTGTTTTGATTCCGCCATTCGGAGGTTCGATTCCTCCCGCCCCAGCCAGCCAGTCCGGTCTCTCCAGTGCGATTTCCGTGTGTGGGAGAACCGCCGACATTACCGCGGGTTAGGCT
>Ga0066793_10001559_pt1 | contig 10532 bp, 6 predicted proteins | sample PersoiDNA2013189_FD_83876 | JGI IMG/M metagenome (GOLD analysis project Ga0066793, IMG submission 83876) | Permafrost soil microbial communities from the Arctic, to analyse light accelerated degradation of dissolved organic matter (DOM) -... | ecosystem: Environmental > Terrestrial > Soil >...
CCTTTCGCGCGAAGACGCCTACATGCTGTGCAGCACCGCGGTGGATTTCAATGTGACGCAGGCGGTGGACGGGACCAAGGGCGTGCATGCCATGATCCCGAAGAGCATTTTCAAGTAAGTCAAGGTAACACAACTTCTTGGGGGGGTGCAAAAGTAATATTGGAACCAGGACTTTTACAGGTTTTTTACAATACGCTGACGACATTAGAGCCCTTGCCCGGCGATCCTAGGTGAATGAGAAACTTTTCGTCTTATTTTTTTGTCGCAATGTTAGCGGGCATTGTGCCAATCGCCGCTTTCGGACATAGTTACGGTCCCCCTCCGGGCGTCACTGGCGCCCCCGGAGATAACGCCAAGGCCTGCACTCAGTGCCATGCCACCAGCGCACTCAATTCGGGTACGGGAAGCGTAAAGATCCTTCTGCAAAGCGGATCGTTCTATATCCCTGGCGTCAAACAGCGAGTAGCCGTCCAGGTCGCCGACCCCGTGCAACAGCGTTGGGGCTTCGAATTGACGGCGCGGTTGAACAGCGATCTGGAGAAGGGCCAGGCCGGCGATTTCACTGCCGTTGACAACCTGACGCAAGTTATCTGCGGGGATAATGCGCCCAAGCCTTGTGCCTCCGGACCTGCCTTCATCACGCACACCTCGGCCGGCACGCGCAATGGCACCAAAGGCGGCGCCACGTTCCAGTTCGATTGGACGCCGCCGGCGACGAATGCCGGCCCGGTAACTTTCTACGTCGCCGGAAACGCGGCGAATGGAAACGGCGCCAACACCGGAGATCTGATCTATAGCTCTAGTGTACAGTTGTCTCCAGCAATCCCGGCGGCGCCTTCGGTCACGGCGGGCAACATCGTCAGCGCCGCGACATCCGTGGCGGGGCCCATGGCGCCCAATTCCTGGGTCACGATTTTCGGCTCGAACCTGGGCGTTACGACGCGCGGATGGGCGGACAGCGATTTCGTGAATGGCGAGATTCCATTTTCGCTCGACGGTGTGAGTGTGCTTCTCAACCAGTTCGGCGCTCCGCGGCTGGCTTATGTCGGCTACGTCAGCCCCACTCAGGTCAATTTCCTGATGCCGAGCGATCTTAACATCACCGCGACCACGGTACAGGTCAGAAATCCCGCAGGAACCAATACGGCCGTGCCGATCACGGTATCGGCGAGCGCACCGCAGTTGTTTACCTTGGACGGTAAAAACGTGGCGGGCACTCACGCGAATGGCAGCCCTCTCGGCAAAACGACTCCGGCGGTGCCGGGAGAAACGATCGTTGTCTATGGCACCGGCCTGGGAGCGACGAGTCCCGCTTTGATTCCGGGCCAGGTGCCGACAGATGCAGTCAGCCTGGCCACGCTTCCGCAAGTGACGATCGGCGGCGCCGCGGCGACGGTGAGTTTCGCCGGAGTCGTCCCCGGTACCGCGGGCGTGTACCAGATCAACGTTCAGGTTCCGTCCGGCGCGGCGAACGGCGACCTGCCACTGATCGTGCTGGTGGGTACGGCCAGTTCGGCGTCGACCCTCATTACGGTTCAGAAGTAAGCGCGGCACAGCGTGCGGCGGAGATTCTCGTAGTGCGCGGTGGTGGCGGGCGACGCCACCACCGCGGTCTGGACTTACACTCGGGATTTGTCAATACTGAAGGCATGGCCACTCAAGGGAATCCGGACCAGTGGGATGATTTCGTGGGCGAACGCTACGACCCGAATCGCAAACCCGCGGACTTCCGCAAATTCGACGAATCGGCGCCCGCTGGCGTGCGCGAATTCTACCGGGAGAACCACGCGCGGCAGACGCGCCAGTTCGTCCAGGAGAAGAGGCGGCAGTATGCCGGCAAGGGCAAGGGCGAGATGGGCATCTGGGAAGCCTGCGAGTATCTCGACACGCTGGTGGATGAGAGCGACCCGGATACCGATCTCTCGCAGATCCAGCATCTGATGCAGACCGCCGAGGCGATTCGCCGCGATGGGCATCCGCGGTGGATGGTGCTGACGGGGTTTCTGCACGATCTCGGCAAGGTGCTCTGTCTGTATGGGGAGCCGCAGTGGGCGGTGGTGGGCGACACCTTTCCGGTGGGTTGCGCGTGGTCGGGCAAGATCGTCTTTCCGGAATTCTTCGACGCCAATCCGGATCGCCAGGTCCCTGCCTACCAGACGCGGCTGGGCGTTTACGCGGAAGGTTGCGGTCTTTCCAAGGTGGATCTCTCCTGGGGTCACGACGAGTATCTCTACCACGTGGTCAAAGATTACCTGCCGTTGGAAGGCCTGTACATGATTCGCTATCACTCCTTCTATCCGTGGCACCGGGCGGGAGCTTACGAATACCTGATGGACGACCAGGATCGGGCCATGCTGCCCTGGGTGCGCAAGTTCAATCCGTACGATCTGTACTCCAAGAGCGCGGCGCCTCCGGATGTGGCTGGACTCAGGCCGTACTACGAGGAGCTGATCGCGGAGTATTTCCCGGCGAAGATCGCCTGGTAAACGGATCGCACCATATATGATACGATCAGGTGCGAAAAGGCATGTCCAGCCGGGGCGCCGGTCAGTTCGGAGAGGTCCACTTACCAGAAGCTGAGCGGGCGCAGTTGGTGGAGCGGATCGCGGGCAGTGTGTCATTCCAGCGCTCGCCCCGGCTGCGCGAACTTTTTCTCTATTTGTGCCAGATCGCCGGGAAGAGTGGTAGCCCCGGAGTTTCCGAGCACCAGATCGGCATAGAGGTTTTCGGCCGCGCCCCCGATTACGATTGCAGTGTCGACACCATCGCGCGGGTTCAGGTCTCGCAACTTCGCAAGAAACTTCAAATCTACTTCGCGACCGACGGCGCCAGTGAACCGGTGACGGTGGATCTGCCGAAAGGCTTCTATACGCCGGTGTTCCGCGTGCGCGTGCCGGTTTCAAAGGCAGGCGCCGCGGCGGCGCTGCCTCTGTTCGAGATTCCGGAACGCAGCTTCGCGGTGGCGGTGCTTGCGATCGCCCTGGCGCTGATGACATTGCTCAGCATCTGGCTAGCTTGGCGAGGCGCCGAGCCGCGCAAACCGCCAGGGCAGGCCCGCGCATTGTCGCCGGCGCTGGACCAATTCTGGCCGAGTGTGTTCCCCGCCGGGCCGCCTGTACAATTCGTGATGTCGGATGCCAACCTGATGGTGGTTTCCGACATGATGAACGGGCGCATGGTCTCGCTCTTCGAGTACCGCTCGCGCAACTATCCCACGGACCTGTTCAACAGGTTCATCGCGGACCCGAAGCTTCGCGCGCAAGCCGATCACATCAGCGGCACGCATTTGACGCCGTTTCAGGATGCCGATGTGCTACGCAACATCCAACCCTTGAGTGCCCGGTACGGGTTTCCGCTGGAGGTGGTGTATGCGCGCGATTTCCGGATGCAATCGGCCAACGGCAACGTGATCCTGCTGGGACACAAGCGAGGGAACCCGTGGGTGGAAATGTTCGAGCCGCGGATGAATTTCCGGTACGATTACCTTGCGGAGGGAACTAGCTTTCGCGGCATGTTGAGGAACCAGGCGCCGCAACCCGGCGAGCAGCAGATCTACCCCGTGGAATATGGCCAGCACGGTTACTCCGTGATCGCGTATTTGCCAAAGCCCGTGGGCGAGGGCACGGCGCTGTTGATTTCGGGCACCGATATGTCCTCCATCGAGGCGGGAGGCCACTTCCTGGTGGACGAGAAAGCCATGGCAAAACTGCTGGACCACCTAAGAGTTCGCAAGGGCGCCAAGGTGCCATACTTCGAAGTGCTCTTGCGAACCAAATTGCTGGTGAACGTGGCGTCGGGATTCGAGATTGTGGCCTACCGGACGCCGAAGATCTGATGGTAATATTGCTACGCTGATCGCTGAGAGGAAAGTAGATCGGAAACCTGCACATACGGGTCCCAACCATCTGGTTCAGGATCCGTTGTGCTCCACCATTTTGCCCCCCCCCTCAACCAAGCGGCTCTGAGTGTGTTGGTGGAGGTATTCGCATCATGGTACCCAAATTCAGTTCCACAGCAGGGGCAAATGTTGAAGTCGGACGGAGGGTCTTCCATCGCATAGCCACAAACTGGACACAGACATGTGGTCACCATTTTTTGCACTCCGATTGAAAATATAACAGATTGGAAGCGTGCCCGTGGCAGCGTCCTGACTGTTGCATGGCGATCTTGATTGGCCCCCTCAATGACGCACAGGGGAGCGGCTTGAAGTACGTACGGATCGTACCGCCGCTATCCAACACGCCGTATTCGTCAGTGGTTGGATTGAATCTCACGATGTCGCCCTTGCCCCGGACGCATTCCTCGATTGGCTGGACCCTCGTGGCACCCAGAAACATATCGGCCAAAGCCTGATAGTCTGTGGCGGTATTTGCCCCAAATTCCGCGCCATGTGATGCGTAGTGGCGGTTCAGTTGCCTTGGATTCAGGAATCCGTTGGTCTGCATCGTCGAAGTATATTTACCATTATATAACCGATCTGATTACAGGATCTGCTTCCAGGCGACGACTTCGTAGCGCGGGCCCGCGGCATTGCCCGCGCGAGTGGCCGTTCCGGAGCGCCGCGCAGGATCCCACGCGAGCGCCAGTTCGGTGAGTGCCGGAGCCCATGCGCCATCGTCTTCGTAAAGCGATGCGGGCGCGGGATTCTCGCCGTAGACATTCACCGTGAGGCGCCAGCTTTTCGGGTCGCCGGTGTGCAGCGTGGATTCGGCGAGCGGCAGGATGGCGCCCGACTTGACGAAGATGGGGATCTGCTCGATGGGCGGCTGCACCTGAATCCGCTGCTTGCCGGTGTAGCGCTTACCGCTCCAGAAATCGAACCAGTCGCCGGCGGGCAGGTAAACCGGCCGCGAGGGTTCCCCGGCGAAGGCGGGCGCCACCATCAGAGCTTCGCCCACCAGGAACTGATTGTCCACGGGCCAGGTCTGGGGATCGTCGGCGTAATCCATCACCAGGCCGCGGAAAGGCGGCAAGCCTTCGCGGTGGTAGCGGACGAAGGCGGCGTGGATGTACGGAATCAGGCGCATGCGCAATTCCAGTACGCCGCGGCACTGGGCTTCGACCTGCTCCCACTTGGGGTCGAAGCGGCCGTTGTTGTTGGCATTCCGCTCCACCTGTTTCCAGGGCGGACTCTTGATGTACCAGGCGTTGATCAGCGCCATGGGCGAGAGCGCGACGGATTGCATGCGGCGGATCAGGTCTTCGGTGCTGGCGGCATTGCGCAGTTCCGGAGTCCAGAGGAGGCCGCTGAACCCGGCGTTGGCCAGGCCGCGCACAAATTCCTTGTGATCGTAGAGATCGCTATAGAGAACGTAAGGATACGGCGCGGCCAGGGCGCCGGAAGATCGCACCAGGCCATAGGTGCGCGTCCGGCGTTTCTCGAAGACCTTTTGCAGGGTGTCCTGATAGCGCTGGCCGAAGAGGCAGTGCATCTGTTCGCCATCGGCGCCGGAGGGGAAGCGGGCGATTTCCGGGAAACTCCAGTTGCCGGTGAAATCGGCGTTGTCGCACTCGTCCAGTTTGTAGCCGGAGACGCCGATAGAGATCTGCTCCTTCTCGTGGTAATCGCCGAAGATCTTCTGGGCTTCCGGGGTCAGGAAATCGGGCACGATGCCGCCCCAGACTTCGTAATCGCCGGAGTGGGGCAGGAGCGGCGCATAGAGCGGGGAGGTGGGATGGGTGAAGGCGTGCTCCCAGAGGTTGAGGCGATAGTTCGCGTTGGCGAGCTGGGCGGTCATCGCGGCCGGGTCTGGGAACTTTTTGCTCCAGACGAAGGAAGTGGAGTAGGCGCGGGTGAGATAACTGGCTTCGAGTCCGATGACGTCGCAGGGTATGGAGCGCTCGCGGAACTCCTTGGCGAGAGAGAGGACTTCCTCCTGGGTGTAATCGTTCTTGACCCGGTACCACATGCCGAGGCCCCAGCGCGGAGGCAGCGGACCGCCGCCGGAGAAGAGGTTGTAGCGCTGCACGGCCTGGCGCATGGTGGGGCCGGCGAAGACGTAGACATCCACGCCTTGCGCCACGGGCACTTCGGCGAGGACTTCGCTGCGCTCGCCGATGGCAGAGCGGCGGTAGGCCGCAGGCAGCATTTCAGTGGTCACGCCGCTGAATTCGGCGGGAGGTTCGGGCGCGCCGGAGGCCTTCTTGCGCTTTTTACCACCGCAATAGAACGTGGCGTAGCGCGCGGTATCCACCAGCACGCCATAGCCGCGTGTGGTGACGTAGAACGGGACCGGGGCGTGCGAATCGCCCGTGTCCATCTTCGGGTCGGCATTGACGCGCAGACGCTTCTTGCTGCCGCGCTGCAGGAAGGATTGCAACTGGAGCCCGAGTCCGTAGACGCCTTCGCCGGGCGCCAGCGGAATTGCGACCAGGCAGCCGCGCGCCGTGGTGCTGGCGGAAACGGCGACCGGGCAGGCCGGGGCCGGGGGCAATTTGGCGAAGCCCTGCTCGGCGGGCGCGTAGTGGCGCGTGGCGACGGGCGTGATTTTTTCGGGAGTGCCGAAGCTGAACTTCCAGACTCCGGGGTAAATCTGCGCCGGCTCAGCGGCGGGGGATGCAGACGCCAGGCGCGTCTGCATCAAGCCCGCCGCACTGCCCGCGGCACCGATAAAATGGCGGCGATTCATATTTTGACCTTGCTTCGAGCAAACCGCTCCCTCACGGTCGCGGCTCGGATTGGTGCATCGCGGCTCGGATCGGAGCCGCGACCGTGAGGGAGCGGTTTCCGATACGCCAGTGAACTTCTGAAACGACCTCGCTCAGAATAACAGCTTCAGGCTGAGCTGGATGGTGCGGAACGTGTCGCTGCGGCTGTTGGTCAATTGCACCACGCCAAAGGTGGTGGAGGTGACACCGGTATCCGGCGTGGCGCGGCCCACGCTGTTGGTGGTGTTATACACATCGGCGCGGACCTGCACCTTGAAGCGCTCGGCAATGTTCGTCACCTTGCTCATGGAAGCGTCCAGGGTTGGATAGGCGTAGTTGCGCAGGTTCGGGAAGTAGTTAGGCCGGACGGTGGGCGCGAAGGTTGGCATCACCAGGAAGCTATAGCTGGTGCAGCCCGCGGCTATCGCGGCAGGTTCCGGCGTGATGGTGCCGTTGGTGTTCCAGACTTGGGCGCACGGGCTGAAGATCTGGCCCTTTGGTGCGCTAAAACTGTTGGCGACGGTCCCCGGCAACAGGGGCGTGTTGGAGGTGACGCGCGGATCGTTGAGCAGCAGCACGTTGCCCGGCATGCCGACCGGCGCGCCGGACTGCCACTGGAAGATCCAGCCGAGTTGCCACCCACCCACAACGCGGCTCACCAGCCGGTTCGCGCCGGCCAGCAGCAACTGGCCCTTGCCGAATGGCAGATTGTAGACGCCCCCCAGCGTGAAACGGCGCGGATAGTTGTACTGGTCGATACCCCGCTGCATGATCATTTGCTGCACATCGTTGAAGCCCGTCTGCGTCACCAGCTTGGAGAATGTCATGGTCGCAATGAGGTTGAGGCCGCCCTTCATTCTGGTTTCATAAGTGAACTGCGCCGAGTTATACCAGCTCTTAACGTCGTTGCGGGCATTCTGCGTAATGCCGCCGAACTGGGGATACGTCTGCAACAAGGTGGACCGGGTGATGGTGGTGGAAGTGTAAAGCGACGAGCCGAAGAACGGCGCGAGGCCCAGGAACGGGTTGGGTACCGTCGTGTTGCAGTAAGTCGGGTTGCCGCCTTCGTAATAATCGCACTGCTGCCGGACCGACAACGGGATATTGTTGACTGCCATGGAGGATTCCACATCGTTACCCCGGCTGCCGACGTAGGCAACTTCGAGGACCGATTGCATCGGCAGATGAATCTGGAAGCTGGCCGAAAAGCTATCCATGTGGCCGAGCTTGTAGCCCGCATAGGAGTAAGTGAAGCCGCTGCCGAGGAACGTCTGGTCCCCCTGCGCGGAGCCAAAGGGCAGGCGCGTCCCGTTGGGGAACGGGTTGGCGAAAAGGCCGGAAACCGCGGTGCGATTGTTGTCGTTGGAGGTATTGGTGGTGTTCGTGAAGCTGAAGCCATTGGTCTGAACCTGGCCGTTACTGGGGTTCAGGAAGTAGCGGCCCCAACCGCCGCGGAAGACCAGCCAGGGCCTGATTGCATAGGCCACGCCGATGCGGGGCTGCAAAGCGCGCAGCCAGGTGCTGGTGGGGCTGCGACCGGCGCCGTTGACGCCGGCGAAGAGCAGACCTCCCAAGAGCGGCGGCGTGGTGGGATAGGTCTTGCGGTCGATCAGCTTATCCACCGAGTTGACGGTGGTGGCGTCGAATCCGGCGTTGATGCCGTTGAAGCGTTCCGTCACGGGTTTGGCAAAGTCCCAGCGAAAACCCAGATTGAGCGTCAGCTTGGAGGTTACCTTCCAGTCATCCTGCACATAAGGCGCGAAGTAGCGGAACGACGAGTAGGGATGCGCGACGAACTGAGAGCTAACACCGGATAGTCCTCCGATCAGAAAGCTTGCAATGCTGTTTCCGCTGTTGGCGTCTCCCTGTAGGTAGTTGGCCTGCGTGAAGACCGAATTGGAGGACATCAGGAATTGATTGCCTTGGTCCAGGGTGGCCAACTGGGTCAAGCGCATATCCACGCCCGCGCGAAGCTTATGCGAGCTGCGGACCCAGGTTAGATTCGGGTGCATGGCGAATTCGTTGCTGATGCTGTAGCGCGGGTTCCAGCCCAACTGCTGGTATCCGGATGGCTGGTAGATGCCGAAATCCGTCGGATAAGGAATCTGGCTGGCGAGGGTCTGGGAGAATCCGAGGTTGGTGATGGGGAAGTTCTCGTTGTCGTCGCCGCGCGAGGTCTGGATGAACCGGTTATAGGAGAAGTTGGTGTTGAAGATCATGGTGGCGGAGAAGGTGTGGACCCAATCCCCGACCACGGCGCGGTTGACGCGCGAGGTTTGCGACTCGGCTTCGCCCGGCCCATTCACCAGGCCGGTCTGCTTGTGCTCTGAGCGCGAACTGCCGGCATAGCGGAAGAAGAGACGGTTGCGCGATCCCAGGTTAAGATCGTACTTCATCGCGGTGTTGTAAAACTTGTTGGTGGGGTCGTCTTTGCCGGCCGGGACAAAGAGATCGCTGAAGGAATACGCCGCGGTCGGGTTGGATTTCATGGTCGGCGCCGGATAGTAGCCCAGGATCTTCTTGGCAATCGGGTCGAGCCGGTTGGCGGGAATGAGATTGCCGGGGAAGGCGGTGCGGACCCACGTGCCCGCGGAGTTCAAGACTCCGGTAGTGGGATCGTAGACGGTGATTTTGGATCCATTCTGGGCCACCAGATTGCTGAAGTCGCCATTGAGCATTTCCGGTTGGGGCACGGAGAAGTAGCTGGTGGCGGCCACCTGGTCTTTGTAGTGCTCGTAGGCCATGAAGAAGAAGGTCTTGTTGCGTCCGTTATAGAGTTTCGGGATATACATCGGGCCGCCCACTACGAAGCCGGGCTGCTGCACGGTGGACGCGCCCTTCTTCACATTATTCTTGTTGTTCTGGAAGTTGTTGGCTGCCCACCGGCCGCTCTTATCGTAGAAATATCCACTGCCATGGATATCGTTGGTGCCGCTCTTGATGGTGAAGCTGATGATGCCGCTGCCGGAGTTGCCGTACTGGGCATCGAAAGCGCTGGTCTGAATGCGCACTTCCTGAATGGCTTCCGGTTCCGGCACTATGGCGACGTAGTTGTTGCCCGCGAGAGCCGTGTTCGGCGCTCCGTCCAGCAGGAAAGACGTCTGGCTCTTGAATCCGCCGTTGATGGACCACTGGTCCGTACTGCTCTGGTCGAATGGCCGGTTGCTGCCCACGATGGAAATCACTCCGGGGACCAGCACGGAGAGCATCAGGGGATTCCTGCTGAGCGGCGGGAGCTCGGTGACTTTGGCGTTGTCCAGTACCGTGCCACGATCCGACTTCTCGGTTTCGAGGAGCGGCGTTTCGGTGCTCACCGTCACCGATTCGGTAATCGCGCCCGGTTGGAGGACCAGGTCGACGGCCAAGGCTTGCCCGGCGCGCAGGATGATGCCGTCACGCACGGTCTTCTTGAAGCCGGCGGATTCGGCGGAAGCGGTGTAGGTCCCAGGTTGGAGGAAGGGGATGCTGAACTCGCCGTTGTCCACGGTTTCGGCTTTGATGACCACGCCGGTATCGACATTGCGGACTTCGACTTTGGCTTTGGAAACGGACCCGCCGGAGGAATCCTGAACGGTGCCGTTCAACGTGGCCCGGAAACTCTGAGCCGGTAACAGGGAAACGAAGACGACTAGCAACAGCGCTCTCATCGGATAGTAACCTCTGGCCCATGGTGGCACCAAGCCGCCAGGGGAACAAGTGATTTCTCAGAGAATTCTCATGAGAAGAGGTGCGTTGAACCACTAGAAAACAGGGGATTTAAGATCTTGGGAGCGGAAAATATGAAAATGCGGAGCGGAGTGCGCGGTAATTCGGGATTCGGGAGGCGGCGCAGCCCTACGGCCGCAACCGAATCCGCTGCACCCGCCAATTGGTGATTTCGCCGA
>Ga0066793_10001560_pt1 | contig 10532 bp, 6 predicted proteins | sample PersoiDNA2013189_FD_83876 | JGI IMG/M metagenome (GOLD analysis project Ga0066793, IMG submission 83876) | Permafrost soil microbial communities from the Arctic, to analyse light accelerated degradation of dissolved organic matter (DOM) -... | ecosystem: Environmental > Terrestrial > Soil >...
GCGTAACTGCTATCCGTGAGGGTCACAATGCCGACGCGGCCCAGGCCGAAGCGGCGATCATGGGCGATCTGCTCACGCAGATGCTGCGCGACGCCCCAGGTCATCCCCCCACCAGAGGCAAGAGGAAGGCGAACCGAGAGCTGCCGAGGCAAGCTCGAGGCAAGCGGCTTGAGCATGGGGGGCATCTGATGCGCAGGCCCAGGCTTCCACGCCTGCATCTGCACCGTCTGGTCCTGTTTTACGGCGAATGCGTGCACCAGCTGCCGGTAGGGAAGTTGACCGTACTGGTCGACCAACCGCGTTGCCTCGGCAAAGCATTCCGCGTCCGGCGGGGGAGTCTGGTGGAAGTCCCTGCACCGTTGCATGAAGACCGCGGGGGGGTTGCGCATGGTCCCGTCATCGCGATGCGCCAGGGTAAACAATAACGCGGCAGCGATTGCCTGGATATCGTTGTCTACCTGCTGGAACAACTTCCGGTAGATGGGCCACTTCTCGCCAGGCTCGTTGAAGATACGGCAGCAAAACAGAGCGACGATCCGTACGTTTGACGTAAGAGTAGTAAGTACAGCAATTACGTTTACGTGAGTGATCTCCTGGGGCGAAAAGTTGCCTTTTTGCCCCGCCAGGTCGCCCCCCTGTGCGGAAAGTCGCCCATTTTTGGGCGGGACAGAACCTTCAGAGTCGCCCGTTTGCTCGGAAACGGGCGACTTTCCGAGGGCGGTTCCCCGGAGTTCGGGTGCAGTGAAGTCGCCCATTTTCCCTCGTAGGCGACTTTTTGGCGCTGCGGTCTGCGAGAAGTCGCCTGTTTGGCAGGAAATGGGCGATTCTCTGACGGCGGTTACCTCGCCATCACCGAGAAGAAAGTCGCCCGTTGGAGAGGAAAGTTGTCCGCTTTTTGAAGTGGTCTGCAAGAAGTCGCCTGTTTCCTCTCCAACGGGCGACTTTCCATTCAAAGCCGCATCCGAGATGGCAGGCAGAGAGTTACCACTTTGAATGGAAAGTCGCCCATTCTCTGTTCTCGCCAGCGTCTCTCCGTCTGTTTGAAAGGGTATGAGAGATCGCGACGGGTCGGTGGCACAGGCGGAAGCGTCCACATGTTGGAGAGAAGACTGGCGGCACCGGTAGCGCAGCGTCCCGCGAATTTTGAGCAGGAGGCGCTCTTGGAGCGCTCCTGTGCCCAGTTCCTCTTGCACGATCTGTCCAATATCCTCCTCAGCGCCCGGCAGATCAAATGGCGGGCCGACCGGCACGGGCAGTGGGGAAACAGGCGACGGTTGTTGCGCCAGATAGACCACGAAGCGGCGCTTTACCCTGTTGCCGAAACTCTGGACCTTCTTGCGATAGCTCCGGATGACCGCATCCAGGGCATCGAACGTCGCCGGTGGCGTATAGGGCTGTAGGGGGAAGAAGTATTCAATTCCATCCGGCGACTTTCCCTTGGAAAGCAAACCAAGAGCGCAGAAGATCACCAGGTACTTTTCGGTGGTGTCATAGCTCCAACTGGCCCCTGGTTGACTGATCCGTGTGGCCAGCTCGCGGATCGTCCTGGCCGTGATCACCGCACACTCGACGACGCCAAGGTCTGGCAGTGCCCGTTGCTTCGCCCTGGCCTGCTGCAGCAGGACGGCCAGAAACAGCAGTCCCTTTTCGTTGAACAGCAGCCGGATCACTTCCAGAGTGCGCGCATCCACCCGTTCTGCTGGCACGCCCACCCGGGGATCGTCATCTGCGTGTGCAGGTGGATCATGCAGAAGCGCGACTTCCCCTGCGATCTGTTCTTCTGAGTGAATAATAGGCATACGATACCACCCTTTCCTGCCTTCTCGGCCTCTCTTCATCACGTCTGCAGAAGGCCGGTGTCCGGCCAGAGCGCTCCTCGCTTCGCTGTTGCCCCAAAAAGGGTGGGAAGAGATCCCCGATATTGACAGGTGCATCTTTATCGGGTATAAAAGCAACAGCAGTCTCATGCTTTGTGTTCGTCCCGCGACACAAACCTTCTTGCAAGTTGCCAGGATCAAGGTGCGCGCTCTGTTTGTTTGTCAGACAGGGGCAGAGCGACATCCTTGGGACTGGCTATTCTTTTGTCTTCGCCTCAAATTCTTTTACAACGCACGCCGTCGGCCGAACTCCTCTTGAGAGGAGTGTGCGTACTCCTCATCGTCCCTCCAAAGATGATCTCGATGAACCTGCTTTGTAGGCTACCCCTTTTCCTCGTTTTTCCACGCATGTCGACGACCAGTATGTGCGTATTTTCGACCTCCGGTAGTGGCTATTCCACCCCCTCTCGCCATGCCGTACTTCACATAGCCGTGAACTACATCTCCGGGAGAAGATCTGGAACCGCATTCGCTCATTCGACTATCTGCCCTGACGATCCCTGGCCTTGTTCAGCGCGGTCTCGAAGTCCCGTCGGTTCTCGCTGGCCACAGGTACCTCCTTCCCTCTTCCTCCCGACTATCCACAGGGATAACCAAGGGTGCGGTGACGAGCCCTGTCTCTCGCTGCGTGTATACTCTAAGTAACGTACAGTTTACTCGGGAATGACGTTCTGTCCACAGGTGCGTGCACCCCCAAAAAAGCCGATTTTGGTGCGATTCTCGCCGTGTCACGCTCGTAATTGCGCCCGACCCCGGTGGGGTTAGCGCCCGACCCCGGTGGGGTTAGCGCCCGACCCCGGTGGGGTTAGCGCCCGACCCCGGTGGGGTACATTGATGAGAATCGGAGGCCGGATGCTTCAACATCCGCGCCTTTGTCGAAATGCGCCCGACCCCGGTGGGGTACGAGGCTCAAAGGAGCTGTATCCCACTTGCACATGCGCCCGACCCCGGTGGGGTATGCGCCGCTCAGAGACACATCGGTTGTCGTAGTGCACCTCCCCTGGTCGGAAGAGAATCATGTTGCCGCCTCTCTAGCGCCCCGCTGCTCGCTGGGCCGGCGCGTTCTCGCCGGACGTTTTTTGGTCGTCGTGTTCAGCTCCTGATACTCCTGGATGAGCTGGAGCGGGGGCAGGATTTCCCAACTGGAGGCGAGCCAATCTTTTCCCCACCGTCCCTGTGTCCGATCCACGGAGGTCAGGCAGAGATACTTCCCGAGGATGCCCTGCCTCGCGAGATCTTCTAATGCGGCTTCGATGCGCGGGACGAAGCGATTGGTGAGATGGCGCTCATCCACAGCGATCATACTGGCGGCCAGCAGGTCGGACATGACAATGGGGGCGCTGAAATTCCCATCTTTCGCCTGTTCGCGCCAGCGTTCGGTAAGAAAGAGTGCGAGCCGCAGTGCGAGCCGATCGTTTTGCGGGTTGAGCTGGAAGATCTGGCTGTCGATCCCGGCGAGAGCTTCGTTGCGGTTTCGCTCGTATGTGCCGATCCAGTCGCCGGGCGAGACGAGGAACCCGAGAATGACCTTGTCGTCTGGCCCGATCTTCTTACTGACGACCGAGTAGCGCAGGTAGGGCCCGTCCACCTCTAACGTCACCGTTTTGCCCTTGACCAGGACATGGGACGTCCCCCGGACGTTGCAGGAGGCGAGCAGGGCCAGATCCTGGATGACGCGCTGCTTGTGCTCTGTACGGTAGCCATCGGTATAGCGCTTCGAGGAACCCGGGTGGACTTCGCGGCTGTGCTTCTGAACTCCCTGCCACTGCAGGATCTCGTCGAGGAGCACGGCGACGCTCCCATTGCGGGAAACGCGATGGTTGTTTCGGCGCGTGTTCCACAGGCCGAGGAGGATCCGCGCGGTCAGCACGGTGCTCTCGCTCAATTGCCGGATGTGCCTCATCGCTTGCGGCAGGTCCAGGGGGCGTTCCGCTGTTCCCAGGTAGACCTCGAGCGCGTTGGAGGCGCGGTAAGAGATCTCGCCGACCCCCGGCCGCCACTGGTCTTTTTTCGCGAGCGAGGCTTCCCGTACTGCCTGGTCGGGGCGGTAATCGGTGACCGTCATCGTTGGGGTGACCTGCGGGGTCACGTGGGCGAAAAGGGAGGTGTCGATCTCGCCGCCCTCAAAGAGCGTGGCGAGCAGTGCCTCAGCCTGCTCCTGATCCATTGAAGCGACGAGATCGGAAAGCGTACCGCTCAGCAATGCCGAAAGGTCACTTTCCTCCTCGTCGTCGGGTGCGATCAATGCGGTTCGTTCTATTTCGTCATCCATGTCCAACCTCCGTGGTGTGAAATTCGTATCGGCGCTCATCTTGCAGGCAGCGCGGTTTGGCATTCCGCGAGGCGAGCCCTGCCGACGCTCGCTTTTCCGCCTCATCAGGAGTGTAGCCGACTTTTCTCCTCGACCCCATGGCGTGCGTTCGTCGTTTCTTCGTCGCTTTGCCGACCTGGGAAAAAGACACACATATTCCCCGCTTGCTCGCTCATCGGTTCGTGTGCTATCCTGTAATCATTGCTGGTGGTGTATGCCGATCAGAAGATGTTCCTATCTCGGGCAGCGTACACCAGGGCTATGCTGCATCAGGCCCTCGAGCATTTTCCTCCAAGCCGTTCCCTGGTTTTACTTCCTGTTGTCTCACGTATTCCTGTACGGCCTCCGGGGTGAAGCGCAAGGATCGGCCAACTTTGAATGCTCGTATTTTTCCTGCCTTGATCTCGCGCATCACCGTGCGTTCTGAGACTTGCAACATATGTGCCACTTTCTCAAGGCTGTAGAATATCGGCTCTGTCATATTCCATAACTCCCGCTTGTCTTCTAATGACATCTGCTGTCATTGGTGGGAGTGTAGCATAGCCGTTTTGTCTTTGTCAATCAGTGACACCACTTTGCAACGATTGTCTTGAGTTGGCCTCGAATAAGTTGACAGTAAATGACAGAGATATGAATGTTGCGACAGTCAGGAGCAAAACCAGAGTTTGCACAGGTGCTGGCTGAACACTCATTGAACGCTTTACTGGACACACTCTTGAACACTACGCTGATACGGTTTCACGCTTCTTGAGAAAGTTGCTCGCGGTCCCTGGTGCGACACCTGCAACCCGAGCCAGCTCCCGTATGCCAATGTCAGGTTTCTCAGCAATAGCTTGTTCCATACGCTCAGTCGTATTGAGCGCCTTAGAGCCTCGCTTCTCTTTGCCTTTGCGCTCAACTGGCTTGCGGTGCGATGTGACGGGCTTCTCTTCACGCTTGACCAGGGGAAGCGGCGCAGGGGCAGCGGACGGTTCTTGTGCGTTGTACTCGCTAAACGTGAAGCCTGTTCCCTGGGCGCTTTTGAGCCCAGAAGACATGTCCCACGGGCCAAAGCGTTCAACGGGTGTATCAATACGCTGTTCTAGTGCCTGTATCAATTGCGCTGTCTCAGTGTTCACTGAGGTGTTCACCGGAGCGTTCACCAGTGTATCAATTTTCTTTTGCAACGCCTGTACCAATTGCACCTGTTCATCATGTTGAATGTTCAAGCGGTTCTCCAACGTTACCACCTGCGTTGGATTCAATCCGTCTTGTCTCACCTGATGGGCCACTGACATGACATAGAGAATTGCCACCATACACTTTGCCACCAGCAACGGATGTGCGAAATTCGTCTCATAGGGCTGCCCAGAGACACAGTAGGAAACAAAGGCCGTCACCAGCATGAAGATCACCAGGGAAAACAGCCACGTACTGCGACCGTGCCGATCTTGTTGCCAGGACTCTACCGCCGTGAAAAAGATACCTGGGAGGGCACCATCAACGCCAAAGCTCATCGCCATATTCGCAAAGTGCATGAGTCCACCCTGCGGAGCAATGGCCGCAGGGTCCGTGACCGATATGCCGATAATGACGGCGGCGAAAAACAGGACGAGCGCCGATGAGATCGCTGCCAACTTCAGGAGCCAGACCGTGAGTCCACTCACCGGGCGATGTTCGGCAACACCTTCCCAGGTGAACCCGAGCCTCGCCCAAACTCCCTGCTGTTCCGGTTGATTAGTGATTGCTGCCATCCTCTCTCTCCTCTCTCTCATGCCTGATAGTGACTGTCTGAAACTGTCTGTGTGACTGTCTGATGGGTGTCTGTCGGGCTGTCTGGTGCCTGTCTGATGCGCTCCACGGGCCATTTCAGGCAGCCGACGACGACGACGACAAGCAAACAGCTATGCACTTTCCGTCCCACCATCGGGCTTGATCAGTCCGCGCTCCCTCAATTCTTTGATCAGTCCACCCACTTTATCTTTCCCCATGCCCACCTTTTCGCCCAACTCACGATAACTCGCGGTCGGATGTTCGTTATAGGCTTCAAGGACACGCTCGGCGTCCGTCTTGGGCTTTTGCCTGCGCATCGGCAACGGTTCCATTGCCTGCTGAGCCATCTGTTCGCGCATCGGGCGATCCTGCACACCAGAAGCGGCAAATGGGCGATTGAGTACCGTCTGCATCGGTGCAAGCTGCCGGGTGTGCGCTGCAAGGTTATCTAGCCCTGGTGTATTGCCCATATGCGGGCTAAAGCGTTTCCGTATCATCGTTTGAAAGCCGACTACCTGGGGGCTAAAGATGAAGCATTCTCCCTGACGGAGTGCAAGGACATCCTCACTGGCAAGCCCTAATTTGGCGTAGCGGTTCAAGTCGACCTCTTCGGTCTGAAGAAACAAGAACTTCCACAGGGATTGCAGCACGTTTTTATTGATCTGGCTGTATCGTTGGGTAGCTGCAACAAAGCCGAAGCCGCGCTTGCCTCCACGCGCGACCACGATATCAAAGAAGGCATGATGGAGAAGCGTCTGTGTCTCCTTCGAGACGTAGCTCTCACTGCGATCTTGAGGCAGCCACTTTGACGCCTCATCGAGAAACACCATCACCGGAATACGGCGGTTGTTATCACGGTCCTCTTCCCAATCGTTGAGACCGTCGATGATCTCCGTCATGATGAGCGCGGCATCCTCATCTCGCCAGGACTTGAGATTGACGACCACCTGTAAGCCGCCGTCAAGGATGGAACGCCCAAAGTCGTAGGCACTCTCGTAATCTATCGCTACGTAACTTGCTGGGTTGGGACTGTCCTTGCGCGTATCCTCGCTGCCCACATGGACCCCGCGGGTCAGGTACTGCCGATCTATCAATCCGCTATACTCATCCTCCGTGTCAAAGATGACCAATGGCACGGCATAGCGGGCTAACTCTTCAGCAGAGACCGCGAGGAGGTTGCTTTTCCCGCTACGCCGGATACCAACGATCAGGAGCATCGCGCCCAGGATGCCCTGAATGTTCGGTTGGAAGGTATCGCTCAACCGTAACGGGTTGTCTTCGATGATGGTATCAGGCAGATCGTCGTCGGCCTCACCCGGTAGCAGCGCCACGCCTGGCACTGGCACCAGAGCGCGGGAGCTGCCTGTTGAGAGTGGCTCTGTCTCGACGACGGTTTCAGGCGTGTAGCCAACCATCATTTGGGCAAAGCCCTTCTTCGTCAGACGCATGGCCGTGATCTTCGCTTTGACGAACTTCAGCCCCAGGGTACCGACGAGCAATGCGACGCCCGCCGCGACCATCGCAAAAAAGACGCCTTGCATTCCCAGGTGGAACCGTGACGCGGGGATCATCAGGACAGCCAGCAGCAGGAAGTATCCGACGATGTAGACCGCACTTTTGCCGCTATGGTTGACATCAGCCTGCTCGTAGACATATTCAACGCCTTCTTGCTCGTCGTAGTAGGTCTCAGGCTTTGTGTTCATATCGGTCCTCCTTAGTGATCGCTGGCGTGTTCGCGCTTCAGGTTATCCGCCGCCGCGAAGCCCGCCCATAGGTATTCGATAGATCGGACAAAGGCAATGGTGCTGAGGGCATATAACCCAACGGCGTAGCAGAAGATGATAAAGGTAGAGGTGACTGGATCGAGCATCGCCGTGTAGACCGCAATGAAGGTATAGTCGCCAATGGTATCGACCACAAAGCCAAGCCCGCCCCAAATCATGACGAGGTTCACATGCTGTACTACCTCGATCGCGGTGGAGCGGATCGCCTGCGCGGTTCCCTTCACACTAGGAGAGCCGCCTGTTACCCGGTGCTTTTTCCAGGTCGTGTCCAGGCGGAACACCAGCATGATGAGCGCAAACTGAAACGAGACCGCAATCAAGCCGCAAATCATGAAGATTGCGGGTTGCTTGCCAGGATCAACGGGTGTCCCCTTCGGATTGAACATCGTCCAGAAGGCGGTAAAGGTGGTGATCATCTGCCAGATGTTCGCGCCGAAGCCGAGCAGAACGCCCAGGCCGCCGATAGCGTACATAGCCCCAGGAGGGGTATGCACCGTCTGATCAGGCATCTGGCGGACAAAGACGCGGGTGGGACCGGCTGATGATGATTGACCATTGCTCCCACCGTGCTTCTTGTGGAGGTAATTTTTTTGCGTTGACATGTCGTTGTAGTCCTTTCTGACTGCATGATACGAACGCTTGTTCCCCTTGCACGGCCAGTCCGGACCTGATAGGCTGCGAACAGCCACAAAGGGAACTTTGTGGTGGTGGCTCGCTGGTGCTACTTTTCGAGGGTTGTCACCAGTGAGCAGAAACAAACACGCTACGATCGAATCCGCTTTACATCATCCTCTCCCTCTTGATCTTTTCATTGCCAAGTGTACACGCGTTTCACTCTCGCCACTATGGTGTCTGTTCGTCGTTTATTCGCCGTTTCCGCCTATATAATCTTGGGCCCTAGCTGTTCGAGAGAAAGAGCCTCTAACCCTCGCAAGAGACGCTCCTCATTCAGCGCTTTTAGGAGCGCCGTAGCCGTTGAGTAGCTTGTGTTCTGGCCGCTTTTGCTTCTAGCTGTCTGTACCATGGGAGCCAAGTCTTTCTACCAGAGTGTGCTGCGTTGTGGAAGCGTGGTACGTTGTTGTTCTGCCTCACGTGCGTCAATCCAACCAATAGTTCGATGGAGTGTATTTTCCCAACGTCCATTCACATGGCGCTGTGTAGCATGACAGCCCTCACGCTGGCACACCCGATAGTCACCGATCGTGGTGGTCTGCCAGTCGTGGCCTACTGCACGACACAGACGGTTGGGAAACTCGGGCTTGCGTTGTGGTTGCTTCTTATTGGACATGGTTACATCCCTTTCCTCTGACCAGGGCAAGATAGGCAGCCAGATCGGCTTGACTACGAAAGCCCACACATAGATTAAGGTGAGCCGTATCTTTCACTGCCAGCAGCGGCTGTTCTCCAACGATCCCAAGGATCACCAGCTAGGGCAGATGTTGCTCAATGTACTCGCGTAACGCTTGAAGATCATCGCTACTCATGATGTACTGCTCAATGGATTGCATGCGGGTCATCTGCCTTTCTAAATGTGTTCAAACGTATTCACATCTTCGATTGCGGTGAAAACATTCGCACACCGCATGGAGATCCGCTCCATGTGTGGCCCCAGCCGGGCAAGATACCGCTTGAGGATATTCACCGCGCTATTCTTATCACGGTCTATCACGAAGCGACATTCAATATTTGGACAGCGATACACTCGTTTCCAGAGTGGCATGCTTTGCTTGTGTCCACATCCACTACAAGTTTTAGAAGTATCCCTTTCATCTAACAGAACCAATTCTTTCCCGTAGAGCATGCATTTGTACGCCAACATCTGAACAAAGGTGTAGAGTCCCCAATTGTTAAAGACTGCTCTATTCAGGTACTTGTTGCGCTCCTGGTGCTCTTTCATGACCATCTGCCGTTGGGAAAGGTCTCCGATCACAACGGTTCTCTCAACCAGTTTGTGAGCAATGAGATGTGATGCTTTGTGCAGAGAGTCTTGTTGTTTGTTGCGCTTCTGCTGCGAAACGCGCTTGTAGACCTGACTCAAATGCTTGTAGCGGCGTGACCCTTTCTTGCCTTTGTCCCTCTTCGAGCGGATTTTGTCTAACTGCTTGTTGTACCACCGCCCGCCCTTGAATCCTCCGACATGGTAAAAGCGGCCCTGCTCGTTGACGCCGGTTGCCAGCATCTTTACACCTAAGTCAATCGCGAGCACGCCTGTGATCGCTACCGACAGAATGAGCCACGCGCTGGTCGATAATAGAAGCCGCTTGCTTCACCATTGAGTTGGTTCTCCGTTTGATCGCGGAGCCATCAACTAGCTTGCCAGATCGATCAGCGGATGGCTCACTATTCAGCAAGCGTTCACAGTTGTCCTTGCCATCGGGCCTATCAGTGTCTTCCTGACGAAAAAGTATGATGTACCATAGAACTACGGCTGAGATAGCATCAAATACACTCATTGCATTTCAAATCTGTTTCTTTCCTCTCAGAATCTCCTTCGTTGGAAGGAGATACGTCACACTTCCGCTCTCTCCTTTTGAGAAGCTGTAGAAAGTTTGGTAGTCGTACTTTTTCGTCAGGAAGACACTGATAGGCCTATAGTACTTACCTATGGTCTAAGGCGCAATTTCATGAGACGTCAACAATCTTCGTCAAATTCGGCTAAAGGGACAAAGAGTTAGAGGCTCAAGTTGTAAATCCCAACTTTCAACTGACCATTCTGGCATCATTATTTTGGTGAACACATTTCCTGCTACTTTGGCTGGTGAAGACACTTTATGGACAGAGAGAGTCACCAGAATAATGATGCCAGAA
>Ga0066793_10001562_pt1 | contig 10525 bp, 7 predicted proteins | sample PersoiDNA2013189_FD_83876 | JGI IMG/M metagenome (GOLD analysis project Ga0066793, IMG submission 83876) | Permafrost soil microbial communities from the Arctic, to analyse light accelerated degradation of dissolved organic matter (DOM) -... | ecosystem: Environmental > Terrestrial > Soil >...
ATATTGTTCATTGCCATGGCTGGATGTCAGCTCTTGTACCGGTTTATCTGCGGAGCATTTATAATGATGATCCGCTATTTCATAATTACAAAATAATCTATTCCATTTACAATAATGATTTTAAAACTCCGTTTAGATCAACATTCGCAGATAAACTGCGGTTCGATGGAATAGATGGTGAAAACCTTAAATTGGTTAAAAAACCAGATTTTGTTAACGTATCAAAATTGGCTATCAAATACTCTGACGGAATCATTATCGGAAGCGAGGATATAAACGAGGAATTGAAAAAATACCTGATTACAGTTAACAAACCGGTTCTTGAATTTAAGGACGAGACCGAATATATTGATGCCTATAATGATTTTTATGACAAGATATTATAATAGTCCCATACATCCCCGCAGAATTGTTTCTGTCCCTAATAATCTCTTTACAATATTCCTCCTCTCACTCTCAGTGATGTTAGCTGTATTTGCTGGTTCATGCAAGAAAGAGGTATTAACTTCCGGGGGAGATATCCTTCCTTCAGGCGATTTTGTAACCCTTTCGTCGATTGATACATTAAGTGTTTTCTCTTATACAAGGTATACCGATTCAACACGTACGGATAAGCCTTCATTTTCTTACCTGGGCCAGCTCTCTGATCCCTATTTCGGTACAACAACAGCAGGGTTTGTTAGTCAGATCAGACTAAATAGTAAATGGGATCCCAGGCCTTTTACAGTGGATTCAATGAAATTGGTGCTGCACGTGTTAAGTAACTCAGGAGCAGCTTCGGACGCTGTACATACCTTAAATATTTCAGAGATAGACGACCAGATTTTCACAGATTCAGCTTACTACTCAATCTCTCCAATTAGAACGAATGGGTTCAAGATGAACAACATTGTTCTTCCGGCAATGAGGAGCGACACGATAAACAATATTGAACTGCCATTACCTGGAAATGGGGTAGAGCTGGGGCAATGGCTTACTCGCGACACTACAATGTTATTTTATAATAATAACAAACCAGATTTCAGATCTTATTTCAAGGGGTTTTACTTCCAATTGACTCCAGGTTCTGATCCATTTATGTTTTCTTTAAGCCTGGTATATAATCTGACAACCTATTATAATTATTTTGTATTGTTCATACATTATGACGACGGCACAAACCAGCAATATTCTTTTATACTTGATGCAAAGAATCTGAATGCGGCATTCAACGTTTATAAACACGATTATACCACCGCTACTCTTGGAGACAAAATGGAACACAGAAATACAAGTTACATAGACACCCTCTCTTACTTGCAGTCTCTTAATGGAGTATATACAAAAGTAACTTTGCCAGGTCTTGAAAAGATAAAGAAAGATGCTTTATTAGGTAAAATTGCTGTTAATAAAGCCAGGCTTGTTGTTCCGGTTCATTTCACTCCAACCGGCACTACTCCATACATATCAACTTCAGTACCATCTCAGTTAGTTCTTAGATATCAGGCAGTATCAACAGGTATAAAATATCCCGTGACCGACTATTTATTAGGATATCCTACACCGGATCAAACTCACAATTTCTTCGATGGCAAACTCGATTCCATAGCAAAAGTATACAATTTCAACATTCCTGCGTTTATCCAGTCATATCTCGATGATGCCACAGGTGATGTAAAACCTGAACTGGAAATATATCAGGGTCCCGGAACAAGAGATGTTATCCTTGAGGCGAATAAAAGCAAAACTCCCGTTAAATTTGAATTTACCTATACCAAGTTCTAGATTTTGTGAACCAAAACAATTACCTTCGTTTTTACATTCTAAAACTATTTCAGTATGTGTGGAATAATAGGTTATATAGGGACAAGACCGGCCCGTGAAATCATTATTAATGGACTGAAGAGACTTGAGTATCGTGGATATGATTCGGCCGGCATGGCTCTTGTAAACGGAGAGACCAAAATATTTAAATGCGCAGGAAGAGTAAAAGATCTTGAAGATCTGGTTAATCATACAAATTTTGAAGCTACAATAGGAATGGGCCATACAAGGTGGGCCACCCATGGCGAACCTAATGAATTGAATGCCCATCCCCAGGCCTCCTATAAAGGCAACTTCATAGTTGTTCATAACGGGATAATTGAAAATTATGCACGACTTAAGAAACACCTTGAGAGCAGGGGTGTAAAATTTTCAAGCCAGACAGATACAGTAGTTCTTGCGAATCTGATGGAACATATGTACCTGGAAGGTGATCTGACAGCTGAACAGGCAATTACGCTTGCCCTCAACAGGGTTGAAGGAGCATATGGACTGGTCATAATATGCACCCGGGAGCCAGACAGATTGTTCGCTGCCAAGAAAGGCAGTCCACTGGTTATCGGAGTAGGAGAAGGTGAAAACTTTATTGCTTCGGATGCAACCCCGATTGTTGAATATACGCAACGGGTAATTTATCTGAATGATGATGATATAGCTATCATTAAAAAGGATGAACTTATCCTTAAAACAATCAGAACGGAAAAGATCCAGCCTGAAGTCAAAGAAATAGATCTTAAGATAGGAGAGATTGACAAAGAGGGTTTTGCTCATTTTATGCTGAAGGAAATTTTTGAACAACCAAGAGCAATTCATGATACTTTCAGGGGCAGATTACTGCCCAATAATTCAGGTGTAATGCTTGGGGGTCTGCATAATGTTCTCGAAACAATTACCGAAGCAGAAAGAATAATTATAATCGCATGCGGTACTTCCTGGCATGCAGGATTGGTTGGAGAATATATTTTTGAAGAGTACACCAGGATTCCGGTTGAGGTGGAATATGCATCAGAATTCCGCTATAGGAATCCTATAATAAGGAAAGGCGATATCGTAATTGCAATAAGTCAGAGTGGTGAGACGGCAGATACTCTTGCTGCTGTAAAACTTGCAAGGGCGAAAGGGGCAGAGGTCATTGGCATATGTAATGTTGTCGGCAGCAGTATTAGACGCGAAACTGACGCAGGGGTATACACACACGCGGGCCCGGAAATCGGTGTCGCATCAACAAAAGCATTTACCACACAGGTTTTAGTTCTGGCAATGATGGCTTTTGAAATCGGTCATAAGAAGGGAATTCTCTCCGATTCAGCCTATAAAGAGCTTATAACAGAACTGGCATCAATCCCCGGTAAGATTGAGAAAGCCCTTAAGGTAAATGACCAGGCGCTTGAACTTGCAAAAGTCTTTCAGAACACACACAATGCCCTTTACCTTGGAAGAGGATATCTTTTCCCGGTTGCTTTGGAGGGAGCTCTGAAACTTAAAGAGATTTCGTATATACATGCTGAAGGATATCCTGCAGCAGAGATGAAGCATGGTCCAATTGCACTTATCGATGAAAATATGCCTGTTGTTGTCGTTGCTACCAAAGATGACACCTATGAAAAAATTGTAAGTAATATCCAGGAGATTAAAGCCAGGAAAGGAAATGTAATTGCCATTGTTACTGAAGGTGATGAAATAATCAGCAACATGGCTGACTATGTTCTCGAAGTTCCTGAAACCCTTCCAATCTTTTCCGGCTTACTCGCTGTGATCCCGCTCCAATTATTTTCATACCATATAGCCGTGTTGAGAGGCTGTAATGTTGATCAGCCCAGAAACCTGGCTAAGTCAGTAACCGTAGAATAGGAAAACATGTGATTATTAATAATTTATATCGGAATCTGGCCTCCCGGGAAGTTGAAACCTTAACACGTAATGGTTGCCGCTGTGATGACTGGAACCGTGTTATGGTTAGAGATGGATTTGATCCTGAAAAGTGTGTTAATGCAATTTTTTCGGGGGATATCAGACTTGGCATTTTCAATGAACCTTTTACCGATGAATCCGGAGTAAGCGTTCAGAGCGGTATCCTAAACGCCAGACTACATAACTGTACAATCGGTGCAAATGTTATAATTAATAATATTGGAGATTATATCGCAAATTATAATATTGAAGATAAGGTCGTTATAAAGAATTGTGGGAAAATACATACTGAAGGTAATTCAACTTTTGGCAACGGAACCACAGTAAATGTCCTGAATGAAACCGGGGGAAGGGCAGTTAAAATATGGGACAGGCTTTCGGCTCATGAAGCCTATATTATTGCTCTTTACCGGCATAGGAAAGAAGCTGTAAGAATAATTGAGAAGATGGTTGATGATTATTCTTTATCTCATTCATCGGGAACAGGAACAATAGGACAAAATTCCAGGATTTTCAACTCCGGTAGTATCTGTAATGTAAAATTCGGCCCGTTCAGCCATGTTGAAGGAGCCATAACACTTAATGACGGATCTGTAAACAGTTCTGAGTCTGATCCTGTTTTTATCGGTCCGGGTGTGATAATGGAACATTTTATTATCTGCTCAGGATCAAAAGTGACTGATTCGACACTGGTTGATAAGTGTTTCATTGGGCAGGGTTGTGTTCTTGCCAAGCAATATTCCGCTGAGAATTCACTGTTCTTTGCCAACTGTGGCGGATATCATGGAGAAGCATGTTCCATATTTGCAGGGCCATATACAGTTACACATCACAAATCAACATTGTTGATTGCCGGGATCTTTTCATTTATGAATGCAGGCAGTGGTTCAAACCAGAGTAACCATATGTACAAACTTGGACCAATTCACCAGGGAATAATGGAACGGGGTTCTAAAACCACAAGCGACTCTTATCTTCTGTGGCCGGCACGTATCGGTCCGTACACACTTATTATGGGCCGTCATTATAAGAATATGGACACTTCATCTCTCCCTTTTTCATATCTTATCGAAAGCAATGATGAGAGCATTCTTGTTCCCGGAATTAATCTCAGGAGTGTAGGTACAATAAGGGATGCGCAGAAGTGGCCAGTACGCGACATTCGGAAAGATCCTTCCAGGATAGACCAGGTAAACTTTAATCTTCTCAGCCCATATACAATACATAAAATGTTTGAAGGGAGGGAAATCTTACGAAAGCTTAAATCGGAATCATCACCCGGGACTACTTCATTTTCTTACAATAGCATGAAGATAACCCGATCGTCTCTGGAGAGGGGAATGGAACTTTATCAGACAGGGATAAACAAGTTCCTTGGAAATTCATTAATAAAACGGCTTGAAAATTCTGAACCGGAAACAAATGAAGAGCTTCAACAACAGCTTGCTCCCGATCAGTTACACGGAAAAGGAGAATGGGTTGATCTGGCAGGATTGATCGCACCGAAGAAAGATGTCGACAATCTATTAGATGATGTTGAATCGTGTAAGATAGAATCTGTAGAAGTTCTTGCAAAAGAATTTATCCGGTTACACAACTCCTATTACAGCTGGGAATGGACCTGGGCTTGCGAAAGAATTGAAGAGGAGACTGGTATTCCTGTTAATAAATTAACTGCTTCGGATGTTATAAGGTTAGTTGAAATATGGAAAAAAAGCGTTATTGACCTGGACAACCTTCTTTATGAGGATGCGAGGAAAGAATTCACCTTATCGTCCATGACAGGTTTTGGGATTGATGGAGGAGATGAGGTTAAAAAGCTTGATTTTGAACAGGTCAGGGGCGAGTTCGAATCAAATAGTGTAGTCGCAGCAATACAAGAACATATAAAACTTAAAACTGTACTCGGAGACGGGTTAATTAAGCGATTGAAAAGAATCCATTAGTTTAACGCGTTATCTGCCGGAATACATAAGATTGTAGTACTTACTATAATCACCAGATAAAACCCTGTCGAGCCATTTGGTATTTGTAAGATACCACTCAACTGTTTTTTCCAGGCCTGCAGCAAATTCAGGAATCGGTGACCATCCAAGTTCTCTCTGAAGTTTTGAGGAATCAATCGCATAGCGCAGATCATGCCCTGGTCTGTCTTTTACATAAGAGATAAGGTTCGCCGATGTTCCAGGAGTACGGTTAAGTTTTTTATCCATAATCTTGCATAGAAGCAGTATCAGATCGAGGTTTTTCCATTCGTTATTTCCACCGATATTATAGGTTTCCCCGACTTTGCCACCGTGAAAAATAAGATCTATTGCTGAGGCATGATCTTCAACATACAACCAGTCGCGGATATTCTCGCCTTTTCCGTAAACAGGAATTGGCTTGTTATTTTTAATATTGTTTATAACAAGTGGTATGAGTTTTTCCGGAAACTGGTTTGGTCCGTAATTATTCGAGCAGTTGGAGATCACTGTGGAAATTCCGAATGTATGGTTATATGCTCTGACCATATGGTCGGAGCTTGCCTTTGAGGCCGAATAAGGGCTTTTGGGATCGTATGAAGTCTCCTCAGTGAAGAGGCCTGTTTTTCCAAGTGAACCGTAAACCTCATCAGTCGAAATATGATAAAAAAGCTTTTCCCCGAAAGCGTTAGTCCAGTTTTTAAGAGCAGCATTAAGCAGATTTACTGTTCCTACGATGTTAGTAAAAACGAATTCATCGGGACCGGTTATTGAACGATCGACATGAGATTCTGCTGCGAGATGGATTACACCGTCAAAGCCGTACTTTTTGAAAAGATCCAGAACTGATTGTTTTTCAACGATATCAATTTTTTCAAACTTATAGTTCTTTTCTTTTTCTATATCGGTCAGGTTTTCAAGATTACCGGCATATGTTAGTTTGTCAGCATTAACAATAAGGTATTCGGGATATTTGCCAACAAATCTTCTGACAACGTGGGAACCTATGAAACCTGCACCACCTGTTATGAGAATAGTTCGTTTCATGATGATAGTTTATTATTTCTGATGTTCTTTTCCCAATCCCATGCTGTTTTCATTGCCTGATCGAGGGTACTTAATGTTTTCCACCCCAGTTCATTATTTGCATATGTTGGATCGGCCCATATTTTTTCTATATCTCCGGCTCTTCTTCCTACTATCTTGTATTTCAATTTAATTCCCGATACCCTCTCAAATGATTTTATTGCCTCAAGAACTGAAACACCTTTCCCGGTGCCAAGATTAAAGACCTCATAATGTGTTTTGTTTCTGCCTTCGATAAGTCTTTTTATAGCAACTACATGTGCTTTTGCTAGATCTACCACATGGAGATAATCCCTTATACAGGATCCGTCGGGTGTATCATAATCATCCCCGAAGACCTTGAGCTCTTCCCTTATACCATATCCGGTTTGTGTTAAATAAGGGACAAGATTTTCCGGAACACCTCTTGGAAGTTCTCCTATCAGTGCCGACGGATGTGCCCCGATCGGATTAAAGTACCTTAATGAAATTGCTTTAATAGTGTTGTCAGAAACAGTTGTATCCCGTATAATTGTTTCACCGATCTGTTTTGTATTTCCATAAGGTGATGTAGCGGGTTGCAGTGGTGCATCCTCAGTTACGGGGAGCTTCACCGGTTGTCCGTAAACAGTGCATGAAGATGAGAATACAAGGCTGGGGATACTATAACGTTTCATCGCATTCAGGAGATTAACCAACGATAAAAGATTATTCCGGTAATACTCCAGAGGTTTAGCAACTGACTCACCCACTGCTTTATATGCAGCAAAGTGGATAATAGCCGAGATATCGTGGTGTTTCTGAATAAAGCTGTCAAGTTTTTCATGGTCACAGAGGTCCAGTACTTCGAGAAGAGGTTTAACACCGGTAATCTTATGAATTCTGTCAACTACATCTGCTTCGGAGTTGTACAGGTTGTCAATAATAATTGCATCGAATCCCTCCTCAATTAGTTCAACTGTTGTATGTGAACCGATATATCCGGTCCCCCCGGTTACCAGGATTTTCTTTTTCATTTACAGGCTCCAGTAGGTATGATTTGTTATTTTTCCACGAAGAACACCTTTCACATCAACTACGATTCCATCCTTATTAAGAAGAGGAGTAAAATATGATTCATCCAGTTTTAAATATTCTTTGTGGCTTACAGCCAGGATTACAGCATCATACTTTCCAGTAGGCTGTGCGATCAGGTCGATCTGATATTCTTCTTTAACCTCATGTTTTCCTGCTCCGGGATCGATAACATCAACCGATATACCAAAATCATCCAGCTCATTGATAATATCCATGACCTTCGAATTACGAATATCTGTGACATCTTCTTTAAATGTTATACCCATTATCAGGACACGAGAACCCTTAAGATTCTTACCTGCAGATATAATTTTTTTGACAGTCTGTTTTCCTATATACCTTCCCATACTATCATTAATGAATCTTCCGGAATCAATCATTTGAGGGTGATATCCAAGAGCTTTTGCCTTGAAGGAGAGATAATAAGGATCAACACCAATACAATGACCACCAACCAGACCAGGATAAAACTTAAGGAAGTTCCATTTTGTTCCTGCGGCCTCAAGTACTTCAAATGTATTAACACCCAGCCTGTTAAAAATAATTGAAAGCTCATTCATAAATGCGATGTTAATATCGCGCTGAGTATTTTCTATGATCTTTGCTGATTCAGCAACTTTGATGGAGCTGGCGCGATGAACACCAGCTTTTATGATAAGTTCGTAGATTTTTGCTATGTTTTCAGCTGATTCAGCGTCACAGCCGCTTGTTACTTTTACAATTTTGGTGAGAGTATGATTATTGTCGCCCGGATTAATTCTTTCAGGGGAGAAACCGACCTTAAAGTCAATTCCGCATTTTAATTCAGAAAACCTCTCCAGTACGGGAATACAATCCTCTTCGGTACAACCAGGATATACAGTTGATTCATATACTACATAATCTCCTTTCTTCAGGACTCTGCCAACTGTTTCAGACGCTTTAAGAACTGGTGTAAGGTCAGGCAGATTATTCTTGGTTGTAGGTGTAGGTACTGCAATAATATGAAATGATGCAGCTTTTAAATCTGAAGGGTTACTTGTGAGCACAATATCAGTATTTTTAAATGCTTCAGATGTAAGCTCATTACTGGGATCTATACCCTTTTTCATGAGGTCAACCCTTTCCGGTTTAATATCAAAGCCAACAACTTTGATCTGTTTTGCAAATTCAAGTGCGATTGGCAGGCCTACATAACCAAGGCCGATGACTGAAAGTTTAGTCTCCTTATTGATAAGTTTATTGTACATAGGATTATAGTGTTTTTAATATTGGATGATAGTCTCCCTGAAGTCCGACAGGTTTTGAATTCCTTATTATATAGGCGGTCTCGACTGACTGGCGTGCTTCTTTAAGTCCGAATCCTCTTCCCGCAAGTATTTCTCGGTATGTCAGTGTGTGGAGATCTGCAAATCCTTCGCTGAATTCTATTTCCTCTCCATTTACAGTTATTGATCTGAAAGTTCTCTTGCCGGCCTGCTTGAATGAAACCGGAATATCATTATAATCCAGACTAAGGAACCATCTTACCCTTGCATTTTCAAGTTCTAGATACCCTGCAGCTTTGTGAGGTTCAGAAATATGGACAATATTTTTTCTGGTTTCGCCGAAGATCCAGCTAAGCATGTCGAAAAAATGAATGCCGATATTGGTAGCTACACCTCCTGATTTCTGGAGATCTCCTTTCCATGAAATCGAATACCAGTTTCCCCGGCTGGTCACATATGTCATGTCAATATCATAAACCTTACCTTTAGGTCCATTTCTGATCTTCTCACGTAATTCCAGTATTTTAGGATGAAGACGAAGCTGAAGAACTGTATAAATTTTACGACCGGTCTCATTTTCGATCTCCTGCAATGCTTCAATATTCCATGGATTCAGTACAATCGGCTTTTCACAGATCGCTTCAGCCTGATGACGCAAAGCAAATCTGATATGAGAATCATGAAGATAATTAGGCGAACAAATGCTTACATAATCAATCTTGGTTCCTGTCCTTTTAAGTTTGTCAAAATGCCGGTCGAACCGTTCAAATTCTACAAAAAAATCACTTTCCGGGAAATAACTATCAATTCGCCCGACACTGTCAAACTTATCAAGACTTGCCAGGAGGTTGTTGCCTGTTTCCTTTATGGCATAAAGATGTCTTACAGCTATATAACCTGCAACACCGATTATCCCGAAATTTTTTGGAGATTCTGTCATACTCATATGGTCAAAAGGCGAACAAAAATACTAAAATATTTTAGAAACTTTGCCATCCTCAATCTTGTATCTCTCTCCACTTTCGGGACAGGAAGCAAATCCGGCAGCATTGAAATTAAGTTTATGCCCGTATTCACTCATCCAGCCGGTCTGCCTGGCAGGATTACCAACAACCAGAGCATATGGTTTAACATCTTTTGTAACAACTGCGCCAGCTCCGATGAATGAATAGGTCCCGATCTTGTTTCCACATACAATCGTAGAATTGGCGCCGATAGAAGAGCCCTTCTCCACGATAGTAGTATGGTAACAGTCTTTTCGGATTATTGCACTTCGCGGATTAATAACATTAGTGAATACCATTGACGGACCCAGAAAGACATCATCTTCACAAATGACTCCCGTATAGATTGAAACATTATTCTGAACTTTAACATTTTTCCCCAGCTTTACTCCGGGTGAAATAACAACATTCTGACCAATATTACAGCTCTCACCTATTTCCGAACCTTTCATAA
>Ga0066793_10001563_pt1 | contig 10524 bp, 9 predicted proteins | sample PersoiDNA2013189_FD_83876 | JGI IMG/M metagenome (GOLD analysis project Ga0066793, IMG submission 83876) | Permafrost soil microbial communities from the Arctic, to analyse light accelerated degradation of dissolved organic matter (DOM) -... | ecosystem: Environmental > Terrestrial > Soil >...
CCATGGGTCTGTGAGCCCGGCGGCGAGGACCGTCAACTACGGGGGCTCGGCGATGGTCAACATCACGCCCGATGATTACTACGTGGTCGCATCGATCACCGACAACGGCGACGCAAAGGCCCCGACTAATACCTACACCGTCAACGACGTGACCGCCGCGCACAACGTGGTCGTCACATTCGCGCTCACGGCCCCGCAGGTGGCTTCGGTCTTGCCGACGAGCGCGAGCCCGGGCACGCAGCTGACGATCAAGGGGTGGTGCTTCGGCTCGAACGTCAGCGACTCCGTGGTCACGGTAGGCGGCGTCCCCGTGGAAGTGGTCTCCTGGACGGATACGGCCATAGTGGTCGTGGTCCCCGAGGGGGCCTCCTCCGGCTCAGTGGTCGTAAAGACCTTCGGCGGCGGCTCGAACAGCAACAAGACCGAAACGATCGTCAACCCCACGTGGTACCTCGCTGAGGGCAGCACCGCCTGGGGCTTCAGCTCCGCCATCCACATCGAGAACCCCAACGACCAGGACGTCAACGCCAGGGTGACCTACATGCTCACCGACGGGAGCACCAAGTCGATCATGGTCGGCCTTCCCAAGATGAGCCAGACGGAAGTGTCGCCTTTTGACACCATCGGCGCGGTGGACTTCTCCACCAAGGTCGAGTGCCTCCAGGGCAAGTCGATCGCGGTTGACCGCACCATCAACTGGGAGATAGGCGTCGGACAGGCCGCGGCCATCACCAACTCCATTGGGGTGACCGGCACTGCAACGACATGGTACCTGCCCGAGGGGTCCTCCAACTGGGGCTTCGAGACATGGCTGCTCCTCCAGAACCCCAGCGCGCAGCCTGCCAACTGCAAGGTGACCTACATGATCGAGGGCGTTGGTCCCAAGACCATCGACCACAAGATCGCGGCGCACTCGCGTGCGACCTTCAACATGCTGGACGAGATAGGCAAGGCCGACGCGTCCATCAAGGTCGAGAGCGACATCGGGGTGATACCCGAGAGGTCGATGTATGCGCACTGGACCGAGCCGGATTCGGGTCAGGACGCGCGCCGCGAGGGGCACGACTCGATCGGAACGACGCTGCCGGCGACGGACTTTTTCCTGGCCGAGGGCAGCACGGCCTGGGGCTTCACCACCTACGTGCTGGTGCAGAACCCCAACCCCACGCCGGCGAACGTGACGCTGACGTACATGACCAACAAGGGCCCCGTCTCGGATCCCGCGTTCACCATGCCGCCCAACTCGAGGAAGACCATACGCGTCAACGACACGCATGCGAACGTCGACCTGTCGACCAAGGTGCACGCCGACGTCTCGATAGTGGCGGAGCGCTCGATGTACTGGGCGGCGGCACCCGGTTCGGGACTGGCGACGCACGACTCGATCGGGACCAGCGCCGCGCACTCGTTCTGGTGCCTCCCCGACGGTTCCATATCGCCGGACGACGGCGGGAGCGAGACGTTTACCCTGGTGCAGAACCCCAACGACGTGCAGGTAACCGTCAAGGTCAGCTACCTGTGCCTGGGCGGCAAGGGCAACGTGGTCTTCACGGACACCGTGCCGGCCAACTCGCGCAAGACCTACAACATGGCTGACAAGTTCCCATCGGGGACCTGCTCGGCCTCGATCCTGGTAGAGAGCCAGACCACGGGGCGGAAGATCATCGTGGAGCGCTCGATGTACACCAACAGCCGCTGGGGCGGCAGCGATACGATCGGCGGTTACTCGGACTAGCGACGCACGCGGGACTCGAGCGGACAGGAGGAAACCATGAACGAGCGCAGGACGATAAGCCTGCTTCTGGCGATGGCACTGGTGCTGTCCTTGCTGCCAGTGCTGGCGGGCACCGCCGCCGCGGGCAATACGGCAACGGCGCGAACGGTCGACAGCGTAACAGGAGCGACCCCTAACTACAGGTCGTTCCCATCTTCCGACCTGAAGAGCATGCCCTACGCGGGCGGCTACTACACCTGCCTCAAGGCGCAGGCGCTTTACTCCTACTTCAGCCAGGACTACTACGGCGTCCCGCTGGCCTATCTGCTGGACACCGAAGTCGGGCTGAAGGCCGGCACCACCGGCATCAAGGTGCTCGCCTCGGATGGATACTCGGCGACGCTTACGCTCGACGAGCTCCGCATGACCGGACCGACCGGCCTGCGCACCCTGCTGGCCTGGAAGAGAGGGACGGAGAACCAGAAAGGCGGGCCGCAGCAGGAGCTCGGCTCGGACGAAGGTCCGTTCCGCCTGGTGGTACCGCAGGCGAAGATAGGGCCACACGGCGTGGGCACCGACAACTGGAACCAGGCGGTCAAAATGGTGCGAGCTATCGAGATCCAGCCGACCCCGCCAGGGCTTCCGAGCGCGGACTGCTCGAAGATACCACCGGGGCAGGTGATGGTTTACGGTAACGTGCTCAACCGCAGGAGCTTCACGGTGGCCTCCCTCGAGTCGATCAAGCAGGTGACCGCGACCTACCACTACAAGAACAGCGGAGGCTTCACCGGCAACAGCAAGTTCACCGGGATACCGCTGGGCTATTTCCTCGACAACGTCGTAGGCGTGCTGCCGGGTGCGACCCAGCTGGACACGCTCGCCGGGGACAACTACCCACTTCCGCCGTTCACCATGGACCAGGTCCGCAAGACCTACCCGGGGGGCCTGCAGATGATGCTGGCATGGGCTGAGGACGGCAAGCCGATTCCGGCCGGGCCGCCCTACACAGGCGAGACTTCCGGCCCGCTGCGGATCATCTTGCCGCAGGCCACTCCCAACGAGGTCAATACTGTTTCGTGGGTCAAGTACCTGAGGGTCCTGCGCGTCGATCCTTCGGCCGCGGACGCCGGCCCCGATCCGGGCAGCGTCCCGCCCGACCGCATCATCGTCTGCGGCAAGTCGAGCCCGAACAACGTGCCCTCGACCTGGTACCTGGCCGAAGGCTACACCGGCGGCGGCTTCGAGGAGTGGATCTGCATAGGCAACCCCAACCCCTGGAAGACCCAGGTCGACATCACCTACATGGTCCAGGGCGAGGGCAATAAGACGCAGACGGTTTACGTCGACGCGATGTCGAGGAAGACCATCAACGCGGCCGACACGGTCGGTACAGGCAAGAGCGTCTCGGCCAAGGTGGTGGGTCACGAGGGTGACTCGATAGTGGTCGAGCGCGCGATGTACTGGAACAGCAGGGCGAGCGGCCACTGCGCCGCCGGCGTCAACAGCCCGGCGCAGAAGTGGTACCTCGCCGAGGGCTGCACGGCGAACAGCTTCGAGACCTGGGTGCTGCTGCAGAACCCCGGCGACACCGGCGCGCTGGTGAAGCTGACCTACATGAACGAGAACGGCGCGGTCCAGGGGCCGACGGTCAACATGCCGGCCCACTCGCGCACGACCGTCAACGTCGCCGACAAGCTGCCCAACGACTTCCAGGTGTCCACGCAGGTCGACTCCGACGTGCCGATAATCGCCGAGAGGGCGATGTACTGGAAGAACAGGAAGGCAGGCAGCGACGCCACCGGCGTGACCACCCCCGGCAACCAGTGGTACATGGCCGAGGGCTGCACGGCGAACAGCTTCGAGACCTGGGTGCTGCTGCAGAACCCTGGGAGCGCGACCGCGCACGCAAACCTGACCTACATGAACGAGACCGGGACCAAGGCCGGGCCGACCATCGAGCTCCCCGCGCACTCGCGAAAGTCGGTGAACGTCGGTGACACGCTGCCAAACGATTACCAGGTCTCGACCAAGGTGACCTGCGACCAGCCGGTGATCGCCGAGCGCTCCGTCTACTGGAACGAAAGGTCCGGCGGCACCTGCGAGAACGCGGTGGACTCGCCTAAGTTCTCCTCGCTGCTGGCCGAGGGAGCGACCGACGGAGGCTTCGAGAGCTGGATACTGGTGCAGAACCCGGGCGCCACGGACGCGACGGTCACTATTACCTACCTGACCGGCACGGGGCCCGTGGAGAGAAAGCCACTGACGGTTCCGGCGGGCCACCGCGTGTCGGTGAACGAGCACGACGACGTCGGCGCGAACATGCAGGTAAGCGCGCAGATCTCCTCCAGCGTGCCGGTGTCCGTGGAGCGGTCGGTCTACTGGAACAACCGGATCGAGGGGACCTGCTCGAAGGGGTACCCGTCCTGGTAATGAGACAGGATTAAAGAGACATATTGGGAAAATGAGGTCCCCCCTCACCTTTCCCTCGAAGGGGACGCGAGCGTCCCCTTCACCTTTTCAGGAGAAGAAACGCAAGTTAAAGGGTCTGACCCCAAAACTTGTATTCGGAAGGGTTCGGATGCCATTAGAATAAGCAGGTGGCGAAGCGGCAAGGCTACCGGAGGTGATGGCGGTGAAGATAAGCGCGCGCAACATGTTGAAGGGGAAGGTCATCAGCGTAAACCACGGAGCGGTCAACTCGGAGATCGTCCTGGAGCTGCCCTGTGGCCAGCAGATCGTCTCGGTGATAACCAAGGCTTCGGCCGAGGGCCTGGGGCTCAAGGCCGGCATGGACGCCTACGCGGTCGTCAAGGCGACCAGCGTCATGATCGGCGTGGACTGAGGGACCGGCGCGCGAAGGCCAGCGCCGGCCTGGCGAGGTCAATGCCGCCGTACTCGCAGAGCTCGTGGCAGCAATAGCACCTGATGCACTGTGACGCCTCGATGGCGGCCGCGCCGTCAGTGACGCTTATCGCGTGTGCCGGGCAGATCTCCTCGCACTTTCCACAGCCGGTGCAGCGGGACACGTTCACGTAAGGCCGTAGGTGCATCGCCGCGCTGTACCTCCTCATGAACGGCGAAGGGAGCCAGTTGATGGCGCTCCTCTTGGTCGGCATCAACAGTCCCCTGACCTTCAGCCCGGCGGGATCGTCGCCCGCCACCTCCAGCCGGCCGACCTCGCCGTGGAAGAGACCGCGCCGGATAGCGGCCGCCAGGGGCAGGTTCAGGTCATTCCTGACTCCCAGCACGCTGCCGAGCAGGCAGTCCAGGGCGAACGGGTCGCGGCCGGCGGCCAGCATGCCCATATGCCTCGGCGTCCCCCAGACCGAGCCGTTCCCCTCCATCCCGTCCACGGCGTCGACCACGTGGAAGTCGGCGCCCACCGCCAGCGCCACGTCCACCAGCAGGTCGGCGAACTCCGCCTCGTCGTGGTAGCGCGAGTGATAAGTGAACTTCTGCATGCCGGGCACACAGCCGTAGTGGTTCTTGATCGCGCCGGTCAACCCCATGAGGACGTGCGTCTTGAGCTTTGAGATCGAGACCACCCGGTCTGCCTCCACCACCGGCCGACAGAGCACCAGGCGCTTCATCTTCTCCGCTCCCGGGAGCGCGACCTGCGTCTCGGCAACGTCGAAGTTGAGCGCCGCGCCGGTCTCGTCGGCGACGCGCGCCATGCCGGTCCTCTCGTAGCTGCGCTTCAGCACGCCGCGGTTGTAGGGGCCGCCGGGGGACTCGCCGATGACGACGCGGTCGGTCACCGAGTGCAGATGCCCGACCACGGAGCGCACGACCTCCGGGTGGGTCGTCACCGCCCTGTCCGGGCTCATGGGGACAACCAGGTTCACCTTGACGAAGACCGACTCGCCGGGCCGGACCACTGACGCGGGCCCCCCGAGCAGCATGAAGGCTTCGGCTACGCGCTCTTCGACCAGCGCGCGCTCGTAGCTCGGGCAGGCGAGAAGCGCCGCATCTGGTGAGGAAGGTGACATGCCCGCGGCCGTCAGGCCGATTCGACGCGCTTCTTGAGGTCCTTGAGTGCGGACGTCATCACGCGCTTGTCGACGGTCTTGAGCATCCTGCGGCTGATCGGGTTCAGAAACGCCTTGGGGATCGAGTACGAGACCTCGTAATGGTAAGTGACCTTGGTGCCGCCGTCGTCGGAAGGCTCGAACTCGTACCAGGAGTTGCAGTCGTCGAGGTCGCCCTCGACGTAGCCGATCTCTATCTTGTTGTCTTTATAGGTGTAGCTGAGGATGTACTTCGGCTTGATGACCATGGCGTCGATGACGAAGCGTATCTGTGTCCCGCGCTTCTTCTTGTCGCGCTTGACCACCTCGGTGGAGATGACCCCGGACATCCAGTCGGGGTACGACTCGAAGTCGAGCAGCGCCTCCATGATCTCGTCGGGCGTGGCGTTGACCACGGTCGAATCCGTCAGCCCCGCTTTGCTCTCGTCTGCCATGTAAGTCCTCCTTGGTCGCTCGGTCGCGCGTTTCACCGCGCGGCCTTGCGAGAGAATATATCACACAAAGGCGACGGCCTCCGTCGGGGGTGCCACCGACATTAAGGATATAATTGCTCGAAAGCGATGGAGGTATTAAAGGATGGGTGACACCGCCGCGGACGGGGTCGTCGGGCTTATCGGCCGGACGCCCGTAGTGGAGATAAAGCGGCTCAACAAGAACCCCAGAGTGCGCATCCTGGCCAAGCTCGAGGGCTTCAACCCCTGCAGCTCGGTCAAGGACCGCATCGCGCTCTATATGATAGAGGGCGCCGAGCAGCGCGGCGAGCTACGCCAGGGCATGACGATACTCGAGCCCACCAGCGGCAACACCGGCATAGGGCTCGCGATGGTCGCATCGGTCAAGGGCTACCCCGTGAAAATAGTCATGCCCGAGACCATGAGCGTGGAGCGCCAGCAGGCGCTCAAGGCTTTCGGCACCGAGCTGGTGCTGACCCCGGGCGATGAGGGCATGAACGGCGCGATCGAGCTGGGGCGCGTCATCGCCCGCGACGAGCGCTACTACATGCCTGACCAGTTCGCGAACCCCGACAACGTGCGCGCGCACTACGAGGGCACAGGTCTGGAGATACTCGAGCAGACCGACGCCGTCGACGTGCTGGTGGCGGGCATAGGCACCGGCGGGACGCTGATGGGAGTGTCCAGGCGGCTGCGCGAGCGGGACCCGAACATGAAGGTCGTCGCCGTCGAGCCGTTCCAGGGGTCGCGCATCCAGGGCCTGCGCAACCTGGGCGACTACATGCCCCCGATATTCGACATCTCGATCCTCGATAAGAAGATGAACGTCGACGACCGCTCCGCGTTCACGATGTCGCGCGCGCTGGTGAGCGAAGAGGGTCTTTTCGTGGGGATATCGAGCGGAGCGGCGATGTGCGAGGCCGTCCACCAGGCCACCATGATGGAGCGCGGCACGGTGATGGTCATCTTCCCGGACAGGGGCGACCGCTACCTTTCGACCGAGTGCTTCAGCCACCAGCAGCAGGACGTGCCCCCAAGCGGCGTCTGAGGAATCTCTAAAACTCCTCGATCTCCACTTCCTCGTCGGCGTCGTCCTCGATTACCGGCCCCTCCTCGTACTCGAGTGGGATCTGCACCCCGCAATTGGTGCAGACCTCGCCCACCTCGGAGATGTCGAGCTCTTTGTTGCAGTTTGGGCAGACAAGCATGGTTCAGCCTCCTCGCTCTCACTGGTCTTCCGTTCGACGCGAGGAGCCCCCATCCTGCGACATTGCCAATGTGGTTGCTTTGCTATATCATCTAAGCAGAGCAACCATGAACGATGCCACCGAACTCTTCAAAGAACAGGGATACCTGCTGGACGACCTGCTCGCGACCGACTCGTGGGGAGAGCTGTATAGCGCTACCTACACGGGCCACGGCAGGCGGGTCCTGTTCCGGCGCTTCCGCCCCGAGCTTTCCGACCCCCGCGCCTGGGGGCTGGCCGCGGCCGAGATCCAGGCCTGGGCGAGGATCGACCACCCCGCGATTATCCAGCCGCTCGACTGGGGCGCCGCGCCGGCCGGGTCGTATTACGCGGCGATGATGCCCGAAGGGCTGCCACTGGCCTCTGCACTCAGCGAAGACTCGGGCCTCGAGCTGTTCGACCCGGAGGAGGTCTTCGGCGGCGTGCTCGAAGCCGTCGAGGCGGCCGCCCGCTGGGGGGTGCTCCACCTGGGTCTGGGGCTCACCAACGTCTGGGTGTCCGACGGCGCCGTGGGCGTCTCGGAGTTCGGGCTCTGGTACGTGCGCGCCGAGTTCCCCGAGACGTTAGACCCGGCCGACCTTTTCTCCGCTCCCGAGCAGCGCACTGGGGGCCGCGCCATGGCCGCGACCGACGTCTACGCGCTGGGCCTTCTCTACCTCGCGCTGCACCAGGGCCTCGCCGCGGCGAAGTCGGCGTCGGCCGGCGACCTCGATGAGCTGGACATCGAGCCGGTGATATCAAGGTGCCTGGCGCCAAACCCCGTGCTGCGCCCACGCCTGGACGAGGTCGCTTCCGGGCTGGGTCTTGCCGCGCGCCGCTGCGACGACTCGCTCCGGGACTGCCCGGTCTGCAAGCTCAAGCAGCAGATCGCCCGCGAGATGCGCCAGGGGCCGGCTCCGTTCGGCGAGAGGGTGATGGAGTTCATGATAGAAGAGGAGCCTTACGAGCCGCCTCCGCGGCGACAGCAGGACCCACCGCGGGGTCAGGCCCGCCCGAGGTCCGAAGCTCTCCTCGCGCTGTTCCCCTGGCTTGCCATAGGCGCGCTGGCGCTCGCTACCCTAGTGGTCTGGTGGCTGGTCTTCAGGTAGTGGCACCAGCCTCATCGCGCCACCCTCGAACGCGGCGATGCTCTCGTAGCCCGTATTCCTTATGAGCGCGATCGCCTGGTCGAAGTCGCGGGCGACGTCGGCGGGTGAATGGGCGTCCGAGCCGAGCGTCACCGGCACTCCAATCTCGCTCGCGATGCGCACGAAATCCGGGGCCGGGTACATCTCCTTGACCGGCCATCGCAGCCCGGCCGTGTTGACCTCGTAACACATGCCGGCGTCCTTTACCTTTGCCAGCAGCTCGCGGTAGTGCGGCTCCAGGTCTATCTTCGCGCGCACGTCAAACTTCTTGGCAAGGTCAGCGTGACCCACCGTGTTATATAGCCCCGTCTCGGCCATGTCTCCCACGGCCTCCAGGTAGTCTACGTAGAACTGATCAAGGTCGAGGCCCTGGTATCCCTCCAGTTGACGCGGGTCGTCGAAGATCCAGTCGCCGAGGATGTGCACCGAGCCGATCACGTAGTCCCACTGGTATTGCCCGAGGATCTCGGCGCGCATCTTCTGCGTCCCGGGCTCGTAGTCGGCCTCTATCCCCAGGCGCACGGTGATCCTGTCCCGGTAGCGCTCCTTGAGCTCGAGCACCCGCTCGACGTAGAGGGGAAGCTCGTCGGGGGCCATCGCCAGATCGGGGTCCTCGAAGTAGTAGAGAGGCATGTGGTCGGCGATGCCGACCTCGTCCAACCCGCGCGCGATCGCCGCCTCGATCATCTCGTCGAGGGTGCCTCCGGCGTGGCCGCACATGAACGTGTGCACGTGGTAGTCGACGATCAACTCTCCTGCCCTCCGCTGAGCTTATCGAGAAGCGCGCCCTTGGCCTGTTCGAACTCGTCGTCGGTCAGCACCCCGCGCTCCCGCAACGCGTCCAGCCGCTCTATCTGGTCGACTATCTCGGAGTAGATCGGCGGCCGCTCCGGGGGGACCGCAACGATCTCACCGGTGGGCTGGTGCTTCTCGACTGCCATCGCGACCTCCTTGGCGATGGCGGCCTGCTCGCCGTGCACGTGGTAGCGCATGATGTGCTCGAGCACCTGCGTCTTGAGTCGCGCGGGGTCGGGCATGTTGAAGTAAGCGAAGGGGCCCGACTCGCTGGCGGACTCGACCACCAGGTCGCCCATGCCGAGCATCCTCCCAAGAACCATCTGAATGAACGATACGTCGTTAATCTTTGCAAGGGGGATCTCGCGTGACCGGCGCGTAAACACCCCTGTCTGGTAGATGAGGCGCTGGTCCGTGAGGACCAGGTTGGTGTGCGCCCACACCTGCACCCGCCAGGCCATGAACAGGGCGAGGAAGAAAAGAACGAAGAGCCCGGCGAATACTACCCAGTCGCTGCTGGTGGCCAGGAAAAGGACGACCATCCACATGGCGACGAAGGCGATGATCAGGGCGGCCGGCTTCCAGAGGACGAAGAGGTGATGATGGACGTCAAAGACGACCGACTCGTCGGTCGAGAGCAAAGACTCCGGGTACTTCATGCGCGCTGCTACCTCCACCTCTCAGGATCTCGCGCACGGCCGGCGCGGTCGCACTCATATTATCAGAAGGCGCCCCCTGCCCCGAGGTTGAACGCATTAGTATAGACTCTGGCCGACCGAATGAGCATTCATGACAGTATTCGATAGCGAAAACGAACACGCCTATTTCGCCCACCCGGCAGATCAGGCCATAGACGCCGAGCCTACGGTCTATAAGAGCCGCAGGTTCCACCTCCGCTGGACCAAGGCCCTGGCGTGGGTCGGCATCCTCCTGCTCGTCATCATCATCGCCCTGGGCGTGTGGGGCTTCTTCTGGCTCAGGGGCAAAGAGGCCAGGATGAAGCTCCCGGCCGCGGCCGCCGTCCTCGACCCCAAGGAGTCCGGGCAGCCGGAGACGACGCTCGTCATCGGCGTCGACAAGGGCAGCGTCCCGGGCGAGGTCGAGAGCCGCAGCGACATACTGATGCTGGTCAGCGTAAGCCCGGGCGGGAAGAAGTCGGCCG
>Ga0066793_10001564_pt1 | contig 10522 bp, 8 predicted proteins | sample PersoiDNA2013189_FD_83876 | JGI IMG/M metagenome (GOLD analysis project Ga0066793, IMG submission 83876) | Permafrost soil microbial communities from the Arctic, to analyse light accelerated degradation of dissolved organic matter (DOM) -... | ecosystem: Environmental > Terrestrial > Soil >...
CGCATCTTCACGCCCTTAACCAGCGCGTCGTCGCCTACGGGCACACCGGTCATGCTATGCACCGGTATCACCCCCGCCCATGTAGGCTGCGCGTAGTCAGCCTCATCGTCCACCGGCCCTCCGCTGCGAACCTTGGCGGATGCTTCATCGACATGCATTCCGAGCACGGTAGTAACCTTGAGTTCCGCAGCGTTCACAGGGCGCAGTTCCTCCCAGCGGCCCGGATAAAGGCGCTCGACGAAGGCTTTGAGTTTTGCCAACTTCTCGGCTGCATCCTCGATTTTGTGCGCCTTGCCAAAAAGCATCACCGAGCGATAGTTGAGCGAGTGATGAAATGCGGAGCGCGCGAGCACCAGGCCATCGAGGTGCGTCACACTCAGGCAGCAGTCGGCGCCCGTTTCCAGCGTGCGCAGCATGCGGCTGGCGGACGAGCCGTGCCAGTACACTGCATTTCCTTCGCGCCAGTAGGCGGTAGGCGTCACATAGGGCTGGCCGCCGATGGCGTAGCCGACATGACAGATGAAGCCCGCGTCGAGGATGGCGTAAACCGTAGCGCGATCGTAGTGGCCGCGCTTGGGCAGGCGCTTCACCGCCGAGCGTCCGCTCGGAGCAAAGGCATTGGTCATTGATTGCTCTTCCATGTTCAGTAAGCTCGATGATATTACCGGAGGCCGTTCGCGAGGGCAAAGAAGGCGACAAGACGGCGGATAGTAGTGTGCCTTGGCATGTCCCACAATGTGCTTTATTAATATCCCTTAGCGTATGTCCCTTAGCGTATTGCCCGCAATGCTAATATGGGTATACCATCAATTCTTTAGTTCCACGTCCCGAGACGGGACTAACAAAGGAGGAAGAAGGACATGTCAGAACTTCGCAAAGCTACGGCGCTTCTGGCGGCGCTAACGATGCTGGTGCTCTTCAATGCGCCGGCTGCCGAGGCCGCCGGCACATTCAAGATTGGTGTGGTGGGGCCGCTTACAGGCCCCACAGCTGAAGCGGGCACGGCCATCAAGCAGGGGGCCCAGATGGCGGCGGATGAGGTCAACGCCAAGGGCGGCATCAAGGCCGGTGGCAACAACGTCAAGCTGGAACTGCTGTTCGAGGACTCCACGTCCAAACCGGAGGTCGGCGTCTCCGTGGCCGAGAAACTACTGGGACGCGACAAGGTGAACCTCCTGGTCGGCGATGCGTTCGCCAGCAGCGTTACTATGGCAATCATGGAACTGGCCCCCAAGAACCCCGACATCCCGTTTGTCAGCTGGGAACCCGTCTCGGGCGCGATCACCGCTAAGGTAAAGAAAGAAACGGCCAAGTATGCCAACTACTGGAAGTTCGACTTCGACTCCTCGGGATACGCTCGCACCGTCTTCAACACTATCAAATCGCTGGTGGATGGCGGGCAACTGAAGCCCAAGACCAAGGCTGTAGCCTTCGTCGTCGAAGACACCGACTACGGCCGATCCAACGCCACCGACGCCAAGGCGCTCTTCGAGGCAGACGGCTGGAAGTCGGTCGCGATTGAAACGGTGCCGCTGGGTCACACCGACTTCTATCCGCAGATGAACAAGCTGAAAGGCCTCAAACCCGACGTCGTGGTTACCGTCTTTACCGCTCTGGGCTCGGGGGTCGCCTTCTCCAAGCAGACTCAGGAAGTTGGTGTTACCTCCACCCAGATGGCGGTCTACTACCCGACGCGGCCCGAGTTCATCCAACAGGCGGGCAAGGCCTCCGAAGGGCTGCTCTGGACACCGCTCATGTTCGCCCCGGGCGCCATCGCCTCGCAAAAACCCATGGCGGACGCGATCAAGGCGAAATACAACGTGAACGCCACCTCGGACCACGCCTACGGTTACGACGGCGTCATGGTCATCGTCGACGCCATTTCAAAGGCCGGCTCCATCGACGGCAAGAAGGTCAACGATGCCCTGTCCAAGACCGATTTCAAGGGCATACTTGGCCGCTACGTATTCGATGCGCAGGGCCACAATGCGAAAGACGGCCCGGACTTCCTGCCGATTCCCACCGCCCAGATTCAGAACGGCAAGAACACCGTAGTTTGGCCGAGCAGCGTCGCAACCGGCAAGTACGCGCCTCAAGCCTGGGTGAAGTAACGCTCAACAAGTGGGCAAGCTGTTTGCTGAGGCCATCTTAGAGGTGGAGCGGGTGACGATGGCGTTCGATGGTCTTCGGGCCCTCGACGACGTCAGTCTGCAACTGCGCCGAGGTGAGATTCTCGGGCTGATCGGTCCTAACGGCGCCGGCAAGACAACCATGTTCAACGTGATCGCCGGCGTCTGTCGACCGACTCACGGGAAGACTCTTTTCCGTGGACGGGATATCACCTCGCTCCCACCCCATGAAAGGTGTCACCTCGGGATCGCCAGGACGTTTCAGACCGCCAAGCCCTTTCTCAACATGAGCCTGTTGGAGAACGTCGCCGTGGGCGCGTTGTACGGCACTCGGGGAAAAATGACGCAGGCGCAGTCGCTGGAGAAAGCGGCAGAACTGTTGGGCCGGGTCGGTTTGGGCGCTGCCAAAGACGGGCCGGCTTCCGGCCTGACCTTGGGCCAGCGCAAGAAACTGGAGCTTTGCCGGGCGCTCTCCACCAACCCGGAAGTCCTGCTGCTGGACGAGGTGGTGGCCGGCCTTAGCGCTACCGAAGTCGGGGAGATGGTCGAGGTCATCCGCTCGATCAACGCCGAGGGTGTCACCATCCTGATTATCGAACACGTGCTGAAAGCCTTAATGGCGGTGAGTGGTCGGGTGATGGTGCTCAACTTCGGCAAACATCTAGCTGACGGCACCCCGCAGGAGATCGTCAATAACGACGAAGTCATTCGAGCCTACCTTGGGGGGAAGGCGCTGCATGCTCAAAGTTGATGCCATAGATGTCTTCTATGGTGACGCCCAGGCACTGGATGGTGTTTCGCTCCAAGTGCATGAGGGCGAGATCGTGACGTTGGTGGGCTCCAACGGCGCCGGCAAGACTACCACCCTGCGCACTCTGTCCGGCCTGCTCCGCCCGCGCAAGGGTGCGATCACCATTAGCGGCACTCGCTTGGACAAGACCCCCGCCCACAAGGTAGTGAGCCTGGGCGTTGCCCATGTCCCTGAGGGGCGCTGCCTGTTTCCACAGATGAGTGTATGGGAGAACCTGACCCTCGGCGCCTATAACACCTCCGCCTGGAACGATCGGGCGGAGGTCATGGAGCGCGTCTTCCGCCTCTTTCCGGTGCTGAAGGCGCGTTCAACCCAACTTTCGGGGACACTCTCGGGCGGCGAGCAGCAGATGTGTGCCATCGGCCGGGCGTTGATGGCCCGACCGAAACTGCTGATGCTGGACGAGCCCTCCCTCGGCCTTGCGCCCAACCTGGTGGAGATGATTTTCCAGGTTATTGCAGAGATCAACCAGTCCGGGATCACCATTCTGCTGGTAGAGCAGAACGCCTACCTTGCCCTGCAGATGGCCGACCGTGCCTACGTGCTGGAGAACGGCAGAGTGACCCTGAGCGGCCCCGGCCGCGAAGTCGCCGCCAACGAAAATGTTCGCCAGGCATATCTGGGACTGTAAGGGAGTGCACAAGATTTGATCATTCAACTGATTGAGCAGATCCTGAACGGATTGGTGCTTGGGTCGATCTATGCGCTGGTAGCCAGCGGCCTCTCTCTGATCTGGGGCTCCATGAAGATGCTCAACTTCGCCCATGGTGAGCTCTATATGTTGGGCGGCTTCGCGACCTACTACGCAATGACCCTGCTGGGTCTTCCCTGGTGGCTGGCGATTCCGCTCGCTATGGCGCTGGTTCTCTTGGTAGGGTTTGGAATCGAAAAGCTGACAATTGAGCCGCTGCTGCGTCGACCCGGCTGGGACTACACCCCTATCATTGCTACCCTGGGCCTTTCGATCTTCCTGCAGAACGCAGCGCTGCTCGTGTTCGGAGAGCGGTTCAAGAATCTGCCCTACTTCATTGAGGGGAGCGGTACGTATTTCGGTATCCGCATGGCCTACCAGCGGCTCCTGATACTTGTGGTTTCCGTTGCAGTTATCGTCCTCTTCGCCCAGTTCCTGCAACGTTCCAAGCTGGGCATGGCGCTGCGGGCGGTGGCTCAGGACCGCGACGCGGCGACGCTCCAGGGAATTGATGTGCGAGGCACGTACATGTGGACCTTTGGCATTTCAGGGGCCCTCGCGGCGCTGGCCTCGGCGATGGTGGCCCCGATCTTCGCTATCAACCCTTGGATGGGCGGAACGCTGCTGATCAAGGCGTTTGTCGTCTGTGTGGTGGGTGGCCTGGGTGACCTGCGGGGAGCGATCCTGGGCGGCATCCTCCTCGGCACGGCCGAGAGTCTGGCGGTGGTCCTGCTCTCATCTGAATGGAAGGATGTCGTCTCTTTCGCCATTCTGATCATAGTCCTTTGGGTCCGCCCTTCGGGCTTCTTTGGGACAAAGGAGTGGTAGCCCATGGCTGTTAAGATCGATATCGCCAATCCGTCCGGCAGGGCCTTGATTTCGGGACGCTGGCTCGCGGTACTTGGGATTGCTCTGCTGGCTGTTTTCCCCTTGGCGGTCCGTGATTCGTACTGGATCCACTTGATGATTCTGTCGATGATGTGGGCAGCGTTGGCCACCAGCTGGAACCTGCTCTGCGGTTACGCAGGTATCTTCAACATGGGTCAGCAGGCTTTTTTCGGACTGGGAGCTTACGTCTCCGCACTACTTGCAATGAATGTCGGCGTCTCACCCTGGCTTGGGATATGGATCGGCGGGGCTGCCGCTGCCGCAGTCTCACTGGTCATCGCTGTCCCGACCCTGCGCCTGCGAGCAGCACCGTACGTCGCCATTGCCACGCTGGGCTTCGCCGAGGTCTCCCGGATCGTCGCGCAAAACCTCGTGGACGTGACCCGCGGCGAGATGGGCCTGAACGGCATTCCAGGGATGCCGGCGATCACGCTGGGCGGGCTCACCATTAATTTTTACGCACGCCCCCCCTATTATTACCTGATGCTGATCCTGTTCGTCGTGATCTTGCTCGTGGTCTACAAGCTGATTCATTCTCCTTTTGGCATGGCGCTCAAATCGATTCGGGAGTCTCCGGACGCAGCTGCGTCCCTGGGGGTGAACATCGTTCGCTTCAAGATCGTGGTCTTCGCGATCAGCGCCGCCATGGCCGGCGTGGTAGGGGCTTTCTACGCCCACTACATCCAGGTGCTCACCCCATCCTCCGTTCTGGCGTTGCCGCTGATGGTGGAGATTATCGCCATAACCCTGATCGGCGGTCTGGGCACCATTATCGGGCCAGTGATCGGAGCATTCGTCCTAACCATCGGTCTGGAGTACCTGCGTTTCCTCGGTGACTACCGAATGCTGCTCTACGGTCTGGTACTGGTACCTCTCATCATGTTTACCCCAGAGGGCTTGGTCAAGCGAGTTCTGCCCAAGCGTCTGACCTCGTAACAAGCGAAGGAGGAGTCCCCGTGTCCGAATTGCTCAAGAAAGTCTACGATACCATCGATCAACAGTTCGACGATCAAGTCAAGTACCTGCAGGACCTGGTTCGCCAGCCCAGCATCCTTGGCAATGAGGCGGCGGAGCGGGCCGTCCAAGAGGTCAACAATTATACGTTCCATGGGATGAATCTCGATGTGACGCCAATAATTGCCGATCACAGTCAAATGGTACACCTGCCAGGGTATTCCCCCGTCGAATGGTCGTTTCGTAACCGCCCCCTGGGCATGGTCGGGGTCTGGAAGTCTCGGCGCGGCGGCGGGAAAAGTCTCGTACTCAACGGTCATGTGGACGTCGTTGATGTGACGCCTCTGCGCCAGTGGAAGCGTGATCCCTTCGGAGCACAGGTGGAGGGAGACCGGTTGTTTGGCCGTGGCGCCGCCGATATGAAGGGCGGCGTTTCGGCGCTGGTCTTTGCGACCAAGGCCCTGCAGAAGGCTGGAATCGAGTTGAAGGGCGACCTGATCCTACAGACCGTCCTCGAAGAGGAGGGGACCGGCAATGGGTCCTTGGCCTGCATGGCCCGGGGTTTCGTGGGTGATGCCTGCCTGATCCCCGAACCGTTTGAGCAAAAGATTCTCACCGCCGAGGTGGGTGTTCTCTGGATGCGAGCGGATGTCTTCGGCTCTGCCGGCCACACCCGCGCGGCCAGCACCATGGTGAACGCCATCGATAAGGCATACCAACTCGTCGCCGCCATGCGCCAACTGGAGCAGCAGTGGAACCAGGAGCGGCACCCCGCTTTCGCTGATCAACCGCACCCGCTGAACTTCAACCTTGGCCTGATCAAGGGCGGCAATTGGCCTTCCAGCGTTCCGGCCCACTGCGAGTTTTCCATGCGTCTCTCCATGTACCCCGGCGTCGACCCCGAGAAGGCGAAGCGGCGGGTCCAGGCCCATATCGACCAGTTCTGCGCCGACGACCCATGGCTGAAGGCGAATCCACCGGAAATCACCTGGTACGGTCACCACGACTGGGGTGTTTATGAACCGAACCCAGAACGCAACCCGCTCATGCAGTCGGTCGCGCGAGCCCATACTGACGTGACCGGCACGCCCGTTGAATATCATAATTCCACCGCCTGCACCGACGTCCGTTTCTGGACGGAGCATTGGCATAAGCCCTCCACCTGTTACGGGCCGATTGGCGAGCAGCTTCACGCCGCCAATGAGTGGGTAAGCCTAAAGAGCGTCAGCGAGACAACCAAGGTAGTCGCAGCCACGGTCATCGACTGGTGCGGCGTAGCCCATTAAGTAGAAAGGTAGATTCAATGGCTAAGACAGTGAGCATCGTGACCCCCGTCCCTGGTCCCAAATCCCGGGAGCTGCTGGTCCGGCGTGAGGCGATCGTGCCGCGCGGCGTCGGCAATGTCGCCCCCATCTTCGCAGCCCGCGCCCATGGTGCCACCATCACTGATGTGGACGGCAACACCTTTATCGATTTCGCCGGCGGCATAGGCGTGGTCAATGTCGGCCACACCCACCCTGAGGTGAACGACGCCATCCATGCCCAGGTGGATAAGTTCCTGCACACCTGCTTCCATGTGACCATGTATGAAGGCTATGTCCGGCTGGCCGAGGAGCTTGCCCGCCTCACACCCGGCGATTTCCGCAAGAAGACGCTGCTCGTGAATAGCGGCGCCGAGGCGGTCGAGAATGCGGTCAAAATTGCGCGGAGGTTCACCGGTCGCCCTGCGGTGGTCACGTTCGAGAACGCTTTCCATGGTCGGACCCTGCTGACGATGTCCCTGACCGCCAAGGCCAGCACATACAAGCACGGCTTCGGTCCCTTTGCTCCGGAAATCTACCGGGCCCCGTTCCCGAACACCTACCAGTCACCCTTTGCCTCAGAGGCTGAAGCGGTGGAGTGGGCCTTCACCGGATTTCGCCGTCTGGTCGAAACGGAGATCGGACAGGACAAGGTGGCTGCCGTGATCCTAGAGCCCGTGCAGGGAGAATCAGGCTTCCTGGTAACGCCGCCAGCCTTCATGAAACAGCTCGTCGCGTACTGCAACAAGAACGGTATTCTCTTTATCGCCGATGAGATTCAGACGGCTTTCGGCCGCACCGGCAAGTGGTTCGCTGTAGAGCATTACGGAGTGACGCCGGATCTGTTCACTATCGCCAAGTCGATGGGCGCTGGCCTGCCGATCGCGGCTGTGGTCGGCCGTGCCGAAGTGATGGACGCTCCACAGGTGGGTGGCCTCGGTGGCACCTATGGTGGCAACCCGGTCGCGTGCGCCGGCGCCCTGAAGACGATTGAGGTGATGGCTCGGGACGGTTACAACGAAAAAGGCGCGGCCATCGGCAAAAAGGTGCATGCCCGCTTCCGGGATTTCCAGAAAAAGTACGCTTTGGTGGGCGACGTTCGGGGACTCGGTGCGATGGTCGCTATGGAGCTGGTCATCGACCGGAGGACCAAGGAGGCGGCCGCTGAGAAGGCTGCAGCCATCTTCAAGCGCTGCTATAGCAACGGCCTAATTTTGATGAAGGCCGGCGAGCACAATCAGGTAATCCGCTTCCTCGCACCCCTCAACATTACTCCTGAACAGCTTGACGAGGGCTTGGACATCCTCGAGTCGGCCCTGGCGGCTGAGTCAGCCCGCGCTTAGGAGAACGGAATTGCAAGGTCAAGATCGATCTCAATTGCGAGCGACTGAGGCCCTCGATACCGTCCATGACGGATCTCGGCGCAACAGCGGAAAAAGTCGCTGCGAGACCGAGTCAATTCACTGGAACGACGTGGCCGCCGCCGAACTGCTTTTGGGAGTGGTACACACGCTCGCCGGGAAGGTGCCTCTGAAATGATGTCTACACACAAGCGCCCGGCCATCGCGCGCAATGCCATGGTAGTCGCAGCTCACCCTCTCGCGGCGGCCGCCGGGATCACCATGCTGGGTCGAGGTGGCAATGCGGTTGATGCCGCTGTTGCCACCTTGGCGGCGTTGTCGGTGGTGGAGCCGTTCATGTCGAGCATCTTCGGCGCCGGGTTCATGCTGATCCGGCTTCCGAGCGGCGAGACCATTGCGCTCGATAACTACGCTGTCGCTCCCGGCGCTGCCCGGGCCGACATGTACGAACCGCTGCCGCCGGCAGGTGGCTTGTACAACACCGTGGCGTCAAAAAATGACATCGGGCACCTTGCGGTTGCTGTGCCCGGCGCTCTGGCTGCATACGCCATGGCCGTGCAGCGGTACGGGCGCCTCCCCTGGGCCACCGTGCTTGGGCCGGCGATTGGCCTTGCGGCCGAAGGCTATCCGGCCACCCCTTATTTGGTGGATGCGGTCAGAACTGAGGCCGACGCACTGTCTCGGTATTCGGACTCCGCCAAGATTTTTTTGCCTGGCGGACGCTTGGTGGAACCGGGTGCGATCATCCGGCGCCAAGAGTACGCCGAGACGCTGCGCCAAGTGGCGGCCGAGGGACCGGATGCCCTCTACCGCGGCGACCTCGCCCGAACCGTGGTGGCGGATATGGAACGCAGTGGAGGCCTGATCACCATGGAAGACTTGGCAGCCTACCAAGTCCTGGAGCGAACCCCCATTCGCGGCACCTATCGGGGCTATGAGATCGTGGCCATGCCCCCGGCAAGTTCCGGAGGCATTGCCCTGGTCCAGATGCTCAACCTTCTGGAGGGCTTCGACGTCCGGGAGGCGGGCTTCGGCTCCGCCAGGAGCATCCACCTCTTGGCCGAGGCGCTGAAGATTGCCTTCGCCGATCGGCGTGCCTACCTCGGCGATCCGTCTGCCGCGGGCAATCCGCCGACCTGGCTTACCGACAAGCGCTACGCGGCCATGCGGCGACCGGAGATCGGTGCGAACCGGGCCGGAGCCCCCTCACCTGGGCAAGCAGATGCGCTGGAAGGGAACTGCACCACACACGTGAGCACGGCCGACGCCGAAGGGTACGTAGTCTCCACCACCCAGACGCTCAATCACCTCTTCGGCTCGCGCGTGACCGTTCCGGGAACCGGGATGCTTTTGAACAATTGCATGCGCCTCTTCGATCCGCAGCCGGGATTTCCGAATTCAGTGGGACGCGGCAAGAGGATGCTCAGCAGCATGACGCCGGCCATGGTGTTCAAGGATGGAAAGCCGTTCCTGGCCGTCGGGTCACCGGGCGGCACACGTATCATTGCTGCCGTGCTGCAAGTGATCGTCAATGTCATCGACCACGGGATGAGCCTGCAAGAGGCGGTCGAGGCCCCGCGAGTCCACACCGGGACCGAGAACGAGGGTTTGCTGATGGAACCCGGCTTCGCGGCCGAGACACTTAGCGCCCTGGTTGGCATGGGCCATTGTGTGCAGCCGGTGGACGTGGTGGGGGGCGGTATGCAGGCGGTACTATTCCGAGACGGCGAGCTTGAAGGTTCGTCCTGCTGGCGTTCGGACGGCGTGGCGCTGGGGCTGAGCGGCGGTAGAACGTCTATCGAGTCCGGGAAGGCTTTGGTGTATTGACAGGGAGCATGAATTTTGAATATCGGATCGCTGCTCAGGCCGGATCTTATTCTTTTTGGCGGCAACTTGATTACCATCGACCCTGCGCAGCCGCGAGCCCAGGCAATCGCCATTCGGGGCGAAACAATTTTGGCGGTCGGCGCCGATGCGGATGTGCTGTCGCTCGCGGGCGCCGGTACGCGGCGCACCGACCTCCACGGCATGACGGTGGTGCCCGGGTTCAACGACGCGCACAACCACATGGCCTTTTTCGGACAGCAGCTAAAGGGTGTCGATCTGCAGACCAACCCTGCCCGCTCGATCTCGGAAGTAGTACAGCGCATCCGCAAAGCAGCTCTGTCGCGCTCGCCCGAGACCTGGCTGAGCGCCTATGGCTACGACAACAACCTGATGCCGGGACAGGATCACCCGACCCGACATGACCTCGACGCGGCCGCCCCGGAGCACATGGTCCAGGGCGGCCACACCTCTGGGCACATGTGCGTGCTCAATAGCAGGGCCCTCGCAGCCTGCGCAATTACTCGGGAGACGCCCGACCCCGAGGGCGGTAGGATCGTCCG
>Ga0066793_10001565_pt1 | contig 10513 bp, 7 predicted proteins | sample PersoiDNA2013189_FD_83876 | JGI IMG/M metagenome (GOLD analysis project Ga0066793, IMG submission 83876) | Permafrost soil microbial communities from the Arctic, to analyse light accelerated degradation of dissolved organic matter (DOM) -... | ecosystem: Environmental > Terrestrial > Soil >...
AAGCTTCTGGAGTAGTCCGATCTTCTCGTTCTCATCGTCGAGATCCTTCTGCGCTTTCACCTGATCTTCCGCGGTCGCCGCGAGGGCGTCCTCGGCATCGCCGATGCGGGCATTGGACTTGTCTTGATCGGCCAGCGCGAGGGCGTGTCGGAAGAAGATCTGCCCCAAGAGCGCGTGGTTGACCGACTCGTTGAGATCGTTGCTCTGCCACTTCTCGGTGGCCGTGCCGAACGCCTTGTCGGCCTTCTTGCACAAGTCGGGCGCCTTCTTCCGCGCCGCCGGCATGGCCGGATCGGCGCGCAGCTTTTCGAGCGCGTCCAGCTCACGCGGTTTGGGCGGCGTTGCGCACCCCACGGAAAGCAGCCCGGCGACAAACACCGCAAGCAGGGACGCGCGAAGCACGGTGGTCATTGCAGTTCTCCTCATGCCAAAAGACTTCATACCTTGCCCTCCAGACGCGCCTTGGAAATCTTCGCGTTCTCGAGTGCCTTCTTGGTGCGCGCGAGCTGGTTCTTCGCCCGCTTCACCTCGTCCTCCTTCACGGAAGCCTGTGCCGCCAGCTTGGCCGCCGTCAGCCGCTGCCGGACCATGTTGGCCTGGGCATCACAGCGATCAAGAATGACGTGCACCTCATCGTATTTCTCCTGCGAGCGCAAGGTCCACGCGGTGTCCAGCCACGAACGCATCATCGTGACGTCAGTGGACACGGCCTTCTGGTCGTCCAACCGTTCGAGATCGCTGGTGGTCTGCTTGAGATAGTCGATCTGCCGCTGCAAATCGTCGGCCTCTCCGGCGCTCGCCACGCGTGGCCCCGCCAGGATAGCCAGGAACAGGAACAGGAACATCGTCGCATATCTGGTCATGTTTTCCTCGTCTGGTTGCACTGCGGGGCTATGTTCAGGGCTAGGTGCTTGCCTCGTCAACCTGAAAAAGCGAACACGTTGCAACTCCCGTATGTCCCCTTGACTCAGGCACCGCGCTCGCGGCATACCTTGGCCTCTTCGCAAGCAGTTCTGGTGGGCGTAGCTCAATGGCAGAGCATCGGATTGTGGATCCGAGGGTTGGGGGTTCGATACCCCTCGCTCACCCTAGAAACATCCGCATTGGAGCGATACTGACGTGGCCAGTTTTTTCGGCGTGACCCTTCCCGATGGCGCCGACGTTTCTCTGCGCGGCGGGGCGCCGGTGCTGCCTCTCGACGGGTTGGCCGCCGCGAGCGGGTGCGAGCCCGGGCGGCCAGTGCGCTTGCTCGACCCGCACGGCGAGCCGGTGGCCTCGGGAATCGCGGATCCCGAAAACGGCGTCATCCAGGTGCTCAGTCTGGAAGCCGTGCGCGCCTTCGACGCGCAGTTCTTCGGCGAGCGAGTGGCCCGGGCCCTGCGCCTGCGCCAGGCGACAGGCCTCGCCCCCGCGGAGACGAGCTACCGCCTGATCAACGCGGAGGGCGACGGGCTGCCAGGCTTTTCGGTCGACCGGTTCGGCGAGTACGCCGTGGTCTGCGCGCCCAGCCGCCCGCTCCTGCCCTTCGCGCGTCTGCTCGCGCAGGCGACCCTGGCGGCCGTGGATGAGCCGCGCCTGCGTGGCGCCGTCATCAAGGTGCGCGGCAAGGATGCGCAGGATCGCTCGAACAAGGACGAGATCGTGGGCGAGACGCCACCGGAAAAGTACCTCGCCCATGAGCTTGCCGTCCCCTACGAGGTCCACCTGCTGGGTGCGCTCAACGTTGGCCTCTTTCCCGACATGCGCGAGCAACGGCGGAACATCGCGCGATTCGTGTCCGGCCGGCGCGTGCTCAACACCTTCGCGTACACCGGCGCGCTCTCCCTGGCCGCCGCGCGCGCCGGGGCGGAAAGCGTAACCAGCGTCGATCTCTCCTCGGGGGTGCTGTCCTGGGCGCGGGAAAACTTCCGGCTGTCCGGCTTCGCCGCTGGCGACGCGCGCTTTCGCTTCGAGGTGTCCGACGTGCGCCGGTTCATGGAGAAGGAAGCCGAGCGCGGCAGCCAGTACGACACCGTCATCATGGATCCGCCGACGGTGTCGGCCGCGCGTGCCTCGCAGTGGTCGATGAAGCGCGACTACCCCAAGCTCATCGCGCTGGCCACCCGACTGCTGCCGCCCGGCGGCGGGATCTTGTGGATCTCCGCCAACACCCGCCGGGGGCCGTCCGTGCTCCGCCATGTCGAGCAGGGGATTCGCGTGTCCGGCCGCCGCGGCGCAGTCCTGGAAGTCGGCGGGTTGCCGCCCGACTTTCCCACCCCGCCAGGGTGGCCCGAGGCTCGCTACCTGGAAATCTGCCAAGTCTTCGTGACCAGCGAGTAACATGGCTTCCGGTATGAGACACATGCTCCTCGCCGCGCTGGCAGCGCTGGCAGTTGGTGCCTGCGGCAAGATCGAGGAACCCACACACGACGCGCAAGTGGACCTGGTTTCCTCCGACTCGCCCCCGACGCCCAGCGACGGGCCCGCCCCGCTCGCCGTGGATTTTGCCGTCGAGAATTGCCCCGCCTTCGACGCCATCGCCATGACCTGCACGGGGAAGGTACCTCTCGCAGTCAGGTTCGCGCCGCTGGCCACGACCACCGTCACCAAGTATCTGTGGGACTTCGGCGACGGCTCTGCCTCCAGCTCCGAGGCCGCTCCCAGCCACGTCTACAGCAAGCCACGCGTGTACACCGTGAAGATCATCGCCACGGGCGTGGGGGGGGAGATCGTGACCCGTGCCCACGTCGGGTTCATCGTCGCGCAGGCAAATATTATCGGCGGACCGTGCGATGCAAGTGAGCAGTGCGACCAGGGGCTCTTCTGCCTGTGTCCGGCCAGCGCCGCGTGCAGCACCGGACCCGCGCGCGGCATGTGCGCCTCCGAGTGCCCCTCCCCCTCCGGCCTGTGCGACGACGGCCAGGTGTGCGCCGGACTCTTGACGGTGACGCAACCGCCTGAGGCCCCCGAGCCTTGGCAAACCTCCCTGTGCCTGCCTGGATGCGCGACGGACGCGGACTGCGCGGGCGGGCTCCGCTGCCGAACCCTTCCGCCGGGCCCGAAGGGCAGCGCCTGGGTGCGTGGCTGTTTCGCGGACGCTCCACGCGACGTCGGGGATCCTTGCACGGACGCCAGCGGGAACCAGCGCGACGATCTGTGCGCCAGCGGCATGTGCGCCGACCTCGGTGCGCAAGGGATGTGCAGCCTGGACTGTGAGGTTGCCTCGTGTCCCCCGGGCTCGGACTGCGCCGTGCTGGGCGATGGCAGGAAGTTGTGCCTTCGCCCGTGCACCGGCGGCTTCACCTGCGCCCAGGATGCGCTCCTCACCTGCGTGGTGCCCGGTCCCGGTGCCCTCGGCTACCAGCGCTCCGGCACCGACAACAGCAACGCGGCGTCGAGCTATTGCGCGCCCAATCCCTGCGTTTCCGACGACGCGTGCCTGCCCACCGGATCCTGCATCGCCGAGACCGGCGGCGGCCACTGCGTGAAGCGATCCCCAAACCCGTGATAGCCGCGGGAGGTCGTGGCCGTGGCCGTGGCCGTGGCCGGCGAAGATCACTCCGGCCACGGCCACGGCCACGGCGAAGACGGCCACGTCTACGACCACCACCCGTCGCTCTATCTGTATGAGCGCCCCTCGTGGAAAGGCGCCTTCCGCGCTTTCGCCGCGCCTATCGGGGGACGTGAAGCGCTAGCAACAGCGCGTCGGCTTCGATGGATTCTCGTATCGGTCCGCGAGTACCTGGGCCAGCGCCTCGGTGGGGGGAAGCTGCGTGCGGGCCGCCGCGGCCTCGCCGGACAGCTCGCGCACGAGCGCGCCCAGCAGAATGACGGCCGGGCCGAGTTGCCACCAGCGCCGCTGCTGCTCGGACTCGATGACCGTCGCGGGCAACCATGTGGGCGGGGTCTCGTGCAGCACGGCCGGCTTCCTCCGCGCAAGCACCAGCAGCCATTCGCGCACCGAAACCGCCACGATCGCCACCACCAGGGAAAGAAAGATCGCGGCCACCACGGCGTCGAGGCGGCTGTTCCAGATGAGGCTCCTCGTGGCCGCGAGCTTCTCGGCGGGTACTCGGCCCGCGGCGATGTCGCCGCCCAGCTTGCTCGCCATGGCCAGGAAGCCGATGCGCGGGTTGGGATGCAGGATCTTCTCGAGGCCGGCGGTAAAGGTCACCGTGCCAAGAAAGGCGAGAGGCGCAAGCACGATCCACGCAAGCCGCGCCCGGCCCGCCTTGATGATGATGGTGGCGGCGAGGCAAAGCGCCACGCAAGCCAGCAGTTGATTGGCGATGCCGAAGAGCGGCCACAGGGAATTCACGCCGCCCAGCGGATCCTTCACCCCGGCGTAGAGAAAGTAACCCCAGGCGGCGGCGAAGATCAGGCTCGCCCCCATGTTGGCGGGATAGAACTTCGTGTCGCCCGCGCGCTTCCAAACGCGGCCGCCGAGTTCCTGGATGAGGAAGCGCCCGATGCGGGTGGCCACGTCGACGGTGGTGAGGATGAACAGCGCCTCGAACATCAGCGCGAAGTGGTACCAAAGCTTCATCGCCGCATCGCCACCGATGATGGCGCGAAAGATACTGGCCATGCCGATGGCCAGGGTGGGCGCGCCGCCGGTGCGCGCCAGCACGCTCTTCTCGCCGATGGCGCCGGCCAGCGCCGTGAGATCGCCGGCGTTGACTGGAAAGCCCCAGGCCGACACCGCCCGGGCGACGGCGTCGGGGGTGCTGCCCACCAAACCCACCGGCGAGTTCACGGCGAAATACACACCCGGGTCAAGCACGCACGCGGCGATCATGGCCATGATGGCCACGAAACTTTCGAGGCACATCGCCCCGTAGCCCACGCCACGGATGGTGCGTTCGCGCGTCACCATCTTGGGTGTCGTCCCGCTCGACACCAGGGAATGAAAACCGCTGATGGCGCCGCACGCGATGGTGATGAAGCAGAACGGGAACAGGCTGCCCGAGACCACCGGCCGCATTCCGCCGGTGAAGCTGCCCGGAATCGTGAGGGCCGGCATCTTGATGGGCGGCAAGACCACCACGATGCCGATGGCGAGCAGGATGACCACGCCAATCTTGAGGAAGGTCACGAGATAGTCGCGCGGGGCCAGCAGCAGCCACACCGGCAGGACGCTGGCGGCGAACCCGTAGACGATGAGGCAGATGGCCAGCCTCTCCTTGCTCAGGGTGAAGATCGGCGCCAGCGTGGGGTGGTAGTTGACGGCGTAGCCGGCAAGCAGCGCCAGGGCGAGAAACACGACGCCGATGGCGGTCATCTCCATCACCTTGCCGACGCGCAGGTAGCGCAGGTACAGACCCATGAGCATCGCGAAAGGCATGGTCATGGCCGTGGTGACCACCCCCCACGGGCTCTCGGCCAAGGCGTTGTCCACCACCAATCCCAGGCTGGCGACCAGGATCACCAGGATGCCGAGAATGGCGAACATGGCGATGGTGCCAGCCATGCCGCCGACTTCCTCGCGCACCATCTCGGCCAGCGACTTGCCGTCGCGGCGAACCGACGCGAACAGGATGACGAAGTCCTGCACGGCGCCGCCCAGAATAGCACCGATCAGGATCCACAGGGTGCCCGGCAGGTAGCCGAACTGCGCGGCCAGGACCGGGCCGACCAGCGGCCCCGGGCCGCTGATGGAGGCAAAGTGGTGCCCGAAGAGCACGAACTTGTTGGTCTTGACGAAGTCGCGACCGTCGTCGTGCACCTCGGCGGGCGGGGCGCGCAGATCGTCGAGCACCAGCACCCGGGCCGCGATCCACTTGGAATAGAAGCGCAGGCCGATCGCGTAGGTACACACGGCGGCGAGGATGAACCACGCGGCGCCCATCGGCTCGCCCCGGCGCAGGGCGATGACCGCGTAGGCGGTGGCCCCGAAAAGCGAAACCACGATCCAGATGGCGATGCGCGCGAGAGACTTCATGATGACGCGTGAGTGTGGGCGGGCTTTGCCCGACCGCATTCTTCGCGGGAGTTCGCAAGAACCCTCCCAGGGTTCTTGCCCAGAGGAATCGGGCCGCCCGCGGGGATGGCCGTGGACTTCACTGGCCCGCCGGGCCGGGCCGCGTTTGAAGTGCCTTGCGAACCGCCTCGAAGAGATCCTCTGAATCGAACGGCTTCTGCAGAAAGTGCTCGGTCGCGGCCGGGTGCTTCCGTCTGGCCAGTGTCGACCGGTCGTACCCGGAGATGAACAGGACCGGCAACTCCGGCCGCAGCTTGCGCACGCGTCCGAGCATCTCCTCGCCGCTCATCTCGGGCATGACAACGTCGCTGATGAGCAGATCGAGAGGCACATCCAGCCGCTCGACCGTCTGGATACAGCGCTGCCCGCTGTCCACGCTCGTCACCTGAAATCCCGCCGCACGCAAGGTCACCTCGATTGATCGGCGCACCATCGAGTTGTCCTCGACAAGAAGCACCGCCGCTCCCGTCCCGGACACGGCGGCCGGCGCCGCCGCGGCGAAGGCGGGCGGGGTGACCTCGCGCTCGTGGTCCCCCGAGACCTGGCGGGGCAGGTAGATGGAAACCGTGGTTCCGGCCCCAGGGGAAGACTCGGCCCCCACGAGCCCACCGTGTTGCCTGACGATCGACGCCACGACCGACAGTCCTAGCCCGGCGCCGCCGCCCGGCACCTTCGTGGTCACGAAGGGTTCGAAGGCGTGCTCAAGCAGTGACGGCTCCATGCCACGCCCACTATCGCGCGCGCACAGACGAACCCACCGACCAGCAGGCAACCCGCCGGCCCCGCCCTCGACTGCCGCGAAATCGATGCGGAGCGAGCCAGGCCCAGGCAGTGCGTCCTCGACGTTGCGCGCCAGTTCCACGAGAGCGTGCTCCATCTGCTTGCGATCCACGCGCACGAGATCGAACTCTGCCCCCGGCGCGACATCGATCGCGATGCCGGCGCGAAGGTGTTCGCGCATCGCGGGCACGCACTCGCGAACCAAGGCGCCAATCTCGACCTGACGGAGCAAGAGCTTTCGCTTCCCATCGAGCAACGCCAGCCGCCAGGCGAATCCGCGCGCGGCCACCGTCGCGTCGCGGATGCCTTCGGCGCGTCGGCGAAGCGGGTGCCCGTCCGGGATCTCTTCCTCAATCATGGTGGCGCCGCCGAGCACGGGGACGAGCAGGTTCGCGAATTCTTGGCCGATGTGGGCGGCCAGAGCCTCGAGTTCCGCCAACCTCGTGGCGGATCGCACGGGCACCGGCGAGCCGCCGCGCCCCTCTTCATCGCCATCTTCACCGAACGGAATCACCGCGGTCGCAGGATAGCACCGTCCGGCCTCTTGCCAATGCCCGATGAAAGAGCGGACGACACCAGAAGGTGGCACCTTTCCACGGTGAACGCGCCACTGTGCTAGAGCGACGGCTGGTGGTCGTCCTCGTGGTCGTCCCCGTGGTCGTCCCCGTGGCCGTCCCCGTGGCCGTGACCGTGGTCGAGAAAGATCACTCCGGCCACGGCCACGGCCACGGCCACGTCTACGACCCTCCGCGGCTGTCGCAGGATTGCGCGTGGACAACACCGGGCCGTGCGCCGTAGGCTGGTCCCCTCATGGCGGATTCCACCTTCGACGTCGCCATCCTGGGCGCCGGTATCAGCGGGCTTTCCTTCGCGCACCACGTGGCGCGCGCTGGCCTGCGCTGCGTGATTCTGGAGGATGCGGCGGCGCCCGGGGGTTGCATCCGCACCGCGCGTGCAAGCGACGGCTACTGGTTCGAGCTAGGGGCGCACACGCTCTACAATTCCTACTCGGCTCTCCTCGACGTCATCGTCGCCTCGGGCCTGCGGGACGCCATCCAGCCGCGACACAAGGCCCCCTACCGGCTTCTCGCCCAAGGCCAGGTGCGCTCGGTGCCCTCGCAGCTTGCCCTGGGCGAACTGTTTGTTTCCGCGTGGCGGGCATTCACCCTGCGCAAGCCCGGCCTCAGCGTGGCTGACTACTACGGCCGCCTGGTCGGCAAGGGCAACTGGCGGCGCGTGTTCTCGCCGCTGCTGTCCGCCGTGCCCTCCCAGCGCGCCGACGACTTTCCCGCCGAGATGCTGTTCAAGAAGCGGCCCCGGCGCAAGGAGTTCCCCCGCACCTTCACCCTGAAGAGTGGCCTCGGCACGCTCGTCGAGCGCCTGGCGCGCCAGGAATCCATCACCCTGCGCGTGAACGCGGGAGCAGTCGAACTCCAGCGCGCGGAAGCGGGCTTCGCCGTGACCGGCAGGGACGGCGACACCGCCATCGCGCGCAACTTGGTGCTGGCCCTGCCGCCGGATGCGGGCAGCCGCTTGCTCGCGCCACTTCTCCCCGGCGCCGCCGCGGCACTTGCCCGCGTTCGCACCACGGCCATCGACTCGACCGGCGTGGTCGTGGCCAAGCAGGATCTGCCCTTCCCGCGCCTCGCCGGACTGGTCCCCCTGGACGACGTGTTCTTCTCGGCGGTCAGCCGCGACGTCGTCCCCGACGACCACCTGCGCGCCCTCACCTTTCACTTTCGCACCGGACTCAGTCTCGACGAGCGGCTGCGGCGCATCGCCGCCGTCACCGGCGCGCCGCGGGCAAGCTTCGCCGAGATCGGGGAACACCATTCGACCCTGCCCTCGCCCGAACTCGGCCACGCGGACATCGTGCGCGCCCTCGACCAGGACATCGCCGGCAGCCACGTCTACGTCACCGGCAACTACTTCGGCGGGCTAGCCATCGAGGACTGCGTCCTGCGCTCCGCGGCCGAGGCGAAGCGCTTGGTGCACGAGATTGGCTCGGACCGCCCGCCCAGAAACGATGAACAGAACGGCTGAATCCAGTCGGGCGCAGCGCGAGCGCAAGGCGCGAGCCGCGAGGCCGTGCGGCCGAGCGGGGGAAGGGGGACCCGGCGGGCTTTGCCCGACGGGGGAGGGGATCTCCCCTCCGTAAATCGTCTAGCGAGAATAAATGAGGATCTCGCGGCCGCCGTCGGCGGTCTTGCGCGACACCGCGATCTTGCTTCCGCCGGCGGACCAGGGATAGGGCTGCTTGTCGGGCAGTCCGACCTCGCCGATCACGGACACCTTCCCGCTGGCGGGATCCAGGCTGAAGAAGCCGAGGGCGAAGCGCGTCTCCTCATTCATGTCACCCTTCTTGCGCCCCGGCCGGTCGGCGATCAGGGAGAAGACCACCTTGTTGCCGACCTGGTGCTGCTGCAAGGACGAGGGATCGTAGTCCTGCACCGGCACGGTGAGATTGATGGGTCGCACCTTCTCACCCGGTCCAACCAATTCGTAGCCCTTCTGGCCCTCGGCCAGCACGATGACCGCGGGAAGGTCGGGCTTCTCGCCGCGCTTGTGGACGTATTCGAGGAAGTTCACCAGCTTGGGCGGCGTCTTGCCTGCCCCGGCCTTTGCCGTCTTGACGTCCCAGATCGCGAACTGCGGCGGCTGGCGAACGTCGGTCTTGCGATTGAAGGCTCCGGGCCGCTCGACCATGGCGGCGAAGTGGCTGTTGGTGAAGCCAAGGAAGGTCACGCCGCCGCCGCCGGCGATGGTGCCATTGCCCCCCACGATGACGTCCTGAAGCATGAGCGTGGAGCCGTCGGGCTTGTAGGCCTGGATGCTTAAACGCCGGTCGCCCGAGGGCTCGTTCTTCTCCGAATAGGCGACGAACGCCTTGGGCGAAATGGAAACCTCGCAGTCATCGAAGCTCTGGGTCGTCCGGCGAATGCGGCCACTGGGGTCGACGATGGCCGCGCGCCGGCGGCCCTCGTTCGACACCACGAACCAGTGGCCGGCGAGCCCGAGAATCTTTTCCGGCGTCGAGGTGAAGCTGGAGATGTCGGCCACGCGCGGCTTGCCGCCTGGCGGCCCCACGAGGAGTTGCACCGAGCCCTTGGCGGTGAACTGGATGGCCGCCAGCTTGCTGCCGCTTTCGTCGAAGGCGAAGGAATCGTGCAGCAGCCCCTCGCTGGCCGTGACCTTGCCGGACGGCTTGAGCTGCTTGGGCGCGGCGAAAGCGGACGCCGCCACCAAGGAGGCAAACACGTAGATCGAGACGGGAATCGCGGTGCGCACCATGGGCGGCACCCTACACCATCGCCAGGGCTGGGTATCGCGGGCGGACGCGGCTACAATGGGGTCAGTGCATGCGAACCTGATCCTCGCGCTCGCGCAAGCGGCGTTGGTCACGGTCGTCCCTGGACCGGACGATGATTGTCCGTCGTCCGCGCAGGTCCAGGCGGCCCTCGACACGCACGCCCCCAGACTTGTCACGCCCCGCCCGGACGAAGAGCCCGCCGGGCAGCTTGCGCTGGCCCTGTATTCCACGTCGCCAGGCCGGGAAACCAGCTTCACCCTGCTTGACGGCAAGGGTCGCGTGCGGCTGTACCGAACGCTGCCGCCCCCGCCCGGAGACCGGGCTCGCGATTGCGCAGCGCTTGCCGACACCGTCGCGTTCATCGTTGACCGATACTTCGACGAGGTCGAACTGCCATCGCTTCCCGAGAAGAAGAAGCAGCAGCCGGCCCCGACCTCTCCACCGCCACCGCCGCCGCCATCACC
>Ga0066793_10001566_pt1 | contig 10512 bp, 12 predicted proteins | sample PersoiDNA2013189_FD_83876 | JGI IMG/M metagenome (GOLD analysis project Ga0066793, IMG submission 83876) | Permafrost soil microbial communities from the Arctic, to analyse light accelerated degradation of dissolved organic matter (DOM) -... | ecosystem: Environmental > Terrestrial > Soil >...
GCCGCCGACCCCACCGGCCGCTCGGCGGCGAGGACCATTTCTCTGGCGAATCGGCTGTTTGCTCGTCGTCGTGCTCACGCTGGCGGCGGTGGCGGGCGGTGTGGTGACCACCTTGGTGGGCATCGCCATGGATCGTGGCACCGGCGGATTGGCCCGCAATCCATTCGATCTCGTCTGGATCGCTGCGCTGGTGCTCGTGGTCCTCGTCGCGGCCGTCGGGCTGCGTGGCATCAGGCGCATCACAGGCCCGATGGACAACCTGGTCCAGGCGGCGCGCCGCATCGAGAAGGGCGATTACTCGGCGAGCGTTCCGGAATACGGCCCGCCGGAGATGCGCTCGGTCGCGCGCGCGTTCAACGCCATGTCCGCCAGGCTCAAGTTGACTGACGAGCAGAGACGAAGCTTTCTCGCCGACGTCGCGCACGAGCTGCGGACGCCCCTCTCGATCATTCGCGGCCAGGCTGAGGGTATTGCTGACGGCCTGTACCCCGGCGATACGGAACACCTCGAGCCGATCCTCGACGCGACCCGCAGCCTCGAGGTGCTCGTCGAAGACCTCCGCACCCTGGTGCTGACGGACGCCGGCAGCCTGGTGCTGAACCGTGAGCCTGTCGATCCGACTGCCCTGGTGCACGACGTGCTGGCTTCGTTCAAGGCCCAATCGGAGGCGTCTGAGGTGAACCTTGCGGGCGACCTGGACTACGGCATCCCGATGGTGGACGTCGACCCCGCACGCATGCGAAGCGCGCTGGCGAATGTCATCTCCAATGCCATCCGCCACACACCCCCAGGCGGATCCGTGCGAGTAGGAGTCCAGTCGGCCGGCGACCAGGTGGTGATCGCCGTGACCGACACCGGCGAAGGCATCCCGGCCAAGCTCCTACCTCGGGTCTTCGAGCGGTTCGTCAAAACGCCCAGCTCGACCGGCTCTGGCCTCGGCCTTGCGATCGTGCACGACATCGTGACCGCGCACGGCGGCAAAATCGAGATCGAGAGCACGCAGGGCGTGGGCACCGCGGTGCGCATCACTCTCCAGGCCGCGAGCGCCCCTGTCGACTGACCGCCACACCTTCGTATTAGGCGGAAGGGGAATTTTGCTGATATTGTTACGCCGCTTTATACACGATCACGAGGTGATAAATATGCGGCGCACAGTTTTGTCGGTCAGTCTTGTAGCACTCGTCATCCTTCTATGGCCTGCAACCGCGTTCGCCGCCACCGATCCCGGGCTCCGGACCGCCGGCAATTTCGCCGTCCTGTCCGGCACTCCAAATATCGCCAACACAGGCCCCAGTTGGATTTCCGGCGAAATGGGCATCGCGCCAGGCTGCGCAGTCACAGGCTTCCCACCCGGGGTATCGGGCGTTCAACACAGATGCGACGCCGTGGCTCTCCAGGCCAAGACGGACCTAACTGCCGCCTACACCCGGGCGGCGAACGCCCCGTGCCCTGGGACGAACAACTTCACAGGCGTGAACCTCGGGGGCAAGACGCTGGTCCCCGGCGTCTACTGCCAGACCACCGCGCCGACGCTGACCGGCACGCTCACCCTCAACGGCTCGGGGGCTTACATATTCCAGATCGGTGGCTCGCTGATCACAGCAACTGGTGCACGCGTCGTCCTGATCGGCGGCGCTCAGCCATGCGACATCTTCTGGCAGGTGGCCAGCTCGGCAACGCTGCACGTCAACACACATTTTGTTGGCAACATCATGGCCGTGACCTCAATCGCAATGCAGACGGGCGCGACGCTCGAAGGCAGAGCTCTGGCGCGCAATGGCGCGGTGACGCTCGACACCAACCGCATCATCCAGCCAGGCGGCTGCGGCTATGCGGCGCCTCCGGTAGGCTCCCCGCCCGTCGGGAACATCCTGCCGGCCTCCCTCGGGTTCTCACTTTCGATCCCATCGACCGGCGTCCCTCTCGAGCTCCAGGGACAGCAGTTTCCCTGGCTGCTCGTACTCGGCGCCGGCAGCGGTCTCGGCGTGATGGCGTTGGTCGTGAGCCGAGCAAGGCGCCGCCGCCGCACGACGTAGCCAGGCGTGGCGAGGACGTGGCCGGCAATGGTCGGCTGCGCCGGGGCAGTCGCTAGGATGGGATCCTTAGTGGCGGATCGCGCAGAGTCATTGGTTCGGACGTGGCCCAGGGCGCTCGGCCGCGTCTCCATATCGACGTCGCTGTTGGGCGAAGTGGTGCTGGCTGCATTGCTGGCGGTCACCGTGGCCTCCTCCTGGCGCGACGGCATGCCCACCGACCAGCTTGCAGACCTGGTGGCACCGCCTGTGACAAGCATCGACTCGCCGCAGGTCTCGGGCAACAATCTCTCAGGGAAACCAGATTGGTGGGGGTCAAAGCTGCCGGTCGTCCTCCCCGCGCCTGCCCGCCAGGCGTACGCACCAAGCGCTTCGCCTGCGCAGCTGCTCATCCCAGCTCTCGATGTCCACCGTGCGGTGGAGATGGTCGGGGTCGATGAATTCGGAACATTGCAGCTGCCGGTGAACGCCTGGAACGCAGGCTGGTACCGATGGGGTCCCGTACCCGGGGCGCCCGGTGATGCTGTGATCGAGGGCCACGCCGGATATCCGAAGCACCCGATGATCTTCGGCAAGCTGGCCACGCTCCACCCTGGAGACAGGATCGTGGTGGTGCTCGCAGACGGGAGCCGGCAACTATTCATCGTTGCTTCGATGAGAATCGTTGCCGCCGGCTCGGCCCCAGTCGGCCTTGGCACGTTCTCTGGGCGGCCCAGGCTCACACTCGTGACCTGCACCGGGCATTTCGACAAGAAAAACTTCTGGTATTCAGACCGACTGCTGCTCGAAGCGACTTACGCCGGCCTGGCCTGAGGCGCAGCAGCGGAAGGGCCGCTGGGGGAAGTTGCTGACTTTGTTACGGGCTTAAGGCCATCCTCACACCAAGAGGTGAGTAAATAAATGGCAGTTCAGCAACCCAATTCCGCTCCCGTCGAGCACGTATCGATGACCGAGCAGAGTCGCTACAACTTCCGCGCCGCGGCGGTCGTCTGGTTCGTCGTCGGTGTGGTCGAGATCTTTATCGCCGCACGCTTCCTGGGCAAGCTGTTCGGCGCCTCGGCACAGTCCGCTTTCGTCAACTTCATCTACCAGGTGAGCGGGCCGATGGTGGCTCCCTTCACCGGGATCTTCGGCGACACCGGCACCAGGACCAACACGTTTGAGACCGCATCGCTCGTGGCGCTCGTGGTCTACGCCGTGATTGGCTGGGGTCTCGTCGTCCTCATCCGGATCGTCACCGCGCCTAAAGGTGCAAAGCCCGCTTCCTCGTGACCGATTTCAGGTCATGGCCGAAGAAATGGAATGACACCTCGCTTGGCGACTACGTGGCGCTGCCGGAGTTCAAGCAGTCAGGCGGCCAGTGGTCGTTGTTAGGGATGCTGGCCCTTGGCCTTGTCGTGGGTGCAGCAATCGGCGGCTATGCCGTTTCCCAACGCACGCAGATGAAGAAGCTCGCCAAGCGCGTCCATCGCATCGGCGATGAGCTGGCTGCGGCAGCCGAAGACGAGGCTGACCAGCCCGTCACCACAACCCGACGATCTAATCACCGACGCAAGTCGGCATTGGAGGTATAGCCGTGGAACTGGGAAGCATCATCGTCTGGATCATCGTCGGCGCGATCGCCGGCTTTCTCGCCAGCAAGGTACTGACCGGCAAGGGCATGGGTCTCATCTGGGACATCGTCGTCGGCATCCTTGGAGCGTTCGTGGGTGGTTGGCTTGCTGGCCTCGCCCACATCTCGGTCACCAACATCCTCGTTCAGATCGTGGTCGCCTTCGTTGGCGCTGTGCTCCTTCTGATCATTTTCCGCGCGGTTGCCGGTCGCGGCAGAATGCGCACCTAAGACTCGTCCGGTGGCCTCGTGGTTTACCCCCACGAGGTCTTTTTTTGCCTGAAGGGCAGCGCACCACCGGTCCTGAGGTGGAAAGATGGAGCGCAACGGGCGCCATAGGCGCTCGACAAATCAACAGACGTCTCCCGCGAACGAGCCTGAGCGAAGCGAAAGGCGAGATGGAGCGGGAGACGGGCTTCGAACCCGCTACCTCGACCTTGGCAAGGTCGCGCTCTACCAAGTGAGCTACTCCCGCTCGGGCAGAGGTGCAATGATACCTCGCCGACCCACCTCGACCCCTCCCCCACCCGGGGCGGAACCTGAGGTCAAGCCGCCGACCTTTTGCCTCGGCTCCGCCTCGAATATCTCCTCGATCCGCCGCTTGAAAGTTCGGGCGAGCGAGAAGGCCAGCGGTAGGCTCGGGTCGTACTTGCCGGTTTCGATCGCATTCACTGTCTGACGCGATACGCCCAGCCTCTGCGCCAGGTCCGCCTGCGACCAATCGAGCTCAGCGCGCAGGACGCGCAGCCGGTTCTTCACCGATACCGGAATGTGAAGATGGCGGTGCCTATGCCCCACAAGCCCGCGATGAGGGGCAGGATGAAAGTCCAGTTGAGGTGCGGCATACCAGCACCCTCCAGGAACCCATAAGTGAACGTGAGCAGCGCAGTGCCCCCCAGCGCGAACGCGAACGCCTCGGTCTGGATCCGCTTCTGCAGCTCATCGGTCTGCGAGAGCCGGCGCACGAAGAGGAACACCACCAGGGCCGCCGGCAGCACCGGCACCACGGCCACCACGTAGCGCCACGATGCCTCCGGGTTGGCGCGTAGGAGCGTGACCGACCCGATCAGCAACATCATGTACGCGAGCAGGGCCAGGCCGATCTCGATCTGCGAGCGATAGGTGACCCAGGTCGACTGCACCTGCATGGCGGGTGGCGTCGGGCCGGGGATGCCGGCGACCATAGGCGGGATGTTCGACTCCGTCCGCATAAACGGCGACGCGGGGTGCGTGTACAGCGGTTCGACCGGGGCTTGAGTCGGGTTGTGCTCAGGAGGGGCGTCACTCATGTCCGCGCACAGTAAAGGTTACTTATCAGAATGTCAAGCGTCCTTGTCTTAGAGCAAGGAGGGCTCGTCGAGGTTGCCGAGGCGGTTGAGGAGGCTTGTCACCAAGTCACTACCCCCTACCAACGCTCGGCGAGCCACACCTGGTCGGCGCGCCAAGAAACCCACCAAGACTCGGTAGGTAGCGCTAGCGCTTCGGCTTGCCCTTGGCCTTTCCGTCGGTGCGGGTGGGTTGGCGTTCTGCAGCTATGTCGGGGGCCTGCGCCGCTGCCACCGGCTCGGGTGCGGCGCTGGCGGGCGATGGCTCCGGCGCCGGAGTGAACGCATCGGGCTGAGGGCCCATCGAGACGTTGCCGCTGAAGGTCGCGCCATCCTGGATGACGAGCCTCGCGACGCGTACGTCGCCGGTCAGCGATCCTGAGCGGGCCACCACCAATCGCTTGCGTGCAGTGACGGGTCCGCTGACGCTGCCTCGAATGTTGATGTCTCCACCGGCCAGCGACGCGTTGACCTTCGCCTCGTCGTCGACCTCGACATCCCCGGTGGCATGGATCTCGCCCTGGACCGTGCCGCCCAGGCGGACATCGCCGTCGATGTGAAGCTCGCCGATCAGGCGGTCGCGCGGGCCGAGCGTGATCCCGCCACGGTGGCCGGTGGTCGGTGTTTCGGGCGGCGGCTGATCCGCCGTCTTACCTGGAACCCTAGCCCCCGGAGCCCTGGTGCTCAAAGTCGCCCATCCTTACGTGGCCGTTCAGGCTGGCGCCGTCCTCGATCTGCAGCCGGCGCACCGTCACGTCGCCACTCATCTTTGCGTTCTTTCCCAACACCAGCTTGTCGCGGGCGTTGAGGGTACCTTCGACGTCGCCTTTGATGGTGACGTTGGACGCCTCGAGGAAAGCCTTCACCTTGGCGCCAGAAGCCACCTCGATGTTGCCGCTCACACGAAGCTCGCCTTCCGCGTGGCCGTCCACGTGGACGTGGCCATCGTAGGTGAGCTTGCCTTCCAGGCTGTCATTCGGCCCCATCGTGAACCGACGAAGCCCATCTTTCTTGTCTTGGGCAGCCTCCGCAGGCGTGCTTTCTGCGACTGCCTCCTGTACGTCCATGAACTCGAATCACCCCCGCTTGGATTAGGGCTCCGATTCGCACCGAAGCCGAACCCACAGGTTACTGCAGGACGGCTACCGCCAGCCGTTTCAAACCCCCTGCGTTGCCAGGCAACGGAGAGTTGCTAGGTGGCGCGGTCCTCGATCTCCCAGGCATGGTCGAGCGCGTGCCAGGCCATTCGACGGGCGGCATAGCGGGCGGGCCAGCCTCGCACGGTCACACCCTTGGTGCCGGCCCTCAAGCCGGCGACGATCGCATTCCGGAACTCACGCACCGTGGCCGAGTCCCCGGCGGCGGGCTGCTGCAAACGGAGACCGAGCTTGCGCGCGTACATGGTCTCCGCGCCGAGCACGTGCTCGACGATCTTTTCTCGGTCGCGGCCCCCGCCGCGCGGCCCCTTCCGCAAGGAGGGCGGGGCTTGTTCGACCACGCGGTCGAACACGGTCCACGACGCCGCCACGAGCGCCGAAAGCCTCCCCGCTTCCTTTTTTGTGAGCCGCTTGGACTCGGCCTTGGCGATGGCTCCCGGTGCCCCGAATTCAGTGGTCGCATCGCCCGGCAGGCGTTCGACGACATCGAAGCCTGCGCCCGGGGAGAACGGGATGTGCGCTGCCTTGGCCGTCTGCGCGTATCTCGGCGCCGCTGCAGCCAGCGCTTCGAGTGCGGATTTCTCATCCTTTCCGGAGCGCGTCCAGCCCGGCCAGTCGGCGGCCGACGCGAAGACTCGCCGCTTGCCAACCTCGAGATAGACCCTGGTCATCATGTGTCGCGCTTCACCCTGAATGAACCTCGGTGATGGTGTTGGCCGCAAGGTCGTAGAGAAAACCCCGGATCTTGTCGCGGTGGGCCAGGTGCAGGTCAAGGCGCAAGCGGCCGACATCCTGCACGACGGCCGCGATCGGATCTTCGAAGACGCCTAAGGCCTCATCGAAGCTATGGCCAGTCGCCGCGGCGATTTTGTCAGCAAGCTCTTTCTGCTTGAAGCGGCCGAGCAGGCATTCGGTGTGATGGATGACCATGATCTCTCGCGTCCCGGTGACGGCCTGCGAAAGCGCAAGCGCGTGTCGCGCATCGTCGGTGGCGCGCCCTCCTGCGTTGCGAATGACGTGAGCGTCCCCCGGGCGCAGGCCAAGCAGCGCGCTCACGTCGACGCGCGCGTCCATGCAGGTCAACACGGCGAGCTTCTGAACCGGCTCGACGATGCGCGCAGCGCTGCCCAGGTAATGGAGCCGCGTGTTCATGACGACTCGATCGATGGCGTCCATCAGCCCGAGTAGTCTCGCTGGCTGGTCGATGCTGCGGCACTCGCCTTGCGCGGGCCGTGTGCCTCGGCTTCCTGTGAGCGGCGGTAGCGCTTCTCCGCCTCCGCATCATCGCCCCTCAGCTCGGCCACGCGGGCGAACGCTCGCCATGTCCAGCTGGCCAGCTGGCGCTCGCCCAGCTCCTCAGAAGCATGGATCGCATATCGAAGGTCTTCCTCGGCTTCGTCGAAACGGCCCAGCTCCCGTTTTGAGATGCCGCGCTCCGCTCTCGCATCGGCAAGCTCCCAGCGCGCTCCCAGCTGGCTGAAAATCGCGATTCCCTTGTCGAGCCCCTGAAGCGAATCCTCAAAGCGGCCGAGGTCCTCGAAGACGCGGCCCATCTGCACCGCGGTCACCGCCACGCTGAATTGATCACCGCTCTCTTCGGCGAGCACACTTGCCTCCTCGATGAGGCGCATCGCCTCGTCGAAGTTCTTGCTCTCCACCTGGTTGATCGACAGGGACGTGAGCGCACGCACGCGCGCCCATCGGTCCTTGGTGCCCGCGAGCGACAGGGCCCGCCTCCAGATCACTTCGGCCTCGTCGAAGCGGTCACGGGTCCACGGCACCCAACCTGCGAAAAGAAGCGTGCGGGTGATGGCGAAGTCGTCGCCCAGCTTTTCGGCCGCAGACAACGACCGGTCGAGGAGGGCTTCGGCCTTGTCGACGTCGGCTTCTACGTTGATCGCGATGTCGCCGAGGAACCGGAGTGCGTGAGCGAGCGCGAACGCATCGTCGTGGACCTTCGCGAGCGCCACCGACCGTTCGAGCGCCGCCTTCGCAGCCGGGTACTCGCCCAGCCAGTAGTGAGCCTCACCAAGTCCCGCCAGAACTCGGGCCTCTCGCACCCCCCAGCTCCCATCCGGACCGGACATTGCCAGCGAGCGGTCGTAGAAGTCGATGGCGGAGCGGCTCTCCATACGCCGCCTCGCGCGGTCCCCCGCCACCAGCAGACCATCGGCTGCCCGCTCGGTGGTCATGTGGTCGCTCGGGTCGAGGTCGCGAGCGGCCAATGCCGCCAGCTCGAGATGATCGGCTGCCCACGACGGTTGGCCGGTGTCCAGCAGGCTTTGCGCCACCAGCTCGTGGAGCCTCAAACGCTCGCGTTTCGGCAGGCTCGCGTATGCGACCTCGCGCAGGGTGGCGTGCCGCATTCGCCATTGGGCTTCAACCCGGCCCTCGTCGCGCACGATGATTTCCGAGTCCTCGAGCATTTGCAGCTCTTCGAGCTTGGGGGCGCCATCGACCAGGGCCAGCTCCGCCATGTCGAACGAGTAGAGAAAGACCGAGGCTCGCCGCGCAAGCTCTCGCAACCGCGAAGGCAAAGCATCCAGCCTCGCAGCGACCACAGCCTGGACTGTCGGCGGCAGGTTCGCCGCTCCCCCCGCCGGCATCGCGCCCGCCTCGTTCATGAGCATGCCGGTCGTCTCGATGATGAAATAGGGATTGCCGCCGGCACGCGCCGCGATCGCGGCCGACTCCTGGTCGTCGATCTTGTCGCCACCCGCCGCACGGACGAGCTCAATCGACTCGTCGCTGGACAGCGGGTCGAGCTTCACGAGAACGGCGTTTCCACTGCTCGTGCCCCAGGAGGGCCGCGTCTCAAGGAGCTCTGGCCGCGCGAGTGCCACCACCAGGGCGCGCCGCGATCCGCTGGGGCTTTTAGCGCCGAGACGCTCGATCAAATCGAGCATCATCGGACGAAGGGTGTGCAGGTCTTCGAACACCAGCACCACCGTGCCCTTTCGGGCGAGACCGTCGACCAGCGCGATGAAACCTGTTGTCACGTCGTGCACGAAGGCGGATTCCTCCCTCTGCCCTGCAACTCCGAACAGGAGGCCCAGCCGTTCGGCGGTCACATCGACCTCGGCCGGCTCGACCGTTCGCTCGGCCAGGTCGCGCAGGTGCTGCACCGTCTTCTCGTGCGGTTCGCCGTCTCGGATCCCGGCAAGCTCGCCAACGATTGCGGCCGCAGGGCCGAACGTGGCGGTATCCGTGTACGAGCGTGAGCGGCCGTGCACGACGACCACGTTCGAATCGACGCTTGCCACCAGCTCGGCTGCCAATCGGCTCTTGCCGATGCCGGCCTCACCGAGGATGGTGACGAGCACCGGGCGCCCCGTCGTGGTGGCCAGGCTCAAGCTCTGGCGAAGGATCGCCTGTTCGCTGGCACGGCCAACGAATGCGATGGTCCGGCGGGCCGAACGCGCTGTCAGCGCCTCCACGGGAAAAGACCCCAACGTCGCGTCGAAGCCCTTCGCCCGCACCATTCGCCGGTGCCCGTACGAAACGGCTTCCGAGGTGAGCACACGCGTGGTCTGGCCGGCCAGGATCTGGCCGGGTCGGGCCGCCGACTGCAGGCGCGCGGCCATGTTTACGACAGGGCCTGTCACCAGCAGCTGGCCTGCGGGGCCGACTCCTGTAGCGGCCTCGCCCGATTCGATGCCAATCCTCACCTCGAGTGGGGCCGTCAGGCCCTCGGCACGGCCGAGGCGCCGTACGCGCTCGCGGATGGCCATGGCTGCCCGCACCGCCCTTATCGCGTCGTCCTCGTGGACGTGCGGCAGGCCGAACACCGCCATCACTGCGTCACCGATGAACTTTTCCGGGCGGCCCCGCAGAGCCTGCAGCTCCTCGGTGGCGGCCTCGAAGAAGCGCCCCATGACCTCGCGGGCGCGTTCGGGATCCAGGGATTGGGCCAGCCCGGTCGAGTCGACCAGGTCGGCGAACAGGACCGTGACCATCTTGCGTTCCTGGGTGCCGAGGAGGGTGCCGACCACGGCGCCGCAGTTGGAGCAAAACCTGGCGCCTGGTTGGAGGGGCTGGCCGCAAACCGCGCACGGCATCGGCAGACCTGCCGAAAGCGTGCCAGCTGACTTCTTTTTCGCTGCTACCTCAACCGACTCGGCCCCGATCCAGCGAGTCGCGACGCAGGCGATCCGCTGCCGCTCCGAGGACCGTTGAGAGCAATGAGTCGCTCGTCTTGATGGCGTCGCGGAACTGCAAATGGCTCATGACCATCGCGCGAGAAGCGGTGGTCGTGACAACGGTAGCAGTGGCCGGCCCGCGGTCCAGCATCCCGATCTCGCCGAAGAAATCGCCGGCGTGCAGCGACGGCCGGGCTTTGCCGTCCACCTCGACGGCCGCCTCGCCTTCGAGCAACACGTAGAAGC
>Ga0066793_10001567_pt1 | contig 10507 bp, 7 predicted proteins | sample PersoiDNA2013189_FD_83876 | JGI IMG/M metagenome (GOLD analysis project Ga0066793, IMG submission 83876) | Permafrost soil microbial communities from the Arctic, to analyse light accelerated degradation of dissolved organic matter (DOM) -... | ecosystem: Environmental > Terrestrial > Soil >...
AAATTGCCGCCGTCAATATCAACGATCTGCTTGTACGAGGTCCCACATCCCCAATAGCCACAGTTATTGCCGTCCGTCGGGGATCCGAAACTCACGATGTCGAAATCCTGGTTAAGAAACGCGTAACCGTTCCCGTTGAGAACTCACGTACGAAAACACCGGATTGGCAATCGCTTCCGAGAACGACAGCGTCTGACTGCCGGCAAACTGCAGGGCGACGATGTCCGTGTACGTCGGAATATTGTCGACCAACGAACTCGTGTACGGCGACGTCGCCGGATTGCGCACACCACTGCTGTCGGTCCACCAGTCTGTGCCGCTGTGCCGCGCTGCGGCCCTTCGACGAAGCTCAGGGCCGTCCCGAGCTCCGTGACCTCAAAGATGCCACAGGACGCCAGCAGATGCGCGAGCGCGATCCCGACTGCTCCAAACGATCCCACGAACGGCGCGTAGAACGCCAGCATCGCGGGACCGTACTTGAAACCGAGCGCAGAGAACAACCCGCGCAATCGCGCGCATTCCGGCGCTCCGCTGATGACCAGGACCGCCCCGACAGTCCCCGGCTCTGATCCGAGGGCAGCGTGTCGCTGCTCCGACTCTCCACGACCCGATGCACACCGATGCTGAGATTCAACGCCGCAAGCGCCAACGCCGTCGCGACCGCTGCCCACACCCCGGCACCAGTCGGCGACAGCCGTCGTCCCGAATGGCGCCACCACCACGCGAGGGCGCCAAGCACCGCGAGCAACAGCGTCCGGACCACGCCGTAGTTCCAGTCAAACGCGCGAAAGAGCCAAACGCCAGCGAGACGAGCACTCCCCACGCGAAGACGAGGGCGGGCGCGCCGGGCGGACGATGGGAGTCGGCGGGCGGGGGGAAGGCCGACGACGTATTGGTGATACTTGCGTGGTACGATCAAGTGGCGTGCGCGGGCGCACGCAAACATGTCCCGCCCCCGACAACTGCTGATCGCTGCCCTTCTGGTACACGCGCTGATCGGCGCGACGGCCGCGGCCCGCAGCGGGGCGCCGGCGGGCGACTTCGATCGCTATTACGAGATCGGCGGCACTGCCGGCCGGCCGTACGTCGACTATCAGGTCGAGCATCCGATCGGCACGCTGCTCGTCTTCAAGTCGCTCGCGCGATTGCCGCGCGGACGCGCCTCGTTCGGCCTGGGCGTGGTGGTACTCGACCTGATCGGCGACGCGATCATCGTGGCGTCCCTCGTCTGGGGCTGGGGGCTGGTGGCAGCGGCGTATTTTGCGGTTACAATCATCCCGGTCCTCGGTCTGTTTTTCAACCGGATCGACGCGTGGTCGACCGCTGCGGCCATCCTCGCCGTGGCGGGGTGGCGGCGGAATCGTCCGCTCGCGCTCGGCGTCGCGCTTGCGATCGGCGCCGCGTTCAAACTCTGGCCCCTCGTGCTCGTGCCGCTCCTGGTCGTCCCGTGGCGTGACCGCCGGTCGCTGCTGGCGCTGGCGGCGTTCGCCGCGACGGCCGCAGCGCTGGCCGGCGCCGCGTTGTGGCTGGCCGGCGCGACCAGCGTGTTCCAGGTCCTGACGTTTCGCGGGGCGCGCGGCTGGCAGATCGAGAGCCTCGTCGGCAACATCATCCACCTGGCGTCGCCGCGGACGCTGCGGCTCGAAAGCGGATCGTGGCGGATCGGCGCGACGAGCGGCCCGGTCGCCGTCGCAATGTTTCTGGCCGCAGCCCCGATCTGCCTCTGGAGCAGTTGGCGCGGGGCGCGCATCAATCGAATCGGCGCCGGATGGCTGGCGAGCGTGTCGGCGTTGCTGCTGTTGTCGGCCCTCCTGTCGGCGCAGTTCGTGATCTGGCTCGCGCCCGGGGCCGCGATTGCGTGGACCGACGGCGACAAACGTTCCGCGGTTGTGGCCACGCTCGTGGTGCTGGCCACCCAGATCTTCTATTCGTTCTACGATTTCGTCCTCGCCAGCCGAACGCCGGCACTCCTGCTCGTGCTCCTGCGCAACGCCGTGCTCGTGGCGCTCGCCGTCTTCGCCCTCACCAACCTCATGAGACAGCCGTCATCGGCCGCGTAGATCTCAGACCACTGGCCGCCACAGGAAGAACCACAGGGCGAACAACGCCTGTCCGGCGGCGAACGCACCCGCCACCTGCCACAGTCGGGCGCGTGGAATGCGCACCGCCAGCCAGAAGAACACCGGGAACAGCACGGATGTGAATCGCCCGATTGAGATGAACAGATGCGCGACCACTGGCGGGACGATGTTGACGGCGATCCAGACGCCGTACGCCACGCCGAAGCGCCGCGTAACCGGGCGAATCGCCGCGGCGGCGACCACAAACGCCGCAATGTCGCCGAGATACACGATCACGTCGGTCACGTTGACGGATGACTCACCCGGCAGTCGAATGGGATCGGGCGCGGGAGGATGCCCGAGCAACGGCGCACCCCACGCCGTCTGCCCATGGACCCACGCGAGCGCGTCGTCGAAGCGGATATGGAGATAGGCAGAAAAGATCGCCGTGCCGACGAGCGGCGCGCAGGCGGCGAGCATGGCGAGCCGGCGTGACGTGACGCGCGAGCGATCCTCAACAGCCGCATCGTTGGAGGTCGAAACGGCCAGGCACAAGAGTGGCAACGCCAGCCAGAGGCCGTTCGGACGGCTGAGGCCCGCCGCCACGCCACATAGCGCCGCCCCGGCCAGGTGGCCGCGTCGCATCGCGTAGAACGCGCCCACGGTCAGAAACAGAAACAGCGATTCGGTGTAGACCGCGGAATAGAACACCGCGAACGGAAACGTCGACAGCAGAAGAATGACCGGCCCCGCATGCGCCTCACCCACTTCGAGGACGGCCAACCGATAGAGGAGCGCGATCGCGCCGGCAAACGCGATTAGCGACACGAAGAGCCCCGCGAGCAGCGGATGGCCGCCCATGAGCGCGCCGCCCCAGCGCATCAGCAACGGATAGAGCGGAAAAAAGACGATGTTCTCGTGTCGGAAGATCGCCGGATCCCAGCGATAGCCTGCCGTGGCGATGGAGTGGTAGAACGCCGTGTCCCATCGCGCGAGCATATTCGCCAACTCGTGTGGCGACACGCGCCAGAGCGCCTCGGCGACGGGCGGCGGAATGGTGCCGACGATCGTGACGGCGAGAGCGCCCAGCAGCAGGACCGGAAGCCGAGTGCCCAGGACCGCGCCAACAACGACTGCGGTCGGCGACGGCCGCGTAATCCGAACTACACTTTGCATGTCGATGCGAGATAGTACCGCAAGTGACGTTCGCGACGATAGGCCGGATTAGCGCGGTCTGGCGTCGCCCAGTCAACAGAACGCCCGCTATCAGACACAGCCGGCGCCGCCCGGGCACAGAGCTGATTATGGCCGCTGCGGCCGACTTGTCAAAGGACAAGGCGCCGCCTGAGGAGCGTTCCACTCGTCCGGCCATCGCTCGGCCGAGGGACGGGCGTACCTCCGGCCAGTCGGCACCAGGCGCGATCCCGAAACCGACGACGAGCGCCCGCCATCCCTCGACATTGCTCGGGATGGCCTTGAGCAGGGTCGAAGGGCCACGCGGCCCGCGACCCCACCCCTCGACCATGCTCGGGGTGGCCCTGAGCGGCGTCGAAGGGCCAGCACGCCGTGATACAGGATCAGGTTGATGCGCGGGCGCGGGATCATCCCTCGACGTTGCTCGGGATGACCCTGAGATGCTCGACCGGGTGCTTCGGAAGGCGATGGAGAAGGGCGGGACCTTTTGCCGACGTCTACATCGAGAACCGCCTCGCGCGCGCCATCGTGATGGAGGAGGGGCGCTTCGCTCCTGCGCGCGGCGGAGGTGGCGTCGTGCATCGCGAGCAGTTGTCAGTTGCCAGCCTGCCCTGAGCGAGCGAAGCGAGTCGAAGGGTTGTCAGTCTGTCACACGTGATCGCGGTCACACATGGCCGGCGTCACACGTGACAGCGTGGCGCGGCCGGCTACCGCCAGAACATCAGCTTCTGGATCCACTGGATGCGCGTCAGGTCGTTGTAGATCACCGTCACCATCAGCACCATCAGGACCGCGAAGCCGGCCAGCAGCATGCTCTCCTTCACCTTAGCGCTGAAGTCCCGCCGCGCGAGCCCTTCGAGCGCCATGATGAAGATGTGGCCGCCGTCGAGCACCGGGATCGGCAGCAGGTTTATGATGCCAAGGTTCAAGCTGATCGACGCCATCAGGCTGAAGAGCGCGATCCAGCCGAGCGCGGCAGACTCACCCGACAACTGCGCGATGGCCACGGGGCCCATCAACTGCCTGGGCGACGTTTCCCTCGTCAACAGCCCTACCAGCGTCTGGAAGATCAGCCCGCCGAACTCGTAGTTCCGCTGCAGGCTCATCCTCGCCGCCGCCACCGGCCCGAGTTGGACCGTCTTGAACTCGTCCAGGATGCTGATCCCGACCCTCCCCTTCTTGCCCTGCAGAATGGGCCTCACCCGGATGTCCTGGTGAACGCCGCCCCGCTGCACGCCGAACACGACGGTCTCATTCGGGTGCTTCGAGATGGCGTCGGTCAGCTGCGCCCCGTAGTTGATGGTCTGCCCGTTGAAGCTCACCACCATGTCGCCGGCCTTGAGGCCGCCCTTCTCCGCGGCCTCTCCGGCGGTGACCTGTCCGATCGACGGGTGCACATCCGGGAAGACCCCAATGTCGCCGATCTCATACTTGGTCTGCGCGTCGGGTGTCACGCTCAGCGTGATCGCCTGGTCGTTCCGCGCGACCTCGATCGGCACCTCGCGCCGGGCCTTCGTGCCAATCGCCATGGACAGCTGTTCCCAGGTGCTGACCGTCCGTCCCGCCACCCGCACGATTCGGTCGCCCGGGCGGACGCCTCCGCGCTCGGCGGGTGATCCAGCGGCCACGGCGCCGACCACGGGCGGCCGGTCGAGGAACGCAGGAACCCTGGCGCCCTGCATCAGGACCACCCACATCAGGACGATCGCCAGCAGGATGTTCATCACGGGACCCATGATGAGCACCTGGAACCGCTCCCACTTGGTTTTCGACAGGAACTCGTCCGGTTGGCCCGTGCGCGGGTCGTCCGGCGTCTCGCCCGCCATCTTGACGTAGCCGCCCAGCGGCACCGCGCTGATGCAGTACTCGGTGTCGCCCCTCCGGAAGCCGACGATTTTCGGCCCGAACCCGAGCGAGAACGTGATCACACGGACGCCGATCCGCCGGGCCATCAGGAAGTGGCCCAGCTCGTGGACGAAGATCAGCACGCCCAACACGAAGACAAACGCAAGAATGGTCAGCAGCAAGGAAAGCCCTCAGATCTCCAATTCTAACGCCCGCGACAGTTCCTGGGAATACGACCGGGCCCGGGAGTCGAGACGGCGGACCTCGGCCAGCGTGTGCACCGGGGTCGGGGTGTGCGCGTCCATCGCCCGTTCGATGAGCACCGGGATCGCGGTGAACGACAGGCGCCCGGCGAGGAACTCCTCGACCGCCACCTCGTTGGCCGCGTTCAGCACGACCGGCAATCCTCCGCCGACCTCGAGCGCCCGGTACGCCAGCCGCAACCCGGGGAAGCTGTCGTGGTCGGGCAGGTGAAAATCCAGGCGCCCGCATCGCGCCAGGTCGAGCGGCGGCAGCGGGGACGCCCATCGTTCCGGGTACGAAAACGCATACTGAATAGGCAGACGCATGTCGGTGACGCCAAGCTGCGCCAGGATCGACCCGTCCACCATCTCGACCATCGAGTGCACGACCGACTGCGGGTGAACCACCACGTCGATGCGACCTGGCGGCACGCCGAAGAGCCACCGGGCCTCGATCACCTCGAGGGCCTTGTTCATCAGCGTGGCCGAGTCGATCGTGATCTTCCGGCCCATCCGCCACGTTGGGTGCTTCAGCGCGTCGGTCGGCCCGACCGCCTCGAGTTCCTTGCGCGAGTGGCCGCGAAACGGGCCGCCGGACGCCGTCAGGATCAAGCGCCTGATCTCGTGCGCCGGGCGGCCGTGCACGCACTGGTGGATGGCGTTGTGCTCGCTGTCGACCGGGAGAATCTCCACCCCGTGCCGGTGCGCCGCGTCAGTCATGAGGGCGCCGGCCATCACCAGCACTTCCTTGTTGGCCAGCGCGATCGTTTTCCCCGCCTCGATCGCCGCGAGGACCGCTTCGAGCGCGACCGTCCCGGACGAGGCGCACAACACGATGTCCACGTCGGGATGGGTGGCCAGCGCGACCAGCCCTTCCGAGCCATGGCCGGAGATTTCCGCGCCCCCGACACCGCCGTCCTTCCGCAACCGATCCAGCGCGTCGGCGGTTGCCATCGCCACCGCCCGCGGCTGGAACGCGCGCACCTGCTCGGCGAACAGGGACACGTTGTCACCCGCGGCCATGGCCACCACCTCGAGGCGGTCGGCGTGCGCGCCAACGACCGACAGCGCGCTGCGCCCGATCGACCCGGTGGATCCGAGAATGGCAAGACGTCTCACGGCCGGCACTCACCCCCCATACTTGAGGAAGACGTAAAACATCGGCGCGGCGAACAACATCGCGTCGATACGGTCCAGTACGCCTCCGTGCCCGGGGATCAACGCCGAGCTGTCCTTCACGCCCGCGCTGCGCTTCAGCAGCGACTCGAACAAGTCGCCCACGATACCAAGGCCGACGATGACAAGCCCCACGAGCAGCACCCACCCGACCGACCGGCCCGGGAGCCACCAGTGGGCGACGACCGCCATGACCACGGGGGCCAGCACGAATCCGCCGAGCGCCCCTTCCACGGTCTTCTTCGGGCTGATCACCGGCGACAGCTTGTGGCGGCCCAGCCATCGGCCGGTGAAGTACTGCGCGCTGTCGCTCACGATGACCGTCAGCACCAGCAGGATCACGCTCTCGCGCCCTGCCAGCGCATCCAGCGCGACGAACGTGCCGAGCGGCAGGCCGAGATAGACAACCGGAAACACCGCCGCCCCGATGTCGGCGAGCACGCCCGCCGCCGGCCCACGGGACCCGACGATGAGCGCGCCGAGGCCGACGAAGGCGGCAACCAGCGGCAGTTCCAGGGGGAGCCCGACACCCACCGCGGCGCACATCGCCATCGCCGCCGCGCCGGAGGCCGCCCGCGGCACGCGGGCGCCGAGCGCATCCGCAAGCCCCGCGTACTCGACGAACGCCAGCACGAGGACCGCCTCCGCGACCGCCAGCAGCCACAGCGGCGGGAGGAACCAGATGCAGCTGAAGAAAACCGGGATGAGAAAGAGCGCGCTCAGGATGCGGAGCATGTCGTCGCTACTTGGCGCCGATGGCCTGTCGAGGCGGCTCGATGCCGCCGTACCGGCGGTCCCGCTTCTGGTAGGCCACGATCCCCTCCAGCAGGTGCCGGCACCGGAAATCGGGCCACAGAGTGTCGGTGACCCAGATCTCGGCGTAGGCGATCTGCCAGAGGAGGAAGTTGCTGACCCGCATCTCGCCGCTCGTCCGGATGAGGAGGTCGGGATCTGGCTGTCCCGCCGTATAGAGAAAATCGGCCAGTCGCTTCTCGTCCACCTCGGCCGCGGGGACACCGGCTTCGATCAGGCGACGCGCCGCGTCCACGATCTCCGCCCGGCCGCCGTAGTTCAACGCGATGTTGAACTGCATGCCCGCGTTGCCCGAGGTGCGGGCCTCGGCGCGCGTCAACTCTTCGCGCACATCCGGCGGCAGTTCATCGGGCCGGCCGATCACCTTGAAGCGGATGTCGTTCCTCAACAGCGTATCCAGCTCTAGCCGGAGGTAGCGCTTGAGGAGGGTCATCAGCGTGGAGACCTCCGAGCGCGGACGTTTCCAGTTCTCGACAGAGAACGCATACAGCGTCAGGACGCCGATGCCGAGCCGGGCGGACGCCTCGACGGCATCGCGGACGGCATCGATGCCCGCCCGGTGTCCCTCGACCCGCGGAAGGCGGCGATTGGCCGCCCAGCGCCCGTTGCCATCCATGATGATGGCCACGTGCGTCGGCAGCCGGTCGAAATCGACCTGCCGAGCCAGCGTTTCTTCCGGAGAGCCGGGCGAAACCCACTCCAGAAACTGTTCGAGAGACATACGGCTGCCTGCAGAAGCGAATTCTGATCTTACAGGCTGCCCACGAGCGGGGCAAGGGAACTCGCGGCCTCGTATTCGACGCTCACGAGGGACAGGCCGCTGGCGGGGGCTGTTGCTCCGGCCCGCGTGCGGTCGCGCGAGGCGAGCACACCGGCCAGCCACCGGGGCTCGCGCCTGCCGACGCCGATGTCCACCAAGCTCCCGACGGCATTCCGCACCATGTGGCGGAGGAACCCGTTGCCGGTCATCTCGAACACGATGAGCCGCCCGCCGTCCGGCCGGTCGGCGGGCGAGAGAAAGAGCCCGACCGTCTCAACCGGCGCGGACTCCCGGATGGTCACGGCAGCCATCGTCCGCACCGTGGTCTTCACGGCGCTGCCCGCGCCCTGAAGTGCGGCGAAATCGTGTTCTCCCACAAGGAGCCGGGCGGCCTCGGTCATTGCCGAGACGTCGATCGCGTGCGGGAGGTGCCAGACGTAGCGCCTCTCGAACGGGCTGACGAAATCGGCGTTGAGGAGCAGGTAGCGGTAAGTCTTGCCCCGCGCGGAACAGCGGGCGTGAAACGACTCGGGCGCTTCGTCGACGCGCTGCACCCGGATATCACCTGGCAGCATCGCGTTGAGCGCCCGGGCCAGCGTGGCGACCGGCATGGGATGGTCGATGCGGCAGCTGGCGACCTGTCCCAGCGCGTGCACGCCCGCGTCGGTCCGGCCGGCGCCGGCAACCGTGACCGGCCGCCCTTCGATGGCGGCCAGCGCGTCCTCCAACTGTCCCTGAACAGACCGCCCGGCGCGCTGACGCTGCCAGCCCACGAGGTCCGACCCGTCGTAGGCGAGCACGATCTTCAGTCTGCGCATCTGCCCTTCGACTCGCTTCGCTCGCCCAGGGTTCTGACCCTACTGGTCGTGCGGGACCGCGACCTGTCGGGAGCCCGGCTTGGAGATCGGCACGCCCTCGGCGCACAGAGGGCACGTGTTCGGATCGTAGGTCGGAAGCGACAGCTCGAGGAGCGCGTGCAGCGGCGCGTCGAGTTTCGCGACGCCTCCGCTCCGGTTGACGATGGCGGTCGCCGCGACGACCTGGGCCCCGGCTGCCGTCGCAACCTGGATCGTCTCGCGGGTGGAGCCTCCTGTCGTGACGACGTCCTCGACGACCAGGACCCGTTCCGCTTCACTGACGCTGAACCCTCGGCGCAGCCGCAGCGTACCGTCCTCGCGCTCGGCGAAGATCGCCCTGACGCCGAGGGCGCGGGCTACCTCGTGGCCGATGATCAACCCGCCCAGGGCGGGCGACAGCACGGTGGTCGGCCGCAGGTCCCGAACGCGGTCGGCCAGCGCGGTGCCGAGGACGGCGGCGTGCTGGGGATGCTGGAGCACGAGGGCGCACTGCAGGTATCCGGGGCTGTGCAGCCCGGACGAAAGGCGGAAATGTCCCTCGATCAGCGCCGAACACCGGCGGAACAGGTCGAGCAAGTCGTCACGGTTCATGGTGCACTCCCCCGGTGAACTGCCTGCGTACCGCCAACCGGCCACTGGCCACTGACAACTAGCCGCTACCCATGCGATTCCCGCCCTGAGCCGGGTCCGTCAATCGTTTGTTGAGAGGCGGTCGGTTGTCAAGGACGCACGCGTCCGCCCCGTCCGCCGTTGACGTTCTCCCCGGACTTGCACAGAATGGCCGCACGTTTCGAATGCTTGGACCGGACTGACGCGGGCCGCCCTTGAACCCTGGACGCCTCCTGATCGTCTATTACTAGGACCAGGATTGGAGCCACTCTCATGTTTTATGCCGTTCGACACTGCGCGCTTGGCCTCATGCTCGTCGCTTCCCTCGTCCCAGCGTCCGCATTCGGACAGCCCACAGAGGGGCAGCCGGCAGGCGGGGCGGGCGCATCCCAGGCCGGCCCGGTGCGCAGGCTCTCGGTTGAGGAAGCGGTCAGGCTGGCGCTCGAGCAGAACCTGTCACTCCAGGTCCAGCGGCTCGAGCCGCAACTCCAGGACCTGACGATTGCCCAGGTGAAAACGGCCTGGACGCCGGGCATCAGTTCGACGATCAGCAACGCCAGTTCGACGAGCCCGATCAGCAGCTTCTTCTCTGGCGCGGCCGACCAACTAGTGAACGACCGGTTTGGCGTCTCGGTCCAGGCGAACCAGTTCCTGCCATGGGGCGCGAACTACAACGTCACCTGGAACAACACCCGCGGCAAGAGCAACAGCGTGTTCGATAGCCCCAACCCCGCGCTGAACTCGAATCTCAGTGCCAGCTACACGCAGCCGCTCCTCCGCAACTTCAAGATCGACAGCACCCGTCAGCAGTTGCTGATCAGCAGAAAAAACCGCGAGATGACCGACGTCCAGCTGCGCCAGGCCGTGCTGGCCACGGTTCGCAATGTCAAGAACGCCTACTGGGACCTGGCCTACGCGGTCGAGAACCTGAAGGTGCAGCAGCAGTCGCTC
>Ga0066793_10001569_pt1 | contig 10499 bp, 5 predicted proteins | sample PersoiDNA2013189_FD_83876 | JGI IMG/M metagenome (GOLD analysis project Ga0066793, IMG submission 83876) | Permafrost soil microbial communities from the Arctic, to analyse light accelerated degradation of dissolved organic matter (DOM) -... | ecosystem: Environmental > Terrestrial > Soil >...
GATGGTTTTGAACGATCCGTTGAAGATGCGCAGGGTCCGCTTCGCGACGTCGCCGACGACGTCCTGGCGGCGCGCCTGCAGCTTGACCAGGTGCAGACCCTTGATCGCGACCTTCTCGGGCAGCTTCCCGTTCACTTCGACGCCCCAGAGGGTCACCTTCTCGGGAAGGATCGCGTTCAGGCGTGCGTTGAAGCGGCGGTTGACCTTGCGAGCGGTCGGGGCGCCCCTCTTGACGAATCCCTTGACCTGCTTGCGCGCCGATCCGATCGGGTCCGAAGCGACCCCAGCGGCAGCCTTGGCGGCTCCGATGGCGACTTCCTCCATCGTGGTTGCGGCGTCCGTGAATGTGGTCTCAGTGCTCATGTAACTCAGCCTCCTATTTGATGTTCTAAATCCTGTCTTGACTACCGCAGTATAACGCAATGCGTCAAATGCGTCAAGTGCGCCCCTGTCTCACCCCTTGAAGCGGGCGATCAGGGCTTCTGCGGGGGGACCGAACAGGTCGTAGTGCGCCACCTTGCGGCGCTTCTCGGGTTGGATCCACTCCGGCCGGAGGCCGCGCTGGCGGCCCCACTCCTCGAGCCCCGGCCGCAATCCGATGACATGCAGGAACGGCTTTTCACGCACCATCCCTCGGATCGTCGAGCCGTGGTAGTAGTCGAAGTTGCGGTGGATCGCAATCCCGCCCGCCTCGGCGAATGCGATCGCTTCCTTGATTTGGCGCCTCTCGAAATAGCGCTCTTGAAGCATCAACGCAAGATAAACGCCACAACTGCCCACCCGGCAGCCCACACGATGCACCTGGCGCGTACTTCCCAGCGAGGAATCACCCAGTCCCAATAGAAGCCACGTGCGAAGGCGCGGCTCCAGCGATTGTCAGGAAAGGCCGCGCCGAGGACGCCGAACGCACACGCCAGAAGAACCAGGCTCTCGCCAAACCAATGGTCCACGCTGGTCGGACACGATAGCCCGCATTTGTGCGCGGGAGCACCCGAGGGTGTCCGGGCTTATCGGGGCCTGGCGTCGGGGCAGATTGGCCGGAACGCGCAGATGTTGCACGGCCGCTGCGCGTGCTCGGCCCTCAGGCTGAAGTCCCCGGCGGCGATGCGCGCGGCCGCCGCCTCGACTCGAGCCTCGACGCCGGCATCATCCGCAACCACGTCGATCAGCTCACCACGACGCAGATCGAAAAGGACCAAGGCGAGCGCGCCGCCGGGCACGAGCCCGCGCCTGGCCGCCAGGCCATATAGCCTCAGCTGCACCGAGTAAGCCTCGATGAGCGACGCATCCAGCGATGCATTGGTCTTGTAGTCGACGAGGATGGTGTGACCGTCGAGCTCGCAGATCCGGTCGACGAGCCCCCGCACGCGAGTCGTACCGATCCTCATGTTGAAGCCGACCTCGACCGCCAGCGTCTTCGCCCGAGCGAGCGGATGCATGAGATAGCGGGACAGCATCTCCCGGCCGGCTTCGGGCCCCGCGTACATTCCGACCAGATCTCCTCCCGCCGCGTGCCAGGCGGCAAGCGCCGCATGCACAGCCGCCCCAAGCTCACTTGATCCAATGGCTTGCACGTGGCGAGGCTGCAGCTCGTCCGGCGGAGCGGGCACGCGCCACACCTGGCTGAAGCGATAGCGCACGGGACACACCTCGAAGTCGTGAAGCTGCGAGAAGCTGAGCTCCACGCCGGTGACGGGCCCGGTCCGCACATGGGCTTGTTGCGGGCGAAGCTGTTCCAGCCGGTCCAGCACTGCGGCAACGATGGCGGGGCCGCCATCCACATGACCGTTGGCAGCGCTCATGACCGGCAGCTCGAGCTGCTCCGCTTCGACCACAGACGCGGACTCTGGGTTGGCAAGCGCCCAGCCCAGGATCTCCGCGAAATGGTCGTGCTCATCGAGGCCGTTCGCCCCGACGTCAAGGACGGTCGTCTCTTCACGGGTGGCTGTGACATAGAGCGCGTCTTTGGCGCGCGTCATGCCCACGTACACGATCCTCCGTCGCTCGCCGATCGCCAGCTTCACCGCCGGCGCACCCGGCGAGGTCTCGACATACCGCGGATGCTTTTCGCCTCGCCAGTTCTTGATCACGAATCCAAGGCTGTCCGGATCGAAGAAAAGCCGTTCGGTGTCCCGCGGTCTCGGCGGCCGCAGGTTCACCAGGAACACGACTGGAAACTCGAGCCCTTTTGCCGAGTGGATGGTCAGCAGCGAAACGGCCTCGGCCCGGGCAGACTCCTCCGCAGCCTCACCGACCGGGAGCTCCGCGTCGATCACCTGGTCGAGGTGGTGGACGAAGTCGCCGATCCCCGCCAGCGAGAGGTTGCGCTCGAAGCGGCCCGCCAGCTGGAAGACCTTGCGCAGGTTGAGCAAGGCGCGAGGGCTCCCATCCCGCTGGGCCCGAAGCTCCGCCCAGCGCAGGTACCCGCTCTCCTCGAGCAGCCGGTTCAGGATATCGGCCACGGTCAGGGCGTCACGGAGCCGGCCCAACCTGTCGGTGAGCTCGACCAGGTGCGTGGCTTCGTGGGCCACCTTGGGATCCATCTCAGGGAAGCCCTCGCGGCCCGATTCGTCGAAGCAATCGCGCAGGCGCATGCCCGAACGGCCCGATCTGCGGGAGGCGAGCCGGTACATCCCGCTGTCGGGAAGCCGGACGATGGGGCCCTGCAGGATGCGCACGAAGGCGCCGTCGTCCATAGGGTTGTCGGTCAGGCGCAGCAGCGCCAGGACGTCCTTGATCTCCTGACGGTCGAAGAATCCTGAGCCACCGCTGGTGATGTAAGGGATGCCCTGCCGGCGGAGCTCGTCCTCGAACTCGCGCGGGAGCATGCGGATCGAATGGGCAAGGACCGCGATGTCCGCGAACGCCCGACCCGAGACGTGGAGGCGGCGGATCGTCTGCGCCATCGAGCGGGCCTCGGTTCGCGAGTCGGGCGCCATGATCACCGTCACCGGCTGGGGCACAGACCCACGGGTCGCGACCAGGTCCGGCTCGCCGCTGAAATCCGGGTCACGACGGATGAAATCCGTGGCGCAGTCGAGGATCCCCTGGTACGAACGCCGGTTGTGGGTGAGGGGCAGCCGCCGGCCGGGGAACCTGCTGCGAATGTTCTCGATCTCGGCGTCGCGCCAGCCGTAGATCGATTGCTTCGCGTCGCCGACCACTGCGACGTTGCCGAAGTTGTCGGCCGCCAGCAGTCGGATGAGGTCGAGCTGTATGCGGTTGGTGTCCTGGAACTCGTCGACGAGCAGGTAGCGGAATCGTTCGCGGCACCGCGACCGAAATTCCGGAACGCGGTCGAGAGAGCTGATCACGTCGAGGATGAGGTCGTCGAAGTCGCGCAGTCCGGCGGCGCCCAGCGCGTCCTCATAGGTCTTGTAGATGACCGACAGGACTTCGATCGCTTCCAGCTCAGCGCCCGCCGGATCCGGTCCGCCCGACTCGTTGCCCTGATGGCCGTTCGCGCGCACGCTCCAGAGCAGTGAGTGAAGCTCTACGGCGCGCTGCTGAAAGCCGTCGGGGGTGATGCCCCGGCCCTTCAGCTTGAGAAGAAAGCGCAGGCCTGAACGCAGCAGGTCGTCCAGGTCCTCGACGGCAAGCGCCGAGAAGGAGTCGGGGTCGAACGGAGCCGCGCTTCCGCTGCGAAGCCCGGCGATCAGCTGCTGCTCGAAAAGGCGCTGCCCGGTCTCGTCGAGCACCCTCAGCTCCCGCGGCGCTCCGACCAGGTAGGCGAACTCGTCGAGCAGCCTGGCGCATGTGCCATGGAACGTGCCGATCCATGCCCCGTCCAGCACCTCGGGTCCGAGCTCAGGCCTGCGCGCGCCGAGCTCCCTGGCGATGCGCTGCCTCAGCTCTTCGGCGGCACGGTCGCTGAACGTCACGGTGAGGATCCGGTCCGGCGCCACGCCCTGCTCGACCAGCCAGCAGAAGCGCTCGGTCGCGGTGAACGTCTTGCCAGTGCCAGGTCCGGCCGCGATGAGAAACGCGCCTTCCGGCCCGGCGTGGGCTGCGGCCGCCTGCTCTGTACTCAGGGAGATCGTGCTCGGGAGGCGGGTCGCGCTCATTCCGGTGGCGCGCCTCCATACGGACACACGGCTGCGTGCGGGCAGCTGCCAAAGCGGGTCACGCAGGTACCTGCGAGCTCCCTCGGCGCCGGTTCGAAATGGCCCGCCTTGATGCGCCCGATCGCCTCCACGACGATCGCTCGGCTGCGCTCGAGGTCCTCGTTCGTCAGCAGCTTCTCGCGATACTCCTTCAAGCCTGCGGCGCGCCCAACGCTGAAGATGACCTGCCGCATGTCGCGCCAGACCCATTCCTTCGGATACCAGAGCGACAGGAACCTGGGCTGGAAGCCGAGGGGCTTGCCCTCCTCGTCGAATCCCTCCTTGCAGGCGATGTAATAGAGAGCAAGCTGCACGTCGTAGAGTTCCGGCCCGAAATAGGCTTCATAGGCGTACTTCATAGGCTTGCCCGCCCCGGTCTTGTAGTCGACGACCTCCACCTCGCCGTCGCCCACGTCGTTGACGCGGTCGATCTTGCCGACGATCTCGGAGCCGTCCAGCTGCAGGCTGAAGCGAATCTCCGTGTCGATCGTCCGCAACCTGCGAATCTGCTGCATCCCGGTCACAAAGCGGATGTAGTTGGTCAGCAGGGAGCGGACCTGCCGCTCCTCGCGCTTTCGGTCGAGCACGCCCTCCATGTGCACGAGGTAGCTCTCGAGATGTCCCTGGAGCGCGGCCTCGAGCCATTCCTTCTGGTGCTCGGAATCGAGTGGACGCCATTCGCCCTCCTTGGCGTGAAAATCTTCGAGGACTTTGTGCAGAAACCCGCCGCGCTCCATCGCGACCGAACGGGGTTCGTCGACCAGGCCCGGGTGGTGGTTGTACCAGTAGAGGCGGGGACACTTCAGGTAGTCGTTGAGGGTGGTCGGGCTGAAATGGTCGATCTGGACCGTGGTTGGGTTGCGATCTCCGCCGTAGCTTTCGAATGGCTCGCCTGACTCGGAGTCCGTCAGGAACGCGACGTCGAGACCCAGCGCCGCGGCTCGCGCCGGGACTCCATCCGTCAGCGCAGGGCGATGGGCGGCGAGCAGGACCTCCGCCTCGCGCGGCAGCAGCACGTCGCCCGGCTGCAGCCGGGACGACCCGCGCGTGAGGGAGCGCGACTCGGCTTCTGGCGCGGCCATGTCGAGGAACACCGAAGGACCTGCCTGACGCAGGTACGTGTCGGCATACGTCACGTAGAGGCGCCGGCGGGCGCGAGTCATCGCGACGTAGGCGAGCCGCGCTTCCTCGGCGAGGTGGCCATCCGGATCGGACGGCCACGACGGCATGAAACCGACCTTGAATCCCTCCAGCCACGCGCGGTCCTGTTCGTCCAGGAGGGGGTGCGGGCGCGCCGGCAGCGGGAACAGGCCGTGCGCGAAGCCGGAGCAGAACACGACCTCGAACTCGAGTCCCTTGGCCTGGTGCACCGTCATCACCTGGACCGCGTCGCGGCGCCCGGAGGCGGCCTCACTGTCGTCTGCCGCAGCGGCGAGCAGCGTCTCCAACGATCCCGAGATATCGGAAAGCATCGGCGGCGAACCCGTGAGACGCTCGTGAACGGCCTCGATGGCTTCCAGTCCTTCGATCGCCGCGCGCAAGTCGGAGATCGCCTCCGCGCGCTGCTCGTCGGGCAGCTCGAGGTCGAGGAGGCGGCGCATGGCGCCGTCTTCGATCAGGACGGAGTACGCGAGTGCGGCCAGCGAGAGATTCGAAACCCGACCCAGCAGGCTCTGGCGCGCGACCATCGCCGCGTGCAGGCTCACCAGCTCTTCGTCGGTGAGGAACGCCATGTACTCAGGTTCAGCTCTTTCTTCTGCAGGCGCCTCGCCACCCCATGGCAGCGGATAGCGCTGGGGGTCGCGCGCGGCCAGCGCGTACATCAGGCGGCGCATCACGCGCAGCAGCGGTCTGCTCCTTTCACGAGAATGGGCTCGAAGCCGGCCGAGAGTCCTCGCACCCACACCGCCGAGGCTCGATGCGAGGGCGCCCTCGAATGCTTCCGGGTCATCGGGCTTGCGCAGCGACTCGAGATAGCCGACCAGGAAGCGAACGACCTCGTTGCGCGAGGTCGCTCCCGAACCTCTCACCTCGTACGGCAGGGCAAGCGCGCGGAGCGCCTCTTCGAAGGGATCGCCAAGCGAGGTCGTGCTGCGCAGCAGGATCGCGAAGTCGCTGTAAGCCAAGCCGGGCGATTCCACATGGAGTCGCTTGATCTCGCGGGCGACAAAGAAGGCTTCGTCCACCGGGTCGCTCTCGCGGGCGACGACGACAGCGGGCAGCGCGGACTCGCGCGCTACCGTGCGCAAACGCCTCGAGGGGCGGCCGGGATGTGTCGCAACGAGCAGGCGCTCCGCCGCGTCAAGCGCCTCCTGCGAGCACCGCCGGCAATCCTCCAGGTGGTGCGTGGCGCTGCCGTAGGCCGCTGCGAAGTCGCGGCTCAGCAGGCGCGGAACGGTCCCGCGGAACCCATAGATCGACTGGTCCGGGTCGCCGACCACGACCAGCCTGGGGCGCATCTCGGGAGGAGCGACCAGCCGGAGCAGCTCGAACTGCGCCGGATCGACGTCCTGGAACTCGTCGACGAGGATCAGCCGGAACTGTGTCTGCAGCTTCTCGCGCAGCGATGTGTTCGACTGAAGGAGCTCGATCGCGCCGGAGATGAGGTCGCGGAAGTCGAGCATCCTCGCGTTCTGCAGGCGCAGCTGGTACGCCTGGTAGATCGAGGCAAGCACGCGCAGCCGCTCGCCGGCGCCCGCCTCCGCGGCGAGCACGAGAGCGGATGGATGCACGAGGTTCTGCTTCATGAGCGCGACGAAGGTCAGGACGTCGTGAACGAACGCATCCGAACGCCGGACTCCATCGAGAGAGCCGAGCACCTCCGCGTCGAGCTCCAAAAGGACGCTTCGCATGACCAGCCATTCCTGGAAGCCGTTGAGCAGCAACCGCTCCCGATCCGGTGACATCCCCACAAACTCAGAGGCTTCGCCGTGAATTTGCGGGGACCCCTTGTAATGCTCGCGAAGCAGGCGCGAGCAGAAGCTGTGAAAGGTCGAGATCCACGCCTCGCCGTACTCGTCCTGGAGGCGTGCGTCGATCCGGCGCGAGATCTCGGCCGCGGCGCTGGTCGAGAAGGTGAGAACGAGGATCTCCCCGCGACCGGCCAGGCCTTCACGCACCGCCTGCTCGTAAAGGTCCACCAGGGCATGCGTCTTGCCGGTGCCCGGTCCGGCGAGCACGCGCAGTGGTCCGTCGATTTCGTGGATGTCGAGTGGCAAATGGTTCCCTTGAGTGGCGCGGGCATCCTGATTATGCGGGGGCTCGAGTCCTCAAGTCAGCCGTGCTTGTTAACGATCGCCAGGCGGCCACCACCAGGGCCAGCAACAGGAGGCATTCGATCAACGGCCAGCGATTCAAAGCTGGGCCCGTGCGGGTGAGGAGGAGGAATGGGCTCGCCATCACCCATCCGGCGGCGAGAGCCGCACGCCAGGGCAAGGTGGCGCGCTCCTCCCAGACCATCCAGGCCGCGGCAGCGAGGAGGCACAGGTCCGATCCATGCAGGTAGGGAGACACGATGAGGGAACCGACGATGCCAATCGGCATAACGAGGCTCGGCGAGCCTCGCATCCTGTAGGCCGTGGCCAGGACCATCCCGACGATGACCACTCGCAGGACGGCGGCCACAACCCCCGTCGCGCCGATCGCACCCTTCAGGGTCAACGCATCGGCCCCGCTCGGAAGCGGCGCACGCAGCTGGTCGACGTAGCCGGACACGCCGTGCGGGCCGAGCACGAGGAAGGCGATGATCGCGAGCACGCCTCCGGCACCGAGCCACGAGGCGAATGCGCGATACCGACCGGCGGCGAGAAGCGCCACCGGCACGAGAATCGCCGTGTTGGGTTTGAGGAAGATCACCGAGAGGACAAGGCCCGCGGCCAGGTCTCTGTCCTTGCGCAGCAGTCGCCAGGCCACGACCACCCCGGCAGCAACCAGGGGGACCACCTGTCCGAGGAACATCGCGTAAGGCACCCACCACATGGAGAGGGCTCCGATCACTGCGATCGAGCGGACGACCCCTGCACTCACCCCCGACCATGCGAGCGCGGCCGCAAACATGAGGAAGGTGAAGACCGCCCAGATGGTGTACGCGGTCCAGTACGGAAAAGCGGTCAAAGGCGCGGCCAGCCACGCGACGGTCGGCGGGCTCAGAAACGGCTGCGACCACTGGCTCGGCACCAGGTGCTTCTGCTCGACCGCGACCAGCGCCTGGTCATAGATGTGGGACCACCCCTGCTGCAGGCCGACGGCGGCCGCCGCGAGGTATGTGTGGAAGTCGATGCCCACGCGCGCAGGGCGGTGAGTCAGATCGAGGGTCAGCGCGATCACAACCACCGCCAGGCCCAACCAGAGCCACGCCCGGCGAGAGTTCGTCATCCGTTGAAGGTACCGCAGCCTTCAGGCGAACTTATAGTCACTGCTCGATGACCCGTCCCAGGCAGCTTGGACTCTGGGCCGGCTTGATCGCGATGACCGTCTTCATCGCGCACCTGCCTTCCTTCTTCCACCGCCTCCTCGACGGAGATGAGGCCGTTTACGGCTCGATCGCCGCTCTCATGAACGCGGGCGGACAGCTTTACGGGCCAGGTGGCGTGGACAACAAGCCGCCGGGGATCTTCTGGGTGTACGCGGCGATCTTTCGGGTCGCCGGCACGTACCAGATGACCGCCGTCCACGTCGTCGGCTTTGTCGTGATCGCGGCGACGTGCTGCCTGCTGTTCGTGATCGGCCGCGACCTCGGCGGATTCCGGACCGGCCTGCTCGCGGCCCTCTTCTATGGCATTCTCACCGCGGCCGGCAACCCCCGGCTGCTCGCCACGAACACCGAGATGTTCATGGCGCTGGCGCTCACCGCATCAGTGCTGTTGATGTTCCGGCGCCGCTGGTTCTGGTCGGGATGCCTGCTCGTCGCGGCCGGCGCCTTCCGGCAGGTGGCGGCCGTGAACGTGCTGCTGGTCCTGGCGGGAATCCTGTGGCTTGAGCCAACCGCTGGTCGATGGCGCGCGGTCGGGTCGTTCGGGGCGGGCGTTGCGGCCACGCTGGCGGCCGGCGCGGCGATCTTGCTCCTGACAGGGTCGCTCGCCGGTTTCTGGCGCTGGACGGTGGGCAGCCTCTATGGATACGCGTCGACAACCTGGATTCCAAGCTATGTGTGGCAGAGAGCAAGGGACAGCGTGGTGCCATTCGTGCTGGACATGGCTGTGGTGTGGATCGCCGCCATCGCGCTCGCGACCCGTTGGCGCCGCCTCGAGCGGCTCGACAGGCTGGTCATCGTGTGGCTTGCCGTCGCGATGGTTGGCTCGGTCGCGGCGGGCCACCTGTCGTGGCACTACTTCATCCAGGCGATGGGGCCGCTCGCGCTGGCGGCGGCGCGTTGCTTCGATGTCTACTCGCTGCGCCGAGGGGTCGCCGTGGCGGTCGCTGTGGGAATTGCGATGCCGGCCGCGGGGTGGTGGTTCTACGACCTGGGCGCGGACCCGTTGACGTATGACTCCAGCCCAACCGTTCCGCAGCACCAGCTGGTCGCCGCCTATATCCACGACCACACTGCAGCGGACCAGCGCGTCTTCGTCTGGGGCGACTGGCCCGCGCTCTACATCGAGTCCGACAGGCTCATGGCGAGTCGATTCCCGGGTTTTCTTCGGGGCTTCGACCGGGGCTCAGGCGTTCAGCCAAACAACTGGGACACGACCTCTGAGGTATGGCCCGAGCTCCAGGCCGACCTGGATGAGCATCCACCCGCGCTCATAGTCGATACGGCATCGGCCGGCTGGAGCGACTTTTCCATGTACCCGATGAGCAACTACCCGGTTCTCGCGAACCTGGTCGCCGGCCGCTACCACGCGGTGGCCACCGTGGACGGCGTGGTGTTCTACGCGCCCAACAGCCCGTGACCCACCGACACAGCCGGGAGTCCACGCGCCTGGTCCTGACGGACATTCCCGACAGCTGGGCGTGGATCCGTCCGGACCTGCTCGTCCGCATCGCCCCTTTCGTGCTGGCGTTCGCGGTCGCCTACCAGCTCGAGACGCGCCGCGCCGCGCTTGGTTGGAGCGTAGGACGGCTGGGCGTGCAGCTCGTGTTTGCCGCAGTCGCCGCGCCCCTGATGTTTGCCGCCGCCGCCTGGGTCCAGCTCTGGCTGACGCGCCGGCGCGGCGGCCTGAGCGTCCCGGTCAGCTCGCGTGACGCGTGGTTCCAGGCGGGCTTTTATGTGGTGAACGGACCGGTTGAGGAAGCCTTCTTTCGCGGTCTGGTGCAAGGCGGGCTGAGCCTCCTTTGGGGAGTGCCCGTCGGATTTGCCATCGCGACCGCGGCGTACGTCCTCTATCACCGGCTCGGGCGCTGGCCGTGGCCCGACACGTTCGCCACCGCGCTGGTCGGCGTGCCCCTCGGGCTCGC
>Ga0066793_10001570_pt1 | contig 10499 bp, 8 predicted proteins | sample PersoiDNA2013189_FD_83876 | JGI IMG/M metagenome (GOLD analysis project Ga0066793, IMG submission 83876) | Permafrost soil microbial communities from the Arctic, to analyse light accelerated degradation of dissolved organic matter (DOM) -... | ecosystem: Environmental > Terrestrial > Soil >...
ATCTTCGTCGAGCGCGACCGGGGAGCGGCGCCGCAGGAATCCGCGAGGATCGCCTCCGAATGCCGGCGGGCGGTCATCGGCGCCTGCGCGATCATCCCCGACGACGTCGTCGTCCTGCCGCCGGCATTCGGAGGCGATCCTCGCGGATTCCTGCGGCGCCGCTCCCCGGTCGCGCTCGACGAAGATCACGAGGCGCTCTCCGTCGGCGCCCTCCGGCAGATGGCTTGCGGCCGCGGCCCCGCCCGGGCGGATGCCGGCGATATCGCCGAGCGCCTCCTCGATCTCCTCGGGCGCGTACTTTCGTCCGCGAAGGACGACGACGTCCTTCTCCCGCCCGGTCAAATAGAGCTCGCCGCCGTGGAGAAAGCCCATGTCGCCGGTCTCGAGCCATCCGCCGAGAAGGGCCCGCCGGGTTTCCTCGGGAGCGCCCACGTATCCCTCCATCAACGAGGGGCCTGTAACGACGACGTGCCCCACACTCCCGCCAGGAAGACCCCGGCCGCCTTCCCCTCTGATGCCGACCGAAAACCCCGGCACAGCCGCCCCGAGCGAGACGATCTCGCGGCCGGCTGGGTCCTCCTTTGCCAGGCCGTGCGTAAGCGCGTCGCGGTCGAACCGGACCGACTTGAACTCGCGGCCGAGGGGCGGAAACGTGACGGCCAGTCCCGCCTCGGCGAGACCGTACACGGGCGCGAGCGCCTCCGGCCGGAAGCCGTTGGACGCAAAGCGCCGCGCGAATCGCCGCAGGACCTCTGGCGAGACCGGCTCCGCCCCGCACAGCGCCGATCGCCAGCAGGACAGGTCGATGCCGGCAATCTCTTCGTCGGTGATCTTGCCGGCGGCCAGCGCGTAGCCGAACGTGGGCGCCGCCGACACCGTCGCCCGGTAGCGGGAGATCGCGCGCAGCCACAGCGCGGGACGTGCGGCGAACGCTTCGGGAGGAATTAGCGTCACTTCCCGGCCGCGGGAGAGGCTCGGCAGCACGCAGCCCACGAGGCCCATGTCGTGGTGGAGCGGCAGCCACGAAACCGCGCGATGCTCGACACCCGGGGAGTCGCGCCAGAAGCCCTCGAGGAGCGAAACCTGCGCGAGCACCGCCCGATGCGACAGCGCAACCGGCCGCGGCTCCCCCGTCGAGCCGGAGGAGAACTGAACCATCGCGACATCTCCGGGGCGCGCCCGATGGGGCGGCCGGCCTCCACCGGGCGAGAGCTCGGCAAGCGTGCGCACGGGAAGTCCGGCCAGCGCCGCCTTTCCCCGCGCGTCCGCGAGCGCAAGGAGGGCGCCGGTGCACCGCAGGCGGCTCTCGATACGGCGGCGATAGTCCCCGGTCGGCCCCAGCAGAGAGGCCGGCGGAAGCGCCGCGGGAACGGCGCCGGCCAGAAGGCATCCGAAGAATGCTTCGAAGAAGGCGCGCGAGGTGGGAAAGACGACCCCGACGACGTCGCCCGCGGCCACGCCCGCGGCCGCCAGGCCGGCGGCCACCGAGTCGGCGCCGCGCGCGATCTCCCCCCACGAGATCCATTCCTCGTTCTCGCGCCGATCGAGCAGCCGGATTCCGGCTTCCGGCCGGAGGCGAGCCCGCTCGAGCAGCTCCGGCAGCGTCTCAGCGGGCGGCAAGCCGTCTCCGCACGGCGGCCGCCAGATCGGCCCCCGTGGCGATCCCCGCCTCGTCGGATTCGTCGAAGCAGATTCCGAACCGATCCTCGACGGCGACGACCATCTCGAGGAGCCGGAGAGAGTCGAGCGCCAGATCCTCGGCCAGGCGCGTCTGGGCGGTTATCGGCCCGGTCACTCCCGTCCCGCGCGCCGCGTCGGTGAGCCCGGCGAAAAGCTCCTCGTCGGTCACGACTTCATTTCCGGGCGGCGAGGCGGCCCCGTCGCTCGCGCGAGAAGATCGTTCTCGATGGCGATCCTCCGGGAGAGGACGACCGCGTTGACCGCACTTCCCAGGAGCGCCGTGATCCACGCCGTGTGGAGGAGTGGCAGGGAGGCGAGCTCGGAGGCGACCGCAACGTAATTGGGATGCCGCAGCCAGCGGTACGGACCTTCCCGAACGAGCGGGCGGCCGGGAACGTACATAACCCGCGTCGTCCAGCGGCTACCCAGGGTCGAGAGCACCCATGCCCGCAACGCGGTGCCGGCGAGGAAAACCGCCCCGGCGATGCCGGCGAGCGCGGGAAGGAAGGGCCTCCGAAGCAGCCACACCTCCGCTGGCGCGCCGACGAGGACGGCCACGTGAAGAAGCACCATGGCCGGGTAGTGCGAGGCTCCGGCCTCGATCCCCCCCTGCGCGATCGCACGCCGGAAGTTCCGCCGCGACACCGCGAGCTCCAGGAGCCGCTCGAGCGCGACGAGAGCGACGACCGCGGTGAACAGCGCTCGCGTGAGGGTGGAGGTTTCCACGCTTCACCACTCGAGGAGCACGAGCTCGGAGCAGAAGCCGGGACCCATGGCCAGAAGCATCCCGAGCGTTCCCGCGGGCGGGCACCGTTGCGCAATCGTGTCCTCGAGAACGAGCAGGACGGAAGTCGAAGAGAGGTTTCCCACCTCGCGCAGGCTACTCCAGGTCAGCGCGAGCGCGTCGGCGGAAAGCTCCAGGGATTCCTCCATCGCCTCGAGGACTTTGGGCCCGCCGGGATGACAGACCCACGAGCCGATGTCCGAGCGGGCAAGGCCATTGTCGGCGAGAAACGCGTCCACGTCCCGCCGGAGGTGCTGGCGGACCATTTCCGGAACCCGGGCGGAAAGGACGATCCGGAAGCCCGAGCCGGAGACGTTCCAGCCCATCACGTCCTCGGTGTCCGGATAGAAGACCGAGCGCGTCGCGCGGATCCGCGGCCCCGCTCCGCCGGGCGCGGAGTCGCCGGCCAGAACCACCGCCGCGGCACCGTCGCCGAAGAGGCCCGACGCGATGAGATTGGGGATCGACAGGTCGTCTTCCTGCAGCGTGAGCGAGCAGAGCTCGACCGAGAGCAGCACGGCGACGCCTTCCGGATTCCCGCGCAGGAAGTCCGCGGCGCGGGCGATCCCGGCGGCGCCCCCCACGCAGCCCAGCCCGAAGATCGGGATGCGCTTGACGTCGGGCCGAAGGCCCATCCGGTTGACCAGCCGGGCATCGATGGAGGGTGTGGCGATCCCCGTCACGGACGTGAAGAGGAGCCAGTCGATCTCGGAAAGCTCGATGCCCGCTGCTCGCGCGGCGAGCCCGATGGCCTCTTGCCCGAGCTCCTGCGCCACCCGGATCCAGGCGCAATTGGCGTCTCGGAAGCCGGAGAGCTTCCGATAGTCCTCCATCGGCAGCGCCAGGTGGCGGCCACCGACGGCGACGTTTCGATGGAGACGGTCCAGGCGCTCGACGTTGACGTGCTTGCGACCCCAGAGCTCCTTTAAGGCCGCGAGGAGCTCCTCTTGCGGGTAGTAATGCGGCGGGAAGGCATGCGCGACGGAGCAAATCCGCATCGCTAGATTCCGGCGAAGCGATGCCGATGAAAATGGCGGAAGCGCATGGGAATCGAACCCACCAATCCCGGCTGAGCCGCGATTCGAACGGATTTGAAGTCCGCGGAAGCCACCAGACTTCTTGCGCCTCCGTACATCAGGAGATCTCGAACTGCTCCAGGCCCCGGAGCGATCGATCCGTGGCCGAGACGACCATTCGCAGCGCTTCGTCCTCCTCCTTTTCGGCGAGAACTCGCGTGCCGGCCCGCGCGCGGGCGATCTCGCGGGGGCGGGAGTAGGGGATTCGCAGCGTCACCTTCCGCGCGTCCGGCTCGGCGCGGCGCTCGATTTCCGACAGCAACCGCCCGATCCCTTCTCCGGTGAGAGCCGACACGCCCAGGGCTCCGCGGGGGGACTTTCCGGCGTCCGTCTTCGTGTATACGGTCAGCACGCGCGCGGGATCGACCGAAAGCGATGCAAAAGTTTCCTCGGCGACCCGGCGCTCCTCCTCCCGCGTATCGGAGGACGCGTCGACGGCGTGGAGCACGAGATCCGCGTCGCGGATCTCGGAGAGCGTCGATCGGAAGGACGCGACCAGGCCGGCGGGGAGCTTGCGGATGAGGCCGACGGTGTCGATTGCGAGGATGCTCTCGCCGGGAAGGCGCGCGACCCGCGCGTCCAGGGTGGCGAAGAGCCGGTCCGCGGCGAGCTCTTCGGCATGCGTCAGGCGGTTGTACAGAGTGGTCTTGCCGGCGTTGGTGTATCCCGCGATCGCGACCGTGAAGTGGCCTCGCCGCCCCCGGCGCTGGACGCGGCGGGAGGTCTCGATCTTCGCGAGGTCTTTCTTCAGGAGCGAGATCCGGTGGCGGATCTTCCGGCGGTCGAGCTCGAGCTGCTGCTCGCCCGCTCCCCGTCCGCCGATCCCGCCGCCCAGCCGGGAGAGTCCCTTGTACTTGCCGGTCAGGCGGGGGAGGAGATATTCGTAACGCGCCAGCTCCACCTGCGTGCGAGCTTCGCGGCTGCGGGCGTGACGGGAGAAGATCTCCAGAATGATTCCCGACCGGTCCGCCACGCGGGGCAGCGTCTCTTCGAGGTTGCGCGCCTGCCCCGGGGACAGGTCGTCGTCGAATACGACGAGGTCCGCACGCAGCGCCGAGGCCTGGGAGGCGAGCTCCTCGACGGCACCGGCGCCGACGTAGGTGCGCGCGTCGATCGACGATCGCGCCCGCAGGTCGCGGCCGACGACCTCGCTCCCCGCCGTGTCGACGAGGCGCTCGAGCTCGTCCAGATGCCTTTCGACTTCGCTCTTCGGGTGGCCGCCGGTCGCGACACCCACGAGAATCACTCGCTCCCGGCTCAAGGGTGAGGACGACACATCCGCCGGTTAGGTTAGGATAAGGTCTCCATGGTGTCAAACCTCCGGCTCAAGGACACCCTCGACCACCTCTACGAAACATATGGTCCGGATGCGATCGGCAGCGACCCGATCGAGCTGCTTTCACCCTACCCCGATCCAGCCGACCGCGAAGTCGCCGCCTGGATCGTGTCCGCGTTTGCCTACGGCAGGGTAGCGCTGATCCGCGAACATGCCGGAACCTTGCTGTCCTGGCTCGGCCCGCACCCCGCACAGACCGTACGCGAGCCGATCGCCGCGGCCGACATCGCGTTCTTTCGTCATCGCTTCCACGGCCCGGAGGACGCGGCGTTGCTTCTCGGGGTCATCCGGCGCGTGCTCGCGCGCGATGGCTCGGTTCGGCGCTTCTTCGAGTCCCGCTTTCGATCCGGGGATTCGACGATCGGCCCCATGCTCGACTCTGCCGTCGGCGAGATTCTGGCCGACATCGGTCCGACGACCGTCGCCCAGCGCTTTCTCTTCCCGCGACCCGACGAGGGCTCCGCCTGCAAACGCTGGTGCATGCTGCTGCGCTGGATGGTTCGCCGCGACGCTGTGGACTTCGGGCTCTGGCCGGGGATTCTCCGCTCGGCACTCGTGGTTCCGCTCGACACGCACCTGCACCGTGTCACCCGGCGACTCGGCCTGACGCGCCGCCGCGCCACCGGATGGAAGACGGCTCTGGAGGTGACCTCCCGACTGCGCCGGCTCGATGCCTCCGACCCCGTCAAATACGACTTCGCGCTGTGCCGGCTCGGCATTCTCGAGATCTGCCGCACGGAGCCTCGCCTCTCGCAGTGCTCCACCTGCGGGGCGCGCCCCGTTTGCAAAGTTGCAAGCCGGCGGGCCAGGCGGGCCGTCGCCGCGCCGAAGTCGCGCCGAAGTCGCGCCGAAGGTCCCCGACCGAAGGCGGACGAAGGCGGACGAAGGCCGGCCGCGTGAGCTCCCGCCGCGCGATTCTCGCCGGCGGCGCCGCCGCGGCAGCGGCCGTCGCCTTTCTCTTCACGACCGACTTGAAACGGTCCTCAGCGCCGTCGCTCTCGTCACTGCGGAACAAATCGGGGCTCGTCGTGTTCACCCGCGACGGCAAGCCGGTCGACCTGGGCAAGTCCACCGGAAAGGTCGCCCTGATCCACTTCTGGGCGACGTGGTGTCCGCCCTGTGTCGAGGAGCTTCCGGAGCTCCAGAAGTTCTGGGACAGGTTCCGCAAGCGCGGTGACATCGACCTCTACGCCGTCTCGGTCGACGACTCGTGGAAGGACATCGAAGAGTTCCGGCGCGGCACGCCGTTCGATCTTCCGGTCTTCCTCGATTCCAAGGCATCGACGGCTCACCGCTTCGGTTCGCGCAAGTTCCCCGAAACCTACGTCGTCGGACGCGACGGGCGCGTGCTCTACCACCTGTCGGAAGCCGTCGACTGGGATTCGCCGGAGATCGAGCAGAACATCGAGACCGTGCTGGCGAGGAAGTAGCTATTCCTCGTCGTCGCCGCCGCGCAACCACAGGAAACCGCACCAGGCGAGCAGCCCGATGAAGAGCACCATAAAATAAAGGTAGAAGGCGAGCGACACGGCCGGACGATACCGCCGATCCGGCTCCAAGTCATTCCCCCCGGAACTTTCGGGGAAGGCGCTCGTAAGTAGGAGTCGAGCACCAGTATTACGAGGAGGGAACCGGATGAAATCCACCGTGGCGGGCTTCCTGTTGGCCCTGGCGATGGCTACTTCCGTCGGCGCGCAAGCGACCGCTCCCCCGGCGGCAACCGCGCCGGCGTTCGATCCCGTCGCGGCAACCGAGACTTACCTCGCCAGGATGACACCGTCGCAGAAGGCCCATTCCGACGCGTACTTCGAGGGCGGATACTGGCTCCAGCTCTGGGACTTCGCCATCGGCGCGGGCATCGCCTTCCTGCTGCTGGCCGGAGGGCTCTCGCGCCGGATGCGTGATCTCGCCGCGCGGATGGTTCCCTGGAAGCCTCTCCAAACGTGGCTTTACTGGGCGATGTACCTGGTGCTGGTCTCGCTGATCAGTTTCCCGATGACCGTCTACGAGGGCTACGTCCGCGAGCACAAGTACGGCCTGTCAAAGCAGAATTTCGGGGCATGGCTGGGCGACCAGGGCAAGGGGCTCGGGGTCGGGCTCGTGTTCGGCGGGCTCGCTATCGTCGTCCTCTACGGCGTCCTGCGCCGCACCCCCAGGACGTGGTGGCTCTGGGGAGCCGTGACGGCGACGGTACTGCTCGTCGTCGCCTCTCTGATCGCGCCGGTGTTCGTCTCTCCGCTCTTCAACAAGTATAAGAAGGTCGAGGACCCCGCCATCCGCGAGCCGGTCCTGAGTCTGGCCCGCGCCAACGGAATCGATGCGAAGGACATCTACGAGTTCGACGCGTCCAGGCAGACGACGAAGGCCTCGGCCAATGTCAGCGGCTTTGCGGGGACGATGCGGATCTCCCTGAACGACAATCTCCTGCGCCGCTCGACGCTGCCCGAGATCGAGGCCGTGCTGGGGCACGAGATGGGGCACTACGTTTTGAACCACATCTACAAGGGAATCCTGGAGTTCGGGTTCCTGATCGTCCTCGGGTTCGCTTTCCTTCGATGGGCGTTCGAGAAGATCGTGGCGGGCCGCGGGGCACGGTGGGGGATCGCCGGGATCGGCGACGTCGCGGGATTGCCGCTCTTCCTCTTTCTCTTCTCCCTCTACTTCTTCCTGCTCACACCCGTCGTCAACAGCCTGATCCGGGGCCAGGAGGCCGAGGCCGACATCTTCGGGCTCAACGCCTCCCGCCAGCCAGACGGCTTTTCCGAAGCGGCACTGAAGCTCGGCGAGTACCGCAAGATGAGCCCCACCCCGCTCGAAGAATTCATCTTCTTCGACCACCCGAGCGGCCGCAACCGCATCCTGATGTCGATGCGCTGGAAAGCCGAGAACCTGAAATAGTTCCCGCGAGTCATCGGCCCTGCGCGGAGGCGGGGCAATCGGCGCGGGCGACCTCGCCGGAAACGACGACCTCGGTTTCGGTCAAGCCCGACTGGATGTTCCAGCAGTCGAGGCGGTGCCGCCCGGGCGCCACCCCGTCGATGCGGAAGCGGCCGTCGGAGGAAGCCACGGCGCCGGCCGCCGTCGGCGTGACGTAGATGAATCCGCGATTTCGAGGGCGATGCTCTTCTTCGAGAGTCCAGAGGCCGGGCCGCGAGACGGTCGTCTCGAACACGTCGTCGGGCCGGGCAAAACGGTGGCGAAAAGCCGAATCCGAAAAACCGATCCAACCGGAGACGTCGAAGTCCTCCTCGCCGGCGCTGCGGATCGTCAGCTTCGACCCGCGCGGGACGGCGACGACGGGCGGGTCGAAGCCAGCGGCGGAGATCCTTACCTCGGCCCGCGAGAGCGCGGCTGAGCCCGGAGGACGCCCCCAGGCATCGAGCGGGTCGGCCAGGAACACGACGGTTCCGGGCTTCGCGCTCCCCTCGATCACGGCCTCCCCTGCGCCGGCGATCGGCGGCGCAGGCGGCTCTCCGGCCCGGTGGCAGGCGGCCGGTGCGGTCGCGGCGAGAAGGAGCGAAAGGAGCCGGCGGGTCAGGGCAGGCCGGCGCTGCCGGAAGTCGCCCGGGCCGACGCGCGGCTCCGGCGGGTTCGATGCGGGGCGGCCTCGGCGGGCGCCGCCTCGGCCGAGCCGATGGACCAGACGTAATCTCGCAGCGCCCCGGTCACGCGATCCACGGAATGGATGAACGCGGAAGCCTCCTCCGGGCTTCCCCAGATTCCCTCGATCTCCTTGCGGTCGGAGGCGAGCTGCTCGAAGTCCCATCCCATCGCCAGCGTCACGTTGCGCTGGTGGGTCGTGTCGTCGACCGGAAAGTTCGTCGGCATCCGGGTTCCCGGCATCCAGTCGTCCGGCCGTACGATCCAGTCGTTGATCCAGTCGTGGCGCAGCCGCGCCCTTGCCATCTGGAGATTCGGCGCGAGCGAGGACTTGTCGGCGACCTTCTCCAGATCCTGCTGGCTGCGCGGGTGGCACTGCGCGCAGCGGTACATCTCGAAGACCTTGCGGCCGGCGGCGATCGAGCGCGGGTCGGTCGGGTAGTCGGCGAGGAGGAATGGGTAGGACGCCTTCGAGAGCGAGGCGAAGTACTTCGTCAGGTCGTTCAGGTCCTCGTCGCTGAAAGCAAACGTCGGCATGTGGACCTGCAGCCAGGGGCGGATCTGGCCCGTCCTGGGCGCAAGCAGGAACTGGAAGAGCCAGTCGCTCTGAACCTTCGCCCCTTCTCCCTTGATGATCGGCGGAGCGAGCGAAACATCCGCCATCGTGTCGCGGATGGAACCGCCGCGCCCTTCGATGACGTGGCACCCCTGGCAATTGTGGTCCTTGACGAGACGCCGCCCGCGCTCGATCGACACCTCCTCGGGCAAGAGCCGCTTGCGCCTGGCGTCGGCCATGTCGTCCTTCTGGAAGCCCAGCACCGCCGTTACGATGGCGTCCTTCTCGTCCGTGGAGAAGGAGAAAAGCGGCATCTTCAGCTTCTCCTCCCACCCGCGAACTTTGTCCTGATCCCAGATGCGCGTGTTGGTCAGCTTTGTCCAGAGGAAATCCTGCCGCGTATGCTCGATCTCGACGAACCCGAAATCCAGCCGGTGGACGGCCTTGTTGCCCCATTCCGAGAGCTCCGTGCCGATCGGCTTGGCGTCCTCGAACCCGGGAATCGCGTGGCAGGCGTAGCAGCCGTAATGGGTGATGAGCTTTTCGCCCGCATAGGCGAGCTCCTGAGGCAGCGACATGCCGGCGATATCTTTCCTGGCGTCGACGATGGACTTGTTCGTGGTCTCGAAATAGAGGGCGATCCGATCGAGCGAGGTCTTGTCGATCCGGGGCAGCGGGGTCGATCCGAACTGGCCGGGCTCGGAGGGATCCTTCTGCTGCCACAGGTATTCCGCCAGATCGGCGGTCTCCTCGTCGGTCAAACGCAGATTCGGCATCTTCGTTTCCGGGTTCCAGGCCTTCGGATCCTTGATCCACGCGGCGATCCACTCTCGCGTGTCCTTGGAGCCCACGCCCGCGAGGTTGGGCCCGAACTGCCGCCAGGTGCCGATGAGATCCCGACGGGCCGCGGGATCGAGGACGTGGCAGCCCAGGCAGCCGCGGCTCTCGAAGAGGAATTTTCCGTGGACCGGGTCGCCCCGGCGGTCGAGCGCCGGAATGATCGGGTGCTGCGACTTGTCGAAAAGATACGCGGTGATCGCCTGGATCATCGTCTCGTTCTGAAGTCGCCCTTCCTCGTTCTCCCGGGCCTGCGCCGGTGTGGCGCGGTGGTACTTGCCCGTCTTTGGATCGATGCCTTCGCGATGGACGAAGTTGTCGAGGAAGAAGAACCGCGGCATCTTCGTCGAGGCGCGGAAAGCCCGGGGATTCGAGATCCATCGCATCGTCCACTCGGGCGTGACCTTTCCAGCGAGCTTCGCAAGCGACGGGCCGCCCTTCGGGAGGTGCTGGCCCTCAAGGCCCTTGATCCGGTGGCAGCCCCAGCAGCCGAGCGATTCGATCACGCGCATTCCGGCGTCGAGCCGCGGGGCGCTGGGAAAATTCACCTCGCTCGAATGGCAGCGATAGCAGCCCGACTGCGCGAACCGAATCGGCGTGATCGGCATCTCGACGAACTCGTCGAGATGC
>Ga0066793_10001571_pt1 | contig 10493 bp, 8 predicted proteins | sample PersoiDNA2013189_FD_83876 | JGI IMG/M metagenome (GOLD analysis project Ga0066793, IMG submission 83876) | Permafrost soil microbial communities from the Arctic, to analyse light accelerated degradation of dissolved organic matter (DOM) -... | ecosystem: Environmental > Terrestrial > Soil >...
CCGTCAGAATAGGCCAGAGCCCGAATGAGGGATTGCAACCAGAGTGTGGACACGGGCAAGCAGTTCTATTGGACAGTCAGAATAGGCCAGAGCCCGAATGAGGGATTGCAACAGCAGGACCGTGAGGCTGATTGCTGCATCTGGGAAGAGTCAGAATAGGCCAGAGCCCGAATGAGGGATTGCAACGGGAATATGCACTACAGTGGCACTTCTTTTTGAGAATGGTGGACTGAGCCGGTCTCGGAAGCTCAGCAGTTTTGAGGGAGCCAAGCAGGCGTGAGAGGAACTAGTCCTATTTCAGCAGTTCTACAAATGAGTTACTTGCGCCCCTCTTTTCCAAAACAGTCTAACGCTCTACGTCTAGCTCCACATCTCAGCAAGCGAGCGACGAATGCGCAACAGCCACGCTGGAAAGGACGCGGCCCAGGAGAGGCGCTCCATTACATCCTCGATCAAGTTCTCATCGAGTTCCCCTTGCGCATAAAAAAGGTCTTCGAGTGGACCATTGGCGGTCGCAATAGGCGCAACCAGTGTCAAGGCGTCGCCCAGCAGCGCGGCCTCGCCCCGCACGGGTGGATAGACCTCGGCATAGGCTTGCAGGAATAGACGAGCGTGTTCAGGCTCAAATCCACGCTTGACGAGGGGTCGCGTCAGGCCGCTATCGGACTCCCATTGCAGCGCGCTAAAGTAGAAGAGGGCTGAGGCAACCTCGAAGATGCGCTTCTCCCAGCGCGACGCCTCCAGACCCGTGACGGCAGTGATGCCGGAGTCGCTGAAACGCAGGTTGAGCGCGTGATAGTCGCCGTGAATATGAAACTCCGGCAGAGCGTTGCGGCCCACGCCGATAGACATCATGGCGGCGGGCAGCACGGCTTCCCACTGATCGGCCCAGTTCGCGAGGGCAGAGGCGATGGCCTGGATGCCGTTCTCGTCGGCACGCACACGCGCGAGGTTGAGGTAGCTCTGCACTACCGCGCCCATATGTGCCTCCGAGGGCCAACGGTGCTGCTGACCCTTATACTGCTGCGACGCCTGGTGGAGGCGACCCAGCATACGACCCGCGTACTCAACCCATTGCAGGCTGCGTCGATCCGACGTGCTGAATTGCTCACCACCGACCCACTGTTGCAGTTCAAAAGAATCCTCGTCGATTGTCGCCGCCGCCTCACCCTGCAGCGTCAACAGAAAAGCGGGAATGGGGATACCGGCCTGCTGTAGATAGCGCCGGAAGTCGTAGCGGTGGCGCAGGTCTTCGCCCAGCATACCCTCGGGGCGCTCCCGCAGCACATAGCGTTGCCCCCGTACATCGACGAGTAAGCTAAGATTCTCAGCGGCCTCGAGCGGTCCAAGATTCTTCCACTCGTCAATGCCGAAGGCGTGCATCACCTCATTGAGATCGAGCAGGTCTTCAGTAGCATCCGGCGTCTCTTGAGTATCGTGAAAAAATTCGTGCATTCTGTGCTTTCTAATCGTCCCTTTGAGCTTGCCGCAACGAGCCTCAGACCTCCGTCGGCAGGTCCGCGCGCTTGCCCCATTCGTTCCAGGAGCCATCGTAGTTCGTCAGATTGGGATAGCCCAGCATGGCCAGGCTGAACAGGACGGAGGTCGCGGCGACCCCGCCGTTGCAGTACGCCACAACATGCTGTTCCGGCGCGACGCCCGCCGTTGCGAAGACGCGGTCCAGTTCGTCGTTGCCGCGGAACGTGCCGGTCGCCGGGTCAATAAGCTCCTCGCGGGGAATGTTGAGCGCGCCTGGAATATGGCCGCGCCGCCCCTCGCCGCGCACAACCTTGCCGCTATATTGTCCAGTATCGCGCGCATCGATCAAGTTCACGCCCTCTTTACCCAGCAGCGCCAGCACATCCCGCGCCGTAGCACGCAACTGCGGCTGCACCCTCGGCGTGAAGGTCGCGGCAGCATACACGGGAATACGGGTCTCCAAAGGACGCTGTTCGCGCTGCCACTTCGGGAAACCGCCGTTGAGAACCACCACCTGGTCGTGCCCATAGTAGTTCAGTGCCCACCACAGGCGCGTGGCGAACTGCGAGGCTGGATGCGCGTCGTAGGCCACTACCAGGTGCTGATCACCGATGCCCAGCTGCCCAAGCACCTCCGCAAAACGCGCGGCGGGCGCAACCTGGGCCTCCACCTCATCGTCGGGATCGATGATGTCGCTGCTCCAATCAATATACAACGCCCCCGGAATATGCCCCCGCTCGTACTCCTCACGCGCGCCGACATATTCCGCGTCCTGTACTCCGTCGCGCTCGACGGTGCGGACGTAGCCACGCATATCGACGACGCGCAGGTGCGGATCATTGAGATGTTCGGCTAACCACGCGGTCTCGACTAAAAAATTATGGCGCTCTTTCTGCATATGCAATTCCACCTGTTAAAATACTGCTTATTCACAATGGAAATCTAAGATGTAGGGGCGCGATTTATAAGCCCGCCGCGCTCCACAGGCCAATCTACGAGGCAGCGGGCTTATAAATCGCGCCCCTACATCTTACTAGAACAGGCCAGCGGCGTCTGGATTATCGGTGCTGACGAAGTGGGCGGGTGCGCCAAAGATGGTGCGCGGCGTCACTTTGAGGATGCGCATCGACGCGTTGGGCGTCTGGGTCGTGATGAAGCGCTGCACCTGCAAACCAAGCGGGCGCGCGAGCACCAGGGCGGCGGTTGATGCCAGGATTGCATTGTTAGCAGTACTATACGGACGGCGCATTTTGGAAACCGCCATCGCGGAGAGACCCGTGAGCATGCCCGCGACCGCCAGATTGGTGCCGCAGCGCTCGTGTATAGCTAGCTCAGGAGACGTGGTGCGCAAGAGCTGCAGCGCTTCCTGGGCTGTGGGCAGAATTGCCTCGGTCGGCAGGTCGCCGAAGACGAAGAAGCCCGCCGCAAACGAGATGCCGGAGAGCCGCACATCGGGATATTTCTTCGAGAGCAGAACGATCGTGGCATGCTCCAGCGCATGGTTTTGCTTCACAGCCGGACCCAGCATAAACTGCTGAGCGACCTGTACGGCGGGATTTATGGAACTCATGGTATGGTCCTTCCTAATTTCAAGAACGCAGGTAATACTACTTATATATAGTTGCTAAAACTATAAACATGTATGACATGTCTCTACTCCTAGCCTTGACCTACGACGGTTGACGAACGAACTCGTCGGGCGGTTGGACTACGACCAACCGTTTTGTTTCTTCCATGCAACATGCCTACTCAGAAGCAAAGCTTTGACTGCTTTCCTGTCCTTGCAGGCATGCAGTTCACTATCCCCCACGCGGTACTTGATATTGGTCGCCGCGTTGAGGTCAGCGTGCGTACTATGACCACAGACCAGACAGCAAAACGTTTGCTGATTAGGTCTGTTAGCTGTGTCTACATAATAGCACATACAACATTGCTGCGACGAATAGGCACTCTTGACCTTCGTTGCTGGTACTCCTCGTTTGACAGCATTCCATTGAATCTGTTTGGGAATGTGGGCGAGATTGGAGGCGCGCAAATAGGCATTCATCGCACGCGCCTTGAACTTCATGGTAGCGACTGAAAGCTGTTCATACGCGATCTGAGCACCAGAATGCTCATCCAGGCACTCATTGACCGCACGATTAATTTCCTGACGCACATGGCGGGTGAGCCGTTGCCCACTTCGGCTACTGGTTGAGGGCAGCTTTTCGACACCCTTCTTTTTAAGGCAGGCCCGTAGCTTGGCTTTGCGGCGGCGCTTCTCTCGGTCGCGCTTCTGTCGCTCGCGCAGTTTGCCGTGAAAGGTGCCGTAGTGCTTGCCATCGCTGCTCGTCAGAAAGTTGGCGATACCCACATCCACGCCGATCACCGGGGCATCGGACTCAGCTTGGATAGTGATCTTCTCGTCATAGGAGAGGGTGAGCCACCAGCCATCTTCCCGTCTGTTGAGTTGCACGCTGCTGTTGATACTTTTGCCTACCAGTGCCTCGCGGTGATACTCCGCTAGCTTGACCGGAACACGAATGGTCTTGCGCTTCTCCAACGTGCTGATGCGCAGCCAGTAATCGAAGGTGGAATCATTGGAGGCTTCCAGGGCTACGACGTTGACGTTCGCCTGAATAACTATGTGTTGTAAGGTTGGGGTGTTCCACTCTTTCCACTCCGGCGCTTTACGTTTGGGGGTCTGGTCGGAGGGTGCCAACATCTCCAAGGAGTCTTCCATCTCCTCCAGGTAGCTTTGATACGCCTGTTCTCGGTTGGTTCGCCACGAGCGGGCGATGCCTGCCGCCTGTTGAATGGCGACCCGATGCCAGCGTTCTGAGAGGGGAGTGACAAAGACCGGATCATGGAACTTATCAGGGGCTTCTTCCGTACAAAAATAGGTCACGTACTGCTGACAGAGCGCCTGGTACACCGGGGCCAAGGCGTCCAGGGCAGCTAGTTTGCACGCATTGGTCTCACTGAGTCGGACATGAGGAACGGCTTTCGTAAGAGTGATGCTTGCAGGAGTGCTCTGCCCTTTGTGGATAGATCGGCGCTCTGTCATCTCGTCAAATGTTCCTTTCTTCTACTCGCCCACTACACCCAACACCATCATCTGGATGTGGTTCGGGTCGCTCGGTATCGTGGTCGCGTTCCAGGTCCCGGTGATGCTCACTGCCTGGATGTGCCCTTCCTGTTTGAGTAAGCGGATCGCCTGCTGTCGTGGTAGTCCCGCGATCTGCTTGCTCAACTGGGCGATCTCGACGTTGCTAAACTGATAGCTCCATGTGCCCTGCGCGCTCACCAATAATGAAAGCGTGCCGTGGGCCGCTTCCGTTGTGGCGATCTGCGTGACAGTCGTCTTGATGGCCCCTTGCACATTGTAACCTATTCCCAGGCTTTTGCGCGCCTGTTCCCCGAGGGTAGCGCTGACAAGTTGTTGTACTGCTTGCCCGTTGTAGACTTCTACCTGACAGGTAACGGACAGTGTGATAGTGACGTGAGTCGCCTCACTGCCGATCAGGTGATTAGTGTGCAGCGCCGGATGACACTGCGCCGGACTTGCCAGTTGTTCGTTCGGACGTATCTCCCCTTGCAAGCTCGTTTGCGCCTGTTGAGTCAGGGTACTGCTCTCTGGTCCTGCAACCGCCTCTACATCCTGCCGTGCCACGACGGGATAGTCCCGAGCGTTCTGTCCTCCCACAAAGGCGTCGGTGTTCTTGACCGAGACGCCCGCCACACAACAGAGGCCGTTGAGGTCTAGAGGCGCGATGTTGCCCTGGGGACCGACCTGTACCGCCTGGGCTGGCACCGTCGCCATGCCCACGTCCGGCAAGTTGCCAGCAGGCAAGGACGCCGCCTGATCGGTGACGAGCGCGACCCCATCGGCTCCTGTAAGCACGGTTCCCGCCGCGACGGTTTGCGCGTAGGGGGCGGCGTTGTAGAAGGTCAGCGTGCCCTGGGCCTGTTGTGCCTGGGTGTGTCCGTGTCCAGTCGCAGGCACCGTCTGTGTGAAGATGTGGCTCTTGACCGACAACAGACGGGCGCTCACTTGCGCTCGGCTTGGGTCGGGGGTGCCCGTGACCGCCGTGATCGGCACGCTGATGTGCAGACTCTTTTGCGCAGGGGTCAGCGTGACGGAGGCGGTGGGCGTGATGCCGGGCAACCATGCGATCATCGGACCCAGGCTCGTCGGGTTGGTCGCCAGCAGAATACCGAGCGCGACACCAAGCAGGATGATGCTGATGCCAAGCGTTCCGGCGACCAGGAGCGGGAATGAACGCGGCGTGCGGGCGGCGACCACGGGTAACGAAAGTGGCCTGGGTTCGCGTGGGGGTGGCACTGGCTCAGACGTATCCGACTCGTCTGGTTGTGGTGGTACTGGTGGTGTTCCGCTCTCTTCCTCCTCCTCTGGTATGGGTGACAAGCGGTCCTGCTCGTTGTCCTTTTGTGGCTTCCCCTGCTCGGAACGCGGGTCCTTCTCGTGTCCGTCGGTGGTTTCCATGACAACAATCAACGGGCGCATCGGTCCGGTCGTAGGTCCATTGGGTTGGTGGTCGTGTTGGTCTGTTCGGTGCATACGGCTTTCTCTTTCTCTCTTCTGTGTGCAAGCCGGAGCAGGGTCCTGTCATGGATGGTGCCCTGCTCCTGGGACGTGTTTTTACGGACGCGTTGCAGAGATATTCATCATGCCTGTTGCGGTTGCAGGTGGAACTTGCCATCCTTGCCATCGTAGAGGATGACCTCGCTGTTCTGGTAGTGCAGGACCAGTTCGGGTTTGCCCTGCTGATCGTGAGCCACCGAGAGCGTCACGGCGACCAGATCGGCCCCCTGCCCATAGATGACGGGTCCTGCATAGATCACCGTCTTGCCCAGATCACCGCCCTGGATCTCGATCACCGAGAGGTGCCCGTCCAGGTTGAGGGCCAGGAAGTGCGACGGGTGCGCCGCCGAATCCTGATGCCCGACCACCGCATCCATCTGGAAGGTGCGCGGCATGCCGTAATGCAGGTAGTCGTCGGTGTGCTGCCACCACGTCGTAAGCGCGGAGAAGACCACGAACCCGACGAGCATGCACAGCAAAGTAAGACCGATGTAAACCGTGCCATGCAATGGGCGTCGTCGTGGGCGACAGGTGACGGGAACCATCTGCTGGTCGGTGGTCGTCGTGCTGCCACGGTAGCGGCGGGCGCTGGTGTGGACAGGACGATCGTCCAACCCCTCATCAATGGCTGAGGTAGCGCGGGCAGGCACCCGTGAGGGAACCAGTCCGCTGCGCCCCTCATCGGTGATCTGAGACCTCCCCGGCATGAATGCGCGGGGGTTCCTGTTGCTCACCCAACGTTTCCATGTTCTCCATCAGGAAAACAAGGCTCTTGGTGGGGATAGGCAGGACTTTCGAGCCGACGCGCTCCGGCACGGGCAGCTTTGCGAGAAGCCGACAAGCCCATGCTTTGGGACAAGGTCTGCCCCTCATTCGCGCGTTGTTGCAGATCCTCCATCACGGCTCTCAGGCGCGGCTCCGCACCTACCCAGACCTGCTGGGTGATGGAGGGGATGGTTTGCTCTGGTCCCAGGGAGGCCAGGAGGAAGGCCGAGTACAGATCGCGCTGCACCGGTCCCAACCCGCATGCGCAGGTATGCCAGCGCTGCGACCGAGGTTTCTTCACATACCGTCCACAGTGATGACAATACTGACTCAGTTTGGTTTGGAATGCCGAGACTTCGACCAGGGTGCCGCCAGTTTTTGCAACCAGGCGTCTCAAATGCGCTACAAACAGCCCTGGGGCGCGAAGGCCCATGCTCCGACCATACTGCTTTTGCCATCCTTTGAACGAGGTCTTTTCGATATGGATGGTGTTGCCTACTTTCACGATGTCATGAGCCAACTTGCCATGCAGGCTCTTGCGGTGGGCTGCCAGTCTCCGCTCCGTATGGGCGTGCTGCCGCCTTGTAGCTTTGTAACGTTTACTCTCTTTCCAACGCAGACGCGTTTTGCCGTGCTTCTTGACACGCCCTTGCTCATCGTAGTTCTCTGGAGTAGTAGCGCGGCGCTGCCGGTCCATCTTGCGCTGCAAGCGACGCTTTTTCCTGGCGTCGGGTGCTAGTTCCTCGCAAAACGTGACTAGATCGGCTTTGCCCTCCCGTGGCACGATCGCCAGCGTCTGGGGGCCAATATCCAGGCCAATGGTGTCTTTGCCCACTTCTTCGTGCTTTGGTTTGATAAAGGCGTGGCCCTCTAAAACAAGTTGCACGTAATACCGATCGCCGTCTTTATCGGCCCCTTGTGCCTGTGGAGAGGAAGCTTTGCGGCGCACCAGGCGCACATACTTGATCGTGTGGCGCAGGCCGTGCTGTACCACCGGATCACGCCAGTTGATGATGGCGGGGACAACTTGCTCGTTCCAGATCAGCAAACCGCCATCGCCGGCATTGGGGTCCAGAACAAAGCGCATCCCGACATCGTTGCGCTTGCCCTCCACGCTATCAATCCCTCGTCCTTGACGCGCGAAAGCGCACGCGTTTCGCCTTGCCGACACAGACCCGATTGGCGGCTTGATAGGCACGCGTGGCAAGGGTTTGCGCCATCGTACTCTCGATATGCTCAGCGATCCATGAGCATCGTGCATCTTTGGCATATTCATGCAACTCGTATTCAGAGAAGTGGTAGTTTTTGCGCAGAGCAGAAAAGGCTTGTGCACGCTCCTGTTTCTGTGAGCGAGGAAGAGCTCGTGCTTTGTTCCATGCCGGGTCGTTGCGCATCCGTCTAAGCCGCTTCATGGCTTCACCAAGCAGCGCGTTATAGAGACACCGAGCCGCTTCCAGGTGCGCACGTACATGGCGTTCCTGGCTCCAATCCACGCGCAGGGGCAATTCGAGAAGAAAGGTTGGCGTCTTTGCTCGTTTCATGGGTTGCTCGGCCTTTTCCGTTCCTGTGATGGGTCTTGCGAACAAAGGACGAGAACGCTTGCCCGCCCCGTGTTCCTGCTTCTGCAAAACTATTCTTTCTGGGCCGTCTTCTTCCGGTCACTCCAAGACGTGGCTGTGGCGTGCCTTTCGCTCCTTTTTCCTCTTGACAGCGGGCACCGCGAAGCCGCGCCATCCTTGCACGCTCTCTTCGGCAACCAGGCGGGAACCAAGAGCGTCCCCATCCCACCCAGCCCGAAAGGAACGCCCATTCATCCCCGTCTTATGAAAGAACGGGGCTTTCTGGGCCGTTCTCTGTAATTCATGCATCTCATTTTTCCGTGTGCTTACTGCAAAATAGTGCTGCGCCTCGGCGATCTGCTTCAAACGAGGGTTGCCATTCAGTAGGGTAAGGGCCACGCGCCTTAATGCATTGCTGCATCAGGTTTCGCAACCCTCCCCACCGAACCGGACTTACACGTTTCCGCGTATCCGGCTCTCCAGTTTTCCCTTCGCTGTTCGCTCGCTGAGCCTCCCTGCGTGCAGGTCATCGTGGCATTTCTCGCAAAGCACCAGCGTTTTGCGTTGCCGTTCAATCATGTGCCGTTCCCAGATGGCTTTGCCTTTCAGATTGCCCAATTTACGGACATGGTGGACCTGCATTCCCCCGCTTTCCGTTCCGCACCACTCACATTGATGTGCCAGGAGTCGTTTGCCGAGTTCCGTTCGGCCACGGTACATCATCGTGTTTGGTTCGCGGTCGGCATGAAGAAGCTGTGTTTTTCCCCGCCAAAGTTGTTTGGTGGATGTCACCAGTTCGTATTCTCTGGTTTCTCCTTTCTTCGTTTGGGCCATGAGTGTATAGCGTCCTGGCGCTCGCTTCATACTCTTCTTCACCTGATACAGGGTGCTTTTTCGCTTGCTCGCAAGCGTACGGTAGAAGCTTCCCGAAGTAAGCCAGAGGACGCCGGCTGCTGTTGATGTGAGGTTGTCTGCCAGCGAATAATAGCCGAGAAATCCCCGGATTTCGGCATTGTACATCATGAGAATTTCCAGTTCACTGAGATTGAGTAGCTCCGGTCGTGGTGTTCCATTCCACTTCGATGGGTTCCCATATTTGCGAGCAAATGCGTAACATTTCTCTCGTGGTATGAGAAGAACCATCTGTTTACTTGTTGTGCGCTTCACGCACATTCCTAGTTTGGATGGATACCGGAGTATTCGCTTTCCGTCTCCACGTATGATGTCGTATCCCAAGAAGCGTACTCGTTCTTTTGCATTGGTGATGAGGGTTTTCTCATCCGATAGCTCCAGTTGGAGTTCTTTTTCGAGATACTCTTTCAATCGCCTTTTGAGTTCTTGGGCTTCTGCTTTGCTTCCAATGACTCCTATCAGAAAGTCATCGGCGTACCTCACGTAGGTCAGCCTCCGAAAGGTCGGGTCTTGTGGGTCAGTGGCTGGGATGTTCAGCATCTCTTTGCGGAGCGCTTTGAATTCCTTCCAATTTCCCGTGATCCTGGCTCTCTTTTTGGCCTTTCTTCGTCGGTCGCTTGCACTGTTGTACGCTCTGTTTTTCTTCCTGGCTTTCCCTTTCCAGAATGCCGCGATTTCTTTCGCCATCATCTGGTCGAGTTTGTTCAGGTAGATATTCGAGAGTACAGGGCTGAGATTTCCCCCTTGGGGTGTTCCTGAGTAGGTCTTGTAATACTTCCAGTTCTCACAGTATCCTGCCTTCAGGAATTGACCGATCAAATGGAGAAATCGTTGGTCGGTGATGCGTTCGCCCATGATCCCCAGTAACGTTTTGTGGTTCAGGTTGTCGAAAAACCCTTTAATATCTCCCTCTAACCACCATCGTGTCCCATTCATTCGCTTGACCTCCTCAAGTGCTGTGTGACAGCTTCTCTCTGGGCGAAACCCGTGTGAGGCATCGGAGAACGTGGGTTCATAGATGGCTTCCAGGATAAATTGCACCACCGTTTGGAGCAGTTTATCTCGAAAACTCGGGATGCCGAGTGGGCGTTGTTTCCCATTCGCTTTCGGAATGTGCACACGCCGGGCTGGTTTCGGCACATACACTGAGGTTTTCAGTTCCGTGATCATCTCTTGTATGAGCTTGAGTCCAG
>Ga0066793_10001572_pt1 | contig 10493 bp, 9 predicted proteins | sample PersoiDNA2013189_FD_83876 | JGI IMG/M metagenome (GOLD analysis project Ga0066793, IMG submission 83876) | Permafrost soil microbial communities from the Arctic, to analyse light accelerated degradation of dissolved organic matter (DOM) -... | ecosystem: Environmental > Terrestrial > Soil >...
CAGGTAGTCACCGCCTGCGGTCCGATCTTGATTATGGTATCGCCGGGTGCGAGCTGCGCCGCGGCAGCCGACGAACCGGACGTTACGGCGACGATCACCGGTCTGATCCCCGAGATGCCGTGCATGTAAATCAACCAGTACAAAAAAATCGCGAGCAGGAAATTGGCGACCGGCCCGGCCACCACGATCGCGAAACGGCGGTAGACGGACTGGCGGTTGAACGCACGCGGCAGATCCTGGGGTGCAACCTCGCCTTCGCGCTCATCGAGCATTTTGACGTAGCCGCCGAGCGGAAAAGCGGAGATCGCCCACTCGGTCTGGTCACGGCCATAACGGCGGCCCGCAATGACACGGCCGAATCCCACCGAAAATCTCAGCACTTTGACATTGCACAGGCTCGCCGCGAGGTAGTGCCCGAATTCGTGCACTACGATCAGCGTACCGAGTGCGAACGCAAACGCCAGTATCGTGGTCAGCAGGCTCATAGCAGGCTACGCCGATCCGGGATGGCTAAGCTGAAACACGCCGCGAACGCGGAGCTGCAACAGCCGCATTTCGAGCCAGCCACGTCTCAGCGCAATCACGAGCGCGCCGGTCGGCGCTGAATACATCTTCCAGGTCGCGCAATTGCGCAACGGCGACCTTGGCGAGCGCATGCTCGATCAACGCCGGAATCTGGTCGAAGCGCAGCCTCGATTCAAGAAAAGCCGATACCGCTGCTTCGTTCGCCGCGTTGAGTACTGCGGGCGCGCTGCCACCGGCACGCAACGCCTCGCGCGCCAGCCCGAGGCACGGGAAGCGGGCGTAATCCGGTTCGGAAAAATTGAGTTTGCCCACCGCTGCCAGATCGAGGTAATTGACTCCCGCTTCAATCCGCTGCGGGTAGCCCAGCGCGAATGCGATCGGCGTGCGCATGTCGGGATTGCCAAGCTGGGCGAGCACCGAGCCGTCGATATACTCGACCAACGAATGAATCACGCTTTCGGGATGAATCACGACCTTGATTTGTTTTTCCACCGCATTGAACAGCCAACCCGCCTCTATGATTTCCAGGCCTTTGTTCATCATGGTGGCGGAATCAACCGAGATTTTTCGCCCCATCACCCAGTTGGGGTGGGCGCATGCCTGCTCCGGAGTGACCTGCGACAGACGCTCGAGCGGCAAATCGCGAAACGGGCCACCTGAGGCCGTCAACAGGATGCGGCGCACGCCGACCGCGGCAAGATCGCCGGCAAACCTCCCGGGCAGTGCCTGGAACACCGCATTATGCTCGCTGTCAATCGGTATCAATGTCACGCCGCGGCTGCGTACCGCGTTCATAAATACCGGGCCGGCGGTCACCAGCGCCTCCTTGTTGGCAAGAAGCACTCGCTTGCCGGCCTGCACCGCCGCGAAAGTCGCGCGCAATCCGGCGATGCCGACGATCGCCGCCATTACCGTGTCGATCTGCGGCAAGGCGGCAACCAGTTCGAGCGCCTGCTCGCCGCACAGCACCTCGGTCGCGCCGCCTGCTGCACGCAGCCTGGCCGAGAGCTGCTCTGCACTCCCTGCATCGCCTACCACCGCATATTGCGGCTGGAATTCAGTGCACTGATTGAATAGTGCATCGATTTGCCGATAGGCGGTGAGCGCGATGACCTTGAAGCGCTCGGGGTGACGTGCGATGACATCGAGCGTGCTTACGCCGACGCTGCCGGTGGACCCCAGGATTACGATATGCCGGGATGCGCTCATGCTAGATGAATATCAGCGCCGCCAAAGGCAGCGCGGCAGTAACGCCGTCGATGCGATCGAGCATGCCGCCATGCCCCGGAAAAATACTGCCACTGTCCTTGACCCCGGCATTACGCTTGAGCCACGATTCGAACAAATCACCCATGATGCTGAGCGCTGTCATGCTAAAAAATCCGGCAATAATCATAGGCAAATCGCGCATCGAGAACAGTGAAAAATGCAAAGCCAGAGCATACACTGTGACGGCGGCGAACGCACCGCCAACGCCTTCCCGGGTCTTGCCGGGACTGATCGCGGGCGCCAGTTTGTGCCGGCCCAGCGCGCGTCCTGTGAAATAGGCCGCGCTGTCGGCAATCCAGATTACTGCCAGCAGCAACATTAATAACATCGCGTCGTTCTGCAGCCGCGCCAGCGCCAGCCAGGTCGGCAGCAGCACCACCAGCCCCGCAGCCGCAAGCGCGAAGCGCTGGCGCACTACCAGTTTCAGCCACAGCCAGCACGGCGCGATTACGCACCAGAACGCCAGACCGAGCGCATAGACGGCACGATCAGTTACAGCCGCCGCGTTTCCCGGGCGCTGCGCCGCCGGGATTGCGGCCAGCCACAACAACGCGCATCCGGCCAGCAGCACCACCAGGAATGCCGCCTCGACACCGCGGCCAAAGCCGGCAAGCCGCGCCCATTCGTGGCCGGCCACCAGCAGCGGCACAACCAACGCGATGCTCCACCACGAATTCGGCAGCAGAAACATTGCTGCCAGCAATAATGGCAACACCACCGCTGCCGTCAGGATGCGCAGTTTAAGCATCAGGCGCTGGCTACGAAGTCACCGCTAGCGGCCCTCGGATGCGTGTCGCAAAGTGCTCTCTGCCGCCACCGCCTGCAACTGCTCGCTGGTGTGCCCGAAACGGCGTTCGCGTTGCCGGTAGGAGGTGATTGCCCGATCGAGTGCCGCCGTGTCGAAATCCGGCCACAGCGTATCGGTAAAATACATCTCGGTGTAGGCGAGCTGCCACAACAGAAAATTACTGATGCGCTGCTCTCCCCCGGTGCGGATAAAAAGATCAGGCTCCGGCGCATAGGCCAGCGACAAATACGGCGACAGATCGACTTCGGCGAATCTGTCTGCAAGCTGCGGCTTGTCCTTCAGCATGCGGGTAACCGCCTGGATTATGTCCCAGCGCCCGCCATAATTGGCAGCCACCGTCAGCGTCAATCGCGTGTTGTCACGGGTGAGTTGCTCGGCCTCGGCGATCAGGCGCGTGAGTCGCGGCTCAAAGCGCGACAGATCGCCGATGACTTTGAAACGTATGTCGTTCTCATGCAGTTTCGCGACTTCCTGTTCGAGCGCGATCACGAATAGCTGCATCAGAAACGACACCTCGTCCGCCGGGCGGCGCCAGTTCTCGCTGCTGAATGCAAACAGCGTCAGAAATTCAATGCCTTTCTGCGCGCACGCTCGCACCGCGCTGCGCACATTTTCCACGCCGCGGCGATGACCGGCGATGCGCGGCAAAAAGCGCTGCCTGGCCCAGCGGCCATTGCCATCCATGACGATGGCGATATGGCGCGGAAGCGTTCGTGTTGCGGGAACCGCGATGGTGGAACTGGTGTTTGACACGCGTGCCTGCTATACCGCGATCAGGTCGGCTTCTTTGGCGGCCAGCGCCTTGTCGACCTCGGATATGTAACGGTCGGTCAGTTTTTGCACCTCGTCCTGCGCGCGGCGCTCCTCGTCCTCGGCGACCTTCTTCTGCTTGAGCAGATCCTTGAGGTGGCTGTTGGCATCGCGGCGGATGTTACGCACCGCAATCCGCGCGTTCTCGGCCTCGCGGTGCACGACCTTGATCAGGTCGCGGCGACGCTCTTCGGTCAGCGCCGGCATCGGCACGCGCACCGTTTCGCCGAGCGTGGCAGGGTTGAGACCGAGGTCTGAATCGCGGATCGTCTTTTCCACCACGCCCACCATTTTCTTGTCCCACGGCGTGACGCCGATGGTGCGCGCATCGAGCAAGGTCACGTTGGCGACCCCGCTGATCGGCGTCGGCGTGCCGTAGTAATCGACCAGCACATGGTCGAGCAGGCCGGTATGGGCGCGGCCGGTGCGAATTTTCCCGAGATCGGCTTTCAGCGTCTCGAGCGTCTTTTTCATTTTCTGTTCGGTGGATTTCTTGACATCGGCGATCATTTTACTCCCCCGCTAATAATGCACGAGCGTGCCTTCGTCCTGTCCGGTGACGACGCGCTTGAATGCGCCCGGTTTGAAAATGCTGAATACGTTGATCGGCAGCTTCTGGTCGCGGCACAGCGTCAGCGCGGTCGCGTCCATCACTTTCAGATGCCTGATTATTGCCTCGTCGAACGTGATGCTTTTATAGCGCATCGCATCGGCATGCGTCTTTGGGTCCTCGGTGTAGACGCCGTCGACCTTGGTCGCTTTGAGCACCAGATTGACGTTCATTTCCATGCCGCGCAGCGCCGCCGCGGTGTCGGTGGTGAAGAACGGGTTGCCGGTACCCCCTGCAAAGATAACGATCTTGCCTTCTTCGAGATAGCGCATTGCCTTGCCGCGAATATATGGCTCGACCACCTGTTCGATATTGAGCGCCGACTGCACGCGGGCTACCAAATTGACGCGATGCATCGCGTCCTGCAGCGCCAGCGCGTTCATCACGGTTGCGAGCATCCCCATGTAGTCAGCCGTGGCGCGATCCATGCCGGCTGCCGCGGGCGCCACGCCGCGGAAAATATTGCCGCCACCGATTACCACCGCCACCTCGACACCGAGTCCGGCCACGCCGGCGATTTCCGAAACGATGCGCTCGATGGTGGGCCGGTTGATGCCGTAACTGTCCTCGCCCATCAGCGCCTCGCCGCTGAGCTTGAGGAGGATACGCTTATACTTAAAGGCCGGCGCTTCCGCCATCTAGGCGTTCCCCGCCTGCGCCATCACTGCGGCCACAAAATCATCTTTTTTTTTCGCGATGCCCTCGCCCACGATATACATGTGGAAGGCATTAACTTTGGCGTTCTTGGCCGTGAGCAATTCCTCGACCGTTTGATCCGGGTTCTTGACGAAAGGCTGGCCGAGTAACGTCACTTCCGCCAGATACTTGGCGATGCGGCCCTCGACCATCTTGGCGATGATGTTGTCGGGCTTGCCGCTCTCTTGCGCCTGCGCCGTGTAGATTGCGCGCTCTCTGCCGATGGCATCCGGCGGGACCTGCTCCCTGGCTATGCAGACCGGCTTGCTCGCGGCGATGTGCATCGCAAGGTCCTTACCGAGCTGTTCGTCGCCGCCCGCATAATCGACCAGCACGCCGATCCTGCTGCCGTGCAGGTAATAAGCGAGCTTGCCTGTGGCGGCGACGCGCACGAAGCGGCGCACGCTGATGTTCTCGCCGAGCTTCATCACCAGTCCCTGGCGGGCGCCTTCCACGGTTTGGCCGTCACCGCCGGCCGTCTGCAGCAAGGCTTCAACCTCAACCGCGCTGCTATTCGCCGCCGCCGCCGCGACTGATTTCACAAAACCGGCGAAGTTGGCGTCCTTGGCTACGAAGTCGGTCTCGCAGTTGACCTCAACCAGTACGCCAGTCTTGCCGTCGGCGCTGATAAACACGCTGACCGCACCCTCGGCAGCGATGCGCCCCGCTACCTTGCTCGCCCTGGCGCCGCTTTTGATGCGTAGCAGTTCCTCGGCTCTTTTCATGTCGCCGTCAGCCTCGGCGAGAGCTTTCTTGCATTCCATCATGCCGAGGCCGGTCGCTTCGCGCAACTCCTTGACCATCCCTGCGGTTATTTCCGCCATTTTCGCTCCAAAAACTTAAAAAAAAGGGGCTAACGCCCCTTTTCCGGTTGGGTAACCTTTCAGGCCGTCGGCGCCGCGACAGCGGCCTCGACCTCGACGAATTCCTCGTCGCTGACAATCTCTTGCACCACCTGATTACGACCTTCCAGCACCGCGTCGGCAACACCGCGCGCGTAAAGCCGAATCGCACGGCTCGAATCATCATTGCCGGGAATCACGTAATCCACGCCTTCCGGATTGTGATTGGTGTCCACCACCGCAATTATCGGGATGCCGAGCTTTTTCGCTTCGGCAACGGCGCCTTTGTGATAACCGATGTCGATCACGAACAGCGCGTCCGGCATCCCTTGCATGTCCTTAATGCCGCCGAGGCTGCGCTCGAGCTTCACCATTTCGCGCTGATAATTGAGCGCTTCTTTCTTGGCCAGCTTGTCGAGCGAGCCGTCCTGCACCATCGCCTCCATCTCCTTCAAGCGCTTGATCGACTGCTTGACCGTCTTGTAGTTGGTCAGCATGCCGCCGAGCCAGCGGTGATCAACATAAGGCGAGCCGCAGCGCATTGCTTCTTCCTTGATGATTTCGCGCGCCTGGCGCTTGGTGCCGACAAATAGAATCGCGCCTTTGTTGGCGGTCAACTGGCGCACGAATTTGAGCGCGTCGAGGTACAGCGCCAGCGTCTTTTCGAGGTTGATGATGTGGATTTTGTTGCGATGGCCGAAAATAAACGGCGCCATCTTGGGGTGCCAGTACCGGGTCTGGTGCCCGAAATGGACGCCACACTCCAGCATTTCACGCATGCTAGTTGCCATACTACCTATCTCCAGTTAGGGTTAAGCCTCCATCCGCCTCAATACACTCGTTGCCGAGCACCCTGACTATGGCGGATGTGCGAGTTTGCGGTTAGAACAGCCGTAAAGCGCTTGTTTCAAACCAATAATCCATTATATCCTCTTTAAGGAATTATTGTCACTCCGCCCTCCAGTAGCAACTGGTATGCAAAACAATCATTTGCGGTTCGGGATTACAAGAATCGTGGCTGCGGGGTAGCAACGGGGGTAGCGTTTTGGGGCTTGGTGGATTTGCCCTGCCGTGGTATCCAACAAAAGGCGTGTCCGTAATAATGTCTTATTTAATGATTTTTTCTCAACCAGGTTGGCTCAGATTCGGTACGGCAAGCGCCAAGGGCACCGGCGCTTCCTGTGCGGCCATTATGAATCGGTTGAAAATTGGCATAGAATCCGCATCTTTTTGATTTATCTGGATAGCAACCTATGTATCGCAGCTCCCCTTTCATGAGCGTCATCGCCAAGACTCCCGCGGAAATAGCAAAAATGCGCGTCGCCGGGCGTCTCGGCGCCGAAGTACTCGATTTCATCACGCCGCACGTCATACCCGGAATTACCACCGATGAAATCGACCGCCTGTGCCATGACTACATGGTGAACGTCCAGCACACGGTACCAGCCCCGCTCAACTATGCGCCGCCCGGCTATCCGCCCTATCCGAAGTCGGTCTGCACCTCGGTCAACCACGTCGTCTGCCACGGTGTGCCCGGCAACAAGAAGCTCAAGGCCGGCGACATCATCAATATCGACATCACCGTCATCAAGGATGGTTATCACGGCGACACCAGCCGCATGTTCTACGTCGGCCAGCCGACGGTGCAGGCGCGCCGCTTGTGCGAGATCACCTACGAATGCATGTGGCGCGGTATCGCCGCAGTGCGCTCCGGCGCGCGGCTCGGCGATATCGGCCACACCATCCAAAGCTGCGCCGAGAAAAACGGCTGCAGCGTGGTGCGCGAATTCTGCGGCCACGGTATCGGCCGCAAATTCCATGAGGAGCCGCAGGTATTGCATTACGGACAGCAGGGTACCGGTCTGGTGCTCGCAGCCGGCATGACATTCACCATCGAGCCGATGATCAATGCCGGACGCGCCGATATCCGCCAGCTGGCTGACGGCTGGACCATAGTCACCAAGGACCACAGCCTGTCGGCGCAATGGGAGCATACGGTGCTCGTCACCGATGACGGATTCGAAGTGCTGACCTTGTCCGGCGGCGCGCCGGCGCAGCCGGATTTCGTCATACAGCGGCATGCCTAGCGTGCTGCAAACGGTAAGCGCGCCCGTTTCCACATCCCAGCCGCCGAGTGCGCGCTGGAAAAACCGCCTCAGCGAACAGCGCCGAACGCTGGAGCGGCGCTACCTCGAGAACCATTCAGCCCCCGAACTGCTGCGGCGCCATTGTTTGCTGATCGATGGCCAGCTCAAAGCAGTGTGGCAGCAGCTTGCGATGCCGCCGACGCTTACCTTGGTTGCGGTCGGCGGCTATGGCCGGGGCCAGTTGTTCCCCTGCTCGGATATCGATCTGCTGGTCTTGCTGCCACACGCGTCCGATCCGAATCTGACGCATAAACTTGAGCAGTTTATCAGCGTGCTGTGGGATATCGGGCTCGAAGTCGGCCACAGCGTGCGCACGATTGATGAATGCATCGGGTTGGCGGCACAGGACGTGACCGTGCAGACCAGCCTGCTCGAAGCGCGCCTGCTGACGGGCGAGCGCAGGTTGTTCCGGCGCTTCGAAAAAGAGTTTGCGCGCGCACTCGACCCGCAGCAGTTTTTCAAGGCGAAGCGCCTCGAGCAGGAGCAGCGTCATGAGCGCTTTCGTGACACCAACCTCGAGCCGAACATCAAGGAAACCGCGGGCGGATTACGCGACCTGCACAACATTCTGTGGATCAGCAAAGCGTCGGGCATTGGTGATACATGGAGCGATCTGGTGAAAAAGGAAATCATCACCCGCCGCGAAGCCACGCAGTTGCGGCAGCATGAATCCTTCCTGCAGAACCTGCGCATCCGGCTCCACTATCTTGCACAGCGGCGCGAAGAACGGCTGGTGTTCGACGTGCAGACCGCGCTCGCAGCGCAGATGGGCCTGCGTGATACCGCGCACCGCCGCGCCAGCGAGCATCTGATGCAGCGTTTCTATCGCACTGCCAAGGAAATCAGCCAAATCAATACCGTGGTGCTGCAGAACCTCGGCACTCCGATCTTTCCGCCCCGCGGCCAGCCGACGCAGAAAATCAACTCGCATTTCCGCATCCGCAACGAACTGCTCGAAGTGCACGATGAAGGGCTGTTCCGGCGCGAGCCCGGCGCGATGCTGGAGGCGATGGTGCTGCTGCAGCAGCACCACGAACTGAAGGGCATGACCGCACCCACGCTGCGCGCGTTATGGCGCGCCAGCGATCAGATCAATCCGGCATTCCGCGCCAACCCCGCTAACCGCGAACTGTTCATGCGGATCCTGCGCAGCCCCACGCGCGTGCTGCGCGCGCTCACGCGCATGAACCAGTACGGGATGCTCGGCCGCTACATCCCCGCGTTTGGCCGCATCGTCGGGCAGATGCAGCACGACCTGTATCACGTCTACACCGTCGATGAGCACATCCTCAAGGTCGTGCGCAACCTGCGGCGGTTCGCCGTGCCTGATCTCGCGCACGAATTTCCGCTGTGCAGCCGGCTGATGAGCGATTTCGCGCGTCCGGAACTGCTTTATCTCGCGGGGCTGTTTCACGATATCGCCAAGGGCCGCGGCGGCGACCATTCGACGCTCGGCAAGGTCGATGCGGCGCGTTTCTGCCGGGCCCATGGTATGGCGCGCGACGATGTCGAGCTCGTCGCATGGCTGGTCGAACACCATCTGACGATGTCGCTCACTGCCCAAAAACAGGATTTGTCGGATCCCGAGGTTATCAACGCCTTCGCCGCCAGGGTCAGAGACGAACGGCACCTGGTCGCGCTGTATCTGTTCACGGTAGCCGACATTCGCGGCACCAGCCCAAAAGTCTGGAACGCGTGGAAAGGCAAACTGCTCGAGGACCTGTTCCTGGCGACGCGCCGCCGCCTGAGCGGCGAAACGCGCTCGCTCGACAGCAGCCTGCAGCAGCGGCAGGACTCGGCCAAAGCAAAACTCAGGCTGTATGCGATCGGAGAGCAGGCGCACGAAAAACTGTGGGAGCAGCTCGACGTCTCATATTTCCTGCGTCACGATCCTGACGAGATCGCCTGGCATACGCGCCTGCTCAACTACCGCGTTGATGCTGAGACGCCGGTGGTCAAGGCGCGCCTGTCTCCGGCCGGCGAAGGCCTACAGGTCATGATCTATGTGCGCGATCAGAAGGATCTGTTCGCGCGCATCTGCAGCTTTTTCGAGCGCAGCAGCTATTCAATCATGGATGCCAAGATCTACACCACCCGCCACGGCTACGCACTCGACAGCTTCGAGATCAGCGATCCCTACAGCAAGAAGCCGCAGTACCGCGATATGATCGGCTTTATCGAATACGAGCTCGGCCAGCGCCTCCTGCACCAGACCCCGCTCGAACCGCCGACGGAGGGGCGCGTGAGTCGGCAACTCAAGCATTTTCCAATCACGCCCGAGGTCAGCATCGAGCCCGACGAGCGCGGCGTCTACAAGGTGCTGCAGATCATAGCCGGCGACCGTCCCGGACTGCTGTCGCGTGTCGCACGCTGCCTCGTCAAGTACGGCATCAATCTGCACACCGCCAAGATCAATACGCTTGGCGACCGCGCGGAGGACGTATTCCTGATCAAGGGCGCGGCGCTTGGCGATGCGAAGACCGTGGTGAAGCTTGAAAGCGACCTCGTGCAGCAGTTGCAGGGGTGAAAAGCGGTAAAGAGTGAGGAGTGAGGAGTACCCACCCTCATTCATCGATCGGCGCAGAGTCCGGAAACAGCACTTCGGTGTAACCGAAATGGCTGAAGTCGCGGATTCGCATCGGATACAGCACGCCGATCAGATGATCGCATTCGTGCTGCACCACGCGTGCGTGAAAGCCTTCCGCGCTGCGGTCAATCACACTGCCATGCTGGTCATAGCCCCGATAACGCAGCCGTGCGTAACGCGGCACCACGCCGCGTAAGCC
>Ga0066793_10001575_pt1 | contig 10490 bp, 7 predicted proteins | sample PersoiDNA2013189_FD_83876 | JGI IMG/M metagenome (GOLD analysis project Ga0066793, IMG submission 83876) | Permafrost soil microbial communities from the Arctic, to analyse light accelerated degradation of dissolved organic matter (DOM) -... | ecosystem: Environmental > Terrestrial > Soil >...
AAGCTATTTTATCCTTATCCTGGCCGCAGCTGTTATGACAGGTTGCAGCGGTTTGAATAAGATGAAGAAAAACTCCAACTTAGTTAAGTACGAGGTTACTCCAAAAGTTCTTGAAACACATGCTGGTATGGTTACCGTTACAATTAAAGGTACCTATCCTGCGAAGTACTTTGATAAGAAAACAACTGTTACCGCTACTCCTGTTCTCACTTATACCGGTGGCGAAACTCCTTTTGATAAAGCTCAGATTCTTCAGGGTGAAGGTATTCAGGCCAATAATAAGGTAATTGCCTCAAAAACTGGTGGCGATTTTACTTATACCAATACAATTCCTTACAAGGATGCAATGAAAATGTCAGAACTGGTATTAAGAGTAAAAGCTGTAAGAGGCAAAAAAAGTCTTGATTTTGACCAGGTTAAACTCGCTGATGGTATAATTGCTACATCCACACTGGTTGAAAAAGAAGGCAAACCAATTTTAATGAAAGATAAGTATGTCAGAGTAAATCCTGAGAGTAAATTAGCAGATATTCATTATCAGATCAATCAGGCCGACATTAGTAGTAAAGAACTTAAAGCTGAAGACATTGCACTTCTTAAAGAATACATTAAAAGTGTAACTGCCGATTCCAGCCGTCAGTTGAAGAACACCGAGGTCAGTTCATATGCATCTCCTGACGGATCAATGAAAATTAATGAGCCGTTATCAGTAAAAAGAGGTAGCACAGCCGGCAAATTCATTAAGAAGGAATTCACTAAAGTAGAAGCTGCGAAAGTTGCAGGATTTTTCAGTGAGAAAACTACTCCGGAAGACTGGGACGGTTTTAAAACTGAAGTCGAAAAATCATCCATTCAGGATAAAGAACTTATTCTGCGTGTTCTCTCAATGTATTCCGATCCTGACGTTCGGGAAAAAGAGATCAAAAATATGAGTACAGCATTTGAAGCTCTTAAAACTGACATCCTTCCCAAACTGAGAAGGTCAAAATTATCAGTCAATGTTGATGTCGTTGGCCGTACCGATGAGCAGATCATTGCACAGATGAAATCAGATCCTAAATCTTTAAATGAGGAGGAAATACTACATGCTGCAAGTTTAACTAAAGATCAGAACGAACAACTTAAGTTTTATCAGGCAGCAGCCGAAAATAATCCGAAAGATTTCCGGGCACAGAATGACATTGGCTGTACTTATATGGCGTTAGGTAAAACCGACGAAGCTATTGCTTCATTTGAAAAGGCAAAAGCTATTGAGAATAATGACGTAATTAAAAATAACCTTGGTTTTGGCTCACTGGTAAAAGGCGATTTGCCTAAAGCTGAAGAGTATTTCAACTCGATGACAGCAGCTACCACCGAATCAAAATGGGGTCTTGGTGTAATTGCAATAACTAAAGGCGAATATGACAAAGCAGTTAATTATTTCGGCACCGAACCTTGTTTCAACCTTGCTCTGGCTCAATATCTGAAAGGTGATGTTGCCAAGGCAAAAGCTACTCTTGACAGCATGAAGGACCTCTGCAAATGCGGAAAACCTTCTTATCTGAAAGCTGTTATCGGAGCTCGTCTTGATGACAAGACTTATATGATTACAAGCCTCAAGGAAGCTATCGCTTTTAAAGCCGATTGGAAAGCTTACGCAAAGACAGACCTTGAATTTGCTAAATTTTTCGCTGATGATACCTTTAAATCGGCAGTTCAATAAATCAAAAAATAGAATATATTATAAGGGGACTCGAAAGAGTCCCTTTTTTATTTTATACTTATTTAAGTGAAATTTAACAGATCAAATTCTCCCCTCCTTTTGAAGGAGGGGTGGATGAGCGTCAGCGAAGCCGGGGTGGTTGATTATATAACTTACCCTGAATAAATAAATTAATCTTATCATTCGTATACAAATCAACCACCCCGTCACTCCTACGTCGTGACACCCCTCCTTCAAAAGGAGGGGAGAATTTTAAAACGATACAACTTTTTTATTCACCTCCCACAGCACTATCCCCACACTTATAGCAATATTGAAAGAATGTTTTGTGCCAAACTGTGGTATTTCAACACACATGTCACAAAGATTAACAATTTCCTGATCTACGCCGTTAACTTCATGGCCAAAAACAAGAGCGTATTTCCTGTCACTCTCCAGCTGCAGATTCTGCAACTCTACTGATCCTTCAGCCTGCTCAACAGCAATTATTTTATATCCTTTCTCCTTAAGCTCATTTATCGCCGCTGAAGTCTCAGAAAAGTATTTCCAGATTACTGATTCCGTTGCTCCCAGAGCGGTTTTCTGTATCTCCCTGTTAGGAGGACTGGATGTTATCCCACATAAGTATATCGCTTCTGTAAGGAAGGCATCTGCAGTTCTGAATATTGATCCGACGTTGCTCCGACTCCTTACATTATCGAGGACTATTATAAATGGTGCTTTTTCAGTTTTCCTGAACTGTTCAATAGTCTTTCTGTCTAGTTCCCTGTTAAGAAGCTTACGCATTCTTTTTTATGCGAAAATAACTATTTAATCTCTTAATTGTTGTTATTTTGTGAACGGTGAATTTCAGGAATAAGAGTCAGGTATTAATTTAAACTTCCATAAAATGAATGTTCATGAATATCAGGGTAAGTCTCTACTGAAAGCTTATAATGTTGACATTCAGGAAGGCTTTGTTGCAGAAACACCTGAACAGGCAGTTACCATCGCTGAACAGTTGCATGATAAATTAGGTTCAGGGTTTTTCGTGGTAAAAGCACAGATTCATGCCGGAGGAAGAGGCAAAGGAGGAGGTGTTAAACTCGCAAAATCTGTAGCGGATGCAGGTAAGCTCGCAAGCCAGATGCTGGGAATGCAACTGGTTACTCCGCAAACAGGCCCCGAAGGGAAAAAGGTAAACAAAGTCCTGGTTGCACAGGACGTTTATTACAAAGGTGAATCGGAAACGAAAGAATTTTATATCAGCCTTTTACTGAACAGAGATAACGGAAGATATGTAGTTGTATACTCTCCTGAAGGGGGAATGTCTATTGAAGAAGTCGCAGAGAAATCGCCTCATCTTATCTTTACCGAGGAAATTGACCCCGGAATAGGACTTCAGCCCTTTCAAACACGGAATATCGCTTTTAAACTGGGACTATCCGGGATCGCTTTTAAAAACATGCAAACGTTTCTTTCCGGGATCTATGAGACATTTATAGGTTGCGATTCTCAATTACTTGAGATAAACCCTGTATTAAAGACAAGCGATAACAGAGTTTTAGCCGTCGACTGCAAACTGGTTCTTGATGATAATGCATTATTCCGTCATTTTGAACTTTTGGCTATGAGAGATTTAAATGAAGAAGATCCTGTAGATGTTGAAGCGGGTCAGCATAATCTGAATTTCGTAAAACTCGATGGCAATGTGGGCTGTATGGTCAATGGAGCAGGGTTGGCAATGGCAACAATGGATATTATCAAGCTGTCGGGAGGATCACCTGCAAATTTCCTCGACGTTGGAGGTGGCGCCAATCCAAAGACCGTAGAAGCAGGTTTCCGTATAATTCTAAAAGACCCTGCTGTTAAAGCTATATTGATTAACATCTTTGGTGGAATTGTGAGATGCGACAGGGTAGCTAATGGCGTTGTTGAAGCATATAAGTCGATCGGAAAAATAAGAGTTCCTGTAATAGTTAGACTTCAGGGAACAAATGCTGAAGATGCTAAAAAGATAATTGATAATTCAGGGCTTGCTGTATTCTCAGCTATCTCCTTCCGGGACGCTGCTGAGCTCGTAACAAAGGTGTTAAGCTGAAAAACGAGAAGAAAGAGTCTTGGTAATGAAATTCAATAAACCTCGTCTTGTTTTTTTGTTGAAAGTCTTTTCGGTTGTTGCTTTTATCATAATTTCAATCTCTTTATTCAGTAAAAGAGAAAGAAGAAAGCCTGTGTCTGGCTACTTCAGTACCCGTTGTTTAGATTACAAACAGAAAGATTTCTGCAGAAAGCTGAATGATAGGATTGTAGACTATTCAGCTGCTGCGAAATCAAAAGGAATAAGTATCTGCAAAGATGAAAAAGAACTGGAGAGAAGAATTTCTGAAGGAAGACTGGTAAGAGTTAAGAGTGGAAATAGCTATGAAGTTGAAAAAATGATATTCAGTTACCCTTGTGTTACCAGGGACAGCAAGATACTTCTGGATGAGATTGCCAGAAAGTTCAGGGAGAAAACTTCACAGAAAGGATTAAACGGTGTCAAAATATTTATAACATCAATGACCAGGAAAACAGATAACATAAAGAGCCTGAGAAGATACAATGGGAATGCATCTGCAAACAGTCCTCACCTTTATGGCAACGCTTTCGATATAAGTTATAAAAGGTTTATAGTCCGAAAATGGGTTTTGACTAATTGTGATAAGAAATATTTAAAAGAAGCTCTGGCTGAGGTCATATGGCAGCTGAGAGCTGAAAATAAGTGCTGGGCTACTTACGAGAAAATACAGAATTGTTATCATGTAGTATCCCGGTAAGAATGTAACTATTCCATTTTTACTTCTTATGCGATTCGTCGCAATAAGGCTTATTCGCCGATTTCCCACATCTGCACAGTCTTACCTCTTTGGGAGAATCTTCCGTATTCCTCTTTATATCTTTCAGCAAAAAATTCCCTGTTATTACCAATGGTCCGAAATCTAAAACTTCGACTATTGCCTGCGATTTTTTTTCTTTATTCTCTTCCATACCAGAAATATTATCCAACAAAACCGGCTTTTCTGTGTTGCCCGTCGCAGAAAGGCATATGATCGCTTATGCCGCACCGGCAAATTGAGATCATGCTATCATGAACCTCCTTTTTGTTACCATTATATACTAGAGTAAAATCACCCTTAAGCACCAGCGGCCCGTCAGGCATTATCTTTATCGAAACCGGTTGTTCGTTCGAATCCGGGCCATTTGAATTCATAAGTTCCGGTCTTCTGAACTTAATATGGTTGAGCTGATCACTCCCTACAGAGTCATTTTTTGATTCATCATTCCACTTCCACGCAAGAGCTTCAGTAGGACATAAATTTACAACCTCAATAATTTTTTCTGTTGTGGAACCGTTCATGTCAACCCAGGGTCTTCTGCTCGGATCGAAAACTTCAAGAAGTTCTCTGTAGCAGTATGAAGCATGAATGCAAGCCGATGGTTTCCAATAAACTGTTATATCATCGTTTTTATATCTTCTGCCGCCTGAAAATTGATTTTCATTTCTTTCCATTACCGCGAAATATTTATTTTTTGATTATTAATCTAAATTCTGAAAAACTAACTTTAATACTCCTTTAAATCCAGAATCTATAATGTATAATCAGAGCAAGGGAAAATTTTTAATACAGGGCTGCAATTTAACATTTTTTACAATTATACAGGTTGAAGTAACATAATGAATATTTATATTTGTGATATATCATATTTTAAGTGAGTAAAATTCATTTATTTAGCCGCGGGATTGAAATGACGCGTTTAAAATCTATTTGGCAGTAAATTATATGATAAGCAGTGGTTGGGTTTGCATGTTGAGTGTGATATTATCACAACCGGTAAGTCATCTAATCCTGACCCTGTTGGGTTTGCTATTGGTAATCTGCAGTGTAATAATTTATTTCTCTGTCAGACTTAAAAAAGTTAATCAGCAGCTGATGGAAAGAAACAAACAGATTTCAGAGATTAATACTGACCTTCAGAATTCAAATAAAGAACTGGCAAAACAAAAAGAACTCATTACAAAAAAGCATTTTGAATCTGATAAGTTTTATGAGATGCTGGTTCAATCTGCCAATGATGGTATTTCATTTTACGATCGCGACTGGAAATTAAGATTCTCAAATTCTGCTTTCTATTCAATGATAGGATATGACCGGGAATCTTATAATGAGTTAAATCCTCCCGATCTTATTCATCCTGATGATCAGGATTACCAGCTAAGAAGAGAACAGTCGCTGGTAAATAACGGATTCTTTGAAACAGAACTAAGGCTGCGACATAAAACAGGCCATTATATGAACCTGTCAACCAGATCAGTTACAGTCAGGAATGATAGCGGAGAAGTGCTGGGGGCACTTACAATTTCACGCGATATTACCAGATTAAAACAGGTTCATGAAGATCTTATCAAAGCAAATATAGGGGCAGAAGCGAGTAACAGGTTAAAATCTAACTTCCTTGCAAATATTTCTCACGAAATACGTACGCCTCTTAACAGCGTTGTTGGATTTTCTAACCTTCTTCTCTCAAATAATTTATCGGATGAAGTTAAAGAGGAATACATTGAACATATTAACCGCAACAGCGAAAAACTACTTCAGATAATAGGTGATATCATCGATCTGTCAAGACTTGAAAGTTCACAGATTGAAATTATGTACGAGGAGGCTTCACTCAGTTTAATTGTCAATGAAATAATTGAAGAAGCCAGGCAGGTAATCCGGCGAAACGAAAAGCCCATAATCCTTAATGTTAGGAATCATTTTGAAGATATTGGCAATCTGATATTCACTGATAGGGTATGGCTTAAAAGAGTATTAAATCACCTCATGGACAATGCAGTGAAATTTACTCTTGAAGGATCTGTTGAATTTTCATATTTGTTAGAAAATCAAAATATTGTTTTCAAAATAACAGACACTGGAATCGGGATAAACAAAGAAAACCTTGGCCATATTTTTGAAGAATTCAGGCAGGAATTTGATGGTCATCATCGTCCGTTTGAAGGCCTTGGGATTGGACTTACTCTGGCAAAAGAGGTTATAGAAAGAATGGGAGGGAAAATATTTGTTCATTCTGAAAAAGGAGTCGGTTCCGAATTTAGCTTTTCAATTCCTTACAGGCCGGCGGGCAGCTCTAAGACTAAAGCGGTCCCGGTGACTACCGAACCTGTTATGACACACATTGACTGGAGTTCAAGAAAATGTCTTCTTGTCGACGATAATAAAGATGTACTGATCTATCTGAACAGGATCCTTACTGATACCGGAGTAACAATTGTCACTGCCAGATCGGGTTTTGAGGCAATAGAAATTATAAAAACAACACCTGATATCGACGTTGTACTGCTCGATATGCAGATGCCCGAGATGAATGGTATCGAAGCAACCAGAGAGATCAGAAAAATCCGCAAGAACATCCCGATTATTGCTCAGACTGCATTTATTTTTGAGGATGATAAAGACATTATTCTCGAAGCCGGATGTGATGCCTGCCTTATCAAACCAATCAGAAGGGATCATCTGCTTACTGTCATGTCGAGTTTTGTAAAATCAAACTAGACTTACTCCTCCTTAATCATTTCTTTTTTTATTCTTACTTTGTATTCGGCATTATAAAATGACAAATAACCGTTTTGCTGATATTATTCTGCCCCTGGCAGTAAGAGGAAGATTCACATACAGGATCCCTGATGATATTGCAGAAAATGTAAAACCCGGAGTGATGGTTACTGTTCAGTTTGGCGGACGAAAGCTCTACCGCGGAATTGTCTGCAGTGTTCATGACAGATTACCTGAAATCAAAAATGTCAAACCAATAATTAACGTACCCGACTCAACTCCTCTGATTAATGAATCGCAGCTAAAATTATGGCTTTGGATATCGGAGTATTATTTATGCAGTGAAGGAGAGGTGATGAAAGCTGCAATACCGAGCGAAATAAGTCTTAACAATTTTAGACCGCGACTTGAAACATTCATTAAACTTTCCGGGAAATTTACTGAAGAGGAGTTAAATGAAATTCTCGATAAACTAAAAAAAGCGCCAAGACAACAGGATATTCTTTCAGCCTATATCAGACTGGCAGGTTATGAGATGGGAAGAGAGATTTTACCGGTAAGCAAGTCACTACTTTTATCTGAATCTCATTCCTCAGCAGGCATATTGGAATTTCTTATCAAGAAGAGCATCCTTACATCGGTATCCCTGCCGGTTTCCAGAATTCCTGAAAAAGACAGTTATAAGGAACCAATAAAAAAACTAAGTGAAGCTCAGTCGATAGCCTTTAGATCAATTAAATCCCAATTCCTTGAAAAAGATATTGTATTGCTGCATGGTGTGACTTCCAGCGGAAAGACTGAAATATATATTCACCTCATAGAAGAGCAGTTGAAAAAGGGGAAACAAGTTCTTTATATGCTTCCTGAAATAGCTCTTACAACACAGATCATCCTCCGGCTTAAAAGACATTTTGGAGCGGTTACAGGCGTGTACCACTCACGGTTCAGCGATCCCGAAAAGGTGGAAATATGGAAAAGAGTTGCAGGAGAAGACCCTTCAAACAGTTACAGGTTGATTCTTGGGGTGAGGTCCTCTCTTTTTCTTCCATTCTCCGACCTGGGATTGATTATTGTGGATGAAGAACATGACGGGTCCTATAAACAGCATGACCCGGCACCACGTTATCATGCCCGTGATTCTGCAATAATGCTGGCCGCGATGCACAATGCGAAAACGGTCCTGGGATCAGCATCCCCATCTGTTGAAAGCTATAATAACACAATAACCGGGAAGTATGGATTAGCGGAATTGAATGAAAGATTCGGTCTCATAAAGCTGCCAACTATCGTTCTGGCCAATACCCGTGAAGCATACAGGAAGAAACTGATGGTTTCGCATTTTACTCCGGAATTGCTTCAGGCAATGGATGAGGCACTGGATAAAGAAGAACAGATAATCCTTTTCCAGAACAGGAGGGGGTTCTCTCCTTATATCGAATGTTCAGAATGCGGATGGATACCTGTGTGCATCCAATGTGCTGTTAACCTTACATATCACAAGGGAATCGGGAAACTGGTGTGCCACTACTGCGGATATACTACCAGTATGCCATCAAAATGTGATAATTGCCATTCAACAGGAATTGTCACACGGGGATTCGGAACAGAAAAAATTGAGGATGAGATAAAAATCGTTTTCCCGGCAGCCAGAGTAGCCAGGATGGATCAGGATACAACCAGGAATAAAAATTCTTTTAACAAATTAATCAGAGCCTTTGAGGAACGGCGGATCGATATTCTTATCGGAACCCAAATGATTTCGAAAGGTCTTGATTTTGAGAATCTTACTGTAGTAGGAATATTAAATGCTGACAACCTTTTAAACTATCCTGATTTCAGAGCTCATGAACGAAGTTTTCAGCTTATGGAACAGGTTAGCGGTAGAGCTGGCAGAAGGCAGAAACAGGGTAAAGTAGTTATCCAGACATCGGACCCTGCAAATAAAATAATAAGACTTGTACTGCGTCACGATTATGTAGGCATGTTCAGAATACAGGCTGAGGAACGAACGACCTTCAACTATCCGCCATTCTGCCGCATGGTTAAAATCAGTATTAAGCACAAAGACCGGACACAATTAAACTTTTACTCAGATATTCTTGGCCACGATCTCAAAGAGATATTCGGCAAACGGGTTTTGGGGCCGGAATCACCTGTTATTTCACAGGTTCAGTTGTGGTATATCAAAACCATACTTATCAAAATTGAACGGGAAAAACCTCCTGCAAAAGCCAAACAGCTGATTATTGATGCGATTGATAGACTTGAAAAAGAAAAGGGTGCTTCAGCACTTAAGATTGCTATTGATGTGGATCCGTATTAGTTACATGCCTCACCCCCTCCCGTCCCCCGCTCCCAGGAGAGCGGGGGATGCTAAACTTCTCGTAATCGAAAGCACACTACCAGTTGAGAAGATTAACTAAATGTTATAAAAATTAAGCCCCTCCCTCTTGGGGGAGGGGTTGGGGAGAGGCTCCTGCAAAAAGAGAGGAGTTAACTTTGGGTTTTTAATCAACAAAAAGATACTACTTTTGAATTATAGAAATCTCAATATGAAAATCGAAATATCAAACGGCGAGATCATTGATAAGCTCACCATTATTCAGATAAAGCTTGAAAAGATCAAAGACAAAGTTAAACGGGTTAACCTTCAGAAGGAATACGATGAACTTTCTGAATCTGCATCAGCTATCATAAGCACTTCAGATGATTTATATAAATCGTTGTTCGAAGTCAATAGTGAGTTGTGGGACATCGAAGATCATATACGTGATCTTGAGAGAAAGAAGGACTTTGGAGCGGATTTTATTTCCACGGCACGGGCTGTATATATAAAAAATGACAGGAGATCGGAACTGAAAAGAGAAATCAATATTAAAACTTCCTCCGGACTGATCGAGGAAAAATCATACGAAAAGTACTGAAATGCGTTTACTGATTATCAGAACTTCTGCTATGGGAGATGTAGCTCTCACAACTCCTGTTTTAAGAGGAATGAGAGAGCAATATCCCGGAGTTGAACTGGTGATGCTCACAAGATCCGGTTTCAAACCTTTTTTTTCTTCAATTAGCGGGCTCAGACTTTTTTTTCCCGATTTAGAGAACAGACACAAAGGGTTTCCGGGATTAATTCGTCTCTTTAAAGACATTAGCAGACAATCTAAAATTGATTATGTAATTGATCTTCACGATGTTTTACGATCTAA
>Ga0066793_10001577_pt1 | contig 10487 bp, 7 predicted proteins | sample PersoiDNA2013189_FD_83876 | JGI IMG/M metagenome (GOLD analysis project Ga0066793, IMG submission 83876) | Permafrost soil microbial communities from the Arctic, to analyse light accelerated degradation of dissolved organic matter (DOM) -... | ecosystem: Environmental > Terrestrial > Soil >...
TCGGAATCTGCTCCAACACCAACGCATCGCATTGGCGGTTCCTGCGGCGGCAGCACGAGGAGCTTTGCCGGCTGGCCGACGAGGCGAGTTGCTTTCTCTCATTCGAGATGGGTTTGGGCAAGGGGGATCCGGGGTTCTTCGAGCGCATCGAGGAGGCGACGCAGGCGCCGGCTGGCAACCACCTGTTACTCGACGACAAACCGGAGAACTGCCTGGCTGCCGAAAGGGCCGGCATGCGCGCGGTGCTGTTCGACCCGGCAGACGCCCAGCGGTCGTTGCGCGCGGTAATGACTTTCTTCCAGGGAGGTGAAGGCCATGGCGAATGATCTCGGAACTCTCGCCCAGGTGGCGGTCACCTTTCGCGACCTGCCAAAGGCCATTGCCTGGTACCGCGACGTGCTGCAACTGCCGCTGATGTTCGAGACCAATGGGATGGCCTTCTTTGCCATGGGCGACGTGCGCCTGATGATGACGGTGCCGGAGCTGCCGGAGTATGATCATCCGGCGTCGGTGCTCTACTTCAGGGTGGGGAGCATCGACGTGACGCACGCCGAGCTCGTGGACCGCGGCGTCGAGTTCGACGACCCGCCGCACCTCATCGGGAAGATGGGCGCGTCCGAAATCTGGATGGCGTTCTTCCGGGACACCGAGGAGCACCTGCTGGCGATCACCGAAGAGCGGGCGGCAGCTTAGAGGGCATCCGCCAGACCCGCTCCGGATGCACGGCCTTCATCGGTTATTCACTGGCGCTCTGGCAGATGTCGATCTGGTATCAACGGGCCTGGAGCATCACCATCAAGTCGACCATTGATGGTCTCATTTACGCGCTGTTGACCGCCGGTACGTTCGGGTGGCTCTGGCCGCACTGGTGAGACGCCTTCGCGGATGACGCGGCTGGGCATTGCCCGGAATCGTCGCACCCGTGATGATTCGCGCTACGAGCTCCACACGACGGCCCCTGGGCATACGGAGGAAGGATGCGAGTGCGGTATGTGGCGCGCGGGCTTGGCGCAATGATGCTGGCGATCGGCCCGCTGGGCGCCCAGCAGCCTGGGGGCGCGCGCGGCGCCAGCGCGACGGTCAAGGATGGCGAGGAGTGCCCGCCGGGGATGACCGAAGTGCGGCCACGCAGCTGCCGCGCCCCCGAGATGCCCGCGCCGAGTATCGTCGACTATCGCCCGCGCTCGACGCTGGTGACGGCCGGGCACAAGGTGCCGAAGGCCAAGTATCCGGCCATCGACTTCCACGGTCATCCCGGGTCGCAAATGACGAACGCCGTGGAGCTGGAGCAGATGGGCGCCGAGATGGATGCGATGAATCTCGGCCTGATGGTGACGGCCAACAACACGTCGGGCGAGGCGCTCAAGCGACAGGCGGCGCTCGTGAAGGCGTCGTTGAAGATGAAGGATCGCGTGCGCATCCTCGCCGGCGTTGACTTCCGCAATGTCGGCCCCGGCTGGGCAGCGAAGGCGGTCGCCCAACTCGAGGCCGACGTCGCCGCGGGTGCGGTGGGAATCGGGGAGATCGGGAAAGGGCTCGGATTGTCGTACCGGAAGGCCGATGGCACTCGCCTGCGCATTGATGATCCCGACCTCGACCCGGTATGGGACGCTGCGGCCCGGCTCAAGCTGCCGGTGTTCATCCACACGGCCGATCCACAGGAGTTCTGGCAGGAGATCAACTACACGAACGAGCGGTGGCTGGAGCTGGCGCTGTTCCCCGGACGGCGGTATCCCGCCGACAAGAACCCAAGCTTCGAGGAGCTGATGACCGAGCGGGACAACCTGTTCCGCAAGCATCGCGGTACGACGTTCGTGACGGCGCACATGGGGTGGCACGCCAACGACCTCGGGCGGCTGGGCAGGATGTTCGACGAGATGCCGAACCTGAACACCGAGGTGGGTGCGGTGCTCTATGACATTGGCCGCCAGCCGCGCGGCGCTCACGATTTCTTCGTGAAGTACCAGGACCGGATCCTGTTCGGCAAGGACTCGTACCAGCCCGAGGAGTATCCGTACTATTGGCGCGTGTTCGAGACGCGCGACGAGTACTTCGACTACTACCGCGGCTATCACGCATTCTGGAAGCTCTACGGCATCGACCTGCCGGACAGCGTGCTGAAGAAGGTCTACTACCAGAATGCGTTGCGCATCACCCGCACGCTGCCTCAGGCGGGGTGGCCCAGGTAGGAAATCGGACCTCAGCCGGGGATCATCCTTGAAGCCGTTCGTGATATTCGTGTTCGTGGCGCTGGTGATCTGCCTTCCGATGACGCCGGAACGCTCGTTCGCCCAGAGCGACGAGATCCAGGTGTACGACGGCAATCTCGCGCCGAAGGGCGTGATCAACCTGACCCTGCACGGCAACTTCACGCCGAACGGGATCGCCACGCCGGACTTTGCCGGCGGAGTGACGCCGAATCATTCCCTCAATGCCGTGCCCGAGTGGGCGTTGGGAGTTGCCAACTGGCTCGAGGCCGGACTCTACCTGCCGCTCGTGACGCGCGACGCGCACCTGGGCGTCGGAATCGACGGTGCCAAGGTGCGGCTGCTCTTCGCCGTGCCGCACGGTGACGAGTCGTCATTCGTCTACGGCGCCAACTTCGAATTCAGCTACAACGCGAAGCGCTGGAATGCCCACCGGATCACTTCGGAGGTCCGGGGTATCGTCGGGTGGCGCGTCAGCCAGGCCGTCGAGGTGATTCTCAACCCGATCTTCGACACGGCGTATGACGGCGTGAGGAACCTCGATTTCGCGCCGTCCGTGCGAGTCGCCTACCGCCAGAGCGCCGCGTGGTCGGTCGCGGCCGAGGAGTATTCCGATTTCGGCGCGATCGGGCGCTTTGCGCGCGCGCGGGAGCAGTCGCACCAGCTCTTCGGCGTGCTCGACCACGTCACGCCTGGCGGCCTCGAGATGGAGTTCGGCGCGGGTGTCGGCCTGACCGGCGCCTCCGACCGCCTCACGCTGAAGGTCATCCTGTCGAAGGATCTCAACCCGAGGAAGTAGCGGGCAGGCGGACCCTGCCGGTGCGAGCTGATGCGCTCACGGAAGAACGACTGGGGGGAGCTGCATGTGATTGCAGTTCCCCCCAGGCGTTTCTCCGTGACTCTCCGTGTCCTTCGTGTCTCCGTGATGTGCAGTGGATGCCAGCTAGGCGTACACCTCGAAGATCCCCGCCGCCCCCATGCCGCCGCCAATGCACATGGTCACCATCCCGAGCCCGCCGCCATTCGCGCCGAGTGCATGCAGGAGCTGCGTGGTGAGCTTGGCACCGGTGGCGCCCAGCGGATGACCCAGCGCAATGGCGCCACCATTAACGTTGATGCGCGATGCATCCATCTCGAGGTCCTTCATCACCGCCAGCGCCTGCACGGCAAAAGCCTCGTTGAACTCGATCATCTTCATGTCGCCCAACTTCAGTCCGGCCTTGGCCAGCGCCTTGGGCACGGCCTTGATCGGACCCACGCCCATGATGTCGGGTGCGACGCCCGCCACGGCAAAGGTCACGAACCGCGCCAGCGGCTTGAGGCCAAGTTCCTTCGCCTTGTCGGCGCCCATCAGCAGCAGCGCGGCGGCGCCGTCGCTGAGCGGAGACGAGTTGCCCGCCGTCACCACGCCCTTGGCCGCGAAGGCGGGCTTGAGCTTGCCGAGTCCCTCACGCGTGGTCTCCGCGCGTGGCAGTTCGTCCACGGCGAACTGCGACATCTCGGAGGATTTCCTCGCCCCCTTGTAGGCGACGCGGGCCACCGGCACCGGCACGATCTCGCCGGTAAACGCTCCGCGCTGCATCGCCGACACGGCCTTCTGTTGCGAGCCGAGCGCGAAGTCGTCAGCCTGGTCGCGCGTAATTCCCCACTGCTTCGCCACGCGCTCGGCGGTGAAACCCATGCCGATGTTCTCCTCGATCATCTGCGGCTGGAGGCGCGTGTGGAAGCCTCCCATCGGCACGGCGCTCATCATCTCGACGCCACCGGCGATGACCACGTCGCACAGCCCGGTCATGATGGACTGGGCCGCCATGGCGACGGTCTGCAACCCCGACGAGCAGAACCGGTTCACCGTGGCGGCCGACACCTCCACCGGAAAGCCGGCGCGCAACACGCCCATGCGCGCGATGTTGAGTCCCTGCGCCCCTTCGGGCATTGCGCAGCCCCACAACACGTCCTCGACCAGTGCGGGGTCGAAGTTCACGCGCTGCACCACGGCCTTGAGCACTTCGGCTGACAGATCCACCGGGTGCACCGTGGCCAGCCCTCCGTCCTTCTTGCCGCGAGCGACGGCCGTGCGGACCGCGCTCACGATGACTGCGTCCTTCATTTGCATGGTCCATTCTCCCGGGCCGCCGCGTGCGGCGCGCCCGCTGAAGTCGTGAGGGCGGTCAGTTGCGCAGCGGCTTGCCGGTCTCGAGCATGTATTGCATGCGCGCCTGGGTTTCCTTGGTGCCCAGCAGGCGCATGCAGGCGTCGCGTTCAAGATCGATGAGGTCCTGCTCGGTGACTTCCCGTGGCGGCCCGTCGCCGCCGGCGAGCACCACGGCGATCTCGTGGCCAATGCGTACGTCGTGCGCACTGGCTTGCCCGGCTTCCTGGAACGAGAAGAGCGCGTAGTCGAGGTTGGCGACGATCTCCTTGCCGAGCGCGCGCATGGTCATGGACGGCGGCGCCACGTAGCCCGGCGCCAGGTCGAGCACGCGCGCCTTGGCATCGGACAGCAGCGTATCGCGGTTCATCGAGATGCGGTCGTCGGCACGCAGGTAGCCCAGGGCGCGGGCTTCGTGCGCGCTGGTGCTCGTCTGGGCGAGCGCGATGAGCTTGAACGCGCGCTTGGCCGCCTCAAACGGGTCGGCGTCCTCGTACGGCTTGAGGTCGTTGACGAACCGAAAGGCGAGTTCCTTGGTGCCGCCTCCAGCGGGAATGATCCCCACACCCACCTCGACGAGGCCCATGTACAGCTCGGCGTGCGCCTGGACGCGGTCGCAATGCATGGAGAACTCGCAGCCGCCGCCAAGCGTGAGCCCGAACGGTGCGGCCACCACCGGGAATGGCGCCCGGCGCAGCGACATCGACGTCTCCTGGAACCGCGCGATGCCCGCCTCGATCGCCTTCCAGTCACCGCTCATCAGGGCCGGTCCCTGCTGGGCGAGGTTGGCGCCGGCGGTGAAAGTGCGCGCGTCGTCGTTGCCGATCACGAGGCCGACGTAGTGGCCCCTGCCGATGCGGTCGATGGTCCGGGCGACCATCTCGACTACGCCAGTGCCGAGCGTATTCATCTTGCCGCAGAACTCGAGGCAGAGCACGCCGTCACCGAGGTCGATGACGCGTGCTTCCTTGTTCTCGTCCACCATGCGTCCGTCGGCCCGGCGCGCGCCCAGCGACAGCCGGTGCGGGATGGCCGGCACCGGTTGGTATCCCCTCGGTGACGCCATCTGTTCGGCGACGCCGCTGCCCGTGTAGAAGCCATCGGTGGCGTGGTGAAAGAGGAGTGGCGCCTCGAATCCGAGCTGCTCGATCTGTGCGCGCAGCCAGTCGATGCCCAGCGCGTCCATGACGCGGAATGGGCCCACTTCCCAGCCGTAGCCCCACTCGAGGGCCCGGTCGACGCTGGCGATGTCATGCGCCAGTTCCGGGGCGAGACGCGCCGTATAGCAGGCGACGATGCTGAGCAACTTGCGCAGGAAGTTGCCGTAGTGGCCGCTCAGGTCGCGAACCTTGGCGAGCCGTTCCGTCACCGGCAGCTTCAGGAGCGCGTCGATCTCCGGGGTGGAGAGGCGCTGCTGCGGGCGGTACTCCAGTGTGCGCCACTCGAGCGTCTGGATGTCCTTGCCATTCTTCTTGTAGAATCCGCCGCCCGACTTGTCACCGAGCCAGCCGCGCTTGACGATCTCGTGCACCCACCCGGGAAGGGTAAAATCCTCACCCGTTGCCTGCGAGAGCCCGGCGCTCACGTGGACGAGGATGTCGAGGCCCGACAGGTCACCGGTGCGGAAGGTCGCCGTCTTGGCACGCCCGATCAGCGCGCCCGTCAGCCCGTCGACTTCATCGATGGTGAGGTTGAACTCCTCCATCAGCTTGAACGTGGTGAACATCCCGAAGACGCCAAGGCGGTTGGCCACGAAGCCGGGCACGTCCTTGCAGAGCACGATGCCCTTGCCGAGCGTGCGCTCGGAGAATTCACGCATGGCCTCGAGCGTCTCGACCGCCGTGAACGGCGTCGGTATCAACTCGAGAAGGTGCATGTACCGCGGCGGATTGAAGAAATGCGTGCCGAGGAACTGGCGCTTGAACGCGTCGCTGCGTCCCTCGAGCAAGACGGCCATCGGAATTCCCGATGTGTTCGAGGTGACGATGGCGTGCGGGGCGATGCGCTCGAGCCGCTCAAACAGCTGCTGCTTGGGAGTCGGCTGCTCGACGATGACCTCGACAATCCAGTCGCAGTCGGCGAGCAAATCGAGGTGGTCCGCAATATTGCCGGTGGTGATGAGGGCGGCGCGCCCAGCATCCATGAAGGCTGCGGGCCTGGCCTTGCGGGCTTTCTCGAGGCCGTTGCGGGCCGGCGCCGAACGGTCAGGCGAGGCCGGATCATCACTGCCCGGGACGTCGAGAAGGACAACGGGGAAGCCGGCGGAGGCGGCAAGGGCGGCAATGCCGCTCCCCATGACGCCCGCACCGACGACACCGACCTTGGTGATACGCATCGGGGCTCCTGTAGGGGGCCTTCGGGATTATTGTAGGCGCGGGTCGCAGCGCTCGCCGTGCTCTCCTTGAATGTAGTGCGGACCGGGCGCAGGTGCCGAGTGATGCCCCCTCCCGCAGGAGGCTGCCGGCGGCAAGTTTCCAATGTCCCGAACTCCCGCCGTGCCGATGCCTCCAGACGAAGCCGTGCCCGTCCTTACCAACTTGGCTGCTCTGGTGCTGGAACTCAGCGCCGCGGTGCTGCTTGCGGCGTTGTTCGCCCTGGTGCGTCGGCAGGTGAAGCCGCGGGCGTACTTCGAGCTGTGGGAGCGGGCGTGGACCGTCCTCGCGCTGTCGCTCTTCGCACTCTTCGTGCGGCACATGCATGGCGTGCCGCTTCTCCTGGGTTCGCTCGGCTACCAGGTGGGGAAGCTCACCTTCTTCGGGCTCCTGCTGCTCGGCGCGCTGGCCTACGTGCGTCCCGAACGGCGGCTTCCCGTGGGGCCGGTGACCGCGATGCTGGCCTTCCTTGGCGTCGTGACGGCGTGGGTGTCAGCTGCTTCCAGCACGCTGGTGGCCTGGCAGTCGCCCTTTGCCACGATGCTTTGCGGCGTCGGGGCGTGGCGGCTGGGCACGCGGAGCCGAGGCCGGAAGACCTTTGGCACTTTCGCCACGTCGGGGGCGATGCTCGTGTACGCAGTGACATGGGCGCTGTACGGTGTTGCGATCCTCGCGCCGGAAAACGCGATGACCGGCTTCCTGTCGTCCGTGGTGCGCCACCAGGTCTATCTGGACACGCTCACGCTCGGTGGGCTGGGATTCGGAATGGTGCTTCTCGTCATGGAGGACGCCCGGTGCATCGCCGAGGAGTCGGAGGAGCAGCTGCAGAGCCTGATTGCGTCGACGACCGATGCGTTGCTGCTGCTCGACGGCAACTGGCACGTGCAGACGGCCAATTCGGCGGCGGAACACCTGTTCGACCTGTCGGCGGCACAGTTGGCCGGGCGCGACTTCCTGTCGCTGGTGGAAGTGAACGATGCGGGGCGGCTGCGCGAGGTGCTGCTGGGATTTGCGTCAGGGGGGAGACAGGACCTGCGTGTCGGCGAGTCGGAGCCGATGCTGGCGCGGCGCGATTCCGGCTTGCCGGTGAGGGTGGAAGGAGCGGTGTGGCGCCTTCCAGGCGACCGCGGAATGCAGGCCATCATCCTGCGCGACGTCACGGTGCGCGAGGAACTGCGCTCGCGCCAGGCGATGCAGGCCAAGACCGATGCCGTGCGTCAGCTGGCCGCGGGCATCGTGCACGACTTCACGAACCTGCTCACGACGATCTCCACCCGCAGTCACCTCTTGCTTGCCGAGTACGACGGCGACGAGCGCGTGCGCGACGCGGTGTCCGAGATCGCGCAGGCGACGGCAAGCGCGGGACGGCTGGCGCGGGACCTGCTGGCGCTGTCGGGGCGGCAGTCGCTGCAGCCGATGTTGCTCGATGTGAACACGGCGATGCACGCACTCGAGGATGCCATCCGCAAAAGGCTCCCCGACGGCGTCACGGCTGACTTTCGCTACGCCATGGACGCCGGACGCATTCGGGTGGACAGCGTGCGGTTCGGCGACGCCATCCTGGTGCTGGCCCAGAATGCAGGCGAGGCGATGGCGGGCACGACGGGGCGCATTCTCGTGGCCACCGCGCGTGGCGTGCGCAGCGCCGAGGCGCGCGCCGCTGGGGTGGATGAGCACGCCGAGTATGCTTACGTCTCGGTGCACGACACGGGACTTGGCTTGTCCGTCGAGGCGCGCGCGCACGTGTTCGAGCCCTTCTACACCACCAAGGGCGCGGGGCGCGGGCTCGGGTTGCCCACGGCGCTCGGCTTCGCCCAGCAGAGTGGCGGATGGCTGTCGGTGCAGTCGTCGCCGGCGGGGACCATCGTTCGCCTCGGGTTCCCTCTGGCGCAGGAGGACGCCCTGACGTCGCGCAGCGTGCCGACGGCCAGTGCGCCCAGTGACATGCACTCGACGGAGCGCTACGCAATGTTGGTGGAGGGCGACGACACCGTTCGCCGGGTGGTGCGGCTGGTGCTGCTGCGCGAGGGCTTCAAGGTGATAGAGGCCGCCAATGGCGTGGCCGCCCTCGAGGCATGGCAGGTGGCGCGGCCGGCCCTCACCGTGCTGGTCGCCGACGTCGAGATGCCGCTGATGGGCGGGCCCGAGCTGGCCACACACCTGCTGCAGGCGCATCCGGGAGTGCGCATCATCCTGATGTCCGGTTATGTGGCTGACGACGCCGTGCGCGCGGCCATTCCCGCCGCGGACGTGGCGTTCCTGCAGAAGCCCTTCGACGTGAATGAACTCGTTCGGGTCGTGCGCAACGAACCGGAGCACGTATGAGGTGCGTGGCCGAGATGGCCCTCCCGCCAGGCGTGCGATAGTCGCTGCCTGCCGACGGTGCTAGGTTCAACGCACCATGCCGCTCCCCGTCAAGAAAGCCCTCATCCACCTGCGCGCGGCCGACCCGGTGCTTGGAAGCGTCATCGAGCGCGTGGGGCCATGCCGCGCACGCGTCGCCTCCGGGGGGTCGCACTTCGGCGCCGTCGTACGTTCCATCGTCTACCAACAGCTCAGTGGGAGTGCCGCCGCGACCATTCATGGCCGCGTGCTCGCGCTCTTCGGCGGCCGCGAACCGACGCCGCGTGCGCTGCTCAGGCTCGACGACACCATGCTGCGCGGCGCCGGCCTCAGCGGCCAGAAGACGGCGTACCTCAAGGACTTGGCATCGCACGCGGCCTCCCGGCGTTTCCCGCTCGAGCGACTGCACGAATTCGACGACGACGAAGTGATTGCCACGCTGACCACCGTGAAGGGGGTGGGACGCTGGACGGCGCAGATGTTCCTGATGTTCCGCCTGGGGCGGGTGGACGTGCTGCCCGACCTCGACCTTGGCATCCAGAAGGGGATCCAGCGCGCATACGGCCTGCGACGACTCCCCACGCCACCGCAGGTACTCAAGCGTGGCGCGCCGTGGGCACCGTATCGCACCATCGCCAGTTGGTACCTGTGGCGGCTGACGGACCTGCCCGCCGACTGACCCTTCGGCATGGAGCGCGCGAGAATGCGAATCGGCGTGACCGGGGCGAGTGGCATGTTGGGCACGGCGCTGGTTCCGGCGCTGCAAGGCGCAGGGCACGAGGTGGTGCGCATCGGGCGCGGGCCGGACGCCGAGGTGCGCTGGAATCCGGCGGCTGGCCTGATCGATGCGGCGGCCTGTGAGGGCGTCGAGGCGTTCGTGCACCTGGCTGGCGCGAATGTCGGCCGGCGTTGGACACCAGCGCGTCGTCGTGAGATTCGCGAGAGCCGCGTTGCGGGCACCATGCTCATCGCGCGCACTGCGGCTGGGCTGGCGCCGCGGCCGCGTGTCCTCGTATGCGCCTCAGCCGTGGGCGTCTATGGGAACTCGGGCGACGCCGTCTGTGACGAGTCCACGCCTCCCGGGCATGACTTCCTCGCCGATGTCGTGCGGGCGTGGGAGTCGAGCGCTGATGCGGCGCGCGTGGCCGGCATTCGCACGGTGCATTTGCGTTTCGGCGTGATCCTGTCGCGCCACGGTGGGGCGCTGGGCAGGCTTCTTCCCGTCTTTCGGCTCGGCGTCGGCGGTTGCGTGGGGAACGGACGGCAGTGGATGAGCTGGGTGTCGGTGGACGACGCCGTCGGCATCGTGCGCTTTGCGCTGGAGCACCGGGAGCTGACCGGCGCGGTGAATGCCACGGCGCCGTCACCGGTGACCAATGCCGAGTTCACGACGACACTGGCCCGTGTCGTTCA
>Ga0066793_10001578_pt1 | contig 10486 bp, 9 predicted proteins | sample PersoiDNA2013189_FD_83876 | JGI IMG/M metagenome (GOLD analysis project Ga0066793, IMG submission 83876) | Permafrost soil microbial communities from the Arctic, to analyse light accelerated degradation of dissolved organic matter (DOM) -... | ecosystem: Environmental > Terrestrial > Soil >...
ATATAGAGCATCAGCAGCGGGCAGATCACCCTAATTCATCCATGAGGAGAATCGAGCGCGCCGCTGAGAACTACTGATTTTTCGCGACACGCTAACTCTCCCTGACTCCTGGAAATGAAGCCGGAGCGTGCACTCATCCGCATCGCCTGCGAACAAGACACGTCCTCTAATTGTCGCAGGACATTCCCCACGGCTGTGCTTTCACTGCACTGCCGGGCGACAATGGTTACACCGACGATCAGCGCAGACGCCCGACTGCCTTCAGTACCTTGCCATGCTCCGGCGCCCGCACAGCTTCATTCTTCTTCGCCAGCGGATTGAACTTAATGAGCTTGTCGAAGGGACGCCTACCTGGCAATCGGGCCGCAAGCGCGCTCTGGGTACCTGCCCCGATCTGGGCCGTACGCATTTGCGACGTCAACGCCCGGCAGAATGCTGAGCGATAGGATTTGCAACACAATTAAGCCGATTTATGGCTCGAGGGCCTCGCGAAAATGCATAACAAATTTCTATGAGCGCGGATGTAGCCAGGATGGCAGGAACGAATACGCATCGACACGCAGGTTCCGATTAAACGAGACGCGATGCTTGTCGAACAGCGCCTGCAATCGGCCTTCCTTGTACGCGTCGAAGACATCGGTGCAGCCCCCGAGGAATTCGCCGCCAACGAAAATTTGCGGAATGGTATTGACAGAAGTGCGGGCGCTCAACGCTGCCCGGATTTCCCCGCCGCGGTTGCCCTTCTGATATTCAACCGAGTCGAGATCAACCGACCGGTACGAAATGTCATGCTTGGCGAACATTTTGCGAACCGCCCAACAGAACTCGCACCACTCGAGGGCGAACATCACGACTGGTTGCTCAGAGTCCGCAATTGTGCGCATCACAAACGCGTCAGCGTCGGCCGAGATCGACTGCGGTGCGCTAGTCAGCGACGGCGGTGGGGCAGCGGGCGAAACATCGAAGCGATAATTGGGCGTCGAGCGCGCGATGGCCAGCTCCTCCTCGGTCATCTCCACTGGAATCTCGCTGAAAAGCGGCGTGCTCAGATAGCGCTCTCCGGTATCCGGCAACATGCACAGGATGGTGGCACCCGCTGGTGCTTGATCGCACACCTGCAGTGCGCCGGCCAGGGTCGCGCCCGCCGAAATACCCACGAAGATCCCCTCTTTCTGCGCGAGGTCACGCGACAGCTTTAAGGACTGCGCACCGTTCACGGGCACAATGCGGTCGATCAGTTTCAGCGCGACGGCTTCCTCCGTGAGCTTCGGAATAAAATCCGGGCTCCAGCCCTGCATGAGATGCGGGCGGAAGTTGGGATGGCTGCCGGCGGGTGACCGATCGGCATAGCGCGGCTGCGCAATGCCGCTGCCGAGCAGCTGCGAGTTGTCCGGCTCGCACACGATAATCTGCGTTTCCGGACGATGCTCGCGCAGCACCCGCGCGACGCCCTTTAACGTGCCACCCGTACCGAACCCAGTAACGAAATAGTCGAGTCGTTCGCCCGCGAAAACCGCAAGGATCTCCTGTGCGGTGGTACGCGAATGCGCGTCAGCATTCGCCTCATTTTCGAACTGCCGGCATAGGAACCAGCCGTGCGTCTTTGCAAGCTCAACCGCCTTTGCAAGCATGCCGCTGCCCTTGAGCGCAGCCGGTGTGAGCACGACCTTGGCACCGAGGAAGCGCACAAGCCTGCGCCGTTCGACGCTGAAGTTCTCCGCCATCGTCACGACGAGCGGATAGCCCTTCACCGCGCACACCATCGCGAGGCCGATCCCGGTGTTCCCGCTCGTCGCCTCGACGACTGTTTGCCCGGGCTTTAGATGGCCGCTTCGCTCTGCATCTTCGATGACACCGAGCGCCATGCGGTCCTTGACGGATCCCATCGGATTGAAGGCTTCGATCTTGACGTATAAGTTCACGTGCGCCGGCGCGAGCTTCTGGAGCTTCACCACCGGCGTGCGGCCGATCGTCTCGAGAATATTGTCGAACTTGTTCCGGGCGAGCGCCATATCAGGCTCCCGACTCAAGGACGAGCCTCGAGCACAATATTGAACGCCGTTTCGGTCGCGCGCCGGAAGCGCGTGAAGCCAGCTTGATCGACCACCACTGCCGGCAGCCGCTGCGCCCCGGCCTGCGCTGCGAGCGCTAGGCGGCGCTTAGCGAGAAATGCATTGAGTCGTGCTGCGTTGACCGCCACGTTTTGCCCTCCCCAGAATCCGCTGTTTATCGGTCCCAGTACAACCGTGGCCGATCACTCCTGCAAGGCTCGTCTTCTACCAACTAGTAGGTAGAAAGGCAAGTTTGTCTGCTATCATTGTCCTGCCATGAGCAAGCGTGCCCCTGTTTCTCTGCCTCTCTCCTCCACCGCCGGTCGGGTCCTCGACGTCGCCGAACGCCTCATGCAAACACGTGGCTTCAACGGCTTCAGCTACGCGGACATATCGGGGGAACTCGGCATCAGCAAGGCGACGCTCCACCATCACTTCGCCACCAAGGCGAAGCTCGGTCATGCGCTCATCGAGCGTTATGCCGACAACTTCCGGGCCGCACTCGCTACTATTGATGCGAGCAAATCCGGAGCGCCGCAGAGGCTCGAACGTTACGTGCAGCTGTACCGCGACGTGTTGTGCGGCAACCGGCTTTGCTTATGCGGCATGCTCGCGGCGGAATACAGCACGCTGCCGGAGTCCATGCAGGCTAGCGTCCGTCGCTTCTTCGATGCGACCGAAACGTGGATAAAGGGGGTGATGGAGCAAGGACAGCGCGCCGGGGCGTTTCAGTTGCGCCGCTCCGCGGCCAACGTCGCGCGTATGCTATTGGGCGCCCTCGAAGGGGCCATGCTGGTCGCGCGCCCTTTCAACGACGTGGAGCGCTTCTCATCCGCCGCTCGCGTGGTGCTTGCCGGTCTCAAAGACTCGCGCACTATCTCGTCATCACGCCAACGACAAATCGCGCGGTCGCGCGCCGCGACGGCCTGAGCGGCACGACCGAACAGCGCTCGAGCGTCGCGGCATTGGGCGTTTCCGGAAAGACGGGTTCCAATGCCTCAGCACTCGGCATATGCAATGCCGACGCGGCGGGGTACGTATCGCGGCCGCAGCTTCCGCGATGAGCCTGCGGCTAAACTCACGCTTAATGCTTTGTGGCGCGTCGGATCGCACTTCAGCTCGATCCTGCAAGCCTTAGAGTACTGGAAAGGGAGTCCCCGATAATGAGCGCGCAAGGAGCTGATAATCGTGCATTTCTCAGATTTCCATCAAACAGTTGCCCCAATAGTTGCCCCCCGCTCTAATACGCCCGAGTACGACGGAGAACGCATGCGCGTTGCAAACGACAATGCTCGCTCTATCGATGCAGGCTATATAAATCTTCCCGAACGCTGACCTTTGATAGATAGTCGAAGATGCTCCGCCGCATTGCGGCTGCGGCCGCTCAATCGCCGCTGCGAGGTTGCGTCCGCGTCGAGAACATCAGGCCGTTCCTGTTCTTTGCGCGGCCGAGCGCGCCACCAGGACGGCGTTTGTACCGCCAAACGCGAAGGAGTTCGACATGACTGTGTTTATGTTGACGTTATGCCGCGCACAGTTGGGGACATAGTCAAGATCACAGTCCGCAGCAGCAATGTCCAGATGCATGGTGGGCAACAAAACGTCGTGCTGCATCGCGAGCAAGGAAAGCACAAACTCAAGAGCGCCGCTTGCCCCAAGCAAATGGCCATGTATGGCCTTGGTAGCGCTAATGGGAATGCGGAAGGCGTCCTCGCCGAAAACTTGTTTGATTGCCGCGGTTTCTACCGAATCATTGGCTTGGGTTCCCGTGCCGTGCGCGTTGATATAGTCGATCGATGCAGGCGCACAGGCGGCCACTTGCAGTGCAGCGCGCATCGCGGCGGCTTGTCCGGCGACGGTGGGGCGAGTGATGTGGGATGCATCCGTAACAATCCCGTAGCCGATCAGTTCGCCATGAATGATTGCGCCGCGTTGGATTGCGCGCTCCCAGTCCTCCAGTACTACGATCGCCGCGCCTTCACCGAGCACCATGCCACTGCGGTTTTTTGAGAAGGGCTTGCAGGATGTCGATGCGTCGGAAGGATCCTCGGTTGCAAGTGTATGCAGCACCTCCCAGGCTTTCAATCCGCCGAAGGATAAGGGCGCTTCAGCGCCGCCCGCTATCGCAACGTCTAGATCGCCGGCACGTATTCGCATCCACGCTTCGCCAATCGACACTGCCGAGGACGAACAAGCCGTGGAGTAGGTCAAATTCGGTCCCGTCACACCGTATTCGATGCCGATCCAAGCCGCCGGCGCATTCGCCATCCCCATCAAGACCGTAAACGGCTTGATCCGGTTTGATTGTTTGGCATAGAGCGTCTGATACGCGTCATCAGTGGTTTGTGACCCGCCCATCCCCGTCCCGAGAAAGATCCCGACGCGCTGGCGATCGGCGTTCGGAATATCGAGGCGTGCATCACCGATTGCCTGTCGTGCCGCCACAATGGCGAATTGACTCACGCGATCAAGCATCCGCAGCTTGGGGGCAGCGAAATGCTCCTCGCCGCTGAAATGCACGCAAGCCGCAAGCGGGGAAACTAGCCGCTTGCACCAAGTCTCGTCAATACGACGGACGGCGGAGTGTCCGGCAGTTGCATTTGCGAATAATTCTACTGTGCTGCTTCCAAGTGGAGAGATAACGCCGATCCCCGTGACGGCGACCCGCCTCATGCCGGTCGATGCGGTGGAGCGGGTGCCGTGACGTCTGCGGATATCTGTGTTCTCGTAGCGTGTTGCGCGGTGAGCAGGCCATCGATATAGCTGACCGCATCGCCGAGGGTTGGAAGCGCAACCGGGTCGAATGGCAAATGGACTTTAAACTCGTCTTCGATAAAAAATAGCAGTTCAGCCATCCCGAGTGAGTCAATGCCGAGCTCCTCCAGCGGTCCATCGAGCGTGATTCGCTCGGGATCTATTTTGTAATTCTTCACTAGAATTTTCGATAGCCGCTCAAACGTCGTCATAGATCATGCTCCCGAATTGGTCTTTGCACAGCGCTGCGGAGCCGGATTTAGGCGCAAACTCGCCGGCATTGACGCGAGCAACGCGATCGCTGGCGAATTCGGTGCGACTCGTATCTTGCCGCTCCAGCGGGCGCTGTGAGTTAGTAACACCGGTGCCCGGCGCAGCATGGGTAACAGGCGAGCCGTCACAGAAGGACGCATTGCCGCCTGCGCGAACCAGGCAGCAATACGCATGCGTGGCATGAAATGTGTGCGCCATTGAGCTGCATAGCGTTGCTGGATCTCGCGCTGTCGTCGCTGACCGCCGATACCGCGCAGCCCGACATCCTGATCGCGAATGAGTTGCTCGCATAACAGCCATGCCGACTGAAACGCCATGCTTATACCCTCTCCGACAATGGGATGTGCTTCACCGGCTGCGTTGCCAATCAGAAACGCACCTGCGCCGCTGCGTGGTAACCTTATACCGGGGCGGATTGGACCGGCGGCGAGCCACGGGCCGATTCGCGACGCGCCGGTCAAGGCATCCCGCACCCCATCGCACTCGTGCCGCAGATAGGCTTCGACGACCGTACCAGCGGTTTCGCCGCGCAATGCTTGTCGGCACGCGGTCAGCCGATCCTCGCGAATGCAGCATGCGAGAGTAGCGGTGCCGTGATCGGCGATCACCATACCGCCGTAACCGCCTCGAAATGACAGCACTGGCAACAAGCCCTTTTCCAAGCGCACGTTACTGAAGTTTGCCTTGAACGCCAACAGGTTACTGGCACGCCGCGCGGAGCGCCGACGAGCGCGATCGGCCGGTAACGGCTGCCACGATCCATAGGCGGCGATCGCGACCGGAGCATGCAGCGTTAGCGCCTGGTCACTATCCACAGTGGTTACGCTACAGCGGAAGCCACCGGGCTCCCCGCTGAGCGACTGTGCTGCACACGGTTGCAGCACCGAAGCTCCAACTGCCTTGGCACGCTGCAGCAACAGCACATCCAGATGTTCGCGCCCAAGCGCACGCCCCCAGGGGTACTTAGGGTCCTCGCTGACGGGCAGAGCTGCGCTTACCGACTGCCCACCACAAAACAGCGCGACGCGGCGCAGCTCCGGTCCCGCCACCGCCGTGAACGCATCACCAATGCCGAGCGCGTCCAGAAGCGGCAGATTGCTCGCCGCAATGCATTCTCCGCAGACCTTGCGGCGCGGAAAGCGCTGCTTCTCAATTAGAGCAACCGACCAACCCGCTTGCGCAAGCAGGATCGCCGCGGTCGAGCCCGCTGGGCCCGCGCCGATGATGATAGCGTCGTAATCAGTTTGCATCAGGCTATTTCCGTTGCAGAAAGGCCGCGCCTGTCAGCACGAAAAAAGTGACTGAAGAGCCGCGCAGAATGCTCTTGTAACTGCCAGTTACCGTGATCGTGCGGCCAAACTGTGGAAAGTTCTGCGTCGCGGAACCCGGCGTGCACGCTCAGCACAGCGTCCTCGCGCGTAACTCTACTCGCACCTACCGCGCCAATCAGATGGCTGCCAATGAGTGACAGAGGAGCACGCCGCGGCTCGCAGGCGACAAACAAATTGCATCGAGCGGCAATGACGCGCAACACTTCCGGGAGCTCGATATCATTGAAGTGATGTAGAAAAAGGTTCGCGACGATTACATCCCAGCGCGGGGGAAGGTGCACCGGCGTAGGGGCTGCGACCCAGTCGAGCACGTCCACGATCAGGGTTTGCACGCGCCATCCGAGGCGTGCGAAGGCGGCGCACGTACTCGCGTCGATGAGTGCCTGCCGATCGAGTAACGTCAGCTGCACCGCAGGCCACGACTTCGACAACGCTTGCGCAGCGCGCAGCATCAGGCTCCCATCGCCGGCACCGAGCTCTAGCACACGCAGTGGTAGGTCGCGCGCGCAGCGCTCAATTGCCGGCTGCATCCCGCGGATTAAGATGCCACATGTCCCCATGATGCGGTTGACTCGGCGCAGATCGCGCCGCGAACGCCGTGCGCGTGGATCGCTCGCCGCGAGTACGTCAAGAGTTTCACGCGACACCGCTCTTTGAAACATCAAAGTTGCTCTTTAGCCGCGGACCCGAACCACGGGCAGATAGCTCGACATCAGGCGACCTCCAACAGTGCGCCGTGACAACTGAAGCCCGCGCCGAAGGAGGACAGCCACCACCATCCCCCGGGGGCGTGGTCGGCCAGTGCGGCTTGCAGCACGAAATAAACGAACGCACTGGAGAGATTGCCGTATTCGCGCAGCATAGCTGCGCTGTAGCGCAAGTCACGCGCCTGTAGCCCGAATCGCTTCTCTAACGCGAGCAACACGTCACGGCCGCCCGCGTGCATAATCCAGGCGCTGATCTGTGAGGAGGGAATTCCGGCACGCCGCAAGACCGCGTCCAGCACCCGATGGCCGTATTCGGCGGCCAATGTCGGCACTGCGCGCGTCAGGATGTTGCGCAGCATGCCTTGGCGGTGCTCAAACATCAGCGCATTCCGCTGGGCCGGATCAATCAGCGACTCGCTGTCTTTCCATGCGATGCGGCGCCGATGCGGATGCTCCGTCTGTGAAAGCACAGCGGCGCCCGCGCCATCTCCAAACAAGCAGGCGCTCACCATTACGCCCGGGTCGTTGTCGAGGTACATCGCGGCACTGCTCACCTCGACGCAGACCGATAACACATTCTGACATTGGCCGGATCCCAGCAATGCGCTCCCGAGCCGCATATTCGGCAGCGCTGCGGCGCACCCTTGTCCGACCAGATCGAAAGCCTGCACGCCCGACTTGAGCCTAAGTCTTTCTATGAGATAACCTGATAGGCCGGGGCAAAGATAGCCAGTGCACGTACTGACGACAACCGCGTCGATGTTGCTGGCACTCAGCTGGGCATCGCTTAATGCGCATAGGCCTGCTTGTGCAGCAAGCTCGGGCGCGGATGCGAGAAACCGACGGTGCAGCGTATCCGGATCTATCTGGAAGACCTCTGCGAGTGAACTCAGGGCGAGTCGCCGCGTCTCGATTCCGTTGTCCCGTTGCAGAACTGTTTTCGCGACAGCGTGCGCGCGGCCGTCAAGACGCGCAAACCATTCGGAGCTCTGAAATGCATCCCAGCACTGCGCTTTCGTGTAACGCGCTGTTGGCGTAGCCGTTCCAATTCCATTCACAAACATATGTAACATCCGTCAGATTTTCCTGGCACACAACTGTCTAGCTGAAGCGCGACCTGAAGCGCGACGAGGCAAATTGCACAGAAGCTCATGTCGCCTTCTGTACGTTTGGAATAAGCGAAGGCGCTGGCATCTTCTTCGGTTGCCCGACCTCCATCCATGATGGTACGTCGGGTCCGGAGGAGCATATCTGCTCTTGCTCCGGTTAGTCGCACCCGATTTAGCGTGTCCCGCTTTGCCGCCGAAAATGCAAGCAGCGCGACTGGATTATTGTGCGTAAGCCGCCAAATTTTCACATTGACCACATTGCCGCCTCGGCTTGAGTACCTACAGGAACGGGTTTAGCGGTTCGTATTGCACTCATGTGCAATAAGGTTGAATGTCTTGAACAATGTCGAAGGCAACCACCACTACAAGGGAGAGGACCATGGCTGAGAACGTCTATAAGGTCATAGAACTGGTCGGAACAAGCACCGAGTCGTGGGAGAAGGCGGCCGCAGCCGCCGTCACTCGCGCGGGCAAGACTCTGCGCGATTTGCGGGTCGCTGAGGTTTCCGAGCTGGATTTGCAGCTCAAGAACGGCAAAGTCGAGGCGTACCGGGCAAAAGTCAAAGTGTCATTCAAGTACGAAAGCCAAGGGTAATCGGGTTTCGGCGGCGCCGCGGTAGCCCGGCATCAGCTAGGTATACCGCGGTGTCGATACGTTACCTGCATGCGCCGGTAGTCGGATTCGACATACTATTGTTCGGCTGATCCCGAGCCGATATGCACCGTCGAGGCCAAGTCAAGAGTCTTACGCACTGTATATCTTCTCGAGTTGGCGGTGTGGTTCGCAGACGACTACCTCGCGGTGAGTTGATCAGCAGTGAGATCGGTCGGCGTACGCCTGTTGGCTCGCGTTTCCCGACGCACACGACAGCGACATCAGGCGCACCTGCCAAGGGCGGGAATCGAACCCTCGATCTACGCATTATGAGTTTGCTTTTGACTTTTTTTTGAAACTGCATTTGAATTCAGTGACTTACCGGGAAAAGCGCCGCACATATCTATATTTTGCCGAATAACTCTTTCGCGCCCAACTTCTCACCTTTGATTGCGCACAGCAGAAATGAAGGCGCTTATCAGCGGCCGACTCCTGAATAGTTCTGATCTGTCTCTTCTGGGCAAAGCCCGTCGAGATTCGCGCGCCTCGCGTGGTGCCCGGGAGTACAAGAACCCAGGCAAGAGACCAACATGAGTCGCTTGTGGAAGTCGCTACGATTGCGGTCGTAAAACGCGACACCGCTCGAAGCTAGGAGCTGGCTCAGTTGACTCATGGCCCGAAATCGCGGAAGTTAGCCCTTCGAAGTTGGTCCCAGCCGACCAACGAGCGGAGGTCGCAGAATTGTTTCGACGGTTGGTCGTTATGCTGGTGGTTGGGGTGGGCCTCCTCGGGACCATCCAGCCGGCGCTCGCGTGTGCCACCGCGTGCGACTGCTGCCCGACAGGACCGCCTTCACCTTGTGACGGGGTTCGCGCGGGCGATGCCGCGTTTAGCGAGATCGACCTGCCATGCTGTGCTGCACATCTTGGATCCGGCGTGGCCGTATCGATCGACCGGACTCGAGTCCGATTTGCACTTGCGCACTCGCAAGGATCTCCCGATCCGGTTTTTTTGCTCGCGTCAATTCAGATGCGGCACCCGGCCTTCGTTGGGCCCGCTGTCCCGAAATTGGCCAGCTCTTATCTTAATAACGCTTCATTGACCTACCTGCGCACCGCCCGGCTGCGCCTTTAAGTTCCTGCCCTGATTCGACCGGCACGCAGTCGGTCACGCGCCCATGGTCGAATGCCCCGCGGCTGCATGCAGAGTCGCGCGTGCACATCTCCTGATGGGCTTATTGAATTGATGCTGAGTCTTTCGTGGGCAGAGGATGATCATAATGACGTTCAATCTCGCGGGCACGGCCTGGCGCCGCCACCGCACTTCAGTCTATTGCGATGGGCCGGCGCGCTCGCGCGGCAGTGCTAGTGCGGGTTTATTCCGCGTCGCTGCAATCGTCGCGGCTCTCACCTTGCGGTCGGTCGGATACGCCGCAGAATCACCGCTGACGCTCGCCGAGGCGCAACGGCTCGCCACAGCACGGTCAGCACAAATCGAAGCGGGCGATCTGGCCATCTCTGCGTCGAAGGACAGGGCCGTTGCCGCGGCCGAGCGGCCCGATCCTGTGGTGAAGTTTGGCGTCGACAACTTGCCAGTTAATGGTCCAGACCGCTTCAGCGTCGAGCGAGACTTCATGACGATGCGCAGCGTCGGCGTCATGCAGGAG
>Ga0066793_10001579_pt1 | contig 10485 bp, 11 predicted proteins | sample PersoiDNA2013189_FD_83876 | JGI IMG/M metagenome (GOLD analysis project Ga0066793, IMG submission 83876) | Permafrost soil microbial communities from the Arctic, to analyse light accelerated degradation of dissolved organic matter (DOM) -... | ecosystem: Environmental > Terrestrial > Soil >...
AGAACCACTTCTGCCGGCTCTTGTCGAACTCGTAGTCGTGGACGATGCGCGCGGTGGGCACGATGCCCAGCCCGAGGCCCATCCACCGGAGGCGGAATGAGAGGCCGGTGTCCTCGTAGTAGAGGAAGTAGTCGGGCGCGAAGCCGCCGAGACGTTTCCACACCTGCGTGCGCACGACCATGTCGGCGCCCGAGAGCGCGACCGGAAGAGAAGCCGGCCGGTAGCTACTCGGCTCTTCGCCGTAGCCCGCGCACCAGGAGAGGCCGGAGAGGTGAACGGTGTTACCGGCGGCGTTGACCCGTCCGTCGGGCAACAGGAGCAGGCCCGACCAGGCCGCCCACTCCTCCTTCCCACCCTCGCGCAGGCGCGTGATCGCGCCCTCTTCCGGAGCACTGTCGGGATTCAGGAAGAGCAGCAGCTCAACCTCGTCTTCGATCGCCGCCGCGCCGACGTTACAGCCGGCACCGAAGCCCACGTTCTGCGAGCGGATCACCAGATCGACGGCGGCGATGCTTTCGGCGAGGCCGGCGCAGGCATGCGACGGGTGGTTGTCTACCAGCACGATCCTGTCGCCGTGGCGCTTCTCGCCTTCCAGCGCCCGAAGAAGCTGCTGGGTAGAGTCGGCGTTGTCGTAGGCCACGAGGACGATTCCCAGGCGATCGCCGCGTGGGGCGGCGTCGGGCTCGGCCTGCATCAGCCGGCAACCGTTCGCTCAGCGCTGTGCCTCATCCGTAGCAACGACCGCGATCCTACTCGCCTGGAGCAGGCTACGTCCCGGGCGAAGCACCGCTCGCGCTGGACACGCCCCTTGGGCCCTGACGCCGGACAAGTCCCCGGCGGACTATGCCACTCCCGGACAAGTCCCCGTGCCTGGCACCGGGACACGGCCCGCGCAGACGAGAAATGCTCGCGAAAGCACTCCGGCACACGAGTCGAGTTCCTGGCGCCGGGACGGGTCCCGAACGAACAATGCCTCACAAGCACACGTCTCCGTGCCTGGCACCGGGACAGGTCCCTGGCGGCCTGGAGCATACTTCCGAAGTACGCCGCAACACGAGACGCGAGGCCGAGCGAGCCATGACGATCGACACGTTGGAAAACACCCAGCCGAAGCGCCTGCTCGAGATCGAGCTCGAGGCGCTCGAGTTCACTTCGCTTTGCCCGCTCACCGGGGCGCCGGATTTCGGTCGTCTAATCATCCGCTACGTTCCGAACGAGGCGCTGCTCGAGCTGAAGTCGCTGCGCGACTACCTGACCTCGTTCAGACAGCAGAAGATCCTCCAGGAAGAGGTCGTGGGCGCCGTGCTCGACGAGATCGTGCTTGCGGCCGCGCCCCGCTTCGCCGAGGTCGAGGGCTTCTTCAACGTCCGCGGCGGGTTGACGACGCGCGCCCGGGCCCGTTTTGGGAAGAATCCGCTCGGCGATGCTTGAGCTAGACCTGCGCAACAGGACTGCGATCGTCTGTGGCGCCTCCTCGGGGATGGGCCTGGCGATCGCCGAGGCGCTGGACAAGGCGGGCGCCAACGTCGCCATGTTCGCCCGCCGCAGGACGCTGCTGGAACGGGAGGCTGATCGCATCGGCGCGCTGTCCGTTCAGGGCGATCTGACCAGTCCGCGCGATCTGCGCAACCTGGTGAAGCGCACGGTCGACACCTTCGGCGGCATCGACATCCTGGTCAACAACGGCGGCGGCCCCCGGCCGGATCGGCGCTCGAGATCGACGACGAGGCGCTCGAAGAGGCGCTGACGCTGCTCCTCTTCTCCGCCGTCAGGCTGACGAACCTCTGCCTGCCGCACCTACGGACCAGTAAGGCCGGAAGGATCATCAACATCACCTCCGTCGCCGTGCGCGAGCCGATCGAGAACCTCGCCCTCTCGAACGCCATTCGCCCCGGCCTGGTCGGCTGGGCCAAGACGCTCGCGCGTGAGCTGGGCCCCGAGGCGATCACCGTCAACTCGATCGCGCCCGGCCGGATCGCCACCGAGCGCCTCGAGCAGCTCTACAAGACGCGCTCGCCCGACGCCGACCTGGCACAGATCGCGCCCGGCCGCTTCGGCGACCCGAAGGAGATCGCCGCTGTGGTCGCCTTCCTCGCCTCCGACGCCGCCAGCTACGTCACCGGCACGTTGATACCGGTGGACGGCGGCGCCGGCCGCGGATTGCTCTAGCCGGCGCGGGCCCCGGCCGGGCCAAGCGGCGCCTGTATCCTCGTTCCTGATGAAACTGCGCCTGCTCGCAAAAGCGCCTGCAACGGCGGCCGGAGCGCTCCTTCTCGCTCTCGTCGGCCTTTCCATTTACGCGCTGCTGACCTACTCGAGCTCCTACCTACTGCTGCCGGACAAGCCGCACGCTCTGGCGCCGCTCGTCAAGGTGAAAGACGCGCAAAAGAGCGACCAGGGCAGTCTCTACTTCGTGGATGTGATCGAGCGACGGGCGACTCTGGCCGAGCGATACCTGCCCTTCCTGCGCCGCGACGCGACACTCGTCTCTCAGCAGCAGATCGCGCCCAGCAACATCAGCGACAAGGAACGCGCGCGCATCGACGCCGCCTCGATGGCGCTATCGCAGAAGACCGCCAAGGCAGTGGCCCTGCGCGAGCTTGGCTACAAGGTCGTAGTTCGCCTACGCGGCTCGCTGGTGGAGCAGATCGCAGCGGGCACGCCCGCCTCGAGCAAGCTGCTGCCGGGCGACGTGATCACCGCCGTCGACGGCGAGGCGACGACGAAGTACGCGAGGCTGCGTGCGCTCGTCACCCGGCACCGCGCCGGAGAGAGCGTTTCGGTCACCTTCCTTCGCAACGGCCGCGAGCACACCGTGGCGCTACGCACCTTCGCCTCACCGGCCGCGCCGCACGTCACGCTGATCGGGGTCGCCATCACACAGGCAACGACGATCAAGCTGCCGATCCAAGTCGCGATCGACGCCGGTAACGTAGGCGGGCCGTCGGCCGGGCTGGCCTTCGCGCTCGAGCTGACCGACAAGCTGGGTCGCGACATCGATCGCGGCTACCGAATCGCGGCGACCGGCGAGCTGTTCCTCAACGGCAGCGTCGGGCCGATCGGGGGCGTCAAGCAGAAGGTCATCGGCGCGCGACGCGGCGGAATTCAGATCATGCTCGTTCCCGCTGGGGATAACGCGAACGAGGCCAAGCGCTATGCAGGCACTATGAAGATCATTCCGGTAACGAGTTTTCAACAGGCGTTGCATGCGCTGGCAACGGCCGAGCGGAAGCGCTAGTTAGCGTCCCTTTTGGTAATATCGAATCGGCCGCAAATTGCGGCTTTTTTAACTTCCTAGACCCTTGTCTATCGTGGACTAGCCCTTATTATCCAGGCTTGTAACCGGGTCGCCGCAGCTAGAGCAAAAGAGGGGCATGAGCAACAACCTTGATGTAACGTGCAGCAATTGCTACTTCCACGGGGCAGGACTCTGTGCGCTTCGCTGCGACGAGCCGTGCCCGACCTTCAGGTACAGCATCCAGGCTTCGCAGACGCCCCCCCGCCCATCGTCACATCGCGCTGCTCACCCGCTGGCCGAGCTGGCGCACGAGCACGCCGTCGCCTAAAGCTAACCGAGTCGCTCCCGTTAGCACGGGGCCGTTTTCGCTGCCTCGGCGCTTGCGTTCCACGAGAGGCAAGCGATTAAACTCTCCCCATGAACGAGAACGAGCCCAAACAAGAGCAGGCGCCGGTCGGTGAGAGCAGCGAGCCGAAGAGCCCGGACAGCGAGCTCGACGAGGCCTGGCAGCCGCAGCTCTGGTCGAAGCTGATCGTCCTCGTCGTTGTCGTCGGCTACGGCATCGCGCTGGTGGTCGCCAACAGCTCGAAGGTCAAGATCTCGTTTCTGTTCACTTCGATCAACGTCTCCAAGATCTGGCTGATTCTGCTCTGCTTCGTGCTCGGGCTGTTGAGTGGAGTCCTGCTCTCGCAGATGCACCGGCATCGCAAGGTCAAGCGCGCCCAGCTCGAGCGGCAGGCCGAGCTCTAGCGCCCGGGAGCCTCAGGCGCTCTTCATGTCCCTGGCCAACTCGGCCAGGATCGCGACCCCGCGCTCGATCTCCTCGGGAGAGGGCGAGCTGTAGGCGAGGCGAAGTGAGCCGGCGCCGCGGCCGTCCGGATAGAAGTCGGTGCCCTTGCAGTAGGTGACGCCGGCCTCGGTCGCGCGTGCCAGCAGCTCGCCGGCGTCGACTCCTTCGGGCAGGTTGAGCCAGTTGAAGTAGCCGCCCTCGGGCCGGCTCCAGCTCGCGCTGTCACCGAAGTGCCGCTCGAGCGCGCCGAGCATCGCGTCTCTACGCGTGCGGAGAAGATCGTTCATCCGCTCGAGGTTCGGCTCGAAGTGGCCGCGACGGGCGAACTCGTAGACCGTCGCCGCGGGCAGGTTCGAGGGCGAGATGGTGGTCGAGGAGGCGATCAGCTCGAGCGGCTTGAGCAGCGGCTTGGGCAGGATCAGATAGCCGACGCGAAGCCCCGGCGAGATGGTCTTCGAGAACGAGGAGGTATGGGCGATATGGCCGGCGAGCGAGCCCTCGATCTCGAACATGGTCGGCGGTGCGGTGCCTTCGTAGCGGACGAAACCGTAGGGGTCGTCCTCGAGCACGAGCAGGTCGTACTCCTGCGCCAGTTCGACGATGCGCCTGCGGCGCTCGACCGAGAGCGTGCGCCCGCTCGGGTTCTGAAAGGTGGGGATCGTGTAGAGGAAGGCCGGCTTGGGCCCGCGCTTCAGCTCGCGCTCGAGCGCCTCGGGGTCGAGCCCCTCATCGTCCATCTCGATCGTGCTCACCTCGACGCCGTGGTTGCGCAAGATCAGAAGCGGTCGATCGTAGCTCGGTGCCTCGACCAGCACCCGCCCGCCGATGCCGCTCCAGAAGAAGTGTTGGGCCAGATAGACGAAGCCCTGGAGCGAGCCGTTGGTGAGCAGGATCTGAGCGGGATCGATCGCGTAGCGCTCGCCCAGCCACTCCCTGAGCGGCGCGTAGCCGAGCCCGCTGCCGTACGAGAGAACGGCGGTTCCGTCACGCTCGATCGCGCCCTTGGCGCAGTCGGCCAGGAGATCGACGGCAAGACACTCGGGCGCCGGAGCGCCGCGTGCAAAGGAGATCGTCCCCATGTGGCCGCAGCCTACCGAAGCGCGCCGATACGCTGCCGGTTATGAGTGATTGGATCGAGCGCGACGCGACCAGAGTCTGGCACGGCTTCACCCAGATGGCCTCCTTCTCGTTGCATGAGCCCGTGATCGTCGATCGCGCCGAGGGGCGCGAGCTGATCGACAACCAGGGGCGACGCTATCTCGACGCCATCTCCTCGCTATGGGTGACAACGCTCGGCCACCATGTGCCGGATCTCGACGCGGCCTTGACAGATCAGCTCGGCAAGGTCGCCCACACGACCCTGCTCGGAAACGGCAACCGGGCGGTCGTCGAGTTGTGCGAGGCGCTTGCCCGGGTGGTGCCGCTCAACGATCCACACTTCCTCTTTGCCTCGGACGGCGCCTCGGCGGTGGAGCAGGCGCTCAAGTGCGCCGTGCAGTACTGGCGCAACATCGGCCTCGATCAGAAATCGGGCTTCCTCGCCCTGCGAGACGCTTACCACGGCGACACGATCGGCGCCCTCTCGCTTGGAGACGGGTTCCACAGCGAGCACTTCGACCAGCTTCGCTTCCCAGTGCTTCGCGCCGGCGGTTACGCCACTCCGGGCTGGGCCGAGGAGGCTTGCAGCTTGATCGCGGAAGGCGCCGAGCGCCTGGCTGCGGTCGTGATCGAGCCGCTCGTGCAGGCGGCCGGGGGCATGCATATCGCGCGCCCCGACGACGTGCGCATGCTGGCGGAGTGCTGCCGCGAGAACAGGGTGCTTTTGATCTGCGACGAAGTGGCAACCGGTTTCGGGCGCACGGGCAGCCTCTTCGCCTCGCGCCGCTGCGGCATCCAGCCCGACCTGCTCGTGCTCGGCAAGGGCATCACCGGCGGCTACCTGCCGATGTCGGTGACGGTGGCAAGCGGGCGCATCTTCCTCGCCTTCATGGGCGAGGACCTGGGGCCCAGAACCTTCTACCACGGTCACTCCTACGGCGGAAACGCGCTCGCGGCCGCGGTCGCCTCCAGACACCTCGAGCTGCTTGCCGAGTGGAACGTGCTGGCGAACGTAGAGGCGCGCTCGAAGGAGTTGGCGCAACTACTGGACGAGCGCGTCGCGCCGCTGCGCGAGGTAAACGACGTGCGCCTGTGCGGGCTGCTCGGGGGAGTAGAGCTCGCGCCCTGGGTCTCGGCGCGTGACGTCTGCTCCGAGGCGGTGCGAAGAGGAGTCCTGTTGCGCTCCTTGGGCCAGGTGGTTCCGCTGGTGCCGCCGCTGACGATCACGAGCGAGGAGCTGGAGCGAATCGTCTCGGCGCTGGAGCAGGCGATCGCAGCCGTTAGCGAGAATGGCGCGCATGGTTAGTCGCTACCTTCGAGACGTCGCCGGTCGCCGTTCGGCCGCGCTCGCCGGAACGACGCTGATTCGGCACAAAGCCGGCACATCGTGTGTGCGTTTCCCGGCTACCGTTTCACGACCCCGCGGGTGGGTGGACCACGGCGGGGGGCAGCGGGACGCGGCGCCGTCACAACGGGTCGACGAAGCCTTGAACCGGCTATGAGCTCTGAGTCAACGATGCGCTGGAGTGCTTTCGCCGAACAGGCGCTCGCCGGCGAGCAGCTGACCCGCGAGCAGGCGCTCGCTCTGCTCGCGGCGCCCGACGAGGAGCTCGTAGACTTGCTCGCCGCCGCCTTCCGGGTGCGTCGCCACTACTTCGGAACTCGCGTCCGGCTCAACTTCCTGGTCAACGCCAAGAGCGGGCACTGCGGCGAGGACTGCGGCTACTGCTCGCAGTCGCGCGTCTCGACGGCCGAGATCCCGCGCCACCAGCTCCTCTCCAAGGAAGAGCTGGTCGAGGCGGCCGAACGGGCACTCGAGCTCAAGGCCTCGACCTGCTGCATCGTCACCAGCGCCCGCAAGCCCTCGGCGCGCGAGCTGCACGGCGTCGCCGAGGCGGCCGAGGAGATCAAGCAGCGCCACCCGGATCTCAAGCTCTGCGCCTGCCTGGGCGAGATCGACTCCGAGCAGGCACAGGCGCTACGCGAGTCGGGAATCGACCGCTACAACCACAATCTGAACACCGCCGCCAGCCACTACGCCGAGGTCTGCTCGACGCACAGCCACGCCGACCGGGCCCGAACGGTAGAGACCGTCGCCCGGGCCGGCCTGTCACCCTGCTCGGGATTGATCGTGGGGCTCGGCGAGACGCCAGGTCAACTGGTCGAGGCCTGCTTCGCGCTCAGGGACTCGGGCGCCGACTCGATTCCGGTCAACTTCCTGCTGCCGATCGAGGGCACACCGCTCGGGGGCCACGATCCCGGGCTCGATCCGCGCTACTGCCTGAAGGCGCTCTGCATGTTCCGGCTCGCCTGCCCCGAGCGCGAGATCCGGCTCGCCGCCGGGCGCGAGGTGCACCTGGGCTCACTGCAGCCGCTGGCCCTCTACCCGGCCAACTCGATCTTCGTAGCCGACTACCTGACCGAGCCGGGCCAGGCTCCCGAGGACGACTGGCGCATGATCGAGGAGCTCGGCTTCGAGATCGAGCCGGCCGGCTCGTGAGCGGGCGCGGTTACTTCGTCACCGCCACCGACACCGGCGTCGGTAAGACGTTCATAACGGCGGCACTGGCCACGGCACTCAGGGCGCACGGCCGTGATGTCGCCGTCTTCAAGCCGGTGCAAAGCGGCGCCGCGGTCGATGACCCGTCGGGCGACGCCGTCCTGCTCGGCGCCGATTGCGTCTACGCCTTCAATGCCTCGCTGGCTCCGCTCGTCGCCGCCCGCGCCGAGGGAAGAACGATCGAGCTGGAGCCGGTTTTGGCGCGAGCGCGAGAGCTGGCACGCGAGCACGAGCTTCTGCTGGTCGAAGGCGCGGGCGGGCTGCTCGTGCCGCTCGCCGAAGGCCTCGACCTGGCCGATCTGGCCGTGGCGCTCGGGCTACCGCTCGTCGTCGTGGCGCGCGCGGGACTGGGCACGGTCAATCACACCCTGCTCACGATCGAGGCGGCGAAGGCCCGCGGGCTCGAGCTCGCCGGCGTCGTCTTGAACGGGAAAAGCGACGAGAGCACGGCCGAGAACGCGGCGCTGATCGAGGCGGGCTCGGGAGTGCGCGTGCTGGCGCAGGTACCCCGGCTCGCCGATCCGGCCGATGCGGCAGGCTACCTCGATGACCTCCTGGGATAGCTGGCTGGAGAGCGAGCGCGCGCGGCGCGAGAGGGATGCGCTCGAGCGTCGTATACGGGCGACCGAGCAGCCGGCCGAGCCGATCGCCTTCCGAGGCGGCGCGCGGCTGATCAACCTCTCCTCCAACAACTACCTCGGCCTGGCCGGGCACCCGGCTCTGATCGAGGCCGCGGCCCGCGGCGCGGCAGGCGGCGCCGGTGCAGGCTCCTCGCGCCTGGTGGCGGGGAGCGACAGCGCGACCGCCGCGCTCGAGCAGAAGATCGCCGCCTTCAAGGGCTGCGAGGCGGCGCTCGTCGTGGGCTCGGGCTACCTGGCCAATGTCGGCGCGATCGCGGCGCTTTGCGATCGCGACACGGCCATCTTCCTCGACCGCCTCGATCACGCCAGCATCATCGATGGAGCGAGGCTCTCGGGCGCCCGGATCAACCGCTACCGGCACCTCGATCTCGACCATCTGGAGCAGCTGCTCGAGAAGTCCGGCGCCGCGCGCAAGTTGATCGTCACCGACACGATCTTCTCGATGGACGGCGACACCGCGCCGCTCGGCGAGCTGGTCGAGTTGAAAGACCGCTTCGGCGCCCTGCTCGTCGCCGACGACGCGCACGGTGGCGGCGTCTTCGGACCACATGGCGAGGGTTATGCGCACGAGCTCGGTCTGGCCGATCGGATCGAGCTGCAAGTGGGCACCTTCTCGAAGGCGTTCGGGGTCTATGGGGCCTATATCGCCGCCGACCGGGCGCTGATCGACCAGCTCGTCTCGACCTGTCGCACGCTGATCTACTCCACCGCCTTGCCGCCCGCCGTCGTCGCCTCGATCGACGTCTCGCTCGACCTCGTCGCCGAGGCGGACGGACGCCGGCGCGATCTCCGTGCCAAGAGCGAGCACTTCCGCTCACGCGTACTCGAGCTCGGTTTCGACACCGGCGCCTCGACGACCCAGATCATTCCCGCGCTCGTCGGCTCGAGCGAGCGGGCGCTCGAGCTGGCCCGTTCGCTCGAGAAACGGGGCGTGCTGGCCGTGGCCATTCGCCCGCCGACCGTTCCGGCCGGCCAGGCGCGTATCCGCTTCTCATTGATGGCGACCCACTCCGACGAAGATCTCGAGCTGGCACTGGAGGCGCTCGCCGGTGCCGCCTGAGCGATCCAGCCTGTCCCGTCCCGCCGTGTCCCCGTGCCTGGCACCAAGCCATGTCCATAAAAACCGGGTCACACAGCTCGACCCGTCCACCGGCGCCACGTCCCGGTGCCAGGCACGGGGGCGTGTCCGGATCGGACATCGAGAGTCCCAAAGAATGAAGTTTGCAGCCAGATGTGGAGCGAGCTGATTTTCGCGGTCCAAACAAGACCTGTCTGTGTGCCTGGCACCGGGGCAGGTCCCGGGCGGACGTCTGGATTGGACAGGTTTTGAGGCTCTTCTTGCCGGGCTGGGGCTCGACGGCCGAGGTCTGGGCGCCGTTCGCGCAGCCGGGCGACCGGCTGGGCGGCGAGATCGAAGCCGGCGCCGAGATCGTCGCCTGGTCGCTCGGGGCAATGCAGGCGCTCGAGGCGGCGACGCGGATGGAGCTCGGGTCGCTCACGCTGGTCGGGGCGAGCGGTCAGTTCGTACGCCAGGGCAAGTACCGGCAGGGCTGGCCCGAACGGTCGCTCCTGCGTATGCGCGAGCGCCTGAGCGAGGACGCCGGCGCCGTATTCGACGAGTTCTGGGCGCTGGCGCTGGCGCCCGGCGAAGAGGTTCCAGCCCCGCCGCGCGAAGAAAACGCCGCAATGCTCAAGCTGGGGCTAGCCTATCTAGCTGAATACTCCATGCTCGAGCGTGCGCCCAATATCTCCTGCCCTGTCCGGCTGCTACACGGCGGCCGCGACCGCGTCTGCCCGCTCGCCGCGGCCGAACTACTCGCCGAGGCGCTCCCGCACGCCGAGCTGACCGTCTGGCCCGAGGCCGGGCATGCACCCTTCCTGACCCAGCCCGACCGCTTCCGCTCATGGCTCCTGTCCTGACGCTCGACAAAGAGGCGATCCGGCGCCGCTTCGAGCGCGCCGCCTCCTCCTACGACATCTTCAGCGTCGTCCAGCGCGGAATGGCCAAGCGCCTGGTGGAGAGAATCGAGCGCGAGCCGTCCTCGATCCTCGACCTCGGCTGCGGCACCGGCTACCTGACCGGGCTGCTCGCCGGGCGTTTCCCACTCGCGCGGATAACCGCGGTGGATTTCGCGCCGGCGATGATCGAGCTGGCGAG
>Ga0066793_10001583_pt1 | contig 10480 bp, 8 predicted proteins | sample PersoiDNA2013189_FD_83876 | JGI IMG/M metagenome (GOLD analysis project Ga0066793, IMG submission 83876) | Permafrost soil microbial communities from the Arctic, to analyse light accelerated degradation of dissolved organic matter (DOM) -... | ecosystem: Environmental > Terrestrial > Soil >...
CTCCGACGGTCACCGACATGTCCGGTGTCATGCGGTCACTGCGTAGGACAGGTGGGACGGCAGCGATGCCCAGTCGACGTCCCCGGCCCGGTAGACCGGTCCCTCCTTGCACGCTCGGTCGTACCCTCCCCGGACGAGCGGTACCGCGCAGCCAAGGCACACGCCGGTGCCGCACCCCATGTAGGTCTCGACCGCGACCTGTGCATCAGGCCACCGTTCCGCGACGGCCGCGAGCATCCGGTTGGGTCCGCAGGCGAGCACAAGGTCCGCGTCCGGCGCGGCCGCCACGGCGGTGCCCTTCACCCCCTTCGACCCGTCGTCCGTCGCCCAGATGAGCTCATCCCCGTCGGACTCGGAGCACAGGTCTTCGCTGCTCCGCGCGCCGTGTACCCAGGTCACCCGAATCCCGAGCGAAGCAGCTCGCCTCGCCGCGAGCGTCATCGACGCGACTCCCAACCCGCCGCTGATCAGGACAGCCGTGCGAGGTCCGTCGCCGAATTCGAATCCATGTCCAAGCGGCCCGACGCAGCTGACATGATCGCCCTGGGTCATCGAGAGGAGCTGCGCCGTCCCGAGACCCACGGCTTTCAAAACGATCTCGATCCGCTCACCGTCGACTCGATAGACGGAGAAGGGTCGGCGAAGCAGCGGGCCCGGTGACCAGCCAATGTTCACGAACTGACCAGGCATCACGGAGGAGGCGATTCCCGGGGCATGCATCGTGATGACAAACATGTCGCGCGCGACGGAGCGCTTGCCGGTTATGCGCGCGTCAAGCAGGTACACCTTCCCTCCACTCCTCGATGGTGCGCACTTCCATCTCGCGCGACGCCGCGACAGCGGACTCGAGCAGCGCGGTCGCCGTGTCGAGCGACGTCAGGCACGGGATGCGACGCTCGACCGCGGCGCGCCGAATCTCGAAGCCGTCCTTGAAGACCGGGCCACCCACCTCTCCGGGCTCGGTGTAGATGTTCGACATCGTGTTGATGACGAGGTCGACCTGGCCTTGGGTAATGATGTCGACCACCGTCGGCCCCGCCTCGCCGATCTTCGCCACGACTCGAGGAGAGAATCCCGCCTGGCGAAGCGCCCGTGCCGTGCCGTCCGTCGCCACCAGCGACCAGCCCATCTGGACCAGGCGGGAGACGATCGGAAAGAGCTCGGGCTTGTCGACGTCGGCGATGGTCAGGAGGGCGGTGCCGCCTCGTTCGATCTGCATGCCCGATGCGGCAAAGGCTTTCCGGAGTGCTTCGTTCAAGGTGCGCGCGATGCCGATCGCCTCGCCAGTCGATTTCATCTCGGGGCCCAGGTACGAGTCGACCGCAGGGAGCTTGTTCATCGAAAAGACCGGTGCCTTGACCGCGACCAGGTCTCGCGGAGGGACGAGCCCGGTCGACCAGCCCATGTCCGCGAGTTTCTCGCCGAGCATCACGCGAGTCGCGAGCTTGACCATCGGGACCCCGGTTACCTTGGAGAGGAACGGCACGGTTCGCGAGGAGCGAGGGTTGACCTCGAGCACGTAGACATGGCCGCGGTGCACGACGTACTGGACGTTCACCATTCCGCGCAAGCGCAGGTGCCGCGCGATCTTCACGGTGTAATCGACCACGTGATCCAGCTCGGAGGCCTCCAGGCTCTGGGCCGGGTACACCGCGTACGAGTCACCGGAGTGCACGCCTGCGCGCTCAACGTGCTGCATGACGCCCGGGATGACGACAGTCTCGCCGTCGGTGATCGCGTCGACCTCGACCTCGGTGCCCTGGAGGTACTTGTCGACCAGGACCGTGCCGCGCGGCATCGCGCTGATGGCCCAGAACATGTAGCGCCGCAGCTCGTCGCGGTTGCGCACGATCTCCATCGCGCGGCCGCCGAGCACGTACGAGGGCCGGACGAGAACCGGGTAACCGGCGCGCTCCGCGATCGCCACGGCTTCCTCGACCGTGGTCGTCGTGCCGCCGACCGGCTGCGGGATGCCGATCGCGTCAAGCGCCTTGGCGAAGGCGCGCCGATCCTCGGCCAGGTCGATCGCCTCGACTGTCGATCCCATGATCTGCACGCCGCGCTCGTTGAGCGCCTCCGCGAGGTTGATCGCCGTCTGGCCGCCGAACTGAACCAGGGCGCCGTCCACCTGCTCGGCCTGCGCGACGTGCAGAGCACCGTCGAGGTCGAGCGGGTCGAAGTAAAGGCGGTCGGAGGTGTCGAAGTCCGTCGACACGGTCTCCGGATTCGAGTTGACGAGGACCGCGCGTACACCTGCCTCGCGCAACGACCACGCGGCGTGGACCGAGCAGTAATCGAACTCGATGCCTTGGCCGATCCGAATCGGGCCTGAGCCGATAACCAGCGCAGTTTTGATCGACTGTGCGCCCTGCGCGCGACCGGCGGCAGCGTCGACCGGCTGGCTCTCGGTCTCCTCTTCCCAGCACGAGTAGTAATAAGGCGTCGCGGCTTCGAACTCGGCCGCGCACGTGTCCACCAGCTTGTAGGTCGGCGCGGCGCTCTCCACCGTCTCGCCGCGAAGCCCGCCGATCATGGCGTCCGAGAATCCTGCGCGCCGCAGCTCGAGCAACGAGCCTTCAACCTCGAGGCGCGTGAGGTTCGCCATCCGATCGATGAACCAGCGATCGATTCCACTCCGCTCCGCGAGGGATTGCGCGCTCGCCCCGTTCCTCAAGGCGTTGAGCAGGGCGAACAACCTCCGGTCGTTGGGCTGGTCGATGGTCTCCGGGCCCAGCTCCCCGATGGCGGGCGGCTTCTGCTCGAGCGAGCGCATCGCCTTGTTGAGGGCAGCCTCGAAAGTTCGCTCGATCGCCATGACCTCGCCGGTCGACGCCATCTGCGTGCCAAGGCGACGGTCACCCGCGGGAAATTTGTCGAAAGGCCAGCGAGGGATCTTGACGACGCAGTAGTCCAGGGCCGGCTCGAACGCGGCGAACGTGCGGCCTGTGACCTCGTTGCGAATCTCCTCGAGACGCCGGCCCACGGCGACCTTGGCCGCGACGCGCGCGATCGGATATCCGGTCGCCTTGGACGCCAGCGCGGACGAGCGGCTGACGCGCGGATTGACCTCGATCACGTAGTAAGTCGAGCTCTTCGGATCCAGGGCGAACTGCACGTTGCACCCGCCCTCGATGCCGAGGGCACGGATGATGCGGATCGCCGAGGAACGCAGCATCTGGTGATCGCGGTCGGACAGCGTCTGGGCCGGCGCGACCACGATGGAATCGCCGGTGTGTACGCCCATCGGGTCGAGGTTCTCCATGTTGCAGACAGTGATGCAGGTGTCGGCTGCGTCGCGCATCACCTCGTACTCGATCTCTTTCCATCCCCACAGCGACCGCTCGATCAGGATCTGGTGGATCGGTGACGCGTTGAGGCCACCGGTGGCCACTCGCTCGAGGTCCCCCTCCGTGGTGACGAAGCCTCCACCAGTTCCACCGAGCGTGTAAGCCGGGCGGATGACCAGCGGCAGCCCGACCTCCGACGCGAACTCGCGCACGTCATCGAGCGATTCACAGACGCGGGAAACGGGCACCGGCTCACCAATGTCCTGGAGCATGTCTTTGAAGGCCTGGCGGTCCTCGGCCTTGCGAATGGTTTCGATTCCGGCGCCGAGCAAACGCACGTGGTAGCGGTCGAGTACGCCCGCGGCGGCCAGCTCGGTGGCGAGGTTCAAGGCGGTCTGGCCGCCGAGCGTTGGAAGCAGCGCGTCGGGGCGTTCGCGCGCGATCACCCGCTCCACCGCGTCGACGGTAAGCGGCTCGAGGTACACGCGGTCCGCAACCTCCTCGTCGGTCATGATCGTGGCCGGGTTGGAGTTCACGAGAACCGTCGCGATGCCCTCTTCGCGCAGCGCCTTGCAGGCCTGCGTTCCGGCGTAGTCGAACTCGGCGGCCTGGCCGATCACGATCGGCCCCGAGCCAAGGATCAGGACCTTGCGCGGCTTGGCGGCCTGCGCGGCGCCACCGACCGCACGCAGCACCGGCCTCCGCTCGCGGACCATCTCGACGAACCGGTCGTACAGCTGCTGGTTGTCCTGGGGCCCAGGGCAGCCCTCGGGGTGGTACTGAACGCTGAAGACCGGCAGGGTCCTGTGGCTCAGCCCTTCGACCGAACCGTCATTGAGATTGCGTTGCGACACGAAGAAGTCGCCGGCCGGGATCGAAGCGGCGTCCACCTGGAATTCGTGGTTCTGGCTCGTGATGTGCACCCTGCCCGTCTCCAGGTCTTTGACCGGGTGGTTCGCGCCGTGATGGCCGAACGGCAGGCGCGAAGTCGTCGCGCCCGCGGCGCGGCCGAGGATCTGGTGTCCAAGGCAGATGCCGAAGATCGGGATACGGCCCATCGCCTGGCGAGCCAGCTCCACGGGACCGTCGAGCACCGCGGGGTCGCCGGGCCCGTTTGCGAGCACCAGGCCGTCCGCCCCGGTGGCCTCGACGTCGGCCCAGCTCGCGCTGTGCGGCAGCACCACGACCCGGCATCCACGTTCGCGCAGCGAGCGAAGGATGTTGGTCTTGACGCCGTAATCGACGACCGCGATCGAGAGTCCCAGTCCGTCCGTGAGTCGAGCGGGTCGCAGCTCCCGCGGCAGGCCTTCGAACCATTCTTCCTTCGAGGTGCGCGACGTTTGAGCCACAAGGTCCTGCTCGGCCAGCGGCGTGACCCTGCGCGCCGCCACGGCCAGCTCGGCGAGACGCGCCTCGCTCGGCGCCCTCGACTCGTGGGTGAGGACAGCGCGCAGCGCCCCGTGCGTGCGCAGATGGCGCGTCAGCGCGCGCGTGTCGATCTCTGTGATCCCCGGCACCTTCCATCGCTTCAGGTATTCGTCGAGTGACGCCTCGCTCGAGTGGTGGCTCGGAACCGGACAGGCCCACCGCACGATCAGGGCCCGGGCCCAGGGCCGTGACGACTCCGCATCGGCCTCGCGCACCCCGTAGTTGCCCTGCAGCGGGTAGGTCATGCACACCATCTGGCCCGCGTACGAGGGGTCGGTGAGCACCTCCTGGTAGCCGGTCATGGCGGTGTTGAAGACGACCTCTCCCTCACCAACGACCTCGGCACCAAGGGCATCGCCGACAAATGCTCTGCCGTCCTCGAGCACGAGGGCTGCCGTCTTCTTCGGGGCGACCTGCGCGCGCCCGGCGTTTCTAGCCGGCAACGATCACCGCCTGGTCGATGCCATCGTCTTCGGCAACCAGCACCTCGATCCGCTCAGCGTCTGACGTGGGAACGTTCTTCCCCACGTAGTCGGGTCTGATCGGCAGCTCGCGATGTCCGCGGTCGACGAGCACCGCCAGCTGGATGGCCTGCGGGCGTCCAAAGTCCATCAGCGCGTCCATCGCCGCCCGCGCGGTCCTGCCGTGATGGATCACGTCGTCGACGAGGACGACGACCTTGCCGTCGATGGGCGGCATCTCGGAGGTCGCGCGATGTGAGGGCTCCCTCAGGTGGCGGTCGTCGCGATGCTCCGCCACGTCGAGGCGGCCGACCGGGACGGTACAGCGTTCCAGCTCGGTCAAGATCACGGAGAGGCGTCGCGCCAGGACATCTCCCTTGCTGACGACGCCGACGAGCACGATGTCCTCGGTTCCCCGGTTTCGCTCCACGATCTCGTGCGCGATGCGCGAGAGCGACCGGCGGATCTGGTCGGCGTCCATCACGGTCGCCTTGAGGCGGCCTTCGGTGACGCTCACGCGAGCAACCTGTCGAGGAGAGCCATGCGGACGTGCAATCCGTTGCGCGCCTGCCGGAAGTACGCGGCTCGGGGGTCGGCGTCGACCGCGGGATCGATCTCGTCGACACGGGGCAGCGGGTGCATCACGATCGCGTACTTGCGCATGAGCTCGAGCGAGCCCTTGTCGATCCGGTAAACGCCTTTCACCTTGGCGTAGTCGGCGGGGTCGGCGAACCGCTCTTTCTGGATACGGGTCATGTAGACCACGTCTACCTCCGGCAGCACCGACTCCAGGTCCTCGGTCTCGACCCAGGGAACGTGGTGCTCGTCGAGGTGCGCTTTCAAGTCGCTGCGCATCCCGACTATCGGCGGCGCGACGAACCAGAGCTGGATCTCCTTGAATTTGCTGAGGAGGTAAGTCAGGGAGCGCACCGTTCGGCCGTTCGCCAGGTCGCCGACCATGGCGACCTTGATGCCGTCCACCCGGTTCAGCTCGTCCTTGATCGTGTAGATGTCGAGCAGAGCCTGGGTCGGATGCTGGCCCGGACCGTCTCCCGCGTTGATGATGGGCACGGAGCTGACCGCGGCCGCCCGTCTTGCCGCGCCCTCCTCGTTGTGCCTCACGACGATCACGTCCGCGTACCCGCTGACGATGCGGATCGTGTCCTCCAGCGTTTCGCCCTTCGCCGCCGACGAGAACTCACGCGCGTTGTCGGTGCCCATCGTCTGCCCGCCGAGGCGCAGCATCGCAGCCTCGAATGACAGGCGCGTTCGCGTAGAGGGCTCGTAGAACAGCGCGGCCATGACCTGGCCGTTGAGGCGGCCCGTGAAACGGTGGGGCTCGCGCTTGATCTCATCCGACCTGACGAAGAGGTCTTCGAGAAGTGAACGCGAGAACTGCTGGCTCTCGATCACGTGCCGCAGGCGACTCCCGACGGCCATAAGAAAATCTCCTTCCCGGTCTCTCTGGACCAGACTTAAAGGAACCTGAACCTCGCGAAAGTTTACCTTAGACAACACATGAACAAAAGACCGGGCCACGTTGAGGTCACCGTCGAGACCGGCTACTGCTCTTTCTGCGACCGGGTGCGCAACCTGCGGCACGAGGAGCATCACCTCGGGACGCTCGTCCGCACAGTGATCACGTGCGAGACCTGCCACCGAACGCTGTCCAGCACCATGGGCGTGGCGGCCACGGAGGCCCCCGCGAACGAGGCGGCGCCGCGGGCTACAGCCGAGGTGGCGGAGGCCAAACCCAAGCCGGCCAAACGCGCCGCTGCGACGAAAGCCACGGCCGCAACTCCCAGGCCGAAAGCGACCAAGGCTCGCGCGACCAAGCCCAGTTGAGCCTGGCGGCGGTCAAAGTCGACCGCCTGGAGAAGACGCTCGGCAAGAACAGGGTCCTCCGAGGCATCTCGCTGGAGGCGGCATCGGGTGAGATCTTCGGGCTGCTGGGCCCCAACGGCGCGGGCAAGACGACCACCCTCCGGATCATCTGCACCCTGCTGACGCCAGACGCCGGTTCGGTGGAGGTGCTCGGCTTCGACACCCGGTCCGCGCCGGAGGAGGTCCGTCGAAGAGTCGGCGTCGTCACCGCCGACATCGGGGTGTATCCGCGACTTTCGGCGCGGGAGAACATCACCTACTTCGCCGAGCTCAGCGGCGTGGCCGATGGTGAGATCAGGCGGCGGGTGGACGTGGTCCTGGAACGGCTCGACATGGTTTCGTTCGCGAACCAGCGCGCGGAAAGCCTGTCTTCGGGACAGAAGCAGAAGGTCGCGATCGCGCGGGCGATCGTCCACGATCCCGCGGTGCTGATGTTCGACGAGCCGACGTCCAACCTCGACGTTCTGGCGTCGCGCGAGATCCGCAACTTCATGGTCGAGTCGCGGGACCGCGGCAAGTGCGTCATCTTCTCCACGCACGTCCTTCACGATGCGGAGCGGCTGTGCGACCGCATAACGATCCTCCACGAAGGCGCCGTGGTCGCGACCGGCCCGACCGCGGAGGTAAAGGGTGCGCATCGGGACCTGGAAGACGCATTCCTGGAGCTGGTCGAGTAGTGTCCCGCTCCCGAAGCTCCTTGCATCTTCGCGGCCTGGGCGGCCGGGCGCCGTTCTCATCCGAGAGGGGCGCTGAAGCCTGCGTCGACTCCTGCGTGCGCCTGGCTTCGGGAGCGGGACACTGATGAAGACTCTGGCGATCGTCTTTCGCAAGGAGATGCGGGAGATCTTGCGTGACCGTCGGACGCTGATCGCGATCGGGCTCGCAGCGCTCGCGACGCCGACGGTTCTGGTCGTCGTCTCTCAGGTGTCCACCAAGACCGCCACGCAGACCTACACGGTCGGCTATACCGGCACGATCCCGACGGGCCTCGACATCCTGATGGCCGCGACCGGCCTGAAGGTCGAGCCCGTCGCTGACCCCGCGGCGGCGGCCAGGCAGCAGGTCGACCTCGGAGTTGCTTTCCAGCCTGCGGAGATCGACGAGTGGTACGACCCGACACGTCAGAGCGCCCAGCTCGCGGACACGCGACTGCAGACGGTCCTCGGCCAGTTCAACGCCACGAAGGCTGCCGCCGCGCTGCAGCAGAGAGGCATCGACCCAGGTCTGCTCAACCCGCTCCCGGTCAGGGCCCACCCGCTCAGCTCGCCGGTGAAGGCGGCGGGAAACGCGTTCCTCAGCTTTTTCCTGCCCTACATCCTGATCACGATGGTGCTGACAGGAGGGCTCTCGGCGGCGATCGACACGTCGGCCGGAGAACGCGAGAGGAAGACGCTCGAAAGCTTGCTGCTGACGCCGACGCCTCGAAGCCGAATACTGCTCGGGAAGATCCTGGCCGTCAGCGTGATCAGCCTGGTCTCGGCCATCGCCGCGATCGGCTCGATGCTGCTGGCTTTATCTCAGATTCCACTCCTGGGGACGCACGTCAGCTTGAGTCCGCTGGCCGCGGCAGTCATGGTCTGGCTCGCGGTCCTGCTCGCGGGGTCTTTCAGCTCCGTCACCCTTGCACTCGGGACGCTGGCGAAGAACTTCCGGCAGGGCCAGGCCTACTCCACGCCGCTGTACTTCATCACCATCTTTCCCGCATCGATCGTCCTCTTCATCCCCGACTTCAACCCGAACCTCGCCTATTACCTGATACCGATCCTCAACGCAGTGCTCGTGCTGCGCGACGCGATCGTCCACAACTCGATTGCCTGGCCTGCGCTCGGCGTCACGACTGCGAGCCTGGTCGCCACCGGCCTGATCTGCTGGTTCGCCGCGCTGCGTCTCTTCACCCGAGAAACCCTCTTGATCCGGTCGTAGAGGCGCGGCCGAAAACCTTCGGCGAGAGATCCGCCTGGGCGCCGAAGATCCGTCGACGGCTTTTCGGCCGCGCCTCTTGGTGGCAAACTAGGAGCGGACCCAAATGACCCGGCACGTCACTGAGGAGCGCGAGCTTCGGAGCCTGGATCGGCGGAGCATGTACTCGATCTTTGCTCCCCTCGACGCTGAGGAACGCCTTCCTCGAGAGCTGATCCTCGAGGCCAAACGCCACGGGACGCTTGGCCGGCGCGAGCTGGCCGGAGCTCTGTGGCTGCCGGCGCTGTTCCTGATCCTGGCCATGGTCAACTGGGCCAGGGTCGATACGGCGACCGCGTTTGGCATCATCGGGCTGCTGTACGTGGGCTTTTGGGCCTTCGTCCTGGTCGGACGGCGCTCCTCGAAATAGCGCGTTCCGGACCGGGTTATATTTCAAGCCATGAATGAAGCCGTGATTGTCGCTTTGGGCCGTTCTCCAATCGGTAGGGCGCGCAAGGGATCGCTTGTCGACGTGCGACCCGACGACCTGGCCGCTCACGTTGTCACAAAGGTTCTCGAGAAGGTCCCAGAGCTCGACCACGCGGACATCGAAGACCTCATCTGCGGCTGCGGGCTGCCCGGAGGAGAGCAGGGCCACAACATCGGCCGTTTGATCTCGATTCTGTCGCGGCTCGACGTCCCTGGCGTGACCGTGAACCGGTACTGCTCCTCCTCGCTGATGACCACGCGCATCGCGACGCACGCGATCGAGGCGGGCGAGGGTGACGTCTTCCTCTCGGTCGGGGTCGAATGCGTGTCGCGTTACGGGAGCGGTTACCCCGACGCACCAGAGACGTTCAACCCTCGCCTGGTGCCTGGCAACGCCGACGAATATCCCGACGTGTACATCGCGATGGGCCAGACGGCGGAGAACGTGGCGCGCCGCGAGAAGATCAGCCGCGAAGAGCAGGACCGCTACGCGGTGAAGAGCCAGAACGCGGCCGTCAAGGCACGAGAGAACGGATTCTTCGACCGCGAGATCATCCCGGTGCCGCTGCCGAACGGCGAGACCTTCAGCAAGGACGACGGGCCGCGTCCCGGAACGACCGTGGAGGTCCTCGCCACCCTCAAACCCGCGTTCCGCGAGGACGGGACGGTGACCGCCGGCAACTCGTGCCCGCTGAACGACGGCGCCGCCGCTGTAGTCGTGATGTCCAGTCGAAAAGCCAAGGAGCTAGGGCTCAAGCCGCTGGCCCGTGTGATCTCGACCGGTCTATCGGCGCTCGAGCCTGAGTTCATGGGACTGGGCCCGATTGACGCGTCGAAGCAGGCGCTCAAGCGCGCCAAGATGACCATCGACGACATCGACATCGTCGAGATCAACGAAGCTTTCGCCGCTCAGGTCATCCCGTCGGCTCGCGGCATCGGCGTCGACCCGTTCAGCGACAAGCTCAACCCGCACGGCGGCGCGATCGCCCTGGGTCACCCGTTCGGGATGACAGGCGCCCGCATCCTGTGCAC
>Ga0066793_10001584_pt1 | contig 10475 bp, 9 predicted proteins | sample PersoiDNA2013189_FD_83876 | JGI IMG/M metagenome (GOLD analysis project Ga0066793, IMG submission 83876) | Permafrost soil microbial communities from the Arctic, to analyse light accelerated degradation of dissolved organic matter (DOM) -... | ecosystem: Environmental > Terrestrial > Soil >...
GAGCCGGGCGGTCCTGGAGGGCGTCGGCTTCAACGCCCGCTGGCTGCTGGACGCTGTGGAAGGGTTCGTCCGCCGGCCGCTCGAGAGCCTGAGAATTCTCGGCGGTGGCGCGCGATCGGACCTGTGGTGCCAGGTGCATGCGGACATCCTTGGACGTCGCATCGAGCGGGTGGCCGAGCCTATGTACGCCAACCTGCGAGGCGCAGCTTTGTTTGCGGCGATCTCGCTCGGGCGGATGTCGCTCGATGAAGCAGGTGGATTGGTCCCCGTGACGGACAGCTTCGAGCCGCAGCCCGAGGCCCGCGCGGTCTACGAGCCGATGTACGCCGAGTTCAAGCATTTCTACAAGCGCCTCCATTCGAGCTACGCGCGTCTCAATCGCCGGAGCGCCGGATGACTGGGAGCGCCGCCGTCGCCCCCCGCATTTCCTCCAGGCGTTGGGCCGTGCTCGGCGCTTACGCCCTGCTCGCGGCCTGCACCCAGCTGCTCTGGTTGACCTTCGCGGCCGTTGACACCCGGAGCGCCACGGTGATGAAGGTCGACCTTGGCACGGTCGGCGACCTCGCCGCCGTTTTCCCGTTCGTCTACATCGTGCTGGCGCTGCCCACGGGACGCTGGCTCGATATGAGGTTCGCCCAGGCGCTCGGCGTGGGTGCGCTCCTGACCGGCGGTGGCGCCCTCATCCGTCTCGTTTCGCCCTCGTCGTTCGGATGGCAGCTGGCCGGGCAGCTCGTGATCGCCGCCGGGCAACCGCTGGTGCTGAACAGCATCAACAAGGTGGCGTCGCGATATTTCGCGCCGAGCGAGCGCGCCACAGCAATTTCGATCGGTACGGCAGCCCTCTTCGTCGGGATCCTGGCCGCGGTTTTGATGGCGGGTCCGCTCTTCGACGCGGGTGGCCTTCCGCTTCTGCTTGGCGTCCAGGCCGTCCTGGCGGTGATCGCCACCGCGTTCGCCCTGGTCGCATTCCGCGCAATGCCGGCGTTCCCTGACGATCCATCCGCATCCGTGAGCCTGCGCTGGCTCGCCGGTGACCGGTTCATGTGGACCCTGGCCGGGCTGGTGTTCATCGGGATGGGCGCGTACAACGCGGTCGCGACGTGGCTGCAGCCGATCCTGGCTCGGTTCGGTGAGGGCGACGCGGCCGGCAACCTGATCGCCGTCCTGACGTTTGCGGGTGTCATCGGCGCGGCGGTGTTACCCACCTGGGTGGCGCGCCATGACATGCGGCGAGGAATGCTGCTGGCGGCGCTGGGGATCTCCGCCGTGGCGTTCCTCGCGATCGCCCCTATCCACAGCCTCGTGTGGCTGGGGTTCTGGATGTTCGCCGCCGGGTTCGTGCTCCTGGCGGCGCTCCCTGTGGTGCTCGACTGGGCCGGGGTGCATGCGGGACCCGAGCGTCAGGGCTCAGCCGTCGGCTTCCTGATGATGGCCGGCAACCTGGGAGGCCTGTTGCTCGTGCTCCTGGTGCAGGCGGTGATCGGCAACTCCTACCTTGCGCTTGCCACGCTAGCCGTGTTCGCGGTGGCCGGCATACCGATCGCACTGCGCCTGCCATCGCGACAGGCGGCGCCCAAGGTCTAAAGCCCTCCAGAGCGGCGTCCATACGCCACGCGCCACCCGTGGCGCACCTGGCTAGCGTCAAGACATGAGGGCTGTTCGGGCCGCTGCCGGGCTGTGCCTCCTGCTGGCGTTCGTCGCCTGCGGGCCGGTCGGCCAGGTCGGGCCGGTTGGCTCGACGCCCTCCACGACATCGACGCCATCGACCTCCCCAACCGGCTCTGTCGTCCAGAGCCCGAACCCGACTCCGCCGCAGGTGCGCGCGGGCGCTCCGGCATGGGTGGCGGTCTCGGTAGCCACCCTGTGGCGAAGCCCGAGCTCGCCGCGGGCCGTCGACACGCCGGCGCTCGCCAACCCCGCGCTCATCAGGCAGTGGCTCGCGTCGCTCAACGTCGCCGACCAGACCGGCCTGATCGACAGAGCCGACTCGCAGATGCTCCTCGGAGAACGGGTGTTGGTGCTGTCGTTGAGGGGAACGTGGGCGCAGATCGTGGTGCCGGACCAGGCGACCCCGCTCGACCCGCGCGGGTATCCCGGGTGGGTCCCGATCGGGCAGCTGAGCGCGATCGCGCCGCCCTCGACCCAGAACGTGGCCACCGTGGTCGATTCCACTGCCTGGCTGCTGCAGGGTGGCCTGGAGGCGATCGAGGTGAGCTTCGGGACGCGGCTTCCCGTCACTGGGACCGAAGGTTCGATCGCGCACCTGGGGTTGCCGGGTGGCAGGGTCTTGGACGTCGCGCTCTCGGCGGTCGTGATCACGAGCCCTGACGCGTACGCTCGACCGGCGGCCGCCGCGGCCGTGATCGCCAGCGCGCGCCAGTTCCTCGGCGTCCGCTATCTGTGGGCCGGCACGGCCGGGTATGGCTTCGACTGCTCCGGGCTGATGTACGACGTGTTCAAGGTCCACGGCGTGCTGCTGCCGCGCGACGCGCAGGACCAGGCCGTGGTCGGGAGAGCCGTCGCACGCGCGGCGCTGCAGCCCGGTGACCTGGTCTTTCTCGCGAGCGGTGGTGTGGTGCACCACGTGGCGCTGTACGTCGGCTCCGGGATGCTGCTCGATTCGCCCGACATCGGCAAGCCGGTGCAGATCGTCTCGATCGGGGCGCAGCCTTACGCTTCGGAGTTCTCCGGCGCGAGGCGCGTGCTTCCCTGATCAGGTTCGGCGCCTTCGCGGAACAGGCTTTCGATATCCAGCCTGCGGCCGCTGAAGGTGAGGTGGCCAGCCTCGTCGCGGGGCCACTGGTCTTCCGGGCGGTCCCAGGCGAGCTCGAGGCCATTCTCGTCCGGGTCGCGCAGGTACAGCGCCTCGTGCGTGCCGTGGTCGTTCACGCCGTCGAGGGGCCAGTCGTTATCCACCAGCCGGCGCAGCGCGTCGCCGAGGGCGGCGCGGGTCGGGTACCGGATGGCGACGTGGTACAGGCCGGTGGTACCGGGCGGCGGCGGAGTGCCGCCCTTCGACTCCCACGTGTTGAAGCCGAGGTGGTGGTGGTATCCGCCGGCCGACAGGAACAGCGCGTCCGGCATGCGGAACACCACGTCGAAACCGAGGATGTCAACGTAGAAGTGGTGGATGCGGTCGATGTCAGCGGTCTTGAGGTGGACGTGTCCGATGTCGACGCCGGCGTCGATCGGCCGCGGGCTGCGTTCGCGCGGCGCGACGCTTGGAACTGCTTGGGCTGAGGGTTTGGTGCTCATGCTCAGTCCTCGGGCGGTCCGACGAGCTTCCAGCCGTTCTGCCACGGCCAGCTGTGCTTGATCTGAAGCATGACGATCAGGAGTCCCATGCTCTCGAGCGCGCGGGCCATGACCAGCGGGCCCGCGTCGATGGGTCGATAGCCTATCGACCCTACGAACTCGAGCACCTTGTCCTTGGCGGCCTGGTCGTCGCCGGCGACGAAGCCGTCCAGGCGGGTGCCACCGACAGACGGCTCGGCCATCCGGGCGGCAAAGGAGTAGTTGAACGCCTTGACGACATGCACATTGGGGTGGCGCTTCTGGATCTCCTCGGCGTTGGAAATGCCATTGAGAACTTCGCCAGGGTCCTGCGTATTGATGTGGTTGGTCGCGTCCACCACGACCTTGCCGTCCACCGCGGTTCCGAGTCCTCGGAACACCTCGCCGAGCTTGTCATATGGAACCGCGACGATCACGAGGTCGGCGTCCTTGATCGCCTCCTGGTTGGAGCCGGCCGAGTGGGCGCCGGTCGCCTTTGCCACCTCGGCAGCCTTCTCCGCGCTGGTGGCGGTCATCGTGACGTTGTGTCCAGCCTTCACGCTCGATTTGGCGAGCGCCTTACCGACGTTCCCCGAGCCGATGATCGCAATCTTCATGTTTCCATCTCCCTGAGGACAAACAACCACCGTCGCTTGCTTATTCGATAGGAGAATACGTCACGACACATGCCTGGCCTGAATTGGAGCCCCGCGCGTACACCCGAAAGGGCTCCGCTCGAGGGTGAGGCTGTCAGGCTCGAGCCGGTTGACCCCGCGAGGCATGCCAGGGACCTGTTCACTGCCTCCGAGGGCGCACCGAGCCTGTGGGATCACCTGGCCTACGGGCCCTTTGAGAACCAGGAGGCTTTCACCGATTGGCTGGAAGACCGAGCCGCCTCAGACGATCCGCTGTTCTACGCGATCATCGACCGCGCTTCCGGGCGGGCCCAGGGGATGGCCAGCTACATGCGCATCGTGCCTGAGCACGGCGTGATCGAGATCGGACACATCTGGTTTGCCCCAATCCTGCAGCGCACGCGCCAGGCGACTGAGGCGATCTATCTCATGGCGCGACATGCGTTCGACGATCTCGGCTACCGCCGGTTCGAGTGGAAGTGCGACTCGCTGAATGAGCCATCTCGCCGGGCGGCGGAGAGGTTCGGGTTCGTCTACGAGGGCGTGTTCCGCCATCACATGGTGATCAAGGAACGCAACCGAGACACGGCGTGGTTCTCGATCCTGGACGGCGAATGGCCGGTTGTGCGTGCCGCGTTCGAAGCCTGGCTGGCGCCGGAAAACTTCGACGAGGAAGGCCGCCAACGTAAATCCCTGCGCGACCTTCGCGAGGCGAACAAGGCTCGGCAGACAGGAGTCATCTGACGCACATTCGTGCTCGCCGCGGCAGCATCCCTTAGATCACGCTTGCGAGACCAAGAGACCCACCATGCGATCGCGGCCAGGGGTCAACGCGGACAGCAGAATGATCGCGATTCCGGAACCGGCCACAGACCAGTATTCGTGGTCGGGATTGCTGTATAGGTCCGAGCTGTACATCGTCTCGCGAACGCGCAGCGCGAGGACGTCGGTGCAGCTGTCAGACAGGACGTGTACATCCACGTGCTTGCCTGTGTACGAGTACAGCAGAGGACACCTGTCGAGCTGGTTCAGTGAATACTGGGCCTGAGGACGGGGACTTGGCACATGCGTACTTGGCTTTGCGGTCCCGGAATAAAACCACCCGCTGGCGGTTAAGAAGGGGTTGGGAGATGTCAGCGACCAAGCTGGAGATCGACGCGGCGCTTCAGGGCGTCCAGAAGGTGGACATCACCACCATCGGCCGCAAGTCCGGCGAGCCTCGAAATCTGGAGATCGTCTTCCACAACATCGACGGGCGCATCTACATCAGCGGCATTCCATCTCCCAGGCGCCGGAGCTGGCTCGCCAATCTCGATGCAAATCCCCAGATGACTGTTCATCTCAAGGGCAAGGTCCGCGCCGACCTTCCGGCGACCGCTCGCGTCATCGAAGGCGAGGAAGAACGGCGAGCGATCCTGCCCCATATCGCGCGCAACTGGGGCCGCAACGACCTGGAGGAAATGGTCCGCCACAGCCCCCTGATCGAGGTCACGCTGAAGCCCTAAGACCTCGCCGACGCCCTACGCTTCCACCGCCTGGGACCGCTACATCGCAGTTGCCGTTCGGGTGTGCGAATCGGCATCTACCCATTCGGCGTTCGGTTGGGCCGAGCATCGCGTCGCGTCATGGTGATCCGAACCAGGTAGTCAGCGCGTCGCGCAATCCGGTATCTGTGCCGTCCCCCACCCAGGCGACATGACCGTCGGGCCGAATCAGCACGGCGGTCGGGGCGGTGACCGCGCCAAGTACCGGAAGCTCCCAAACACCAGCGTATTTAGCGTTGATCAGCTGAACTCGATCCGCCCATGGCGTGATGTCGAGGCCGCCGGGCGCACCGAGGTTGAGTAGCACCGGCCGGGCATCGTGGAGGAGGGTGAATGCTCGCACCGTGCCACCGGGGGTAACCAGGTCGAGATCGGGCATGCGGCGCCCGAGCAGCGGGTGTCCCTCACCGAGGTCGTAATGAATGTCCAGGCTGGACATCATCGCGGCGATCCGCTTGCGCGGCTCGTCCATGCTGAGCAGCTCGGACATCGTGTCGCGCAAGGCGTCGATACGGTCGTCGCTGCGAAGGAGCGCGGTCTGCGCCATCGTGTTTCGCAGCACGCTGGCAGCGACCGGGTGGCGCTCCGCATTGTAGGTATCCAGGAGGCTTTCTGGCGATGTCGCCTTGACCACCTGGGCCAGCTTCCATCCCAAGTTCACCGCATCCTGCACACCGATGTTGAGGCCCTGTCCACCCACCGGGGGATGCACGTGTGCGGCGTCGCCGGCCAGCAGCACCCGGCTGTCGCGGTAGGCAGCCGCCTGCCGAGTCATATCGGTGAACCTGGAGATCGAGGTGGGGCTGTGGATCCCGTAATCGGTCCCGTATACGGCGATGAGCGCCTCGCTGAGATCACGCAGGGTGGGCTCACGGGTGTGTCCGACGTGCCGTTCGGTCACCAGGACGCGCACCGGTCCATCCTCCAACCTGGAGAGCGACTGGACGCCAATGGCGTCGCGGCGCGTGCCCCACTCCGGCTCCTCGGCCATCTCGACCTCGGCGATCAAGGCGCTGGTTGTCGGATCCCATCCCGGGAACTCGATACCGGCTGCCTTACGGATCAAACTGCGTCCTCCGTCGCACCCGACGAGATATTCCGCCCGTAGCGACTGGCCGTCGGACAGCTCGACGTCGACGCCGGTGGCGTCCTGCTCGAACCCGGTCACCTCACGTCCGCGGTGGATCGGCACCGCCAGCTCGCCGACCCAGCCGGCGAGTATGCGCTCGATGTGGTTCTGCCACAACCCGAGCCCGTAGTTGTGTCGGGTGGGAAAGTCGCTAATATCCAAACGGATCCAGGCGAAACCCGCGACCTGAGCCACCTGTCCCTGCGAGAGGAACCGATCAGCGATTCCACGCTGATCGAGAACCTCGATGGTGCGTGAGTGCAGACCGCCTGAGCGCGAGCCGACAAGGTCCGGGCTGGCGCGCCGCTCGACAATGGCAACGTCGACCCCCGCCAGCGCCAACTCGCCCGCCAACATCAGCCCCGTCGGGCCGCCTCCGGCTACCACCACGGCATGTTCGGCCATACGCCACCCCCATTTCCTCAGGTTCTGGTTTCGGCTTGAGATTCTGCAGCACGACCTGGGTCTTGCCGCAAGCGCCAGGCGCGCAATACACTGAGAAGGGCAAGGAGTGGGTACGCTCCGTCCCCTTGTCCGCTGCGGACGGACAAGCCTGGGCACAAATGGCTCTATTCCGGGCCAGGGATTCAGCCATTCGGGCACAAATGGCTGCGGGTAAAAAAGTAGGGCCGGCCGCCGGGCCAGCCCTTCGCTTAAGTTCCTCGAGTCAGCTCTAGCTGCAGCCCGTCGTCGCTCCGCAGTTCAGGCACTTGTAGCACGAGCCTGAGCGCACGGTGATCGCTCCGCAGTCCGGGCACGCGGGGGCGTCTGTGTTGATGAACGTGATCTTCTGCACGTTTCCGCCGTTGCCGTTGGTCGTCGGCGCGGCGATGACCTTCAGCTCCGCCGGGGTCGTCGTGGGTCTTGCGTTGTCGGCCTTCATCGGCGCCGGCGGCGGCTCCACGGGCGCCGGCTCGCGGCGCACGACGCCGGCCTCGTCCTGCTCCTCGACCGGGAGGAAGTGGCTCGCCATCCAGCGGAAGATGTAGTCGACGATCGACTTCGCGATCGGGATCTCCTTGTTCTTCGTGAACCCGGAGGGCTCGAATCGCATGTGGCTGAACTTGTCGACCATGAACTTCAGGGGCACGCCGAACTGCAGCGCGTAAGACGTCTGCGTCGCGAAGGCGTCCATCAGGCCCGAGATGGTCGAGCCCTCTTTCGCCATCGTCACGAACAGCTCGCCGGGCGTCCCATCGTCGAACAGTCCGACGGTGAGGTAGCCCTCGTGACCCTGGATGTCGAACTTGTGGGTGAGCGCCTTGCGCTCATCTGGCAGCTTGCGCCGCAGCGCGCGGTACTCGATTTGTGGTGCCTTTTCCTTCTTCTCTTTGTCCAGCGACGTGGACAGCGGCTGCGAGCGCTTGCAGCCGTCGCGATAGATCGCAATGCACTTGAGCCCGAGCTTCCAGGACTCCATGTAGGTCTGCTGGATGTCCTCGGCCGTTGCATCGGTCGGAAGGTTCACCGTCTTGGACATCGAGCCCGAGATGAACGGCTGCACGGCAGCCATCATCCGGACATGGCCCATCGGCGCGATCGAGCGGGAGCCGTTGACCGGCTTGAAGGCGCAGTCGAAGACCTTCAGGTGCTCGTCCATCAGGTGGGGAGCTCCTTCAATGGTGTCGTTCTCGTCGATGTACTCGACGATCTCCTTCACCTTGAGCTCGTCATAGCCGAGCTTCCGGAGAGCGGCGGGCACCGTCGTGTTGACGATCTTCAGCAGGCCGCCGCCGACCAGCTTCTTGTACTTCACCAGCGCGAGGTCAGGCTCGATCCCGGTCGTGTCGCAGTCCATCATCAGCCCGATCGTTCCGGTGGGCGCGAGGACCGTGGCCTGTGCATTGCGATAACCGTGGGCGCGGCCGAGCTTGACCGCCTCGTCCCAGGTCTCGCGAGCTGCATCGACCACTTCCGCGGATTCGGGCGACGTGCTCAGCTGGTGTGCCGCCTGGCGGTGCTTTTCCATCACGCGCAGCATCGGCTCGCGGTTCTTCGCGTACTCGCTGAACGGACCCTTGACCTGCGCCATGCGCGCCGACTGGGCGAACGCCCGGCCGGTCATGATCGCCGTGAGCGCCCCCGCGAAGCGGCCGCCCTCTTCGGAGTCGTAGGCGAGGCCCATCGACATCAAGAGCGCGCCGAGGTTGGCGTAGCCGAGGCCCAGGGGACGAAGCGCCTCTGAGTTCTTGCCGATCGCGGGAGTGGGGTAGGAGGCGTTGGAGACGATGATCTCCTGGCCGGTGAAGCAGATGTCGATCGCGTGCCGGTATCGCTCGACGTCGAACTTACCGTCCTCGGTCTGGAACTTCATCAGGTTGAGCGAAAGGAGGTTGCACGCGGTGTCGTCGAGGAACACGAACTCCGAGCACGGGTTGGTCGCGTTGATGCGGCCGGTGTTCGGCACGACGTTCCAGTCCTGGATGGTGGTGTCGAACTGCAGACCCGGGTCGCCGCAGATCCACGTGGCTTCGGCGATCTCGCGCCACAGGTCGCGGGCCTTGTAGCTGTCGATGACGCGGCCGTCGACGACCGCCTTCGTCTCCCACTTCTTGTCGTTGTCCACTGCTCGCATGAAATCGTCGCTGACGCGGACGGAGTTGTTGGCGTTCTGAAACTGGACCGAGTCGTACGCCCCACCCGACACGTTGAAGCCGACGTTGTAGCCGGCGTCGATCAGGGCCCAAGCCTTCTTCTCTTCCTCCGCCTTGCAGCGGATGAACTCGAGGATGTCGGGGTGGTCGGCGTTGAGGATGACCATCTTGGCCGCGCGACGGGTCGTCCCGCCCGACTTGATCGAACCGGCAAACGAGTCGTAGCCCTTCATGAAGGACACGGGGCCGGAGGCGGTGCCGCCGCCGGACAGCTGCTCCTTGGAGGAACGCAGCACCGAGAGGTTGGTGCCGGTGCCGCTGCCGAACTTGAACAGCATGCCCTCTGTCTTGACCAGCTCGAGGATCGACTCCATCGAGTCCTCCACCGAGTTGATGAAGCAGGCGGAACCCTGCTGGGCGCGGTTTGGCACGCCGATGTTGAACCAGACCGGGCTGTTGAAAGAGGCGTGCTGTGTGACCAGGAGGAAACGGAGCTCCTGAGACCAGTTCTCCGCGTCTTCCTCGCTTGCGAAATAGCCGCCCTCTCGACCCCAGCCCGCAAGCGTCTCGACCACGCGGTCGATGAGCTGGCGAACGCTGGTCTCGCGCTCAGGGGTGCCTATGCCGCCCCGGAAGTACTTCTGGGCGACGACGTTGATCGCCAGCTGCGACCAGGAGCGGGGGACCTCGACGTCCTTCTGCTCGAAGATGACCTGGCCCTTCTCGCCGATGATCGCGGCGGTCCGCCGCTCCCACTCCACGAGATCGAAGGCGTGGCTGCCGGGGGGCGTGAAGTGGCGGCCGAAGCGCAGCCCCTTCTGCATTGATGCGCCCGGCGCGCGCCCGGCGGTTCCTGCCTTGGAGTGGCTTCCATTCGTCTTGATCGGCGCGCCCGGCGCGCGCCCGGCGGCTCCCGAGCCGGCTCCGGCGAGGTCAGCAATGTTTTTGGCCATTTCTTTAGAGAACGCCTCCTTCAATCATCCCCGGTGAGGGTGTATTCAAATCGCGTCGTTGCTGGGACGTGGTGTGGATGGTCGCGGTGCTTATTCGTTTGGGGATGGAAGAGGCCCCAGAGCATGCCCGCCACTTATGCCCCAGGGCCTCGATCTAACGACCTGAATGATACGAGCGGCTTTTTGGCTTGTCAAGCCCCAAACACAAGATATTCGGCCTTAAGGTGCCTTTACCCCCAACATGTGGGTGGATTACCTGTGGACAACTCTGCGTCCAAGTTGGGCACAGGCTGCGGAAGGACTGTGGGAAAGTGTGCAAAACCGGCCTAGTGAACTGATTCGACTAA